>Ga0307405_10000980_pt1 | contig 11452 bp, 6 predicted proteins | sample 322Cmetagenome_2_FD_203311 | JGI IMG/M metagenome (GOLD analysis project Ga0307405, IMG submission 203311) | Maize rhizosphere microbial communities from greenhouse at UC Davis, California, United States - 322HYB-C-1 | ecosystem: Host-associated > Plants > Roots > Rhizosphere > Soil | place...
AGCCGTTGGTATTGGGGATCGACCGATCATTGCCCACCCACAGGCCGCCATAGATGCCATGCCCCAGATGTTCGGCAAATTGCGTGAAGATGCGGCGGTCATAGACCGGACCGGGCCGGTCGGCATGGACGGTGGCGGTGGTCGGCTTGCCGTTGGTATCGGCGCTGGCGGTCGCCGCCGCCAATGCGCTGGCACACAGGAGTAACGCGGCAGTCTTGCGGCGCAGGGTCTTGATCATGGTCGTCCTCTTGGGAAATTGGCGGCGGGATGGGCGAAACCTATTTGGGCAGGGGGATTATCCGTGCGATGCTGTAGCGGGCCTGCTGGCCCTGCACGCCTTCGTCCGGCTGGCCGCTGCCGACGCTCAGGCCATAATCGCCCGGTATCAGCCTGCGCTCGCCCGCCATGGTGACGAAGCTGAGATCCCGGGGGCTCAAGGTGAATTCCACATTCCTGGTCTCGCCGGGCTTCAGCGTCACGCGCTGGAAGCCCCGCAGGGCAAGGCGCGGCGCGCCCTCGAAGCGCGGCGGCGTGATGTAGAGCTGGGCGACGTCGTCGCCTGCCCGCGCACCCGTGTTCGTAATGGCGGTGCGCACATGCAGTCCATTCTCGACCGAACCGTTCACCGGTTCGACCGTCAGCGGCGCGTAGCGGAAGCTGGTGTAGCTGAGGCCGTGGCCGAACGGATAGACGGGCTTGCCCCTGAAATAGCGATAGGTGCGTCCCGCCATCCCATAGTCGCCAAAGGGCGGCAGGTCGTTCACGCTTTTGTAGAAGGTGACGGGCAGCCGGCCGCCCGGATCAGCCTTGCCCGACAGGATATTGCCGACCGCGAGCCCGCCCGACTGGCCCGGATACCAGGCTTCGACAATGGCGGCGGCGTTGTCCTTCGCCCAGGACAGGTCGATGGCGCTGCCGTTCATGGCGACGATGACCAGCGGCTTGCCCAGCGCCCTGGCCTTTTCCAGAAAGGCGCGCTGGTCGGCGGGCAGGTCCAGCGTCGTCTTGTCGCCGCCCTCGAAACCCTCCACCTTGATGGGCATTTCCTCGCCCTCCAGGTCGGAGGTCAGGCCGACCACGGCGACCACGACATCGGCATCTTTCACGCCGTTGGTCAGATCACGGTCGAGATCGTCGGTCACGCGCTTCCAGAATATGGCCGGACTGGCGGCGACGCCGCTCTCTCCCTGCAGGCGGATGGCGTAGCGCTCGCCCCTGGTCATGCGCACGTCGACCAGCTTGAGCGGTTCTGCCCAGCGCGAATATTCGCTGGCCGAGACGACGGCTCTGCCGTTCAGAGAGACGTCGCCCTTCACGCCGGTCAGGGCCAGCCGATAAAGGCCGGTTTCGGGCGCAACCAGATAGCCGCTCCAGCGGACCCGATGCTTTTCCGATAGCTGCCTGAACTCGCTCGCCCGCGACACGATGCTGGTCTCGGTCCGCGTCAGCACCGGGCGGGCGGCAAACTGGTCCTTGCCCGTGGCGTTGAAATATTCGGCCTTGATGCCCGGCTTGCCATCCGGCGTCAGCAGCGCGGTGCCCGGAACGAGGTCGCCGTCGGTGATGGACGGGCTGAAGGGGATCACGGTCACGGCATCCCCGCCCATGACCTGCTTCAGGCCATCTGCAACGGAAATGGGCGGCGCGCTCCTGGCGGAGGAATAATTGCCGCGCAGCACGCGGGTCGCATCCGCCAAAGGTCCCGCCAGCGCGATCTTCGTGCCGGGCTTGAGCGGCAGGACGCCGTCATTCTTGAGCAGCACGATGCTCTTTTCCGCCGTGCGCAGCGCCAGCGCCTGATGGTCAGGCGTGCCGATCGCGCTCGGCGGGGTCGCATCGGGCCTGCGGGAAGACAGGCCCGGCAGGTCGCCATTGCGGTATCGCGCGGAAAAGAGCCGGAGGAGCGCGGTATCGATGTCGGCCAGGCCGATATGCCCCCGCGCCAGCGATTCCTTGTATCGATCGCCAAGGTCGGTGCGCCCGCCCAGCGTCGCGTTGTTGCATTCGCTGTCGACCCCGTGGCGCAGGGCGACTGCGACGCCGGTGGCGGCGTCGGGCGCATATTTGTGATGTTCGTAAATATCGACCACGGCGTCGCAGTCGGACACCACATAGCCCCTGAAGCCCCAGGCACCGCGCAGATAATCCTTCAGCAGCATATCGCTGCCGCAGGCCGGTTGCCCTTCGACGCGGTTATAGGCGCACATGATCGAACCGGCCTTGCCCTCCACAATAGCGGCCCGGAAGGCGGGCAGATAAGTGTCTTCCAGATCGTGCGGCGTGGCGAAGATGTTGTCGGTGTGGCGGCTGGGTTCCGGACCGCTATGGACCGCGAAATGCTTGGGCGTCGCGACCACGAGCGGCAGGTCCGGATTGTCCCCCTGCATGCCCTGGATAAAGGCGACGCCGATCCGCGCTGTCAGATAGGGGTCTTCGCCATAGGTTTCCTGACCCCGGCCCCAGCGCGGATCGCGGAAGATGTTGATATTGGGCGACCAGCTGTCGAGGCCGGTGCCGATCCGTCCGAGATGTCCGGTCTGCCGCCCCAATGTGTGCAGCGCGCGGACCTCTGTCCCGATGGCGGCGGCGACCTGATGGATCAGCGGCGCGTCGAAGGTAGCGGCGAGGCCGATCGGCTCCGGGAAATTGGTGGTGGGCACCGCCCCGATCGCCCCGTGCAGGGATTCGGTCCACCAATTATAGGCGGGTATGCCGAACCGCGGAATGGCAGGCGCGACGTTCAGGAGCTGCGCGACCTTCTCGTCCAGCGTCAACTTGTCGACAATCGCCCGCGCCTTGCTGTCGGCCTCCGCACGAACGTCGCTGGCCTGGGCATGGGCCATGGGGGAGGTGGCAAGGCACAATAGGGCGCCGGCCGCGCGAAGGGCGAATGCGGTCTTCATGATCATCTCCCCAGCAGCGCGCCGTTTTCGGCATCGTCTGTTGCTTTCAGTCAAACAGGTGGGCGCGGGGGATGGCACTTCCCCCGCGCCCGGCGCGCTCAACGGGCGGCGCCGTCCTTTGCCCCCTTGGCGACGAAGGGATTGATCGTCCGGATCGTGCCGTCGGGATTATAATGCAGTTGGGTCACCTTCGTGTTGCGCAGGCGGGTCAGGCCCGACAACTGGCTGTCGGCATAGAAGAGCCACCATTTCCCGTTCCATTCGACGATGGAATGATGGGTGGTCCAGCCTTCCACCGGCTCCAGGATACGGCCCTTGTAGGTGAAGGGGCCATAGGGGGAATCGCCGACGGCATAGACCAGATAATGGGTGTCGCCGGTCGAATAGCTGAAATAATATTTGCCCTTATATTTGTGCATCCACGACGCCTCGAAGAAGCGGCGGTCATGGTCGCCGCCCAGCAGGGGCTGGCCCTTGTCATCCAGGATCCGGATCGCGCGGGGCGCTTCGCTGAATTCCAGCATGTCGCCGGTCAGCTTCGCGACGCGGGGTGCCAGCGCGGGCTTGTCGTCCTGGCCAAGGTCCGTCTTCGATCCGTCCGGATCATATTTACCGCCGACATTGCGCTGAAGCTGTCCGCCCCAGATGCCGCCGAAATAGATGTAGCTCGATCCGTCATCGTCCGTGAAGACGGCGGGATCGATCGAATAGCTGCCCTTGATCGGCTGCGGCTGCGCCTTGAAGGGACCCATTGGATCCTTGGCCGTGGCGACGCCGATGCGGAAGGCGCCCGCCTTGTCCTTGGCCGGGAAGTAGAGATAATAGGTGCCGTTCCTGTACGCCGCGTCCGGCGCCCACATCTGCTTGTCGGCCCAGGGCACATCCTTGACGTCCAGCGCCACGGGACCGACGGTCACGGGGCCGCCGATCTTGTCCATCGACAGGATGCGATAGTCGCGCATCTCGAAATGACTGCCCAGATCGTCCTCGGGCGTCGGCCCGTCAATGTCGTGGCTGGGATAGACATAGATCTTCCCGTTCCACACATAGGCAGAGGGATCGGCGGTGTAGATATCCTTGACGAGCGGCTGGGACAGATATTCGGACGCGTCCCGCTTCGCTTCGGTCTTTGGCTGGGTTTCGTTCGTCGGCTGTGACTGCTGGCATCCGGCGGTGAGCAACAGGACGGCGAGCGGCAGCACTTCCAGAGCGAGTTTCGATCTGATCGAATCGGCAGACCGCTCGGCTTTCCCTGCTCGCCGCGATTTCCCGAACAGCGATCGGGCCCGATCGCCTTGAAATCGCTCCGATACACGCAACGTCATGGGCATGATGATCCTCTCTGTTATATCCGTAACGATAGCGCTACCATTTTGTGAACGCAATCATCCGCGGCAAAATTATCCGGGCCCACCGACCTTCATCGTCAAACAAGCCGGCAGGTCAGACGGGCTGCAACCCGTGGGTCACGATTTTGTCGATCAGGTCGCGATGCCGCGGCAGGCCGGCCCGCAGCTTCGCCGTCATCGCGGCATTTTCGCGCCGCGCGCGTTCCGCGAGATGGGCGTCCCGCGCCAGGGCCGGGTGGTCCACTTCCGTCCGGAAGCCCATGCCGTAGAGCACATATTGATAGCTCGCCGCGGGGAAGACTTCTTCCACCCGGTCGAATTCGTCGAGGAACCAGGGCGATTGATAGCGCCACAGCAGCATCAACTCCTTCAGTCGATCGGGAATGCTGTCATCCCGGACATTGTCGCGCCAGAATTCGCTGTCGGTTCGCCTCGTCAACACATAATGCAGCTTCAGGAAATCAATGATCCTGCCCCAGCGATAATGCGTCGTCGCATTGAAGCGGGCGGCGATGATGTCCATCACCTCGCGGCAGGTCGGCATCTGTTCGGCGATGATCTTGGCCGACAATTCGATCAGGACGATGGCGGATGCCTCCAGCGGTTCGAGGAAGCCGGCGGCCAGCCCGACTGCGACGCAATTCCCCTTCCAGAAGGTTTCGCGATGACCGGATCGGATCGCGATCTTCCGTGCGTTCAGACCGTCCGCCGGTGGACCGATATAGGCGCGCAGTTCCCGTTCCGCCTCTTCGTCCGAAATATGGCTGCTGGAATAGACATGGCCGATGCCGCGCCGGGTCGGCAGGCCGATGTCCCAGATCCATCCCGCGCTTTGCGCCGTCGAAATGGTGTGGGACGCCATGGGACTGTCAGGCCGCTCATAGGGCACCTGCACGGCAAGCGCGGTATCGCAGAACAGCACGTCCCTGCAGTCCCTGAACGGCACCCCCATCGCGCCCTCGATCAGCAGCGCCTTGAAGCCGGTGCAGTCGACGAACAGATCGCCCTCGATCTCGCCGGCCTGGGTGGTGCGGACGGCGCGAATGTCGCCATTTTCCTTCATCAAAACCTGCTCGACATCGGCCAGGACATGACGCACGCCCAGCTTTTCGCAGCAATGGCGTTGCAGGAAAGGCGCGAACTTGCCGGCATCCAGATGATAGGCATAGTTGGCCAACGCGTCATATTCGGCGGTGGCGATCGTCTTGGGCGCCAGGCCGTCGTCGCAGATGCGGCCCTGGGAACAGACGCTGTCGCAGAAACTTTCGTCCCCCTCGCTCGCCAGCCAATGGGGCGCAAGTTTCACCTGCCCGAAATTCTGGGGCAGCATCAGGGGGTGGTAATAGCCGTCGTCTGGCGTTCCCGTCGTCCAGCGGGCGAAGCGCGCGCCCTGCTTGAACGCGGCGTCGCATTCGCGGAACAGGTCGGTTTCGGAAATCCCCATGCGCGACAGGGTGGTGCGCAGCGTCGGCCATGTCCCTTCGCCCACGCCGATGATGGGGACAATGGGGGATTCCACCAGCGTGACGCTGAATCCGTTACCGATGCGGCTACGGTGGCGGGCGGCGATCACGCCTGCCGTCAACCAGCCGGCGGTGCCGCCGCCGACGATCACGATGTTGCGGACCGGATGGACCATATCGAAATTACCCGTGAAAAGGGAGGGGATGTCAACCGACATCCCCTCCAGGGCGAGATAGTTCAGAAGCGGTAGCGAACGCCCGCGGTGAACCGCCGGCCATAGCCATAGACGTCAAGCAGTTGATTGCTGAAGCGGCCATGGGTGCTGTATGTTTCGTTCGTGATGTTCAGCGCTTCGCCAAAGACACTGAACTGGTCGGTCAACCGGATATTGGTGCTGAGATCGATCTGCAGCGCGGAATTGACGAAGGTCGGTTCCGCACCGAAGGCCGAATTGTTTTGCGCCTGGCCGAACTGGAGCAGATATTTGTCGCGCCAGTTCACGGCAGTCCGGAATTCGAAGCCGTTCTTGTCGTAAAAGGCGACGAGGTTTGCCGAATTAGCCAGGCCCGTCACGGCAAAGCCGCTCTGCGACAGATCGGTCCGGTCATAGGGCTTGTTGGTCTCCACGAAGGTGGCATTGGCGTTGAAGCCGAAGCCGCTGTCGCCGAACACATGCTGCCATGCCAGCTCGATGCCCTTGACCGTCGCATTGGGTCCATTCACGCGCTGCGACACGGTGAATATCGCGGGCTGGCCCGTGGTCGGATCGATGACATTGTTGATGGTCTGGCGCTGTGTGCCCGCGACGATGAAGTTCGACACGTTCTTCAGGAACAGATTGACGGCAGCGTAGGAGTTGCGCTGGTAATACCATTCCATCCCAAGGTCGAAATTGTCGGCCAGATAGGGCTTCAGGAAGGGATTGTTGCCCGTCGCGCCCAGCGCGCCCACGCGCTGGCCGGCGCCGACATTCAGGACCGGCCCGAGATAGTCGAGACGAGGCCGGGTCATGGTGCGCGACGCATCAAACCGCAGGTGCAGATTGTTCGTCAATTCCAGCTTCATGTCCAGGGCGGGCAGGAAGTAGGAATATTTGTTGTGCTCCGTAACCGCCTGGTTCGGGGAAAAGGCGACGGTCAGCAGAGTGGGATCTGCCGCGCTGCCCGTGATCGATATCGGCAGGCGGCCGATGCCGGACGATACCAGGCTGGTGATCTCTTCACGCGCGCCCGCGTTGAAGTGGAAGGGCATGCCCGCAACTTCGGTATTGAAGTTCACGCTGATCCAGGCCGACCAGGTCTTTTCCTTAATATCCTGGACACTGCCCGGATCGAGGGCGAGATCGAACGTTCCGTTAAAGTCCGTGCAACAGCCGCTATTATATCCGGGGGTGTTCGGTCCGGTCCAGAGCCCTTCCAGATATTGCTGGTAAGCGCGTGCGTCATAATTGAGCAGGACTGGCGGAAGCGCGCCGGAGAAGCCCGGAATCCAGCCTTTCGTGCTGATCGTGCCCTTGATCAGGCTTGCCGGGATCGGCACGCCGCTGGTGCGGCCGGAGGGCGCGCCGTAACCGGCATAGGCCTGCCAGAAATTATTGGCGAATGTGTTGCTGTTCTGGAGGGTGAACCGATCCTCCATATAGCGACCGCCAAGCTTGATGGTGAGATCGTCCTGCTTCCAGGTCGCGCCAAGCCGGAACTGCTTGATGGTGTCGCTGTTCTTCTGCGCCTGGCGGACGGTCACATGCGAACCGATGATCGACTGGTCGGTCCAGCGTGCCTGATCCCCCGCCGGGCCATAGGTCGTCAGTTCCGGGAAGGAATTGCTGCTGTTGCCGGTCACGCGCACGCCCAGCGTGGTGCCGAGCAGGCCGCCATAGCCGATGTCGCCATTCTCGCTGCTGACCTGCCCATCCGGGTTGAGCCGACTCTTGGAATAGCTGGCGTCGGCGTCGATCGTCAGGTTCTCGGTCGCTTCCCACTTGATGTTGCCGCCGACCTGGTTGGTTTCCAGAATGTTCTTGTCGGTTCCGGCCGTGAAGTCCGTGGGCGACCCCGCCTGGAGGAAGTTGACCGTGGTGCCGTTGCTGTCCAACTCGACATTGCGCAGATCACCCTGGTTGAACCAGATGCCGAAGCCGGCAATGTCGGTCACGACCTTCTGGCGCGAATAATTGTCGTCGATCGTCAGCACGACATCATCGGACGGCTGCCATTGGAAGGCGATGCGGCCGTCGAAGCGCTCATCCTTGGTATAACGCTGGTCCGCGCCATATTGCTGCTGGTACCAGCCGACCACATTCTGCCTGTTGGTGGGCGTCGCCCAGGCGGCGGAGGTCGCATCCGAGGTTGGCGAACATGTCGCCGCCGTGCTGCCCGCGATCTGGCACGGCGCGTAGCGGCCACCCTGCCAGCCTGACACATAGACGCGGTTCGTCTGCGTGTCGCGACGGGTGTAGATGGCGTCCACCAATATGCCCATCGTGTCGTCGGCGAAGGTCGTGCTGAACAGGCCGCCCACGGTGGGGACGATCTTGCCCGCATCATCCTGGATCGATCCAGCGGCGCTCAGTGCCACATGAGTGCCCGGCTTGTCGAACGGCTTGGGGTAGGAAATATTCAGCGTCGCGCCGATGGAACTGCTCGACAGCGAAACTTCCGGCGTCTTGTAGACCGCGAGCTGTCCGACAAAGTCGGCGCCAACGGTGGTGAAGTCGACAGAGCGGCCGCCCGATGCGGTCGAAAGACGTCGTCCATCCACCAGTGTCTCGTTGAAGTCACCACCAAAGCCGCGTACCGTTATTCCCTGCGGTTCACCGCGCGATCCATTGCGCTGGATCGATACGCCGGGCAGTCTTTGTAACGAAGCCGCAACGTTCGAGTCCGGGAATTTTCCGATATCTTCGGCAGAAATGACATCGACGACGCCGGATGATTCGCGTTTGATATCAAGATTGCGCTGCAGCGACCCGCGAATGCCCGTGACTATGATGTCCGCATCGCTCGCCGAAGGGGCGGCAGCATCCTGCGCGGCCACCTGCGCATGGGCCGGCGTCGCAATGGCCAGGACCAGCAGGCTTGCCGTGGCAGCAAGCGCGGCCCGGCCACGCCCCGACGGTGCTTTGTTCATTCTATGCGTCATGATCCTCCCCTTGTTCAGACAATATCTCGCCCGAACGCCGCTGCACTATTGCTGCGGCGATCATGTTTTTTGATCAGGGTGATTTGTGCCGCTCTTTTTAAGCGGTTTTGATCATCCTCACCCATCTCTTCTTTTTTCTGTGGGAAAATGTTAGCGCTATCTAAAAGCGTGATCAAGCGGAATTGTCGGTGTAATCATTATACGTCAGGATGCAGTCGCCGCATGCGCCTGAAGTCGGCCGGAAACGCAAGTCGAATGGTGATGAATCGGGAGGGTGAGGATATGGACAAGGTGGAATTGCTGAACAGCGAGCTTCACGCGGCGTTGCGGATGCGACCCCCATGTCAGGAGACAGATCCCTTCGTCCGCATCGTGATCAGCGAATTTCCGGCCGCCGCCGTCGCCTGTCCGCTGCTGTTTTCCAAGCATGCGGAAACCGGCGCATTCTATGCCGGGGCGCTCATGGGCTTCAGGGAGGGAGAATGCCTGATCGATTCGCCGGACGGGCGCCCGGCCTTCCGGCCGCTGGAGGCGGATCGCGCAGGCTTCTTCGCGATGGGGGAGAGTATCGCCTTCGACGCGGCGCACAGCCGTTTTGACGGGCGGGACGGCGAATCGCTGTTCGACGCGCAGGGCGCGCCGACGGCATCGCTCAAAGCTGTTCAGAACGCGCTGGGGCGCCTTATGGCGGGGGCCGAGGCGACCGATGCCTTCATCGCGGCCATGCTGGAGCATCGGCTGATAGAGCCGATCGACATCTCGCTCAACTTCGACGACGGGGATCGGCTGCGACTCGACGGCCTCTATACCATCAGCCTCGACGCCCTCGGCGATCTGGACGACGCGACGGTGCTCAGGCTGTTCCGCGCTGGCCATATGCAAAGCGCTTATGCAATGATCGGTTCGCTCCGGCATATCGCGCTGATGGCGCGCCGGCGCAATGAACGGCTGGCCGTGCCGGCCTGACCATGGGCGGCTCCGGGCAGATGGTGGAGGAGTTTGCGGCAGCGGACATGGCGACCGCGGATGACTTGCGCTCATTCGCCGCGCTGTGCCGGCCCGCAGTGATCCGGCAGGGGTTCAGCGACTGGCCGGCGGTGGCGGCGGGCAGGCAAAGCGCAGCGTCGGCACTGTCGCACATCGCCCGTTTCGCGGCTGGACTGAGCGCGGAATATTTCACTGCCGGCGCCGCGCTGGGTGGACGTTATCATTATGGCACGGGACCGGGCGGCTATAATTTCAGGCGGGAAACGGCCAGCATCGGCGACGCGCTGGGCCGGATCGCAGCCAATGCGGAGAGCGGCGCGGAAACCGCCTATCTGGGATCGCTGCCGGCGGATGCCTATTTCCCCGGATTCGCGGAGGAAAATCCCTGCGGACTGGTGAGTGCAGGGGCCCATCCGCGCCTGTGGATAGGCAATCGATCGACGATTGCCTGCCATTATGACGCTTATGACAATCTCGCCTGCGTGCTGTTGGGACGAAGGCGCTTCACCCTCTATCCGCCGGATGCGATCGGTGATCTTTATGTCGGGCCGGTGGATCATACGTTGTCCGGCCAGCCCGTTTCCATGGCGGCGGGCAAAGCCGATGCGGCGACGACCTATCCCCGTTTCGCCGCCGCGCAGGCAAGGGCGGTGGTGGTCGACCTCCTTCCGGGGGACGCTCTCTACCTGCCCAAGCTCTGGTGGCATCAGGTCGAGGCCATGGATAACGTCAACATCCTCGCCAATTATTGGTGGGACGGGTTTGCGGCAGGACCGGACGCTCCCCATACCACGATGCTGCTCGCGATGATCGCAATTGCCGAGCGGCCCGCGCCTGAACGCGCCGCGTGGCGGGCCTATTTCGACCATTATGTCTTTCGCTCGAACGGGCATCCGCTGGCGCATCTGCCGGAGGAACGACATGGCGTCCTGGGTCCGCTGGCGCAGGGCAATTACGGCCGCATCCGGACATTGGTCATGCGACTGCTGCGCGGCGGCTGAGCCGGAACGACAAACAAAAGGAAGAAGAGGGGACGATATGAAGAACAGGATCATGGCGGCGTTGATCGGATCGGCACTGGCGATGGGCGCCGCGCCCGGCAAGGCGCAGCCAGCGACGGACGGACCCGCGGCCGCAGCAGGCGCGAAAGCCGCGACCATCGAGCGCATCAAGGTACATGCGCCGACCATCCAGGGCAATCTGGAAGGAGACGCCGCCGATCGCGATGTTCTGGTCCTGTTGCCGCCCAGCTATGGCCGCGAACCGGCCAGGCGCTATCCCGTCATCTATGCGCTGCACGGTTATACCCTGAGCGCCGAACAATGGACGAAGGATCTCAACGTCCCCACGACTGCGCAAAATGCCTTTGCGAAGGGCGCCAGGGAGATGATCGTCGTTTTCCCCGATTCGAAGACTGGGCATAACGGGTCGATGTATTCATCTTCGGTGACCACGGGCGACTTCGAAACCTTCATCGCGCGTGACCTGATCCGCTATATCGACGCCCATTATCGCACGATCGCCCGGCGGGAAAGTCGCGGCCTGGTGGGGCACAGCATGGGCGGCTATGGCGCCAGCCGCATCGGCATGAAGCATGCGGACATGTTC
>Ga0307405_10000982_pt1 | contig 11449 bp, 8 predicted proteins | sample 322Cmetagenome_2_FD_203311 | JGI IMG/M metagenome (GOLD analysis project Ga0307405, IMG submission 203311) | Maize rhizosphere microbial communities from greenhouse at UC Davis, California, United States - 322HYB-C-1 | ecosystem: Host-associated > Plants > Roots > Rhizosphere > Soil | place...
GGAAGGCCGGAAATCTTCCTCCACAGGTCGAACGCTTCATCGTCCGTGTGATAGACGGTCGCGGTCAGGCGGTCCGGGCTGAGGCCCCATTCCTTGGTAATCAGGTTCCACGCCAGCTCGATCGCGCGGTCCTTGAAGTAATCGCCGAATGAGAAATTCCCGAGCATTTCGAAGAAGGTATGGTGCCGCGACGTATAGCCCACATTATCGAGGTCATTGTGCTTGCCGCCCGCGCGAACGCACTTCTGTGAGCTCGTCGCGGTCGAATAAGGCTTGCTCTCCAGTCCCGTAAACACGTTCTTGAACGGCACCATGCCGGCGTTCACGAACATCAATGTAGGATCGTTCTGCGGCACCAGCGGCGCGGACTGAACGCGGGCGTGCCCATTCTTCTCGAAATAGTCGAGGAAGGAGCGGCGGATATCGTTGGTCGAGGTCATTTGAAGCCGATGTAAATCTCTTGCTGCAGTGCGGCAAGGAAGCATCGTTGGAGCAAGGGCTTCGGAATGCTAGCTTCCGCGCAAAAGGGGGCCGCATGAAGACAATAGCGTTCGCGCTTCTCGCCGCGTCGGCATCCGCGGCCATTGCCCAGCACCAGGGGCACCCGATGGCGGCACTGCCCCTCCCAACTCATCCGGAGTTGCTATCTGGCTATGGGAACGGGGGCTTCCCGATCGCGACCGGCAACCCGCAAGCGCAGGCGTTCTTTTCCAATGGCATGGAGCTCGCCGCAGCATTCCAGCATGATGCTTCCAAGGCGGCCTTCGCCGAAGCGGTGCGCCTCGACCCAAACTGCGTGATGTGCGCCTGGGGCGAGGCCTGGGCGAATGGGCCGACGATCAATTACGGCGTCGAGGGCGAAGACCTCCTGAAGGCGCAGAAGCTTGCCGCGCGCGCGTCCGCTTTGGCGAAAGGGCATGGCACGCCGATCGAACGCCAGATGACCGACGCGATCCTTGCGCGCTACAACAAGGGCGGCGGAAGCGGCACCAAGGGTGACTACGCCTTTCTTCACGCCATGGAGCGGATCGCCGCGGCCAATCCGGCCCATGACGCGATCCAGGTTCTGACCGCAGACGCGGTGCTCAACACGCTCGGCGACAATGACGATGACCGAACTGTGGTAGGCAAGGCAGCTAAGGCGATGATCTTCCTGACGCCGGTCCTCGCCCGCAATCCGGACTTCACCCCGGCGATTCACTTCTACATACACGCGAGCGAGATAGCGGAAGTTCCCGCATATGCGGAGCCCTATGCCGACCGGCTCGGGCGGTTAGCGCCGAGCGCCCAGCATCTCGTGCACATGCCGAGCCACACCTATTATTGGATCGGACGCTATCGGGATGCGGGCATCGTCAATCTGCGCGCCGTAGAGATCGGGATCGCCAACGCCGCCAGGTCAAAAGACCCCGCGGCGTTCGCGCAGCAATATCATGCGCATAACGTCAATTTCGGCCTGGGCGGATCTTTGATCGCGGGTGACCGGGACACGGCCTTGGCCATTGCCAGGCCGCTAGTGGCCGCTGCGAACGTCCCGGGCGAAAAGATCATCAACAAGTCGGTCGCAGGCACCGGTCTTATCGCGCTCGGCCTGTTCGCTCCAGACGAACTGCTGGCAATGCAGAAGCCGACGAACGCGACCATGGCCGATTACTGGCACTATGCCAGGGGCGAGGCACTGGCAGCGCGCGGCGATGCAGCCGGCGTCCGTGCCGAGGAAAAAGCGATGCGTCTGGTGGCGGACACGCCGCCGAAGACCCCAGCGCAAATGGTTGCGGTGCGTCAGACCACATATCAGATCGCTCACCAAGTTCTGCTCGGCCGTGCGGCGATGATCGAGCGCAACTATCCGGCGGCCATTGCCGCATTTGAAAAAGGCGCACTGCTCGAAGAAGGCAGGGAGTACAGCCGGATGAGCGATCCGCCGGCCTGGTGGTATCCGGTCAGGCGGAGCCTAGTCGAAGCGCGCCTTGCCTCAGGCGATATCGTCGGTGCTCGGGCGGATGCTGAGGCAACCCTCAAGCGACGCCCCAAGGAGCCGGGGACGCTCGCACTGCTGAAAACCATCGAGCGCACCGCGGCACGCTGACCCTTTCCTTTCCGCGCGCCATTGCTAGCAAGCGGCATGGCCAAACGACCGAAGCAGGCAACGATCCCGCAGTACAAGCGCCGGCGGCAGAGGTCGTTCAGCGCGCGCATCCTCAGCTTCCTGGTCAAGCTGGTGCTGGTGTTCGTCATCGGGTCGGTCCTTTGGGTCCTCGCCTATCGCTTCGTAAACCCGCCCATCACTGCGACGATGATCGGCGATCTGGTCGCTGGGCGCGGCGCTAACCGCGACTGGATGCCGATCGAGCAAATCGATCGCGACATGGTGCGCGCAGCCATCGGTGCGGAGGACAGCAAATTCTGTTCGCACGACGGTTTCGACATCGACGCGATTGAAGACGCGATGAAGCGCAATGCGTCCGGCGGGCGCATCCGCGGCGGGTCGACCATCAGCCAGCAGACCGCGAAGAACGCCTTCCTGTGGCAGGGCGGCGGTTACGTCCGCAAAGGCTTCGAGGCCTGGTTCACGCTGCTGATGGAGAACATGTGGCCGAAGCGGCGGATCATGGAGGTCTATCTCAACCTCGCCGAGACCGGCATCGGCACCTACGGCGTCAACGCGGGATCGCAGCGCTACTTCGACCACGACGCGAGCGCGATGAGTCGGACCGAGGCCGCGCGGATCGCTGCCGTCCTACCGCTTCCCAAGCAGCGCGGTGCAGTCGCGCCCAAGGGTTTCACTCGTCGCTACGGCAATTCGATCGCTGCGCGGATAGGCGTTGTCGGCCGCGATGGCCTCGACGCGTGCGTCTATCGCGGGTTCACGCCCCCCAAGGATAAGACGCCGCCTGCAACGCGCGCTCCGAAGCAGCTTCCCGGCGAGGAATTTGAAAGCGCGAAGCCGCTTCCTCCGCTAAATGACGTCATCGCCGAGTTGCCTGAGTCGCCGGAACCGTTCGTCGTGAACGACCTGTCGCCGGCTCCCGCTGAGCAGCCCGAGACGAACGAGGCCACCCCTCCTGCGCCCCAGTCTCCACCGGCGCCCGAGGACGCCCCGCCACCGCCGGTCGGTCAGTAGCGTAACCAGCCCATCGTCCGGCCTTTTGCGTCCGGCAGAGGAACGGTGAGCCGGTGCTCGTCGTTCTCGCCGTATACCCAAAAGGAGGACAAGTAATGGCTACACGTTCGCAGAGTCGTTCCTCATCGTCGAACAATCGTTCCAGCACTCGCAGCCGGTCTGGAGAAAATAACAGCAGTAGCGGCAGCGAAAACCGATCCAGTGGCAACAGCGATCGCAGCGCCTTTTCCTTTGGCGGCAACAATACCGGCCCGATCCTCGGCGCCGCTCTCGCCGGTGTAGCGATCGGCTTCGCGGCGAATTACGGCCGCAAGTTCCTGATGCAGGGCTTGGAGTCGACCGCCGGCGACTGGGATGAGATCCTTGCGGCCGAGCATGAGATGGCACTGGCCATATTCGACAAGATGCTGGCGACGGACGAAACCCAGACGTGGAAGCGCAGCATGCTCTTGATGAAGCTGACCCATGCGCTCGATAAGCATGCGCACCAGGAGGAAATGGTCGTCTATCCCGCGCTGCGTGAGGCCAACGAAGCGGTCGACGCCGACCATCTCGAGGGCGAGCATGGTTACATCAAGACCTACATCTACGAGCTCAAGACCATGGGCCCGAGCGCTCCAAACTGGAGCGAGAAGGTGAGTGAGTTCCGTGCGCTCGTTTCAACTCACGCGCACATGGAAGAAGAGGAAGTCTTCCCGCGCTTCAAGGAAAACCTGACCGAAGAGCAGAACAAGAAGGTCACCGGCATGGTCAATGCCGACGGCTTCTGGATGGCGTAACCGTCCGATACTCCCTCCCGCCCTATGCGGGAGGGGGTTTCAGCCAACCAGTGCGAGCCGCGGCGGCTCCTGAGCCGCAAGTTCGACAGTGCCTTCGCCCGTAATGCGCTCGATCCGCGCCGCGAGTTCGGCATCCAGTATGAAATCGCGCCCGGCCAGCACGACAGCCTCACCGCCATCTGCTCTCGTCAGCATCAGGCGCACCAAGCCAGTGCCACCGTGCGAGTTCGACAATTCGCGGCCGATCGATGGCAGGATCGCCGCGTCGTGCACCGTGATGGCCATCTGCAGCCGTGTGGTCTTGGCGAGCGTTTCAAGCGGCTGGAAGCGCTTGATGGCAACACGCGGAGCCTCATCGCCGTCCCGCTTGTCCAGCTCGACCGTCAGCAACCCGCAGGAGCCGGATTTCGCCGCAGCTTCGACGGCAGCCGTGGCCTCATCATCGAAAATCATGGCCTGAAACTGGCCGGAGGAATCGCTGAGCGTCGCCAGCATGTAGCGGCGACCCTTTTGCGAGACCCGCCACCGCGCTTCTTCCACAAGGCCGGCCATGATCGCGCCGGTACGGCTGTCGGCCGGCAAGGCCATCTCCGACAACTCCGCATAGGTTCTCGCCCGATTGGCCGCGAGCAGGTGCTTATGAGAATCGACGGGATGCGCCGAAAAATAAAAGCCGAACGCATCGCGCTCGGCGCCCATGCGCTGCGCCAGCGACCATTCTTCGGTGCGGGTCAGTCGAATCGGCGCCACGCCGACGTCGCCCGCTCCACCGAACAGGCCGTGCTGCCCGCTGGTCCGTTGATCTTCAGCGCTTGCCGCGTGAGCAAGGATGGTCTCGGCCGAGGCATAGACGGCGGCGCGATCTGAAACGATGGAATCAAAAGCTCCAGCTGCTGCAAGGCTTTCGATCTGGCGGCGGTTAAGCAGGCGCGGGTCGATGCGTTCGGCAAAATCGTCCAGCGACTTGAACCACCCATTCGCTACTCGCTCGGCAACCAGCGATTCCATCGCCTTTTCGCCCACGCCCTTGAGGGCACCAAGCGCATAGCGAACCTTGCCGTCTTCAACGGCGAATGCGGCCTCGCTGCCATTGATGTCCGGCGGCAGGCATTCGACGCCGCCGCGGCGCATGTCCTCCACAAACAGCGACAACTTGTCGGTCTGCGCGATGTCGTAGCTCATCGACGCCGCGTAGAATTCGGGCCGGTGATGCGCCTTTAGCCATGCCGTGTGATAGGCAACGAGCGCGTAAGCCGCGGCGTGGCTCTTGTTGAATCCATAGCCGGCAAACTTGTCGATCAAGTCGAACAGTTCGGACGCCTTGGCCGGCGTAATGTTGTGGGCCTTGCAGCCCTCGATGAAACGCGCCCGCTGCGCGTCCATCTCCGACTGGATCTTCTTGCCCATGGCGCGACGCAAAAGATCGGCTTCACCAAGCGAGTAGCCGGCGAGCACCTGCGCCGCCTGCATAACCTGTTCCTGGTAGACGAAGATGCCGTAGGTTTCCTTCAGCACCTCCTCGAGCATCGGGTGGGGAAATTCGATTTCCGCCCGCCCGTTCTTGCGATCGCCGAACAGCGGAATGTTGTCCATCGGACCGGGTCGGTAGAGCGACACGAGCGCGATGATGTCGCCGAAGCTGGTCGGTCGGACTGCAGCGAGCGTGCGCCGCATGCCCTCGGATTCCAGCTGGAAAACGCCAACGGTGTCCCCGCGCTGGAGAAGCTCATAGACTGCGGGGTCGTCCCAAGTCAGCGCCGAGAAATCGACGGTGATGCCCTGCGCTGCGAGGAGGCGCTCCGCCTCCTTCAGCACCGACAAGGTCTTCAGGCCGAGGAAGTCGAACTTCACCAGCCCCGCCGCCTCGACATATTTCATGTCGAACTGCGTGACGGGCATGTCCGACCGGGGGTCGCGGTACATCGGGACCAATTCGTGCAAGGGACGGTCGCCGATGACCACGCCCGCAGCGTGGGTAGACGAATGACGCGGCAGCCCTTCCAGCTTCATCGCCAGGTCGAACAGCCGCTTGATGTCTGGCTCGCTCTTGTAAGCCGCCGCAAGCTCACTGACGCCGTTGAGAGAGCGATCGAGCGTCCACGGATCGGTCGGGTGGTTCGGGATGAGCTTCGCGAACTTGTCGACGAAGTTATAACCCATCTGGAGCACGCGGCCAGTGTCCTTCAGCACGGCGCGGGCCTTTAGACGTCCGAAGGTGATGATCTGCGCGACCCTATCGCGGCCGTACTTTTGCTGGACGTAGGAAATGACCTCGTCGCGCCGCGTTTCACAGAAGTCGATGTCGAAGTCGGGCATCGACACGCGTTCAGGGTTGAGGAAGCGTTCGAACAGGAGGTTGAGCGCGATGGGATCGAGATCCGTGATGGTCAGCGCCCAAGCGACGACTGAGCCAGCGCCCGATCCGCGGCCGGGTCCGACCGGAATGTCGTGCGACTTCGCCCATTTGATGAAGTCGGCAACGATCAGGAAGTAACCCGCGAAGCCCATGCGGACAATGACGTCGAGTTCGAAATCAAGCCGCGCGCGATAGACGGCAAGGTCGGCGTCGTCCCGCCCTTCCAGCCGACGCTCAAGGCCGGCGCGGGCGTCGACGCGAAGCTGCTCATCCTCATGGTCGGACAGGCGCGGCAGGATCGGTCGGCGCTTCGGGGCTCCGACAGCGCAGCGTTGTGCAACAACGGTCGTGTTCGCAAGCGCTTCGGGCAAGTCGATAAACAACTCCGCCATCGAGCTGGAGTCTTTCAGCCACGTCTCGGGCGACGATGTCTGGCGGTCGTTGCTTTCGACATAGGCGCCCTGCGCGATGCAAAGCATGGCGTCGTGCGCGGCGTGGAAGCTGGGGTCGACGTAGGATGCCGGATTGGTCGCGACCATGGGCAGGTCGCGGTCGAAGGCCAGCTGAACCAGGGCATCTTCGGCCGCTGTCTCAACCGCGTCGTTGCGACGGATGATCTCGATGTAGAGCCGGTTGGGAAACAGCTTCTCGAGCCGATCGCCGTAGATACGCGCCTTTTCCGCCTGGCCTTCCGCGAACAGCCGGGCCAGAGCACCCTCACCGCCCGCAGTTAAAGCTATGAGACCGTCACTCGCCCCTTCCAAAGCGGCGAACGGAACGTGCGGGTCAAGCTCGATCGGGCGGTCAAGGTGCGCCGCCGAGACAAGGCTGCACAGGTTCGCATAACCCTGTTCATCCTTTGCCAGCAGGACGAGCCAGTCGAGGCCTGGAAGGCCAAGCTCGATCGGACGGGCGACAGCGAGCATTGCGCCAATGACTGGCTGAACACCCTTTTCGATGCACGCTTCGGTAAACGGCATCGCTGCGTAGAGCCCGTTGCGGTCGTTGAGGCCGACCGCTGGGAAGCCCAGTTCGGCAGCGCGCTTGGCAATCGCCTTCGGCTCCATCGCTCCTTCGAGCATGGTGAAAGACGAGAAAACGCGAAGCGGAACGTAAGGCTGACTCACCCTTCAACTATGGCGAAGCGACACTCGATTGGAAGGTTGCCGAGGCGTCCCGTCCACAGATTAATTCGGGCTGGCGCTCGGCTTGTAAGTGAAATCAAAACTGTTCGTCCAGGTCGCACCATTGTCGGTCGAAACCTCGCCGTGTTGACGAACCGCGCCGCCTGCTTGGCGGCTGTAGGTCATACGGACGATCCCGTCCTTTCCAGGACCGTTCACGCCCTTCCAGGGGCCGGTCAGGACCATCATGCCGCCCTTGAGCTCGCCGTCGAACTCCACTCGTGCGTTCGAGCTATCGTGCCAGGTCTGATGCCAGTGCCGATCCGCAGGATCGTACATATTCAGGCTTCCTCCGCCGGCGCCCTTCAACGGCATCCAGTTCTCGCGAACGGTGCAGCCTGCATAGAGCTTCTCGATCAAGCTATGCGCGACGAGGGCATCCTTGCCCGTTGGATAGACATCCCAGCGGCCGATCCAAAAGTCGAACTGCCGGTGCTCGGGCGCTGCGCAAGCCGGCGGTGGCGCGGCTTGAGGGAGCGGCGCGGTTTGACCGGCAATCAGCGCAAGAAGCGGCAGTGTAAGCATTGTGGAGCCTCCCGATGCCTAGAGCCTCGGCTCAATGTATCGGGAGCGCAACGGCCGTTCGACGAAGATCAGCGTTCCGGCGTCCAATTGCCGCGCATGATGTCCCGTATCTCGCGCATACGGCCGCGATAGGTCTGAGCGATACAAGAGTCGCTCGGGCAATCGTCGCGATAGCGTAGGAAGGAATCGCGGGTTCGTGCGAGCGTGGCCCGCTGCTGCGGGCTAGCGTCAGCCACGGCTGCTGAATATTGCGACGACATCGTCCGGTCGAGCGCCGCTAGTCCGGCGCTTTCGCAAACCGCAATCTCGCCGCGCGTACGGGCATTGCGACAATTGAAGCTGGGGCTGCTCGATGCGGACGCAGCAGGCGCAGCAGGCGCAGCCGGCGGGGCAGGCGCGACTGGCGGACTGTGTGGAGGCGCGGGCGCAAGCGGGTCGCCCGGCGCATCCGGAGCGTCCGGAGCCGGGGTCACCGTGTCCTCGGCACCATCGAGCGCGCTTCCCTGCGCACCGCCGACGCGCGCCAGAGTTGCCAGCGGCGTAACGATAGAATCCGCACTAGTCAGGGTAATAACATCGCCCGTGCCGTCGGCTGCCGGCTGAACCGTGTAGCCGAGTTCCCCGTTCAGACTGCGTCGGCCGCCAACGACGGCGAGCCCCGGCGGAAGGTCGAGGTAGGCCGTCGCGGTGCAGGACACGCTGCCGACCTTTTCATTCTCGTCGCGAACCACGGGCGCTTCCATCCGTAGCGCGGAATAGGAGCCGACCTTCTGGAACGTCGCCTTGTCGCTGCCCCGAAGATCCGCGGCACGATCGAAGAGCTCGCGCTTGATGCGATCGTAAGTCTGTGAACCCGAACAACGCTGCTCCGGATCCTGGCGACTGGCTGTGGCCGCCCCGGAATCGGTCAGGCGGTCGTCGTCGCCGCTGCGGTTTCCGATGAGGATTGCGGCCACGATGCCGATGATCAGTAGACCAAGGACCGCTGCCGCAATGACGGTGGAGTTTACGCGTTGCACGGGAGGCTGAACGTCCTTCTCGCGCTCAGGCTCCACTATTCCAGCAAGCCTTCGTGCAGCCGAACGACCCGGTCCATCTTGGCCGCGATGCGTTCATTGTGGGTGGCGACCAAAGCGGCGCTTCCCTCCCCGCGAACCAGCGACAGGAATTCGGCGAAGACGACGTCGGCTGTTGCCTCATCGAGATTGCCCGTTGGCTCGTCGGCCAGCACCAGCGGCGGTTTGTTGGCGAGGGCGCGAGCAACCGCAACACGCTGCTGCTCACCGCCCGAAAGTTTGGACGGCCGGTGGTCGAGGCGCTGTCCGAGGCCGAGCTTGGTCAGCAAAGCATCTGCACGATCGCGCGCCACGTCGGGTTCAGCGCCCAGCACCAGCTGCGGCAAGATTACATTTTCCCGCGCATTGAACTCAGGGAGCAAGTGATGGAACTGGTAGACGAATCCAAGAGCGTCGCGGCGAAGACTCGTGCGCCCGTCGTCGTCCAGATCGGCTGCCTCGCGGCCACGGATGCGGATCGATCCTTCAAATCCGCCCTCGAGCAGGCCCACAGCCTGAAGCAAGGTCGACTTGCCCGACCCCGAAGGACCTAAAAGCGCGACGATTTCGCCCGGCTGAACTTCGAGGTTAACTCCGCGGAGCACTTCGATCCTAACGTCGGCCTGCGTGAAGCTGCGGCGAAGGTCGCTGAGCTGGAGAACAGCCTCACTCATAACGCAGCACCTGGACGGGATCCGTGCTCGCCGCCTTCCACGCCGGATAGAGCGTCGCGAGGAAGGACAGGATCAACGCGATGAGGACGATTGCCGTTACTTCTATGGGGTCCGACTTTGAGGGCAGCTCCGACAGGAAGCGCACCGATGGGTCCCAAAGGTTCTGCCCAGTCAGGAACTGAATCGCGTTCACCACGGCCTGGCGGAAGAACAGGAAGATCGACCCCAGAATGATGCCGAGCACGATTCCGAGCGACCCGATCGTCACGCCCACGGTGACAAACACCTTCATCATGCTGCGCCTGCTGGCCCCCATGGTGCGCAGGATGGCGATGTCCCGCGTCTTGGCGCGAACCAGCATGATCAGCGACGACAGGATGTTGAACACGGCGACGAGCACGATCAGCGAAAGCACGACGAACATCGCCACGCGCTCAATCTCCAGTGCCTCGAACAGCGACGAATTCATCTGTTGCCAATCGATAATCGCGCCCTTGCCCTGAACGATCGGCTGGAGCGGCGCGAGGATCTGGCGGACCTTATCCGGATTGGTGGTCTGAAGCTCTATCATGCCGACGTCATTCCCGAGCATCAGCAAGTCCTGCGCGTCCTGCATGGGCATGACTACGTAGCGTTCGTCGAGGTCGTAGATGCCGACTTCGAACACCGCGGCAACTGTGTAGGAGACGATCCGTGGCACCGTCCCGACGACCGTGGAGCGGCCTTCAGGGCTGATCAGGCTGATCTGGCTACCCGGAAAAGCGCCGAGATTTTCGGCAAGGCGCGAGCCGATCGCGACACGATTGCTACCCGGAATGATAGAGTTGATGTCGCCGCTCTTCACGTTGCCGGCAATCACGCGGTTGCCGCGAAGATCCTGAATGCGAAGCCCGCGGACGAACACGCCTTCGACCCGGTTGTTGGCCGAGGCCATCAGCGGTTGCTCGATCAATGGCGTCGCGGACGTGACGCCCGGAATCTTTACCGCCGCGGCCGCAATCCGATCGGAGTCCGCCAATCGGCCCTCATAGCCCTGCACGATCGCATGGCCGTTGAGGCCGGTAATCTTGTCGAAAAGCTCGGCGCGGAAGCCGTTCATCACGCTCATCACGATGATGAGAGCCGCAACGCCCAAGGCGACCGCGAACAGGCTAATCGAGGCGACAAGGAAGATGAACCCCTCGCCCTTGCCGGGGAGAAGATAACGGCGAGCGACCATCCGCTCGTAGCGATTAAGGATCATTCGCTAAGTCTCGCGAGGGCGGATTCCACGCTGAGTTCCTGGCGCTCTCCTGATGAACGGCGCTTGAGTTCGACCGTCCCCGCAGCAATCCCGCGCGGCCCGACAATCAGCTGCCACGGCAGGCCGATCAGGTCCATCGACGCCAACTTGGCCCCGCCACGTTCGTCGCGGTCGTCATAAGCCGTCTCGATGCCGGCGAGCTGCAGATTGCCGTAAAGCTCCTCTGCCGCTGCCACACTCGGCTCGTCGTCCTGTCGCATAGTGACGATTCCGACTTTCCAGGGTGCCACGCTCTCGGGCCAGATAATACCAGCATCGTCGTGGCTGGCCTCGATGATGGCGCCGACGAGGCGCGATACGCCGACGCCGTAGCTTCCCATCATTGGCGTCACGGGCTTGCCGTCTGGACCAGAGACCTTGAGGCCCATAGCAGCCGAATATTTGTCCCCGAATGAGAAGATGTGGCCGACCTCGATGCCGCGGCCGGTGCGCTTGCGATCGTCAGCGAT
>Ga0307405_10000983_pt1 | contig 11445 bp, 17 predicted proteins | sample 322Cmetagenome_2_FD_203311 | JGI IMG/M metagenome (GOLD analysis project Ga0307405, IMG submission 203311) | Maize rhizosphere microbial communities from greenhouse at UC Davis, California, United States - 322HYB-C-1 | ecosystem: Host-associated > Plants > Roots > Rhizosphere > Soil | place...
AAGCGCTGCCACGTGACCTGCGTGATCGCGTCGGGCAGGGCCGTCGGGCCCTCGCGGCCGTAGAAGGCGTTGTAGCCGTCCCAGAGCGGCTTCCATGCGGCGAAGTCGTCGGGCTTTGGCGGGCGGATCAGGAGCGCGGGTGGGGTCATGGGGCGAGCGGAGCCTTTGCGTTGGAAACGAGTGAGTCGCGCGCCGCGATGGCGGCGGCCGTGGTGCCGCACGGCGGCAGCGCCACCGGCACGGCAGCGGGCAGGGGCTCGGGCACCGGCCCCATCGACTTCTCGAGAAAGTCGAGCATCGCGCGCATCGCCGCGCTGTTGTGGCGGCGCTGCGAGTAGGCGGCGTACAGCCAGTGTTCGTGCGGCATGTGGTCGCGCAGCACCGGCACCAGCGCGCCGCGCTCCAGGTGCGACTGCGCCAGCGGCTCGGGCACGTAGGCCACACCCACGCCGCGCAGCGCCAGCTCGATCAGCGCGACCGCGTCGTTGGCCTCCATGCGGCTGTGCACCGCCACCTCGTGCGGTTGGCCGTCGGTTTCAAAAGGCAGGTTCGTCGTGGGCATCGGCGAATAGCTCAACACGTCGTGCCGGGCCATGTCCTCGGGCACCTGCGGAATGCCGCGCTGCGCCCAATAGGCGGGCGATGCGCACACCACCATGTCGAAGCGCACCAGCCGGCGCACGATCAGGTTCATGTCGTCGATGCGTCCGCCTGTCAGGTGGATGTCGATGCCTGCCTCGATCAGGTCGATGTCGTGGTTGGTGAAGTTCAGGCTCACGTACACGTCGGGATAGAGCTTGATGAACTCCGCGATCACGTCCGAAAGCCAGCCCGCGATGAGACCGTGCGGCGCGCTCATGCGCAGGCGCCCGCGCGGATGCGAGCCGTGCGCCTGCAGATCGTTGAGCGTGTTCTCGGCCATCGTCACCAGCTCGGTGCTGCGCTCCAGCAGCACCTCGCCCGCGTCCGTGAGGCTCAGGGAGCGGGTCGAGCGGTTGAGCAGGCGCACGCCGCTGCGCGATTCGAGCTCGGCCACATAGCGGCTGACCGTCGCCTTGGACATGCCCAACGACAGGGCCGCGCGGGAGAAGCTGCGCCGGAACGCGACTTCGCGGAACGTTTTGATGAGATCGAGACCATCCATAGATCGGCCCATTGTTCCAGCATCGGGGGAGGGGGCGCGGGTCGTAGGGGCATCCCGGTTTTGGGCCGTGAATGGGTGGGGGGGCGTGGCTATACTGCGGCCGCTGCGCCCGAGGAGGCGCGGCCGGGCTTGGTCTCCCGAAACACCTCTGCGCTCACCTCCTGGAGGCCTGATGGCGCTCGCTCCCTTGCTCCCCGAATCCTCGGAACCTCTCTGCGCCGAATCGCTCGCCCTTCAGGCCTGCGACGACCTCGACAGCTTTCACACGGTGCGCCGCGCGTATGCGTGCATCGAGAAACTCATCGTGCCGCAACACGTGAACGACACGGACGATGTGTACCCGACGCGCACCGAACTCGGCGCGCTCGTGCGGCTGGTCAACGAAGAGCTGCAGCGGCGCATCGAAGCGGCCGAGGCCACGCTGCAATCGCTGCGCGCTGCCGTGGGCGATTCTTAGCCGGGCTGACCGGCGGGGCGTTCGCCGTTCTCCGTCGGTCGCTGCTGTTGCACCGTCGCCGAGATGCCGTAGAGCGCCAGCATGCCGAGCACGTGCCCGATCGCGACGCCCGGCTCACCCGATTCGATCCGCGCGATCGTCTGGACGTGAACGCCCAGGCGCGTGGCAGCAGCGGCCTGGCCTTCGCCAGCCGTTGTGCGCGCCAGCTTGGCAGCAGCACCGAACGCCTTGATCGCTTGGATCGCGTCGTCTCCGATGTCGGAAGAAATTCGTTTTCCTTGGGCCATTTCGGGATTGTCTCCGCTCTTTGTGAAGATCGGCCGGGGAGGCTTCCGTGCCGAGGGCTCAGTGTGCGGCGCGCTTCGGCACAATCGCGCAAAGAGCGTTCAAGGAGGAACCATGGCAATCGTTCGAGTGGCAGCAGGCGTCTTCATCCGGAGCGAATGCGTCGGAAAAGTCATCCAGACACAGCACGTCGAGTCGTCCGTTCGGAAAACTCAAACCGACATTTACGACGCCACCGGTCAACACGTCTTGTGGTCGAAAAGCACACATGTACCGGTTGACGAAGAAAGCGGTGTTGCTATCAGGCGTGACAACCATGGTCACGACGAAATCGTAGGCGCATTGCGCGAGGAACGCGACGCCGTGCCATTCAAGCAAACTTGATGGTGTTCGCGCATCCGCAGGGGTGCGACAGGTTCGTCGACAACGTACCGATGCTCATCATGAAGAACGTTGGAGTCGCATAGTGTTGAGTGGACTGCTTGAATTTCTACTGCAACCAGTTCTGGAGCTTGTGCTCCAGCTTGTGGGCTATCTGACTGGCTATGTCGTGGTGCCGACTTTCACGTTAGGCCGCGTGCTGGTCGAACCCGAAAAAAAAGGGCAGGTGATTCTTCCGTCGGGAGGAACGGTCAAAAGACGAGAGGATGGAACCTACATCATGGACGCCGAATTGGGTGCGTTGTGCGGGATCGTCTTCTGGATGATCGTTGGAGTGGGCATCCTCGTCTATCGCTCCTATGCCTGAACGCCGTCGGCCAGAACCCGGTATTCAGCATCGATGCACCATGAGTCCCACCGAGCGAACGCGCCGTGTCGCAATGCTTTCGTTGGCAAGGCTTCGATCGTCTGAATGACCGCTTTTCGGTAGTGAAATTTGAAACCCAGAAGACCGCATCATGAACACCTCCAGCCTCTCCGCAGCCCGCGCCTATGCACTCAACATGCACGGCGCGCAAATGTACGGAACGCACCCGTACTCGCACCATCTGGATGCCGTCGCGCGGGTCCTTCTGCCGTACGGCCAAGAGGCTCAGGTCATCGGGTATCTGCACGATGTGGTCGAAGACACGGACGCGACCGTCGATGAGGTGCGCCTGCGCTTCGGCGACCTGGTGGCTGCATGCGTCGCACTCCTCACTGACGAACCCGGCGCGAACAGGAAAGAGCGCAAGTCGAAGACCTACGCGAAGCTGGCCAAAGTGACCGGCGCGGAGGAACTGGCGCTGGTCGTGAAAGTGGCTGACCGCCTCTCGAACGTGCGAGCCTGTGTGGCCGATGCCAATCGCGACCTGTGGAGCGTCTATCGCGGCGAGCATGAGGTGTTCAAGGTCGCTGCATTTCGAGCAGGCCTCTGCGATGAACTCTGGTCTGAACTCGACGGGCTGCTGAGCGATGACAAGCGGCCACAGAACGGGACCTGATCCAGCCGGGAGCGGTCACTCGGAGTCCCATCTCTGAAACGCCGTCGAATACCAAGGCCGCAAACTGACCAGGGTCGAACCCGGTCTGCTTCTGACCACTCGCCCCCCCTCATTCACAAGGAACACCTTGATCCACCGCATCCGCACGGCCCTCGTGGCCTGCACCTTGGGCGCCATGGCATTGGCCGTCTCCGCCCAAGTAAAAATCGGCTTCATCGGCACGCTCTCCGGACCAGGGGCCACGCTCGGGCAGGAGCAGTACGACGGCTTCATGCTGGCGGTCGAGCAGCGGCAAGGCATGCTCGGCGGCGTTCCCGTGACGGTCGTCAAGGAGGACGATCAGCACAACCCCGAGCTCGGGGCGCAGCTGGCGCAGCGCCTCATCGAGAACGACAAAGTCAGCTTCATCACCGGCGTGACCTTCTCCGACGTGATGATGGCCATGGCCAAGCCGATGGCCAGGGCGGGCATGCTGTTCGGCTCGAACGCCGGCCCCGCGCAAATTGCCGGCAAGCAGTGCAACAACAAGTTCGTCTTCGCCTCGTACCAGGACGAGTACCAAGCCGGGATCGTGGGGCGGTACGCCGTCGACAAGGGCTACTGGAAGACGCTGTTCGTGGCGCCCGACAACGCGTCGGGCAAGGACCAGTTGCGGGGCTTCAAGCGCTACTACTCGGGCGAGGTGGTCAGCGAAATCTACGTCCCGCCCGAGCAGACCGACTACGCGGCAGCGCTGGCGCAGATCAAGCGCGTCGCGCCCGACGCGGTGGTCGCCTTCCTGCCGGGCGACATGGGCGTCAACTTCATCCAGCAGATGAATCGCTCGGGCCTGCTGAGCAAGGTGCCCTTGTTGACGGTCGGCACGGTCGACGGCACGACGCTGCCGCGGCTGAACGATGCCGCGCTCAATGTGCTCGCCGGCGCGGTCTGGGGCCCCGACCTGCCGAGCCCGACGAGCAAGGCGTTCGTTGCCGCCTTCGAAAAGAAGCACGGTCGCATCCCCTCGCAATACGCCGCGCAAGGTTTCGACGCGGCGCTCCTGATCGACCGCGCGTTGAAGGAGACCAAGGGCTCGGTCGCCGATCGCGGGGCCTTGCGCAACGCACTCAACGAGGCCGACTTTTCGTCGGTGCGCAGTGGCTTCAAGTTTCTGCGCAACGGTTTCCCGGTTCAGGACGGGCACATCTTCGTTGTCGCGAAAGACGCGCAGGGCCGCGCGTCGCTCAAGCGGATCGCCACGCCGCTGGAGGCGAATCCGGATGGGTACTGGAACGAGTGCCGCTAGGATTCGCGCCAGCAGATACGTTCAAGAACGCAATGGCCAAAAAATCAATTGAGCAGAAAGCCGCAGAGGAGCTTCGTTACATCGCCGCCAGTGGTGCGGCCAATGCGGTCGAGCTCGGGCCCTTTGTGACGGACCCCAATCAATCCATACGCGCCGTGGCGGCCATGAACCCGGACGCAGACGCAGAGATCCTGGATCGTTTTGCGAATGACAAATTCTGGGGTGTGCGCATGGAAGTGGTGCGCAATGCCAATGTCAGCCAGGCCACGCTGCGCAGGCTGCTGGAGCGTGATACCCGCAAACGCGGGGTCGTGCACCACGCAGCGCGCGAGAAGCTGGAAGCGCTCGGTGTGGCATTTTGTGTGGATGGCATGCCGGAAGATGCGGTGTAGAAAATGAAGTCGGCAGTCGCGCTGAACATCCGACGCTGCTGCCTCCCCCTCACAAGCCAGTCAGACGAATGCCCACTATTCCTCACGCCGTTCAGGCGCTCTACAAAGCAGCCGAGATCGCCGCAAAGCGGTTCGGCAGTTCAACCGAAGCCGTCTTCGATCCGTGCGGCCTTATTCTCAACAGCCCTCCGCTTCAGGGCCACTACTGGTGCACTCCAGACACAGCCTTCACGTTCGCGAGTACGGGTGGTGACGGCGTTCACTACAGCTACCTGGATCTGCCGAATCTGAACGGTGAAAGCGGTCCGATCGTCATGACGCTGCCCGCAAATGATCAGCTCAACTATGTTGTCGCGGAAACACTCGATGAGTTCTTGGGCCTGGGCTTCTACGCGGGATGGTTTGCGCTCGAGCAGATCGCGTATGACCCGGACTGGGCGCTGGAGCACTTCAGCTCGCCTGACGACGAGGGTGATGAGACTCAGCAGGAACGATTGAAATTCCTGCAAGACGTGCTCGGCATCCGGCATGTTCCTTTGGATCTGGAACGAATCGATGCGCTCACTGGCAAGTATGCGGACTACCTACAAGTTCCATTGGAACCGCCGTGATTCCTGACCCTTGCATCGCATATCTCGTGCTGGCGAGCGCCAGCTTCGGAGGAAGTCCGGTGTCTCAAGCGGACCCTTGGTGGCGTTACAGACTTCCTCCGAAATAGTCTTCGCGTCGAGTCCTGCGCTGCTCCTATGGATGTGGTGCGACATCGCTATTCAAGCCCATGACCACCCACCCCCTTTCCATCACCCGGCCCGCCATCCTCTGCGCCGTGTTCGCCGCCGCGGCGGCGTTCTTCTGGTGGGCGTTCTACGAGCGTTACTACAAGCACAGGGATTGCATCGAAGCGTCCGCATCGAGTTGCATCGCGGCTGACGGCGCCAATCTCATCGGGGCAGGCGCTGCGTGGTCGGTGCTCGCGGGCCTGCTGACGTGCGTCTCTGTCTTCTGCTTGGCCGTCGTGCTTCGCCGTCGCAGAGCAAATCGCGGCTGAAGGCCGGCTGACGCGAAGATTCAGGCCCCGTCGTCCTGCCGAGCCGGGGCCGGTGCGTCGTACCTCAAGGCCACTTCCGGCACGCCATCGGCCGTGGCGCGTGCCCTGGCAAAGCAATCCACATCGGCCGGCAGGGCCACGCCGCTTTGCGCAGAACGCGTCCAGATGTGGCTCGTGAGTTCGACCGCGTTCGGATCGTCGTAGCACCCGCGCGAGATGGCACGGATCTCGGGCCAGCGTTCGAAGGTCAGGCCCATCGTCGTGCCGCACGAGGGGCAGAAATGAACGAAGACCTTCTTGTGGCTGCCGTCGGAGTGATGCGCGTACTGCCGGAGCTCGCCTTCGTTGAACCGCACGGCGTCCATCGGAAAGAGCGACTCGGCGTAGAAGGACGTGCCGGTCATGCGCTGGCAGAACGTGCAATGGCACGCGAACGTGCGCAGCGGCGGCTGGTTCGCGCTGAATCGGACCTTGCCGCAGAGGCAACCTCCTTCAAGTACAGCTGGCATACGGCACCCGGAAAAAGATCGGATTCTGCCCCGATGGATGGGGCCGATGCCACGCTCAGGCCAGGCCCAGCTCCTTGGCCTCGGCTTCGTAGTTCGGATACGACGCCTTCATCGTCGCGCCGTTGAGGATCATCTCGGCCACGAGCGTGCGCGATGGCATCTCGTACACCTGGGTGCGTATCCACACGGACTCGGTGCGCGCGCTTTCGCTCAGCGCGACGATCTCGCGCTCCAGTTCGTAGTCCTGGTCGACGAAGAGCGGGCCCTTGATGAGGCGAATCTCCTGTCCGGCGAAGAGGCCCACCGCCGGCTTGCGGCCGCTCAGTTGCGCCTCGGCGCTGGTGGAGCCGAGCAGCACGCTGATCATCTCGGTCGGGATGATGGCGCGGCCCCACGGCGAGCGCTGGCCGCCTTCGGCCGTGTACCAGTCGCAGGGCTCGGTGATGACCTTGAGCTTGTCGGCGAGCGTGAAGGGGTAGTGGTCGCCCATGTGCTGGTCGAAGCCCATGCGGATCTTCTCGACGACGGCGCCGCGCTGGCCGACGCGCAGGTCGCGGTTGATGACCAGGCCCTGCGGCGGGCGCAGCTTTGCGATGCGCTGGGGCAGCTCGTGCGGATGCTGCGACGCATCGCCGACCGATGCGGTGCCGGTCAGCACCGGCGTGCCGTCGGCCTTCTCGGCACGCAGGCGCACGAAGGTGGCGCCGGGTGCGGGCAGGTCGACAAAGGCACGCACCGATTCGCCCTCGACCACCATGTTCTGGTAGTGGGCGCTGATGCAGCCGGTTTCGAACCAGGCCTGGCCGAACACGTGGAACAGCAGCGGGTCGAACTGGCTGAAATGCGTCGGTCCCTCGATCGGCCCGGCGCGCAGGCCCAATCTTTCGGCCGTGGCGTCGTCGTGAATGGACTTGTGGTCGTCGTAGGTCTGGTCGGCCAGCATCTGGCGCGGCTGGCGCAGCGGGCCGCACAGGCCCAGGGCGGTGGTGGAGAAAGGCGAGGTCATGGGTGGGGGCTCCGTGTGTCCAGCGGCGGGCGTCGATCGAACGGACGATGATGGCAAAGTCCGCCGTGCGCGCCTGTCGCCTAGGGAACGCCCGGCGGCCGGATGCTGCGGCTCTTCTTTCGCTTGTTCGCGCGACCGCGCACTGTTACAACCAGCGTCTCCATGCGCTCGCCCACTTTCCTTTTCGTTTCGCTGCTCTGGCTTGTCGTGGCTGCACCGGCCGCGCAGGCGGAGGTGGTGCGCTGCACCGACGCCGACGGCCGCATCGTCTATACCGACGGCGCCTGCCCGTCGGGCACCAGGCAGTCGCGGCAGTTGCGAATCGACGAACCGCCGCCCGCACCGTTGCGCGCGCCGGTCGAAGAGGCCGAGCCTCGCCGCCCCGCCTACGCGGCACCGTCCGCACCGCCGCTGCAGCCTGCGCCCTCAGGGCCGGCCATCATTCCGCGCTACCCCGTGGGCGAGGCGCCTGCGGTCGATCCGGGGCCGACCTACATCTGGGGTGGCGATCCGTACTACGGCGCGCCGCGCCCCGGCTATCACCGGCCACCGCGTCCGCCGCGCGATCCCGGGCCACCGCCCGGCCAGCGGCCGTGCAATCTCGCGGGCATCAAGCGCAGCAACTGCTGAGCGCGTTCGCGTCCCTTTGCTTTTTTCTTCTTCTTCATGACCGTTGCCGCGCCTGAGCGCCTTCTTCCGTGGGTCGTCCACTGCGACGGCAGCGCGATGCCGAACCCGGGGCGCATGGGCATCGGCGTCGTCATCACGCAGCCCGACGGCACCCGCCACACGTTCTCGCAGGCCACGCACACGACGGGCTGCAACAACGAGGCCGAGCTGCGGGCGCTGACGCTCGCGCTGCGCGAGCTGCAGGCGCGCGGCGTCACGGCCGTGCAGGCCTACAGCGACAACAGCACGCTGGTCGAGCAGCTGAGCGGTGGTGCCGAGGTGCGGCCGATCGTGCGCATGGCGCCGCTCTTCGATGAAGCGCGCACGCTGTTGCAGGGCTTTGACGAGGCGCGCGTGCAATGGATTCCGCGCCACCGCAACGCCGAAGCCGATGCGCTCGCGCGGGCCGCGCTGGGCTTCGGGCCGAAGCCACCGCCCAAGGCCTGGAAGAAGCGCCGCTAGAAGCTCTGAAGCGGGCAGGGCGGCAGGTTCTATCATTCGGGTCGATTCAGAAACCTGTTTGCCCATGACCGACGAAGCCACCTCCAAGCCCGCATTGCCCGATCACCTGTCGACCGATCCGCGCAGCCCGCACCACATTCCCGCCGTGTTCGAACACCCCATCGGCATCCGCTTCAACGGCAAGGACCGCCTCGACGTCGAGGAATACTGCATCAGCGAAGGCTGGATCAAGGTGCCCGCCGGCCGCACGCTGGACCGCAAGGGCCATCCGCTGCTGATCAAGCTCAAGGGCGCTGTCGAGGTGTACTACCGCGACTGACGCTTGGGGGCGCGTTGCCCTCTCTCAACGCCACTGCAGCAGCAGCGACCACGGCTGCCGGCTCATGTGGCGATCGACGCACGCCGCGCTGCCCGTCATGCAGCCCTCGGGCAGGTAGCTCGGGTCCAGCAGCCGCGTGCCGGGCGCAAAGGCCAGGCGCCGCAACGTGACCGACTGCAGCACGTTGCCGCCCACCGCGTCGAAGCCCGCATCGTCCACGCCCACCACCACGTCGCAGTGCATCGGCAACGGCGCGCCGCCCGTGGGGCGCCCGGCGAGCAGCTCGCCGATCTTTGCGAAACGGTCGAGCGACGCACCGCGCGCGCCACGTGCGTGGCAGACCAGGTCGCCCGGACGCGGCGACGTGCGCATCAGGTCGCAGGCGCGCAAGGCCTGCGGTGTCGCGCGGCCCGCGGCCTCGTCGATGCCGGCCTGCCATGCGGCGCCGGCGTAGTCGACGTGCGCCTCGGAAAAAACGAACTCGTCCGCGCCGAGCCCGGCCTCGCGTGCGACCCAGCTGATGAACGCGGCGGACCAGGGCGTGTCGATCACCGCGACGCGCTGCAGGGCTGTTTCGATGGCGCGCTGGTCCGACGAATCCAGCCCCTGGTCGGGGCCGACGCCCAGGCCTTGCAGGCGCGCGGTGCTCGCCTGGTTCAGCGCGTCGGTCAGCAGCGTGCGGTCCGCCGGGCGCATCGCGCCGAAGCGCACGAGCGACGGCAGCCGCCCACCCGACGAATCGACCGCGCGCCAGTAGCGCAGCACGCGTTGCCACGCGGGCAGCGAGCCGGCCGGATAGCGCGTGTCTTCCGCTTCCGAATAGCCCGACTCGGTGAGCCGGCCTTCGGCGTCCATGGTCTGGCTGCCGAAGGCCGTGTGCTCGTGACGGGCCACCGCGGCCATCGCGAGGGCGCGTGGCGGTGGCGGAATGTGCGAGGCCGTGGCAAGGCAGCCGGCGGCGGCCGATGCGACGGTGGGCGCCGCAACCCACGCCAGAGCCGCGCACAGCGTGCGCATGGCGCGACGCAGCGTGGGTCTGTGAGCGCAGGGCAGTGGCGGCATGTGGCGCGAGCATAGCGGGCCGCTGCCGCCGGCAAGCAGAATGCGGAGCGCTCCCTGAAGCGCCGGACCGTCCGGCGCAGGCGCTGCACCGTGAAGCTCAAGAACATCCTGCTGTCGGTCCTCGGCGTTGTCACCGGTCTCGTGATTGCGGGCTATGCCGCGTTCCAGTGGAGCCCGTGGCCGTCGGCGCTGATGATCCGCTATGCCTTCGGCAAGGGATCAGACGCCGCCTCGAAGTCGCTGCAAAAGCATGTGCCGCCGGGTATCGCGGCAGTGTTCGACCAACACTACGACGAGGGCGACGCGGATGCCTACCTCGATGTGTTCCGACCGACCTCGGCGGGCGCCCGACCGCTGCCCACCATCGTATGGGTGCATGGCGGCGCCTGGGTCTCGGGCCATCGGCGCGACGTGGCCAATTACGCGCGCGTGCTGGCGGGGCAGGGCTTCACCGTGGTGGCCGTCGGCTATTCGATCGCGCCCGGCCATGGCTACCCGGTGCCGGTGCGGCAGGTGAACTCGGCGCTGGGCTATCTCGTGCGGGAAGCCGCGAGGCTCGGCGTGGACCCGGCGCGGCTCGTGCTGGCCGGTGACTCGGCGGGCGCGCACATCGTCGCGCAGGTCGCGAATGCCGTGGCCGTGCCCAGTTACGCGAAAGCCGTCGGCCTTGCGCCGGTCATCGCGCGCGAGCAGCTGCGCGGCATGCTGCTGCATTGCGGCGCCTACGACGCGGCGCAGGCCAAGCTCGATGGTGCGTTCGGCGGCTTCCTGCGGACCGTGTTCTGGTCGTACAGCGGCAGCAAGGATTTCCAGCAGGCGCCGGCGTTCGAGACCGCGTCGGTGCGCCGCTATGTGACCGGGGCTTTTCCGCCGTCGTTCATCACCGCGGGCAACGGCGATCCACTCGAAGGGCAGTCGCGGTCGATGGCCGAGACGTTGACGGCGAAGGGCGTGCAGGTCGACAGCCTGTTCTTCCCCGCCGACCAGACGCCCGCGTTGCCGCACGAGTACCAGTTCAACCTCGACGATGCGCCGGGACGGCTCGCATTGGAGCGGTCGCTGCAGTTTCTGCGGCGCGTCACCGCGCCGTAGCAAGGTCAGGCTTGGGGCTTCTTGCTCGGCAGGTCGCCCTCGCGCAGCTTGCGGCCGACCCACATCAGGCCGGTGGCGTAGTCGGCGCTGCCGACCTGCACGCCGCCCACGGTGCGCAGTGCGCCGGTGCCGTCATCGGTGGCCGGGCCTTCGCCCGTGAGGTCGCCGGGGACGAGCAGGCGGCCGTCTTTGAGGAAGTCGGCAATGCGCAACTGGCGCATGCCGCGGCCCCAATGCCAGTGCTGCTTGAGGTCGAAGGAGGTCGGCGATGACGCGGGTTTGGATTTCTTC
>Ga0307405_10000984_pt1 | contig 11444 bp, 10 predicted proteins | sample 322Cmetagenome_2_FD_203311 | JGI IMG/M metagenome (GOLD analysis project Ga0307405, IMG submission 203311) | Maize rhizosphere microbial communities from greenhouse at UC Davis, California, United States - 322HYB-C-1 | ecosystem: Host-associated > Plants > Roots > Rhizosphere > Soil | place...
GAGCGTGCCTCGGAATGGCAGATCGGGCCGATCCTGCGCGGCCGGAGCTATTCGCCCGGCATGCCGCGCTACGCGACCGATGCGGATGGCGAGACCTTCTTCGACATCCCCTGGCCGACCCCGCGCGAGGGGCACGTGCACTACGTGACGGTGCCGACCGGTTCGCTTACCGGAGCGCGGCGGATCGTGCTGCGCTACCGCATCGAGGGCGAGCGCGGCGTGCGTATCGTGCCGGAGGAGAGCCCGCAGAAGAAGGCGACGCTGTCGCTCTATTTCCAGCGCGGCGGCGACAACTGGACGGCGAAGGGGCGCTACGCGACCTACCGCTGGTATGCGCCGGCCGCGATGATGGGGCCGCTTACGCCCGGCACGCACGAAGTCAGCGTGCCGCTCGATGCGAACTGGACCGCGGTGCAGGGCGCGAATCGGAACAGCGCGCCCGAAGCCTTCGCGCGGGCGCTGGAAGACGCCTCACGCGTCGGGTTCGTCCTCGGGTCGAGCGGAGGGCGCGGCCACGGCGTATTCGCCACCGGGCCCGCGCGCTTCACGATTCTCGATTTCTGGATAGAGTAGCGGCGGCGCCGGGTTATCTGGGCGCCAGCACCATCAGCATCTGGCGGCCTTCGAGGCGCGGGTAGGCCTCGACCTTCGCGATCTCTTCGACGTCGTCCTGCACGCGCCGCAGCAGGTCCATGCCGAGCTGCTGGTGCGCCATTTCGCGCCCGCGGAAGCGCAGGGTGACCTTCACCTTGTCGCCATGCTCGATGAACTTGTTCACGTTGCGCATTTTCACGTCGTAGTCGTGATCGTCGATGTTCGGACGCATCTTTATCTCTTTGATTTCCTGCGTCTTTTGCGTCTTGCGCGCGGCGTTAGCCTTCTTCTGCGCCTCGTAGCGGTACTTGCCGACGTCGAGGAACTTGCAGACCGGCGGATCGGCGTTGGGGGAAACTTCGACCAGGTTCAGGCCGACTTCGGCCGCCTGTTCGATCGCTTCGCGGGTGTACATCACGCCGAGGTTTTCGCCATTCTCATCGATGACGCGAACCTTGTCGGACTGGATCATGTTATCAAAGCGCGGGCCGCTCTTTACGGGCGGTTGCAATGTGCGCCGGGGGGGACGGGCTATGGGGCGGTCTCCTGTTTGCCGTTGTTTGGTGGCGCCCCATGTAGGCGGAATCGATGGGATTCGCTAGAGGCTCCGCGAGAGGGGTTCCGGTCTCCGCACGGGTGTTTCCATTATGCCGCTGCCCGCCATAGCGGGAACTGCGCGAGCTTACCGGCGAGAGGCAGAACGGCGTCGATCCGCGCGGCGGGTTGCATCGCGTCGCGGATCGCCGGATCGGCCGCGTTCATCCCGCCGGTCAGTGCGCCGAACGCAGGCAGGATCATCCGCCCGCCGCTGCCTTCGCCGCTTGCCACCACCGCGCAGGGGCGCCGGATGTGGCGCTCGCGCACGGTGACCTGGAGCCGCGGGTGATAGTGGCCCGACAGTTCGGGCCGCGTCTCGCCTGCGCGGGCCTGGTGGCGCAGGACGATCCCGGCCAGATCCAGCTCCTCGGCGATCGTGCCGCCGCTGCGCGCTTCCATCGCAGGATCGTGGTTGCCGGTGATCCACACCCAGTCGGTCGCCCGGGTGAGCGCCGCGAGCATGCCCGCCGCATGATCCTCCAGCCGCGCGCTGCCGTGGCTGTCGTGGAAGTTGTCGCCCAGCGTGTAGACGCGCCGCGCACCCGTCTCGCGAATTGCCAGCGCCACCCGCTCCAGCGTCTCGCGGCTGTCGTACGGCGGCAGCATCTGTCCGTGCCGGGCGTAGAAGCTCGCCTTCTCGAGATGCAGGTCCGCGACCAGCAGCGCACGCTCGCGCGGCCAGTAGAGCGCGCGGCCCTGGGTGAGCACGAACTCCTCGCCAGCGAACGAAAGGGGAACCATGGACCGCTCTTGCCGTAGGGGATCGGGCTTGGCAAGGGATTCGCACGATGACCGACTGGCAACCCCACACCGCCCGCGCGAAAGACTGGTTCGAGGACCTGCGCGACCGCATCTGCGCCGAATTCGAAGCGATCGAGCGCGAGGCGGGCTCCGACGCGGCGTTCGAGTACATTGCCTGGCAGCGCGAGGAGGAGGGCAATGCCGAGCCCGGCGGCGGCGTGCGTGGGGTGATGAAGGGCCAGGTGTTCGAGAAGGTGGGGGTCAACGTCTCGACCGTCCACGGCCGCTTCGCGCCCGAGTTCGCCGGCACGATTCACGGTGCGGAGGAGAACCCGGAATTCACCGCCACCGGCATCAGCCTCGTCGCCCACATGGCCAACCCACACGTGCCCGCGGTGCACATGAACACGCGCTTCCTGACGACGGCCAAGGCCTGGTTCGGCGGCGGCGCGGATCTCAACCCGCCAATCCCCTACGACGACGATACCGAGGCATTCCACGCCGCCTTCCGGGCCGTCTGCGCGCGCCACAACCCGATGTACTACGAACGCTTCAGGAAGTGGGCCGACGACTATTTCTTCATCCCCCACCGCGGCGTTCACCGCGGGGTGGGCGGCATCTTCTACGACCACCTCGAATGCGCCGATGAGGCCGCGTGGGAGCGCAACTTCATCTTCACGCAGGACGTGGGCAGTGCCTTCCTGGAGGTGTTTCCTGCCATCGTCCGCCGCCGGATGAACGCGGAGTTCACCCCCGAGGACAAGCGCCGCCAGCTCGAATGGCGCGGCCGCTACGCCGAATTCAACCTCGTCTACGACCGCGGCACGCTGTTCGGCCTCAAGACCGGCGGGAATATCGACGCCATCCTGATGAGTCTCCCGCCCGAAGCGGTGTGGAGCTAGGCCGCTAAACCTGGCGCGCCAGCCAGTCGGCTGGCGTGACGATTGCGATATCCTCGAATGGATGCATCGCAAGCAAGTCGCGATCGCCCGTCACGATGGCGTCGGCGCCGCCGCGTAGCGCGGTCTCGAGATACTTGTCATCGTCGGGATCGCGACAGCCCAGCGGCGATCCCTCGATTTCGATCCAGTCCGCCGTATCCGCCATGGCTTCGAGAAACTTCACACAGCTCTCGATATCGAGATAGCGGCGGAACTTGTCGCGCGACAGCCGGGTGACGAGCTCGTCGTATGTCGGTTCGGAGAGTAACAGCATGTGGCGGTCGACCGCGGTGTCCAGCGCGCGCGCCGGCGTGCCGCTGGCGACGAGCGCGGCGCTGATCAGCACGTTGCAGTCGAATACCAGCCGTTCAGCCGTCATTCGCAAGCATCGCGTTCAGCTCCGCCTCGGTTAGACCAGACGCCGCCGCCCGGCTACGCGTGCGGTCGAGCGCGGCGCGCAGTCGCTTGCGCGCCGATTGACGCTGTCGCTCGTACTGCGCGGCGGACATCACCACCACACTCGCGCGGCCGTGCCTGGTGATCGTCACCGGTGCACGCTGCGCCATTTCGATCAACTCGCCGAATCGGTTCTTGGCTTCGAGAGCGGTCAAGTCCTGCATGGCGATAAAATAGCTAAAACGCCTGTTTTGTCAATTTGAGGTCCGGCTTCGATTTGGGGTGGACATTGGCGGCCCCCGCATCAAGACGGTGCCACGATCTAGACGCCGTTTACCGGGAGAGACCCATGCGCCCCATCGCCGCCGCGCTTTCGCTGCTTCTTGCCACCACTGCCTGCACCACGATGGAGGGCGAACCCCCGGTGGCGTCGGCCGAGCGCATGGTCGCGCCCATCCTGACCACGCCCGATGCGGTCGACAGCTCGACCTTTGCGCAGCCGCAGATCGCGCGAGTGACGCATGTGGCGCTCGATCTCGCGCTCGATTTCGAACGTGACAGCGTCGGCGGCACGGCTACGCTCGACATCCTTGCACGGCCCGATGCCTCGCAGATCGTGCTCGATAGCGACGGTCTCCAGATCAGCCGGGTCACGGACGCGCGCGGCAACGAGCTCGACTTCGAGATCGGCGAGAGGGTCGAAGGCAAGGGAGCGCCGCTGACGATCACGATCGGCAACGCCCGCCATATCGTCATTGCCTATACCGCCAACCCGCAAGCCAGCGCGCTGCAGTGGCTCGATCCCGAGCAGACTGCGGGCGGCGAGCATCCGTTCCTGTTCAGCCAGGGCCAGGCGATCCACAACCGGAGCTGGATTCCGACCCAGGACAGCCCCGGCATCCGCCAGACCTGGGAAGCGCGGATCACGGCGCCCAAGCCGCTCGACGTGGTCATGTCGGGCATTCTCCAGGGCGAGCCGGAAGACCTCGGTAACGGCCGCCGCGCGTTCCGCTTCGTGATGGAGAAGCCGGTCGCGCCCTACCTGATCGCGATCGCCGCCGGCGACATCGACTTCCGCGCGATCGGCCCGCGCACCGGCGTCTGGGCCGAGCCGGCGATCCTCGAGCGCGCGCATTGGGAAGTCGCCGATACCGAGGACATGGTGGAGGAAGCCGAGGCGCTCTACGGCCCCTATCGCTGGGGTCGCTACGACATGATCGTGCTGCCGCCCGCGTTCCCCTTCGGCGGGATGGAAAATCCGGTCATGACTTTCCTGACCCCGACCTTCATCGCCGGGGATCGGAGCCTGACCGGCCTCGTCGCGCACGAACTGGCCCACTCGTGGTCGGGCAACCTCGTCACCAATGCGGTCTGGGCCGATAGCTGGCTCAACGAAGGGGTTACCTCATATTTCGAGAACCGCATCATCGAGGAGATCTACGGCGAGAAGCGCGCCGAGCAGGAAGCGGCGCTGAGCTTCGCCGCGATCGAGGAGACGCTGGCCGAGGTCGGCGCCGATGCGCCGGGCACTGCGCTGCACCAGCCGGACGGCACCGACAGCGCGGGCAGCGCGATCGTCTACGACAAGGGCGCCGCCTTCCTGCGCACGCTGGAGCGCGAGGTCGGGCGCGAGCGCTTCGACGCCTGGCTGCGCCAGTGGTTCGACAACCACGCGTTCGAGCCGGCGACCTCGGCCATGATCTACGAGGACATGCGCAAGAACCTTGCCGGCAGCGAGGCGGAAGCCGAGCGGCTGCGGCTGCGCGAATGGATCTACGAGCCGGGCCTGCCCGCCAACGTCGCGCGGCCCGACCCGGCGGCCTTCGCGACCGTCGATGCGGCCGCGGCGGCCTACGGTGCGAACGGTACGATCCCGGCAGCCGCAGCGTGGCGGGCCTGGAGTTCTGCCGAGCGCCAGCGCTTCCTGCAGAAGCTGCCGCAGGAGCGTTCGGCGGAAGAGCTCGCGCAGCTCGACCGGCAGCTCGGACTGGCCGGCACCGGCAACAACGAGGAGCTGTTCCTGTGGCTCGAACTGGCGCTCGCCAACCGCTACGAGCCCGCGGTGCCGAAGGCCGAGGCCTTCCTCGCCGAAGTGGGCCGTGCCAAGTTCGTCCGCCCGCTCTTCGTCACGCTGATGGAGGAAGGCGAGTGGGGCCCGCCGATCGCGCAGCGCATCTACGCCAAGACCCGCCCGAGCTACCACGCGGTGACCCGCGGGAGCGTGGACAAGGTCGTCGGCTGGAAGGAGTGACGGGCGGTCGCTGGGTAGAATAGGGGCGCGGCGCGGGGGATTGCAGCGCCGAGCCTCCTCCCACCCACCAAATCGTGTCATCCCCGCGAAAGCGGGGATCCATCGGCTGACGGCGAACCCTGGATCCCCGCGTTCGCAGGGATGACAGGAGGAGGCGATAGAGCGGGTCTTTCCTTCCGGTCATCTGCACTTCCCAGCGAATCCCGTCATCCCAGCGCAAGCTGGGATCGCTACCCGCCAGGTCGTACGGCGCTGCACGCGATCCCAGCGTTTGCTGGGATGACGAGGGGTGTGTGAGAGCAACGCTCCTCACCGTTTTACCAGCCACCTTGACAAAACGAACCATATGGGTTATGTGGCGCGTGCCTGGTGGCCCTCAACGTCAGGCAACGAGGATCGGGGCAGGCGCCCAGTCGACGGTGCCTTGCCTCTCTTCCGCTGATGGAGCGGCTTCGTGCCGTTCCTCCAGCGGCGCGGCCGGTGCGGCTGGCGTGCGATGTTCAGGCTCGGGTGTAACCCTCGAAGGAGCCGGAAGCCTCGCTCCCTTCCGCCGGAAGCCGGGACATGGATGTTCGCGCTGTTCGCGTGCTGTCCTCACGAACCCGGCGATGCAGCCGGGCTCCCCGGGCCGCCGGTACACCGCGCGCTGGCGTGGCGGATCAGCCACGGGGCATGGGCGGACTTCTCGCGAGTCCCGGCCGTCTGCGCCCGCCAGGCCCGGACCCCAGGGATCGAACCGGGCCCCACCGCGGCGGCGGCGGGCAAGCGGAGACGCGCGGCGAACCTCACGCCGCGGCCCGTCCGCCGGTCGTTCGCAAGCAAACCGCCACCCGCCCGACCCCGCGCGCACGCCTCCTGGCATGCCGCACCGGCCGCGCGATCCGAGTTTCCAGGCGTCACGCATCCGGGTTCGCCGCCGGAGGATCTCCCGTACGTGCGGGCTTTCTTCGATTACGCGAGCAGCTTCGTCTCACCTGCCCTCTTGTCATCCCTGCGAAAGCGGGGATCCATGGTCCGGCGCTCGTCCCTGGATCCCCGCATTCGTGCGGATGACGAGGTAGGGTGGGACCGGACGGCGGGCGGACCGCCGCGGGCGCTTCGAATCGGTCAGGATCACGCGATCCATAGCCTCAGGATCCACGCCACCACGCCGAGCACCGCCACGCTTGCCACCCAGATCGCCGCCAGCCATGCGAGTCGCCGCCACAGCGGCGCTTCGGTTTGCCCTATCGCGCGGTGCGCTGCTCGAGGGCGCTCGGCGTCGCGGCCGACCTCGTCCATCAGTGGTAGCCTTCGTGGCCGACCTTGCCGCGGAAGACCCAGTAGGCCCAGCCGGTATAGGCGATGATCAGCGGCAGCGTGATGCCGACTCCGATCAGCATGAAGATCTGGCTGCTCTCGGGCGCGGCGGCGTCCCAGATCGTCACCTGATCGGGGACGATGTAGGGGAACATCGACACGCCGAGCCCGGCCATGCCGAGGAAGAACAGCGCCAGCGAGAGCCAGAAGGGCGCGGCTTCCCAGCCTTTCGCCAGCCCGCGGAACAGCAGGAAGGCGATGATCGCGGTCAGCAGCGGCACGTTGGCGGCGAACAGCACGCTCGGCATCGAGAACCAGCGGTCGAAATACTGCGCCTCGAGGAACACGGTATAGAGGCTGACGGCAGCCAGCAGCCCCAGCGTGGCGATTGCGGCACGGAAGGCCATGCGCCGCGCATGATCCTGCGCCGGGCCCTCGAGCTTCCAGATCAGCCAGGTGCTGCCGAGCAGAGCATAGCCCGCGACCGTGCCGAGCCCGGTCAGCAGCGTATAGGGCGTCAGCCAGTCCCACCAGCTCCCGGCATAGCCGCGATCCGCCACCTCGATCCCCTGCAGCAGCGCGCCGAGCACCATGCCCTGCGAGAGCGCGGCGACGAGCGAGCCGCCGGTGAAGGCGAAATCCCACAAGGCGCGGTGCCCGGGATCGCGCCAGCGAAACTCGAACGCCACGCCGCGGAAAATCAGTCCGAGCAGCATGGCGATGATCAGCGGATAGGTCGCCGGCAGGACGATCGCATAAGCGAGCGGGAAGGCCGCCATCAGACCGCCTCCGCCGAGCACCAGCCAAGTCTCGTTCCCGTCCCACACCGGCGCGATCGAGTTCATCGCGCTGTCGCGCTCCTCCCCGACGGCGAAAGAGGGGAAGAGGATGCCGATGCCGAGGTCGAACCCGTCCATCACGACGTAGGCGAAGACCGCGAAGGCGATGATGAAGGCCCAGATGAGCGAAAGATCGATCATGCCTCGTCCGATCCTTTCGGCAGGTGCTCTGGCCTGCCGGGGTTCTGCGTCGGCCCCGGCGTGATCCCGGAAGTGCGGATCGGCCCCGGCTCGTCGTGCTTGACGCCGCGCTCGCCGGGCTTCGGGGACTTGCTCATCAGCTTCAGGATATACCAGGTCCCGGCACCGAAGACCGCGAAGTAGACGACGATGAAAGCGACGAGCGAAGTCGCCACCGCGGGCGCGTCGAGCGGGCTGGCGCTGTCGGCGGTGCGCAGCAGGCCGTAGATCGTCCACGGCTGGCGCCCGACCTCGGTCGTGATCCATCCGGCGAGCACCGCGGCGAAGCCCGACGGGCCCATGACCAGCGCCGCGCGGTGGAGCCAGCGCCAGTCGTAGAGCTTGCGGCGCGCCCGCGCGAGCAGGCTCCACATGCCGATGCCCAGCATCGCCAGCCCGATCCCGACCATTACCCGGAACGACCAGAACACGACGCCGACCGGCGGCCGGTCCTCCTCGGGAATCGTGTCGAGCCCGGCGAGGGGGGCGTTCAGGTCATGCTTGAGGATCAGCGAGGAGGCCTTGGGAATCTCCACTGCGTAGTGAACCGTCTCTTCCTCGCTGTCGGGAATGCCGAACAGGATCAGCGGCGCGCCATTCGGGTGGCTCTCGAAATGTCCCTCCATCGCCATGACCTTGGCCGGCTGATGCTCGAGCGAGTTGAGCCCGTGCAGGTCGCCCGCGAGGATCTGGATCGGCGCGACGATCGCCGCCATCCACATCGCCATCGAGAACATCGTCCGCGCATGCGGGTTGGTGCGGTCCTTGAGCAGGTGCCAGGCGCCGACCCCGCCGACCACGAAGGCGGTGGTCAGATAGGCCGCGATCACCGTGTGGACCAGGCGGTAAGGGAAGCTCGGGTTGAAGACGATGTCCCACCAGCTCTCGCCCGGCAGGAACTGCCCGTTCGCACCCATCACGAACCCGGTCGGCGTCTGCATCCACGAGTTGACGCTGAGGATCCAGAACGCCGAAACGAAGGTGCCGAGCGCGACCATGCAGGTCGCCGCGAAATGCAGCTTGCGCCCGACTTTCTCCATCCCGAACAGCATGACGCCGAGGAACCCCGCCTCCAGGAAGAAGGCCGTCAGCACCTCGTAGGCCATCAGCGGCCCGATCACCGGACCCGCCCGGTCGGAGAAGACCGCCCAGTTGGTCCCGAACTGGTAGGACAGCACAATCCCCGAGACGACGCCCATGGCGAACGTGATCGCGAAGATCTTCAGCCAGTACTTGAACAGATCGTGATAGCGCTGCTCTCCCGTCTTGAGCCACAGCCCTTCGAGCACTGCGAGATAGCTCGCGAGCCCGATCGAGAAAGCGGGAAAAAAGAAGTGGAAGCTCACCGTAAAGGCGAACTGGATCCGCGCGAGGAGGATGGCGTCCAGGTCCTGCAACATCGCGGCTGGAAGCCTAGCCGAGATCGAAGGCCGCGTATATCGCCATTCGGGGAAACACCCGTTGCGCGCGGTGCAAGTTTGCCCGAACTTCGCGAAAACACTTGCGGCGACACGCGTAATCCTCACATCGTCGCTGCGATGCTGCGCCAGTACGAACTAGTGGAACGGGTCAAGGAGTACGACCCGGACGCCGACGAGGCGTTGCTCAACCGCGCCTATGTCTACACCGTGCAGAAGCACGGCACGCAGAAGCGCGCCAGCGGCGATCCCTATTTCAGTCACCCGGTCGAGGTCGCCGGGTTGATGACCGACCTCCAGCTCGATCAGGAGACGATCGTCACCGCGCTGCTCCACGACACGGTGGAGGACACGCTGGCGACGATCGAGGATGTCGAGGCGAACTTCGGGCCCGATGTTGCCCGGCTGGTCGACGGCGTGACCAAGCTCTCCAAGATCGAGGCCATGCCCGAGAACGAGCGCGCGGCCGAGAACCTGCGCAAGTTCCTGCTGGCGATGAGCGAGGACATCCGCGTGCTGCTGGTCAAGCTCGGCGACCGGCTGCACAACATGCGCACGCTCCACTTCATCAAGAGCCCGGAGAAACGCCGCCGCATCGCGCGCGAGACGATGGATATCTACGCCCCGCTCGCGGAGCGGGTGGGCATGTACGAATACATGCGCGAGATGCAGCTCCTCGCCTTCGAGCAGCTCGAACCCGAGGCCTACCGAACGATCACCGGCCGGCTGGAGGAGATCCGCAAGCAGGGCGGCGGGCAGGTCGATGCGATCGCGCTGGCGATCAAGCAGGCGCTCGCCGAAGCCGGGCTCAAGGTCGAAGTCTCGGGCCGGGAGAAGCATCCCTATTCGATCTGGCGCAAGATGGCCGAGCGTCACATGCCGTTCGAGCAGGTCAGCGACATCATGGCCTTCCGCGTGATCTGCGAGAGCGAGGCCGACTGCTACGCCGCGATCGGCGTGCTCCACACGACCTGGCAGTTCATTCCCGGCCGGTTCAAGGACTATATCTCGACGCCCAAGACCAACGGCTACCGCTCGATCCACACCTCATTGATCTACGAGAACTCGATGCGCGTCGAGGTGCAGATCCGCACGCGCGAGATGCACCGGACCAACGAGTTCGGCCTCGCCGCGCACTGGGCCTACAAGCAGGCCGACCGGCCCGACGGGCAGGTCGGCTGGTTGCGCGACCTGATCGAGATCGTCGACGCCAGCCACGATGCCGAGGAACTGCTCGAGCATACGCGCATGGCGATCTATCAGGATCGCATCTTCGCGTTCACGCCCAAGGGCTCGCTGTTCCAGCTTCCGATCGGCGCGACCCCGGTGGACTTCGCCTTCGCCGTCCACACCGATCTCGGCGCGCAGACCGTGGGCGCCAAGATCAACGGCCGCCACGTCCCGCTGCGCACCCAGCTCGAGAACGGCGACGTGGTCGAGATCATCAAGAGCAAAAATGCCGAGCCGCAGCTTTCCTGGCTCGGCTTCGTCGTCACCGGCAAGGCGCGCGCAGCGGTCCGCCGTGCCGTGCGTCTCAAGGAACGGGCCGAGGTGGCGGAGATCGGCAGCAAGCTGTTCGACGAGATTGCCGCGCGCGTCCCGGCCAAGATCGGCAAGAAGGCGATCCGCGACGCCGTCGCCCGGCTCGAGCTGGAGGACGAGGAAGACCTGATGTACGCGATCGGCGCGGCCAAGCTCGACGACCGCGAGGTGATGGAGGCGCTCGTCCCCGGCTCGACCGCGGAGATCGGGGACACCGAATGGCCGGCGCGCGAGCGGGTCATCTCCATCCGCGGCCTCACGCCCGGGGTCGGCTTCCAGCTCGCGACCTGCTGTCATCCGGTGCCGGGCGACCGCATCGTGGGGCTGCGCAAGCCGGGCGAGGGCGTCGAGGTCCATGCGATCGACTGCTTCGAGCTGGCGAGCGGGATCGACTCCGACTGGCTCGACCTGTCGTGGGGCCAGCGCTCGCAGGGCGCGGTCGGCCGGCTGCGGGTGATCCTCTATGACCGGCCCGGCACGCTCGCCGATATGGCGGCGATCTTCGCGCAGAACCTCGCTAATGTGGTTGCGCTCGACCAGACGCAGCGCGACAGCCCTTTCCAGACCTACGAACTCGATCTGGAAGTGCAGGACCTCGCGCACCTCACCCGCATCATCAGCGCCCTGCGCGCCAGCGACGCCGTCG
>Ga0307405_10000985_pt1 | contig 11438 bp, 10 predicted proteins | sample 322Cmetagenome_2_FD_203311 | JGI IMG/M metagenome (GOLD analysis project Ga0307405, IMG submission 203311) | Maize rhizosphere microbial communities from greenhouse at UC Davis, California, United States - 322HYB-C-1 | ecosystem: Host-associated > Plants > Roots > Rhizosphere > Soil | place...
GACCGATCGCAGCCGCGCGACGCTCGGTGCGACCGCGCTGTTCTGGCACGGCGTGACGCTGCAGGGCCTGCTCGGCCTCGCCGTCGTCCAGTGGCTGCCGGGCTGGCTGGGTTGACGCGAGGCTGTCAGCCTGACAGCTCGTTTCGAGGCTGCGACCGAAGCGACCCAGAGCCGCTCGAACGTGGCTTCGTCGTGCCGCCGCTCAGGCCGCCGTCACTCGCACCGGCCGCGCCGGCCGTGCCACGCGCCAGATCAGCCAGCCGATCAGCCACAGCGGCGACAACAGCAGCGCGGTGGCCGCGACGATCGCCAGCACGCCGAGCGCGAGGCCGAGGCCGATGACGAGCAGCGGCACGACGATCGCGCACGGCACGACGACCGCGAACACGACCGCCATCACGAGCCCGGCCAGCGCGAGCGCCGGCAGGTTGCCGCTCAGCCCCGACAGCACGATGTCGTGGTCGTTGATCGAGAGGACCGCGCGCCCGAGCGGCTCGCCGGCGGTCAGCACGATCGCGGCGATGCCGGCGAGACTCAGCACGAGGCCGATCGCGACGATCGCGGCCAGCGTCTTCAGCAGTCGGTTCATGCGGGTTCTCCTTCGCGCGCCTGGGCCTGGTAAGGGACGGTCAATGTGACGACGGTGCCGCTCGGCACGTTCTCGGCGACCGTCATCGCGGCGCGGTTGCCGTAGAGCAGCTTGAGCCGCTCCCGGATGTTCGCGAGGCCGGTGCCGGTGCCGGCGGTCGCCGCCTTGCCGAAGCCAAGGCCGGTGTCGGCGACGGTCACCGCGAGCTTGCCGTGGACGATCTCGGCGCGCACCGACAGCGTCCCGCCTTCGGCCTTCGGCTCGAGGCCGTGCTTGATCGCGTTCTCGACCAGCGACTGGATCATCATCGACGGGAACTCGGCCGACAGCAGCCCTTCGGGCACCGCGACGTCGATCTGCAGGCGGTCTTCCATCCGCACCTTCAGGATCTCGAGGTAGGGCCGGATCACCGCCATCTCGCGGCCGAGGTTGTGCGCGGTCGGGTGCGCCTCGCGCATCGCCGGCATCGAGGCGCGCAGCAACGCGATCAGGTTCTTCTGCATCTGGCTCGCGCGCTTCGGGTCGGTCTCGATCAGGTGGTCGATCGACGCCAGCGTGTTGAACAGGAAGTGCGGCTCGACCTGTGCCTGCATCGCCGCCATGCGCGCCTCGACGACCTGGCGCTTCAGCGCCTCGGACTCGGCCATCTCGGTCGCGACGACCGCCTTCGCCTCGGCCTTGAAGCGGCCGGCCGCCATGATCTTCGTGACCATCGACAGCACGATCAGCAGCACCGTGAACGGCGGCAGGTGGTCGCCGAGCACGAAGCCGGGCTCGTAGCGCGCCTGCTCGGCGCGTTCGCGAACGGTTTGCTGGAACTCCTCCTGCGCTTCCTCGACCGCGCGCCGGATCTCCTCGGTGTCGACGCCGGGCGGCAGCTCGATGCGGATGCCCGGCTCGAGCGGTCCGGCCGGCGGGGCCGGCGGCAGCGGCGGCGCGGGGACCGCCGGCACGGCCGGGGCCGTGGCGCCGCTGGCGGCGGTCGACGGCATCGCGGCGCTCGCGGCCGTCGATGCGGCCCGTGACCGCGTGATCTGCACGCCGTTCTTGCCGATGTTGATCTCGTAGCCGCCGCCTTCGTCGGCGCCGTGCACGGTGACCGGTCCTTTGCCCTTCGCGGCGGCCTGCGCCTTCTGCTCCGCCTTTGCGGCCGCCCGCGCGTGCTTGTCGGGCTTCGCCGGCTTGCCGCTGCCGCCCCATTCGATGTTGAACGGCGGCAGCGCCGACAGGATGCCCGACGCGATCAGCGCCAGCACCGACAGCAGGATGAAGCGCTTCCAGCTGATGCTGTCGAGCCAGCGCGCATAGGCGATGAACCAACGCCGCAACCCCGCGGAAATTCGCCCGACGCTCCCGGTGGCGGAGGACGATGGGGCGGCGCTGGCGGGATTCATGCGGCGCACTGTAAGGGCCCGCGTCGCGCGGTCCCAGCGGCGTGCGACAGACTGCGCCGGCGGCTCGACAGCCTGCATCGTCCCCGGACAGCCGGTGCGCGAACCACGGCGGGAACGGCTCTTGCCGCGTCGCCGGGACGACACGCCCCGGTTTCCCCGACCCTTTCAGATCAACGCCAGACCGCACCGTGATGCCTCGATCGACGACCTCCGGCGACGTGCGCATCGGCGTGTCGGGCTGGCGCTACGGGCCCTGGCGCGGCGCTTTCTACCCGCGCGGCCTCGTCCAGCGCGCCGAGCTCGCGTATGCGTCGCGCCAGCTCTCGACGATCGAGATCAACGGCTCGTTCTATTCGTTGCAGTGGCCGTCGAGCTGGGGGCTGTGGTTCGAGGAGACGCCGGACGACTTCGTCTTCAGCGTCAAGGGTCCGCGCTTCATCACCCACATGAAGAAGCTGCGCGAGATCGATGCGCCGATGGCGAACTTCTTCGCCTCCGGCGTGCTGCGCCTCGGCCGCAAGCTCGGGCCGGTGCTGTGGCAGTTTCCGCCCGACTTCCGCTTCGATCCGGCGACATTCGAGCCGTTCCTCGCCACCTTGCCGTTCGACACCGACCAGGCGCTGCGCATCGCCGAGCAGCACGATCACCGCGTCGCGGGCCGGACCTGGCTCGAGATCGACGCCGTGCGGCCGATCCGCCATGCGGTCGAGATCCGCCACCCGAGCTTCGTCGACCCCGACTTCATCGCGCTCTTGCGCCAGTACGGCGTGGCCTTCGTCGTCGCCGACACGACCGGGCTCTGGCCCGAGAAGGACGATGTCAGCGCGGACTTCGTCTACGTGCGGCTGCACGGGTCGCAGACGCTGTACCAGAGCGCCTACTCCGATGCCGAGCTCGACCGCTGGGCTGCATGCATCGCGGCGTGGCGGACCGGAGGCCAGCCTGCGGATGCACGCCTGGTTTCACCGCGTGCCCCGCCGCGGCGGCGGCGTCGCGACGTGTACTGCTATTTCGACAACACGGACAAGCTGCAGGCACCGCTCGATGCGAAGCGGCTGATCGCGCGCGTGCAGGCGGACGAGGCGCAGCGAGGCGACGCTTCGAGCGCGGCGGCTCCGACCCGGCTTGCCCGGAAGGTCGCGCACGTGCAGCAGGCGGCGCGCGTGCCGATCGGCTGAACGGCACCGCACAATCCGCACTTTGCCGCGCCTGCGTCCATGGCCTCGTCCGAATCGCCGAACCCGCCGTCCCCGTCGCCCCCCGGTACTCCCGCCGATCCCCCGGTGACCGAGGCGGGCGGCGCCGCGGCGACGCCGGCGGCGTTGCCCTCGGGGCGGGCCGGTCATTCCGGCGACCCGGGTGTGCCGGTGCCTGCGGCCGAGCCCGATCGTTCCGGCGACCCCGGGTTGCCGGTTCCCTCAGGCGGTTCCGATCGCTCCGGCGACACCGCGGTGCAAGCGCTGCCGCCGTCGAGCGAGGCGGACCGCTCCGAAGACGCAGGCGAGCCGCCGCCGCTGTCGCTGGATGAGTCCGGTCGTTCCGGCGAAGCGACGCCCGCCGCCGTGCCGAGTCCGGCCGACACGTCGGCACCGAGTTCTGAATCACCGAGCTCCGAGCCGCCGTCGGCGGCCGCTCCGCTCGCTGCGTCGCCGAGCCTCGAGCCGCTCGCGACGTCAGGGCCCGTGCGTCCGGTGCAAGGCGATGCTGCACCGCTGCTGCGCAAGCGCTTCCCGGCGTTGTTCGGCGGTGCGCCGAAGCCGCTGAAGCTGCGCGTCCAGGTCGACATCCAGCAGCGCGCGCCCGGCGTGTTCTCGAAGCAGGCGCTGTCGGCGTTCTTCCGCCGCTACACCGGCAGCACTGCGTACCTGCAGGCCGTCGCGCACGGCGTGTACCGCGTCGACCTCGACGGTCAGCCGGCCGGCGAGATCAGCGACGAACACCGGCGCGGCGCGGTCGACGAGCTCGCGCGGCGCCGCGCCGTCCACGACGAGCGGCGCGCGCTCGAGGAGCAGCGCCGCAACCTCGAAGGCGAGCAGCGCGTCCTCGAGGCCCAGCAGAGGCGCAACCGGGCCGGCCTGCTGCGCGATTTCGAACGGACCACGTTGACGCGCGCCAATTTCTGCGCGCTCAAGCAGGTCGCCGACGCCGAGCTCGACGGGTTGCTCGAGCGAGCGCGGCAGGAAGCCCTCGAAGAGCGGGAGCTGCTGGCGCGGCGTCTCGAAGCACGCGCGCCGGCGCCGTGGCACGAGCATTCGTCGGACCCGCGGGGCGGTCCGCGCCAGGATCAGCGCGGCGACACGCGCCAAGGCCCGGGCGGCGGCGCTGAGCGAAGCGGCCCTCGCGCGAGTCCAGGCGGCGGTTCAGCCGCTGAACGGCGTGCCGACTCTCGCCCGGATCAGCGCGGCGAACCGCGGCACGAGCGGCAGGGCGGTCGGCCTCCGGATCAACGAGGTGGCCCACCCCAGGATCAGCGCACCGGTCGTCGCACCGACCCGCGCGGCCATTTGCGCCACGAGCAGCCGGGCGGCGCGCACCCGGGCCAGGGCGGCCGGCACCGTCGGGATCAGCGTGGCCATGCGGGCCCGGATTCGCGTGGCGGCCCGTCGTCGGTCGGCGGCTCACCATTCGACCCGCACGGCGACACACGCCCATCGCCGCACGGCGATGCCGGCCAGGCTCCGCAGGGCGACCTGCAGCCACCCGGCGCAGGACGCGGCCCGCGACTTCACGACGCACGGCGCGGCCCGCGCCGTCCGCATGACAACCGAGGTCCGCGTCCCGCCGAAGGCCGCGGCCCGCGTTCCTCACAGGGGCCTCACGATCCCACGCAAGGGCCACCGGACCCGGCTCGTGCCGCTGCACCGCAAGCGGCGACCACCGAAGTGGCCGCAACGCCGCCCACCGCGACGGAGCCGGCCGCGCCCGCCGTCGACGCGAACCTGCCGCCGCCCGACCGCGAGCCCGGCGCGTGAAGAGAGAGGCCGAGCGCTCGCGATGGGTTCAGCCGAACAGCGCCCGCATCGCCCGCGCGACGGCCTGCGGGTCGGTCGCGGCGACGAAAGCCAAGCCCGTCAGTGCACCCGACAGATGGGCGTCGTGGTTGACGCGGCCGCGACCGACGCGCGCGGCGTAGATCGTGTACGCCAGGTAGGCGACCGCGAACAGCGGCGCCGGGATCGGCACCGGCAGCGGCAGGATGTAGATCGAGCCGGTCGGGAAGTAGACGATCGACGCGAAGAGCACCGCGAGGATCGCGCCGGAGGCGCCGAGCGAGCGGTAGTCGGGTTCGTCGGCGTGCTTCAGCCAGGTGCCGATCGAGCTGACCAGCAGGCCGGCCGTGTACAGCAGCGTGAAGCGCACCGAGCCGAGCGTGCGCTCGAGCGGAAATGCGAACGCCCACAACGTGAAGCCGTTGAACAGCAGGTGCGGGAGGTCGGCATGGATGAAGCCGCTGGTGACGAGCGTCGGGTACTCGCGGCGCTGCACCAGCCAGTACGGGCGCAGCAGGTTGCGCTCGATCCACGCCGGGATGCGGTAGAGGCCGATCAGGCTGACCGCCGCGATCGTCACGAGCAGCAGCGCGGAGACGGGCGCACCGTCGGTGAAGGCGATCAGACTCTGCACGGCGTTCGGCGATTCGAGGTTCGGCTGCAGCCGCGGCGCGGCGTCGCCGCATTCTGGGACCGATCGGCGCTGCGGGTTCCAACATCGATTCGCACACCGCCGCTGCCGCAGAATGGGCCTTGCCGGTCGTGTCGCCACGCCGGTGCCACGACGGCATCCCCCACCGCGCTTCGACCCTGACCTCACCCACTCCGATGGCCAGTTGGCAGGCCCGCCTCGCCGCCTCCTTCGTGCGGCATCGCATCAAGCCGGCGCTCGGCGACATGCGCGACATCGCGCGCGTGCGCAAGGTGTTCGCGACCCGCCTGCCGGTGCCGCGCGGCGCGCGCTTCAGCGCCGCCACGCTCGGCGGCGTGGCGGGCGAGTGGGTCGAGCCCACCGATCCGATCGCTGCCGGCGCGGCGCGCCGGCTGACCGTGCTGTACCTGCACGGCGGCGGCTTCATCGGCTGCTCGCCGCGCACCCACCGGCCGCTGACCGCGGCGCTCGCGCTGCACGGCGCGCGGCTCTTCGTTCCCGACTACCGGCTCGCACCCGAGCACCCGTTCCCGGCCGCGCTCGACGACGTCTGCGCGGCGTGGCGCGCGCTGCGCGCCGGCGCTGCGGCGGACACGCGCCTGACCGTCGCCGGCGACAGCGCCGGCGGCAATCTTGCGCTGGCACTGATGCTGGTGCTGCGCGAAGCCGGCGAGCCGCTGCCCGAGGCGGCGGCGCTGTTCTCGCCGGGCACCGACTTGACCGGCTCGAGCCCGTCGCTCACCGAGAACGCGGGGCGCGACGCCATGTTCGAGCGTGCCGCGATCGAGCAGGTCGTCGCGCGCTATCTGAACGGGGCCGATCCGCATCAGCCGCTGGCGTCGCCGCTGCTCGGCGATCTGCGCGGCTTGCCGCCGCTGTTCGTCCACGTCGGTGCCGACGAGCTGCTGCGCGACGACTCGGTGCGGCTCGCCGAGCGGGCGCGCGGCGCCGGCGTCCTGGTCGAGCTGAAGGTGTGGCCGGTGGTGCCGCACGTCTGGCAGATGCTGGTGCACGTGCCGGAGGCGCAGCGCTCGGTCGCGGCGGCGGTGCGCTTCCTGCGCGAGGCGTCCGCAGCCGACGAGGCGGCGACCGAAGCGGCAGGCTCGACGGCAGCGGTCGCCGCGGCGTTGATGCCGGCCGCGAACGCGATGCCGCATCGCTCGGCGGCCTTCGACGGCGCGGTGGCCGAGACGCAGCACGACGTCATCATCGTCGGCGCCGGCCTGTCCGGCGTCGGTGCCGCGGCGCACCTGCAGGACCGTTGCCCGCGCCAGCGCGTCGCGATCTTCGAGGCGCGCGATGCGATCGGCGGCACGTGGGACCTCTTCCGCTATCCGGGCATCCGCTCCGACTCGGACATGTACACGCTCGGCTACGAGTTCAAGCCGTGGGCCGATGCGAAGGCGATCGCCGACGGCTCGACGATCCGCCGCTACATCGTCGAGACCGCGGCCGAGCGCGGCATCGATCGCAAGATCCGCTTCGGCCACCGCGTGGTCGGCGCCGACTGGTCGTCGGCCGACGCGCGCTGGACCGTCGAGGTCGAGCATGGCGGCCGGCGCGAGCGGCACACCTGCCGCTTCCTGCTGTTCTGCAGCGGCTACTACCGCTACGACACCGCGTACCGGCCGAGCTTCGAAGGTGAAGCGGGCTTTCGCGGGCGGATCGTGCACCCGCAGTTCTGGCCCGCCGATCTCGACCACGCCGGCCGGCGCATCGTCGTGATCGGCAGCGGCGCGACCGCGGTCACGCTGGTGCCCGAGCTCGCGAAGACCGCCGCCCACGTGACGATGCTGCAGCGCTCGCCGAGCTACATCGTCGCGCTGCCGTCGAAGGACCGGATCGCCGAAGCGTTGAAGCGGCGCCTGCCGGCCGCATGGGCCTACCAGCTCGTGCGGCTGAAGAACGTGCTGATCACGATGCTGTTCTTCAACCTCGCGCGGCGCTGGCCCGAGAAGATGAAGGCGCGCCTGATCGGCGAGGCGGCGCGCCGGCTCGGCCCCGGCCACGACGTCGCAACCCATTTCACGCCGCGCTACGACCCGTGGGACCAGCGCCTCTGCGTCGCCGCCGACGCCGACCTGTTCCGTGCGATCAGGCAGGGCCGCGCGTCGGTCGTCACCGACACGATCGATCGCTTCACCGAGCACGGCATCCGGCTCGCGTCGGGCCGCGAGATCGAGGCCGACCTCGTCGTCACGGCGACCGGGCTGACGTTGAGCATGCTCGGCGATGCCACGATCCGCATCGACGGCGAGCGGTGCGATCCGGCGACCGCGATGACCTACAAGGGGATGATGTTCAGCGACGTGCCGAACCTCGCCTCGACGTTCGGCTACACGAACGCGTCATGGACGCTGAAGGCCGACCTGACCGCGCGCTTCGTCTGCCGGCTGCTGACCCACATGGAGCGTCACGGCCATGCGGTCGCGGTCGCGCACCGCGATCCGACGGTCGAGGCACGGCCGTTCATCGACTTCTCGTCCGGCTACGTGCAGCGTGCGTTGCAGACGCTGCCGAAGCAGGGTGCGCGCAAGCCCTGGCGGCTCTACCAGAACTACCTGCTGGACCTGATGACCTTGCGCTTCGGCCGGATCGACGACGGCACGCTGACGTTCGGACGCGCGACGGGTCGGTCGCCCGCACCGGCGGCGGCGGTCGCACGCCGGGACACGGCCGACGTCGACTGAGTTTGCCGCGACCGGCATGCGCTCGGCGTCGCGCAGGCGATCACGCGGCGTGTCGCGACGCCAAGCTCCGCGCGTCAGGCCAGCGCCTGCTCGATCTCCGAGAAGCTGCTCGCGATCGGCGTGATGTCGAGCGAGGCGCCGAGCTGGCGCTCGATCTGCGAGCGCGAGATCACGCCGCGCACGCGGCGCGGCGTCTGTCCGTTCGCCGCCTCGACCACCAGCAGGTGGTTGCGGCCGAGCCGCTTCATGGTCGCGACCGCATTCGCGACGGTTGCGCCACGGACCTGCTGCAGGTCGATCGCGTCGAGCATCGACAGCGGCGTCATCACGTCGCCGACGCAGAGGTCGTCGTAGTGCAGGCCGCGCTCGTGGACGATGCGCATCTGGCGGTCGCCGCGCAGGTCGGTCGTCGTGATCAGCCCTTCGATCGACGGCATGTCGGTGACGACGAACAGCATCCGGACGCCCTGGTAGATCATCATCTGCTCGGCCTGTCGCAGGGTCGTCGCCGGGTGCGTGGTCGCCGCGCGCACGTCGGTCAGGTCGGTCATCACCTCGAGCGCCGGCGAATCCAAGGTCACCGCATCGCTGTTCGGCGGCCGCGCTTGCGCGATCGAGAGCCCGCGTTCGAGGCGGGAGGTGGGCAGCGGGGCGGCAACGTTCATGACGACCTCGGAGGTGTCGGCGCGATGCGTCGGTGCAGGCACGTTACGACGAACCGGCGAGAACTTCCAGCGCCGCCGGTCGACGACCGCGCGGCGGCCAGGGGATGCCACGAATGCAGCGGCGCGCGCTGCTCTCCTACACTGGACTGTCGTCGAGCCGGGTTACCGTGTCGTCGCGCATCGAAGCGCACGAACTTGCCCGATCCGTTTTCAAACAAATCATCGAGGAGACTGCCTTGCCTTCCATTCCCCACCTCCTGTCGCGCTCGCTGCGAACCGCCGTGCCCGTGCTGCTCGCCGTCGCCGCGACTGCGTCCGTCGCCGACCTGAAGCAGCTCAACGGCGACGCGCCGATCGTCATCGCGCACCGCGGCGCGAGCGGCTACCTGCCCGAGCACACGCTGGGCGGCTACGAGCTCGCGGTCAAGCTCGGCGCCGACTACATCGAGCCCGACCTGCAACTGACGAAGGACGGCGTGCTGGTCGCGATGCACGACGACACGCTGACCCGGACGACCAACGTGCAGACGCTGTTTCCGGGTCGCAGCAGTTATCTGGTCTCGGACTTCACGCTGGCCGAGATCAAGACGATGACCGTGAAGCCGGTCGGCACCGCGTCGACGACCTATCCGGGCTTCACGCCGGTGTCGCCCGACCCGTACACGATCCCGACCTTCCAGGAGGTCATCACACTGGCGCGCAACCTGAGCGCGAGCACCGGCCGCGAGATCGGCATCTACCCGGAAGCCAAGCAAGCCGACCCGGTGATGGAGAACAAGATCCTCGAGACCTTGCTCGCGAACGGCTACAAGGGCACCGACAAGGTGTTCATCCAGTCGTTCTCGATCGACACGATCAAGAGCATCAACGACAAGCAGACGGCGCTCGGCGCGAACTTCAACCTGCTGGTGCTGAGCTCGTCGTCGACAGCGCTGGTCACCTACGGCCTCGCCAACATCAAGAGCTTCGCCGACGGCGTCGGCACCTCGATCACCGGCGCCGGCATGTCCGAGTCGTTCATCGACCAGGCGCACGCCGCCGGCCTGCTGGTGCACGGCTACACGTTCAGCCGCACCGGTGCCGCCGCCGACACCGAGTACCAGCGCTTCTTCGGCTGGGGCATGGACGGCGTGTTCTCGAACTACACCGATCTCGCGCTGCAGTCGAGGGCGACGTTCCTCGCGGCGATCCCCGAGCCGGAGACCTGGGCGCTGTTCGCGATGGGCCTGGGCGCGCTCGGCTTCGTCGGCCGGCGGCGCACCGCGGCGGCCCGCGGCCGCGCGCAAGGCGCGCCGGCCGAGGCGACCGCCCACTGAGCGAGGCTCAGGGGCGCTGCCTCAGGCGCTGGGATCAGGCGCGCTTTCGTTCGGCGCGCTCCGATCCGGCGCTGTGATCAATTGACGCCAGCGGCGCGCGGACTCAGACCGTGCGCCGCAGCGCGTCGAAGAACAGCTCCGACTGGGTCCGGTCGTCGAGCGTCTGCCGGCCGACGCGCTGCGCCAGGGCCGGGTCGACCGGCACTGACGCGCGCCCGGTCGCGGCGGCGAGCACCTGCACGATGCAGGCGCGCTCGAGGTAGTACAGGTCGTCGTACGCGTGGTCGATGCGCGTGCCGCAGACGACGACGCCGTGGTTGCCGAGGAAGGCGACGTCCGCGCCCTGCATCGCGCGCGCGATCCGCTCGCCTTCGGCGACGTCGAGGGCGAGCCCGTTGTAGTGCGCGTCGACCGCGACCCGGCCGTGGAAGCGCATCGCGTTCTGCGACAGCGCAGTGTCGAGCTGCCGGTCGCTCGTCAGGGTCAGCGCGGTCGCGTACGGCATGTGGGTGTGCAGCACGCAGGCGTGCCGGCCGAGCCGGTGGATCGCGCCGTGGATGAACATCGCGGTCGGCTCGATCCCGTGCCGGCCGGCGAGCCGCTCGCCGTGCGCATCGACCATCACGATGTCTTCGGCGCGCACCTCGCTCCACAGCAGGCCGCGCGGGTTCAGCAGGAAGCGGCCGGAGCCGTCGGGCAGCTCGATGCTGAAGTGGTTGCAGACGCCTTCCGCCAGCCCGTGATGCGCGGCCGCGCGCAGCGCGACCGCGAGATCGGCACGGAGGCGGGCGACGGTCGGCGCGGTGTAGTCGGATTCGTGCGAGGTGGCAGTGGTCATGGGCAAGGCTGTGCGGCGGACCCTGCGATTCTGCATGGCGAGCGCGGATGCGAGGCCCTGCGCGCGGTCAGATCTTCAGGCTGTCGCAGGGCGGCATGGCGCCGAGCGCCTCGATGTTCCTGAGCCGACAGCCTGCCGCGGCGGCGGTCGTCGCAGCGGCCATGGCGATCCCGACAGTCCTTCGGTGAGGCAGGCGCTGTCGTTGGAGCGGCCAGGCGCCGCTGCGACACCGAGGACGATCGCCCCGGTGCCCGCTGGGCATCAACCCCAGTCGTCGCCCGATCCGCCGGCGTCACCGACATCG
>Ga0307405_10000986_pt1 | contig 11431 bp, 9 predicted proteins | sample 322Cmetagenome_2_FD_203311 | JGI IMG/M metagenome (GOLD analysis project Ga0307405, IMG submission 203311) | Maize rhizosphere microbial communities from greenhouse at UC Davis, California, United States - 322HYB-C-1 | ecosystem: Host-associated > Plants > Roots > Rhizosphere > Soil | place...
CAAGGGTAGACGGGCTCTGGCGGGTGCATGGGGGGTCTTTACTATTCCCCCACAGGGCGGCAAACTGTCGGCCCGGATTGGTAGGGTTTTCTCTGTGAGTGTTACAACCGCCCTTTACCGCAGATACCGTCCAGACTCCTTTGCTGACGTTATCGGGCAGGAACACGTCACCGATCCGCTGATGATGGCGTTGCGAAAGAACCGCGTCAATCACGCCTACCTTTTTTCCGGTCCGCGCGGCTGCGGAAAGACCACGTCCGCCCGCATCCTGGCCCGCTGCCTCAACTGCGCCGAGGGTCCCACCGATACTCCGTGCGGGAAGTGCCCCAGCTGCGTTGAGTTGGCACGCGGAGGCTCCGGTTCACTCGACGTGATCGAGATCGACGCCGCGAGCCACGGCGGCGTGGACGATGCCCGCGACCTCCGCGAACGCGCCACCTACGCTCCGGTCCGGGACCGGTACAAGATCTTCATCATCGACGAAGCCCACATGGTCACTTCCGCCGGCTTCAACGCCCTGCTCAAGATCGTGGAAGAGCCGCCGGAACACATCAAGTTCATCTTCGCCACCACGGAGCCGGACAAGGTGATCGGCACCATCCGTTCCCGGACCCACCACTACCCGTTCCGGCTGGTACCGCCCGAGCCCCTCATGGCCTACCTTGAGTTGCTCTGCAACCAGGAAAACGTTCCCGTGGCGCCCGGAGTGCTGTCCCTGGTCATCCGGGCCGGCGGCGGTTCGGTCCGGGACTCGCTCTCAGTCCTGGACCAGCTGATGGCAGGCGCCGGACCCACCGGGTTGGACTACGAGCTCGCCGTCGCACTCCTGGGCTACACGCACGCGTCCCTTCTGGACGACGTCGTTGAAGCCGTGGCCGCCGCGGACGCGGCCACAGTGTTCCGGGCAGTGGACCGCGTGATCCAGACCGGCCACGATCCGCGACGCTTCGTGGAGGACCTCCTGGAGCGCTTCCGCGACCTCATCATTGTCCAGGCCATGCCGGAGAGCGCCCAGTCGATCCTCCGCGGCATGCCGGCCGACCAGATAGCCCGGCTCCAGAACCAGGCCCACAACCTTGGCGCAGCCGAGCTGTCCCGGGCTGCAGACGTGACTAACACCGCCCTCACTGAGATGACAGGGGCAACGTCGCCACGGCTGCACCTTGAGCTGCTGTGTGCCCGCATCCTCCTCCCCACTTCCGAACAGACCGAGCGCGGCATCGCTGCCCGGATCGACCGCGTGGAGCGCCGCCTGAACTACGGCGGGAACGACGTCGGAGCTCCCGCCCCCGCTTCGGCGGCCCCTTCCGCGCCGGCAGCGGCGCCCGCGGCAACGCCGGAGTCCGCTCCCCCGGCCGCTTCAGCGACACCTTCCGCACCGGTTCAGGCCGTACCGGTTCAGGCACAGTCACCGGAACCGGCTTCCGTTCCCGCGCCGTCGGCTGAACCGGCCGCAGCACGCAGTGCAGCGCCCGCACGCGAATCACTGACTCCGCCGCGCGTCTCCACCGCCGATTGGCCGGTCGACGAGCAACCAGCGACTCGGGGCCCGTCCGGACAGGCTGCTTCCCGTCCTGCCGCTCCGCCGGCCCCTGCCGCCGCTGCGGCACCTGTAGCACCCGCCGCGGCGGCTGAACCCGTAACTGCCGAGCGGACACCGATGGAGTCCGAAGCCAGGCAACCCGCGGCGGAAAGCCACGTTCCTGCCCACGGTCCCGGGGGCGACGTGGAGGTCCTGCGACGCGCCTGGGCTGACATCCTGCAGACCCTGAGCAAGATCAAGCGCAGCACCTGGGCGCTTGTCGAACCGAACGCCCAGGTGGGCCAGTTCGACGGCCAAGTGCTCACACTGGTCTTCACCACCTCCGGACTGGCCGGCGCCTTCGGCCGGGCCGACCACTCCGAGAACCTCCGCCAGGCAATCCACAAGACTGTTGGCATCGACTGCCAGATCAATGCGGTGTCCGGCGGCGTCCATGCAGTGCCCAGCAGCGCCGGCAGCTCAGCGAGCTCTGAGCCAAACCCAAAAGCACCCGCTAAGCAGGAAGCTCCGGCGACGTCCGCCGACGTTGCCTGGGGTCTTGCGCCTGCCCCGGCTGCGCCGGCCACAGAACCCGAAGCCAGCCCTGCAGCTGCCGGCCCGGCCAGCGCGCCAGCCAGCCTCCCGGCGACCAACCCAGCTCCTGTCCGTGCCGCCGGCTCTGCCAGCGCGGACGTGCAGCGCGGGTCCGCAGCGCCAGCTGCCCCGGCGCCGCAGCCGCAAGAGGCGGATTCCGGTTCGTACAGCTACCCCGACGACGACTGGGGCCCGCCCCTGGACGAAGATGCTCCCCCGCTGGACGAAGAGCCGCCGATGGACTGGGCGCCGTCCGCTCCGGCGCAGGAACGTCAGGTACAGGAACGTCCTGCACAGTCACGACCGGCTCCGGAAAACCAGGGCTCAGGCGGGCAGCCGGGCAAACCACTTACTCCGGCCAGCTCTTCACGCACGGCGGGCGACACGTCCAGCGACGATCCATGGTCCCGCGCCAAGGAAGAGGCCCCGGGCGTCTGGACGGTCAGTTCCGAGTCGAACGTTGGCAAGTCCGTGGAAGACCCGGACCGTGCCGCCCTGCCTGTTGTTCCGGAGCCTCCGGCGCGCCACTACGAGCCGGCGGCAGCCCAGCTCCCGCGGCCTGTCGAGGCCCCGGACGAAGCGTCCACCCTTGGATCCGGTGAGTCCCCGCGCCCGGCAGAAGTCCGGCAGCCCGTGGGCGCACTGGTCGGTGCGGGCAGCTCCTCCGGCGCCGGCTGGACTGCCTCCGCGCAGTATGGTCCTGCCACAGCAGCCGACCCGTCACCGGCCATGCCGGGCCCGGACGTCAGGAGCATCGCGTCGGCGCCGGCCCCAGCGGCTTACGCATCCGCCCCGGCCCAGTCTGCCCCGGCCCAGTCCGCCCCGGCCCCGGCAGCGACTCCAGGCGCAGCCGTGAAACAAAGCTTGTACCAGCGGCTGTCCAACAGCCCCGAGGCTGAAGCCGGCCGGGCCAAGGCTCCTGCGCGGCAGGCGGAGGCCGTCAAGACCTATGTCCAGGACACACCCAGCCCGGACGACGAAACGATTGAGGAATCGGGCGTGTTTGGACGCGCCGCCGTCGAGCGTATTCTGGGCGGAAAGCTGGTGGAGGAGCGGTCCCTGGACGGCAGCCCGATCCCACCGCGCTTCTAGCCCGCCCCGCGGGATGTACGGGCATCCTTCAACAAACGAGTCAAACGAACGAGGACATTGTGTACGAAGGTGCAGTTCAAGAGCTGATCGACGAACTGGGCCGCCTTCCCGGGGTGGGGCCCAAGTCCGCCCAGCGGTTGGCTTTCCATATCCTCGAAGCGGACCCGCAGGACATGAAGCGGCTCGTCGAAGCCATCACCACGGTGAAGGAACGGGTGAAATTCTGCACGGTGTGCGGCAACGTCACGGAGCAGGAGCTGTGCAACATCTGCCGCGACACGCGCCGGGATCCCTCGGTCATCTGCGTTGTGGAGGAGTCCAAGGACGTCCTGGCTGTTGAGCGCACCCGTTCCTTCCGAGGCCGGTACCACGTCTTGGGTGGCGCGATAAACCCCATCGCCGGAGTCGGTCCGGATCAGCTGCGCATCAGGGAACTCCTCACCCGGCTGAACGACGGCGCCATCCAGGAAATCATCATCGCCACCGACCCCAACCTTGAGGGTGAGGCCACGGCCACTTACCTGGCTCGGATGCTGAAATCGATAGGCATCACCGTCACCAGGCTCGCTTCCGGCCTGCCAGTGGGCGGAGATTTGGAGTACGCGGATGAAGTCACCCTGGGGCGCGCGTTCGAGGGCCGCCGCAACGCCCTGAGTTGATCCTGACAGCGACGGCACGCCATGGAACCGTTTCCCCCCATCGTCACTGAATGCCTGGAATTGCGCCTCGTGGCGCAAGCCGACGCCGCCGCGCTCCGAGGATTCCGGGGCCATCCCGACGCGGTCCGCTATTTGTCGCACCAACCCCTGACGGCGGGGCAAACGGACCGGCTCCTCGCTCAACTGCTGGTCCGGGCTGAACGCTCCACGGCCGATTGGTTCCACTACGCTTGGGCGGTAGTGCTCCGCTCCACCGGCACCGTGATCGGCGACGCCCGCACATGGAACTCGGCCGAGCCGCCGCTGCCCAGCGGGATTCCGGCGGACTTCGCTAGCCTCGGCTACCTCCTCCACCCGGACCACCACGGCAGGGGGTACGGCAGCGAAGCCGCCGGGGCACTGGTCCGCTGGCTCTTCACTGAGCGCGGGACGAACACCATCTACGCCGGCGTCTACGAACCGAACACCGCTTCGCGGCGCCTCCTGGAAGGTCTCGGCTTCGTCCAGGATCACTACTTCACCGCCGCCCAGGACACCCATGGCAAGGGGCTGGCCTCGTGGCGCTACCGTCTGGACCGCGCGGCGTGGCCCCTCGTCGAAGATGACTAGCGGGAGGCCACCATGCGGTCACAATTCAGCGCCGCGCCGTTCCCGGCGATAAACTTGGCACATCAGTTACGCCGTCGCGCCTTTTTGGTTGCTTGGCCCCGGAACCCCGATTTGATGCAGTGAGGGTGCGCCCATGAGTATGCCCACTACCGAAGTGAAAACCGAGAACCAGCCGCATGTGCTGCCCGCGGCCGCTGCCCGGACCAAGCAGCTCATTGTGCAGAAGTTCGGCGGTTCCTCGGTTTCCGACGCGGACGGCATCAAACGGGTGGCGAAGCGCGTCGTGGACGCCCAACGGGCCGGCAACGAAGTAGTTGTAGTGGTGTCCGCGATGGGTGACACCACCGACGAACTGCTGGACCTTGCCGCGCAGGTCACCGATTCGGCCCCCGCGCGTGAAATGGACATGCTCCTCTCCGCCGGTGAGCGAATCTCCATGGCCCTGGTAGCCATGGCCATCAACAAGCTGGGTGCCTCGGCCCAGTCCTTCACGGGCTCGCAGGCCGGCATGATCACCGACGGGATCCACGGCAAGGCGCGCATCATCGACGTCGATCCCCACCGGATCCGCACCGCCTTGGACAAGGGACACATCGCCATCGTGGCCGGATTCCAAGGCATGAGCCGCACCACCAACGAGATCACCACCCTGGGACGCGGCGGATCCGACACCACCGCCGTGGCCCTGGCCGCAGCGCTGGACGCCGACGTCTGCGAAATCTACACGGATGTGGACGGCATTTACACGGCGGATCCCCGCGTGGTGCCCTCCGCCCAGAAGATCGACCGCATCTCCAGCGAAGAAATGCTGGAACTGGCCGCCTCCGGTGCCAAGATCCTGCACCTGCGCTGCGTGGAATACGCGCGGCGCTTCGGCGTGCCGCTGCATGTGCGCTCGTCATTTAGTCAGAACGAAGGTACCTGGGTCATGCCAGGAGCCGACGACAAGATCAAGACTCAAGAGGGAGTTGCCTTGGAGCAGCCAATCATCTCCGGCGTTGCACACGACCGTTCCGAAGCCAAGGTCACCGTGGTGGGAGTCCCCGACATCCCCGGCAAGGCCGCCGCGATTTTCCAGGTCATCGCCGACGCGCACTCCAACATCGACATGATCGTCCAGAACGTCTCCACGCACGGGACGGGCCGGACGGATATTTCCTTCACCCTCCCCATCGTGGAAGGCGCCGACGCCCTCGCTGCCCTGCGTGCGGCGCAGCCGGAAATCGGCTTCGAGAGCATCGAATACAACGAACAGATCGGCAAGCTTTCGCTGATCGGCGCCGGCATGCGTTCCCACCCGGGTGTCTCGGCCACCTTCTTCAAGGCCCTGTCCGACGCCGGCATCAACATCAACATGATCTCGACGTCGGAAATCCGTATCTCTGTGGTGACGCACGCCGACCTGCTCGACGATGCAGTCCGGGCCATCCACAAGGCGTTCGACCTGGATAGCGAAGACGAAGCAACGGTCTACGGCGGTACCGGCCGCTAAGGCGGGCCCCGCCCAGCCACTACAGACAGCAAAAGGAACGGCACAGCGGCAAAACCGCTGTGCCGTTCCTTTTGTGCGTCTCACGACAGTGGGCTACGTGATGTCTTCCTTGCGGACCGCGTAGTGATGCCCCTCGGAGTCTGTCTCAACTTCGAAGTGGGCCAAGTCCTCTTCGGAAGCAGACTCAAAGTCGTCATGCGTGTGAACAACGGGCAGGGTCGGATCACCCCGCGTGGCGGGTCCGAAGAAGAACCGCAACTTGTCGGTCTGGCTCATGAAGCGCTGTATCGCCTTTGCCACAATTCCCACCCCCTTTCCCTCAGTCGGGTCAAGCAGTGCTGCATTGGCCGGTTGGTACCTGTGCCCATATTTTACGCCCGGGGACACGAAAAGGCCCCCCGCTGCCCGCCCGTAAGCGAGCTAGCGAAGGGACTTATCCTCAGGGTTCCTGGGCACCACGTAGGTGCTGCCGTCCGGCCTGCGAATCGTTTCCCACTGCTGGGTTTCCGCTTCGCGGCGGATAAGGAGGGCCTTGTTCTCGTCGGTCATCTCGTGGCTCAAGGCACTGCGGTTGGCCGGCCCGAAGATGGCCCGGAGCTTGCCGGTGGCACGCATGAACTTTTGGGCGGCGTTTTCCTTGCTGGCCATTGCGGATTCCCTTTCAGAACGATCACGTCCAATCCAGTGTACGCTAATCATTAGCCCACTAACGATCAAGGAGCGAGCAGTGACGAATCAGCGCCCGGCCGGTGCCCTCGAAGCGTCTGACGAAGACCTCCTGCTGGAACACCAGCTTTGCTTTGCCCTGACCGTAGCGTCGCGGAGCGTCGTGGGTGCCTACAAGCCGGTGCTGGACACGCTGGGGCTGACCCACCCGCAGTACCTCGTGATGCTTTGCCTATGGGAGTCCAGCCCGCGGTCGGTCCGGGACATCAGTGACGCACTGGCCCAGGAGCCGGCCACCATCTCGCCGCTGCTGCGTCGTCTCGAATCAGCCGGCTACATCACCCGCGGCCGCGCTGCCGGCAACGAGCGCGCCTTGGCCGTTGGCCTAACCCCCAGCGGCGCAGCCCTCAGGCAGCAGGCCACCGCAGTCCCGGGAACCATGATGGAGCGCTTGGGCCTGACCCGAGATCAGGTGGCCACCCTCCACCAGGCCATGACCGAACTAATCTCCGCCACCAAAACCGCCGCCGTAGGTGACGCCGCTGCGGGCGCTCACTGAGCTGTCACGGCGACGTTCAGCTGCGTTGAGGGCCCCGTTCCGAAAGTCATCAGGCCCGTCCAGTTTCCTGCCTCAAGTCCGGTCCAGCTGGCAGTGAGCTCGCCGCTGGCGCCGTTTTCAATGGTGAGGGGGTTGGGGCTGAGGGTCAGGTTTCCTGCGTCACCGGCAAGGATCATCACGTCAACCGACGCCGCGGTTGCCGCGTTGCCGGGGCTGGTAAACAGGTTGGCGGTCACCTTCCAGTCGCCTGCCACCGGATCCTTGATGGAGACTGCCTCGTTCGCCGCAGGCGTAGCCCCTGGATACAGCAGACCGGCCGGCGAAACCACGTACAGGTCGAAGTCCGCTGCCGGGTTGGCGGAGTTGACCGCAAACCTCGCAAGGGAAGAACCGGCTGGGACATTCACCACCTGAACGTCGTTCGCGGCGTCCTTGATCCCGGTGTAGGGCCCCGGAACCAGGCTGATCGCCGTCGAATTCGCTTTGGCAAGCCCCTTCACGGTCACGTCGATTGGCTCGGGACTGCCGGACGTTACCGGAATGACGACGCTGCCGCTGCCGCCCGCCGAGGAGGCGTTGACCACGGCCGGCGCAACCGCGGTCACCGAACGGATCGCCACCGGCGAGCGGACAGCCGTCTCATCCGAACTCCAGGTCAGCGACCCGCCAACAAAGGCGTCCAAGGTGGCGCCGGAGTTCGTGAACTGCACCGTGAACGTGGCCTTCTCACCTTCTTTCAGGGTCAGCACATCCGGGGTCACCTCAGCCGTGATCCCCGGAATATCGACGTCGGCGCTGTAGCTTCCGGCCGTCAAGGCAGTCACTGTGCGGGTCACGGTCTGCGTCCCTGTGAGGCCGCCGATGGCGATGGACGGCAGGTTCACGTCCTTGGCGGCCACCGGGGCAACGCCCAGCTGATGGCCCTGGCCCTGCAGGAAACCGAGCCAGTCGCTGGGGCCGGCGTCGTACACCAGCCCGGGCGTCGCGATCCGGGCCGGGTCGATTTGTCCGGCGCCCTGGGCAAAGACGTCGTGGACAGGGTTTCCTTCAGCGTCCACCAGGTCGTAGGCGGTGGTCATCATCGCTGACTTCACGGCGGCCGGGGACCAGAGGGCGTTCTTGCCCAGCAGCAGCGCCCCAAACCCTGCAATCTGCGGGGCTGCCATCGACGTTCCCGAGAGAAACCCGAAGTTCTGGCCGTTGGATCCGACCGGTGAGACAGCTGCCAGGACACCCACGCCGGGAGCCGCAATGTCAGGTTTCAAGAGGTCGCTGTTGGCTGCCAGGGTTGGCCCGCGCGAGGAGAACCCCGCAATTTGGGGAACCGGCGGCGGATCCAGCCCGGTAGTGTCAGTGGATACCAGGCTCGCCGTCAACCCCGCCTCGGCCGCAACCGCCTCTTTGATGGCAGGGTCCTCGACGTGGACCGTAGGAATACTGTGCAGGTCCACGTCCAGAGAGTTGGGCGTCAGGTTGACCAGGACCATGCCGACGCCGCCTGCCTGGGACACGGTCAGGCTCTTGGCGGTTCGGTCCACCACCCCCCTGTCACAGACCACGATCCGGCCTGCGGTCTTGGCCGGGTCCAGGGTGCCGGGCGCACACAGCGCAGCGTTGGCCTCGAGGGCCTCTGCTGTTTTCAACGTCGCGGCGAGCGCGATGGGCGCATCCGCAACTTCAGTGGCCATGATGCTGGCACCCGCGAACTTCTCGCCGCTGGACAGCTCCACCGTGCCCCGAAGGCTGCTGCTGTGGGTGGAGGCTGCCACGCTGGTCATCCACGGAGCGGCATGGTTGACGGTGCTGGCCGCCGGACCGGAGTTGCCGGCTGATGCGGCCACGAAGATGCCTGCCGCCGCCGCATTCAGGAAGGCGATGGACACCGGATCCACAGTGGAGTTGTTGGTGCCCGAGATGGAGTAGCTCAGGACGTCGACGCCGTCCCTGATGGCGTCCTCGATGGCCTCCACGCCGCTGGAGGCGAAGCAGCCGGTGGTTGCCGGGCTGGCGCCCTCCCAGCAGACCTTGTAGATGGCGAGCTTCGCGGCGGGGGCCACCCCGGAGCCCTTGCTGAAGTCGCGGCCGCCCACGGCCTGGCTGACATCGCTGTTGCCCGCGGCGGTGCTGGCGGTATGCGAGCCGTGGTTGTTGATGTCCAGTGGAGAGAACGTTTCCTTGGGCGAGCGCAGGGCCGGCGGCACGATTGCCTTGAATGCTTCGTCGTAGTACCGGGCGCCGATGACCTTGCTGTTGCACTCAGTGCCGGCGAATTGGTCTCCGGCCTCACAGACGCCCGCGAAGGTGCTTCCGTCCGCTTTCAGCATGGTGATCTGGTTTGCCGGCGACAGGTAGGGCTCGCCCACAACGGGTGCTCCGGACAGCGGCTTCACCTGTTGGCCCGCTAAGAAGGGATTGCCGGGTGTGTAGCCCGTATCCAGCACACCCACTACCGTTCCCTTGCCGGCATAGGCTTCACCGCCGAAGTGTTCCGCCCAGACGCCCCCGGGACCGGGCAGGCCCAGAAATTCGGTGCTTGAGTAGTCGATTTTGTGCAGGCTGTCTTTAACGACAGCAAGGACGCTTCCGTCCTTGGCTAACGAGTTTGCCTGTTCCGCGGACAGTTCCGCGCTGAAGCCGTTCACCGCCAGGGTGTAACTGTCCCTGATGGCCACGCCTTCCGCCGCCGCAAGTCTGGTCTGCTGTGATTCCAGATGTGCCGAGTAGCGTTGGGACTCAGCACTGCCGGCGTCGAGCTTTCCATTGGAGACCGCGGTCCCCGGAATGCCCTCGACGCCGCCCGTGTAGGCGGCGAGGGGTCTGTCCTTCAGCATCACAATGTAGCGGCCTGCATCCAGTGAAGGCGTGTCTTCCGCCGGGGGGTCGGCGGCTGCCCACGCCGGTGCTGCCAGCCCCTGGCCGATCAACAGGGAAGTTGCCAGAGCAACTGCGGCGGCGAGGCGTGATGCCGGGCTTCTGCCCCGAACGCCTCTGCCGTGAATACTTGTGTCCTGGACTCTGGAACCCTCTTGCGGATAGGTCATGACGCTGCCTCCTAGGTTGCCGGACCGGTGGCGTAGCCGGTCCCACCCCTTGGACGCATCCGTCCACGTCGGCGCAACGTGGGCGTGAGGCCATACATCCAGTGATGGGAGAAACATACCGGAGTGGGGCCGCGGAATCGAGATGTTCCGGACAGATTTAAACGCCGGGCCCTGGATGCCGCAGCTGCGCGTGTGCCGGTGGCCGGGCCGAACGGCAGGGTGCATCGTGGGGCGGCGGCGATAGAATGGATCAAAATGAGGAGGACCGGTAATGCGTAAGGCATGGATTCACGCACTCGTTCTGGTATCCGTTGCCGGCCTCGCGGCCTGCTCGCCGGGCGGTGGCAGCCCAACGCCTTCTCCCTCGGCCACCTCCGCCAGCGCCACGGCGACGCCGTCGCCGGACACCGAAACGACCGTACCGGCTCCCGCTCCGCCGCCGTCCTCCGCGCCCGCCACATCCAGCCCGGGCAAGGGAAACGCCGAGCTCGCCATCATGATCAAGCCGTCGGAATCGGAACCAGCCCTGAACTACACCCTGGTGTGCAAGGACGGCGTTCCGGCGAAGGAAAGCAGCCACCCCTCGGCCGCCGCGGCGTGCACCGAACTGAAGGACAACCCTGCCGTGCTGAGCCCGGCTCCCCGCAGAACGGACCAGGCCTGCACCCAGCAGTACGGCGGCCCGCAAGAGGCCACTGTCACCGGGATCGTGGATGATTCACCGGTGGATACGTCCTTCGCGCGCAGGGATGGCTGCGAAATCGGACTGTGGAATGCGGCCAAGGACATCCTCGGTTCCGCGGGCGGAGTGTCCTAGGCTGATGCAGATCCTGAAGCACGGCCCGCATACGGTGCTGCCAGCGGACGCCTGGCAGAATCTGGAAGCGGCCCACCAGGCCCGGGTCAGGCGCTACGCCGACCCCTACCTTTCCCGCCGCTCCGCCGGCAGGAAACACCCGGTGGAGGATTTCCTCTTCACGTACTACACCCAGAAGCCTGGCCAGCTCCTGCGCTGGCACCCTGGCGCCGGCGTCATCCTTACCGGGCCCGAGGCGGCCGCCCGCTCGGGCTGGAAGTACTACCGAATGCTCGACGACGGCGACCTCGCCGCCGCCGGGCTGCCGCCCGGGACCACCGCCGCAGCGGTTGACCGCAACGCTTTCCTGGCCGAACGCACGGAGGCACTGTAGTTCGCGG
>Ga0307405_10000989_pt1 | contig 11427 bp, 6 predicted proteins | sample 322Cmetagenome_2_FD_203311 | JGI IMG/M metagenome (GOLD analysis project Ga0307405, IMG submission 203311) | Maize rhizosphere microbial communities from greenhouse at UC Davis, California, United States - 322HYB-C-1 | ecosystem: Host-associated > Plants > Roots > Rhizosphere > Soil | place...
ACTTTCCGATCGCGGAACTCGACATTATAGCTTGGCGGGTGCCGCCGTCCCGTGCGTTCGGAACGGCTCACGACGGCTGCGGGATCAGCCGCCGCGGCGCATCATGTCGAAGAAGTCGAGGTTGTTCTTGGTCGACTTCATCTTGTCGAGGATGAACTCCATCGCCTCGATCTCGTCCATCGAATACAGCAGCTTGCGGAGGATCCACGTCTTCTGCAGGATCTCCGGCTTCAGCAGCAGCTCCTCGCGCCGGGTTCCCGACTTGTTGAGCAGGATCGACGGGTAGACCCGCTTCTCGGACATCCGCCGATCGAGGTGGATTTCGCAGTTGCCGGTACCCTTGAACTCCTCGTAGATCACTTCGTCCATCCGGCTGCCGGTCTCGACGAGCGCGGTGCCGATGATCGTCAGCGAGCCGCCTTCCTCGATGTTGCGTGCGGCCCCGAAGAAACGTTTCGGCCGCTGCAGCGCGTTCGCGTCGACGCCGCCGGTCAGCACCTTGCCGGACGACGGCAGCACGTTGTTGTAGGCGCGGGCGAGACGGGTGATCGAGTCGAGCAGGATCACGACGTCCTTCTTCAGTTCGACGAGGCGCTTGGCGCGCTCGATCACCATCTCGGCGACCTGCACGTGGCGCGCGGCCGGTTCGTCGAAGGTTGAGCTGATGACCTCGCCGCGCACCGTGCGCTGCATTTCGGTCACCTCCTCCGGCCGCTCGTCGACGAGCAGCACGATCAGGTAGATGTCGGGATAGTTGCCGATCAACGCATGCGCGATGTTCTGCATCATCACGGTCTTGCCGCTCTTCGGCGCCGAGACGAGGAGGGCGCGCTGACCCTTGCCGAGCGGCGCGATCAGGTCGACGATGCGGCTCGTGATGTTCTCGTCCGACTTGATGTCGCGCTCGAGCTTGAACTGCTCCTTCGGAAAGAGCGGCGTCAAGTTCTCGAACATGATCTTGTGCTTGCTCTCCTCCGGCGTCAGGCCGTTGACCCGATCGACCTTCACCAGCGCGAAGTAGCGCTCGCCGTCCTTCGGGACCCGGACTTCGCCTTCGACCGCATCGCCGGTGTGCAGGTTGAAGCGGCGGATCTGGCTCGGGCTCAGGTAGATGTCGTCGGTCGACGCCATGTAGCTCGCGTCCGGCGAGCGCAGGAAGCCGAAGCCGTCCGGCAGGACCTCGAGCACGCCGTCGCCGAAGACCTGCTCGCCGGCCTTGGCGCGCTTCTTCATGATCGCGAACATCAGCTCCTGCTTGCGCATGCGCTGCACGTTCTCGATCTCGAGCGCTTCACCCATCTTGATGAGCTCGGAGACGTGGATCAGTTTGAGTTCGGAGAGGTGCATCGCAGGGACACGCTGGTGTGGGAAGGGCCGAGTGAAGTCGGTCGAGGGTCGTCGGCCGCGGCTGTGGCAGTGCTGGCAGCGCCCGCAACGGGCCGCGGCGCATGCACGCGTGAAATCAGGAACGAGAGAACGCTGAGCGGGGAGCCGAACGGCGTGCCGGCAGAAGACTTCGAGGCGCCGGGTCGGCGGTTCGAGCGGCCTCAGGGCACGCGGGCCAGTGGGCTCGCATCAGGAGCCTTCGCCCCGGAGGCGCCGGCTTCTGACGCGTTTGCCCGAATTATAGATGACTGTCGATGAACGCAGTCAACTGTGCCTTCGACAGTGCGCCGACCTTGGTGGCGGCGAGCTGGCCGCCCTTGAACAGCATCAATGTCGGAATGCCGCGGATGCCGAATTTCGCCGGCACGTCGCGGTTCTCATCGACGTTCATCTTGGCGATCTTCAAGCGCCCGTCGTAGTCCTTAGAGACCTCGTCGAGGATCGGGGCGATCATCTTGCACGGGCCGCACCACTCGGCCCAGTAGTCGACGAGGACCGGCTTGTCCGCCTGCAGCACGTCGCTGTCGAAGGCCGCATCGGAGGTATGTTGGATCAGGTCGCTGCTCATGGTGTCGTCCTGGGAAGCCCTGCGAAGGCACAATGATTCTGACACATCCGTCTGCCGCTCGTTCCCTTGAACGGGCCTCTGTGCGGTGCCTTTGGCGCTATGGCCGCTATAGCTTCGACACCCCTTGATCTGCCTGCCGACGAGCTCTGGAACGGGTTCGTCGAGGTCGCATCGGCGTGGTCCAACGCGCGTTCGGTCGAGCTGCGCGACGCCGTCGTGCTGGTTCCGTTCGCGCAGCACCTCGGCCTCGCCCGTCGGGCCTGGACCCGGAGGGCGGCCTGGCTGCCGCGCATCGAGACCACACACACGTTGGCCCGCAGTCTGCGCGCGCCGGAGCCGGCGACGGGCTCGCAGTTGCGCTTCGACGTGGCCTTCGACCGGCTCACGGCACGACGCATGCTGCGCGCACAGGCCTGGGCCTCGGCTTGGGCTCGCCAGGACGCACGGGCGTTCGACGAGGCCGTCGCGTCGCTGGTCACCACGGCGCATGCGATGGCGCGCGCCGCCTTCGCCGTGCCACCGGATGCGCGCGCGAGCCACTGGACCCGCAATCGCGCGCTGCTCGTCAGGCAGGGCGGACCAGGATCGACCGAGCGGACGTTGACGCAGATCGCGCTCGAATGGGCCGCCGCCGCGGCTGCTCCGCAGACCGACGCGTTGTTCGAGCTCTGCCCTTCGGCATGGATCGTCCTGCAGGCGGGTGGCCCCGACGTGCTGACCTCGAACGTGCTGTCGGCCGCGCCCGACGGCAGCCCCTGCGTGGTCTTCGACAGCGATGTCGATCTCGGCAACCCGTTCGCACGGCTGGGCGAAGCCGACTCGATCAGCGTGGCGGTGTGCCGCGACTTCGAGGACGAAGCCCAGCGCACGGCCGCTCAGATCCTCGCCGACGTCGCCGACGGCAACCGCCCGGTCGCACTGATCGCCCAGGACCGTCTGCTCGCGCGCCGGGTACGTGCGCTGCTCGAGCGCCAGCAAGTGCCGCTGCAGGACGAGACCGGCTGGAAGCTGTCGACCACGCGGGCCGGTGCTCGCGTCGCGGCGTTGTTGCGCGCCGCGCAACGGGATGCCAACAGCGATGATTGGCTCGACTGGTTGAAGGGTAGCGAATGGCCGGGCGTCGGCGAATCCCGTCGTGCTGTCCGCGCGCTCGAAGTGGGGCTGCGCCGCTTCGGCTGGAGCGCTCCGGTTGCCGTCGACACGGCGAAGCTGGATCCGATCGCCGCACCGTTGTGGGACGCCGCGACGGCGCTGATCGCTCGGTTCGACGAGCTTCGACAACGCGGCCATGCCGCATGGTTGCGCATGCTTTCGGAAGCGCTCGAGGCGTGCGGTGGGATGAGCCTGCTCCGCAGCGACGAAGCCGGGCGCCAGGTGCTGATGGCGCTCGGCCTCGGGAGGACGCAGCAGCCGATCGACGTGCGAGACGACGAGTCGATGACGCTCGACGAGTTCGCTGCCTGGGTCGACAGCGCGCTCGAGGAAGGCGTGTTCGTTCCGGAGTCGCCGGCGGACGCGCCCGTCGTCGTCACGCCGCTCGAGCGGGCGATGCTGCGACCGTTCGCGGCGATCGTGCTGCCGTCGGCGGACGAGAAGCGGCTCGGCGCCCATGCGTCGGCGCCGTCCTCGGTCGGAGAATCCCTCCTGCACTCGCTGGGCATGCCGACCGCGGCCGAGCGTCGCGACGCCGAGACGTTCGCGTTTGCGCAGCTGCTGCGCGCACCGAAGGTGTCGTTGTTGCGCCGGGTCGATGACGACGGCGAGGCACTCGCGCCGAGCCCGCTGCTCGAACGGCTGGATCTCGCGTTGATGCAGCGCCATGGCAGCGGACTCGTTGAAGCGGCCGATGCGCGTCCCATCGTCTTCCTCGATCCCGCCCCGGTGATCGCGCCATTGCCGACTGCGCCAGCGCTCTTGCCCACCCGGCTCAGCGCCAGCGCCTGCGAGGCCTTGCGCGTGTGCCCGTATCGCTTCTTCGCGTTGCGGATGTTGGCGCTGCGCGATGCCGAGGAGCTCGACGACGAAGTCGAGAAGCGCGATTTCGGCACCTGGCTGCACGAGGTCCTGCAGCGCTTCCAGTCGACGCGGCAGATGCCCGGCAGCGCGGCCACCGAAGAAGCACGGCTGCTCGGGATCGCGCGACAGGTGCAGCAGGAGCGCCACCTGGACGACGCGGCCTTCCTGCCGTTCGCAGCGACCTTTGCGCGCTTCGCGCCGCGCTACGTCGAATGGCTGCATCGCCGTGATGCGAGCGGCGCTCGCTGGTACGGCAGCGAGGTCGACCTGTGCTTGCAACCGCCGGCATGGAACGGCGTCGAGATGCACGGCATCATCGACCGGATCGATCACGTTCCCGGCCCGCATGGGCCGAGTTCCGAGCTGATCGACTACAAGACCGGCAGCGCGGAGAAGCTGCGCTTGCTCGTCAAACGTCCGCAGGAGGACACGCAGCTCGCGTTCTATGCGGCCTTGATGGCAGGGCAGGCCGGTGCCAGCGAACCGATGTCGGCGATGTACCTCCCGCTCGACGAGCGGGAAGCGATCAAGCCGGTCGAGCACGCCGACGTCGCGCGCACCGCGGAGCGTCTGGTCAGCGGCATCGGTGCCGAACTGCAGCGGATCGCTGCCGGCGCGCCGTTGCCGGCGTTGGGCGAGGGACAAGCCTGCGTCTATTGCGAGGCGCGCGGCTTGTGCCGCCGCGACCAGTGGTCTGCGGCGGAGACGAGCGGATGAGCGTCGGCGCCAAAGCTCGGCCCGCGTACCGGGTCGACGGCCGAGTCGTGCCGCGCGAGACGTTCTATGCGGTTGCGTGCGATCCGCGTCGCAGCGTCTCGGTCGAAGCCTGCGCGGGAGCGGGCAAGACCTGGATGCTGGTGTCGCGCATCCTGCGCGCGCTGCTCGACGGCAGCGAGCCGCAGGAGATCCTTGCGATCACGTTCACCCGCAAGGCTGCGGGCGAGATGCGGGTCCGGCTGTATGACTGGCTGTCCGCCTATGCCGCGCCGCGCTCCAGCGACGCCGAGCGCGCCGTCGAGTTGCAGGCGCGTGGTCTCGGCGAGGCCGAGTCCCGTGCGCTGGCGCCCGCCTTCGGGCAACTGTATGAACGGCTGCTTCGGTCGGGCCGTCGCGTCGAGATCCGCACCTTCCATGCCTGGTTCGCCCAGCTGCTGCGCGCTGCACCGCTCGAGTTGCTGGCGCCGCTCGGTCTGCACGCGGACATGGAGGTGCTCGACGACTTGTCCGAGCATCGCGAGCGCATCCAGCGTCGATTCCATGCCGCCGTGCTCGGGGATCCGTCGCTGACCGCGGACTATCACGCGGTGGTGCGCGATCGAGGCCGCTCGCAGGTGCGCAAGTGGCTCGATGCCGCGTGGGACAAGCGGGTCGAGATCGAGCTCGCCGACGCTGCCGGCACGTTGGAAACCAGCGTGCCGCCGGCCGCCGCGATGTGGCCGGAGCAGGCCTATGAATCCCATCCCGCGATGCGCCTGCGCTCGAGCGCCGCCGCGAGGCTGCTGCGCGAGGCGGTCGTGGCGATGGCGCGCGAAGGCGCAATCTGCCGACGGCAAGGCGGCCTGCTCGAACGCGCCCTCGAGATCGAAGACGATTTGCAGCATTTCGAGCAGGCCCATGCCGCGCTGTTCACGCTGAAGGGCGAACCGCGCCGCGGTCTCGAGGGCGCCGACATCGGAGAACTGCTGGATCTCCTCGCCGAACTGAGACGCGCCTGCAACCAGCAGTCCGCGCACGAGGAGCACGGTCGCATGGTGCGCCTGGCGCGCGTGCTGCTCCGCGAGGGCGCCGCCTACAAGCGGGTGTGCGGCCTCGCCGACATGGCCGACCTGGAGCGCTGCGCGCTCGCGCTGCTGCGCGACGCGACGCTGGCCGGCTGGGTGCAGGAGCGTCTCGACCAACGCACGCGGCACATCCTGATCGACGAGTTCCAGGACACGAGCCCGATGCAATGGCATGCGCTGCATGCGTGGTTGTCGGCGTATGCCGGTGCTGGCGGCGGGGCGAGCGGGCAGCGGCCGCCGAGCGTCTTCATCGTCGGCGATCCGAAGCAGAGCATCTACCGGTTTCGGCGCGCCGAGCCGCGCATCTTCGGGGCGGCGCGCGACTTCATCCGCGAGGGCCTCGAAGGGCATGCGCTGGAATGCGACCACACGCGCCGCAACGCGCCCGAGGTCGTCGAGACCCTCAATGCGGTGTTCGGCACTGCCGCTGCACACCATGAGTTCGACGGCTTTCGTCCGCACACGACCGAGGTCGCCGAAACGGACGGCGCCGGCGTGTCGACCCTCCCGCGCGTCTCGCGGCCGGCGGCGCTCGCCGCCATCGACGATGCATTGCACAAGACCGGATGGCGCGACAGCCTGACCCAGCCCCGCATCGAGCCGGAGGAAAAAGTGCGCGAACCGGAAGCGCGCCTGGTCGCCGCTGCAGTGGCGTGTCTCCTGAGGACGGGAGGCCATGCGCCGGGCGACGTCCACGTGCTGTGCCGCAAGCGCGAATCGTTGCGACTGGTCGCGGACCAGCTCGCCGCGCTGCATGTGCCGTTCGCTGCCGCGGAGGACTATCCGCTCCTGGACGCGATCGAGGCGCGCGACCTGATCGCCGTGCTGGACGTACTCGCGTCGCCCCAGCACACGCTGTCGCTGGCGCAGGCGCTGCGTTCGCCGTTGTTCGGTGCGAGCGACGACGACCTGGTGGCTCTCGCCCTCGCTTCGGCACCCGGGACGAACTGGTGGCGCGTGCTGATGCAGGACGTGCCGGACCGTCCGTCACTGCGCCGTGCGGCCGAACTGCTGCGCCGCTGGCGCGACGACGCACGCACGCTGCCGCCGCACGACCTGCTCGACCGCATCGTCGCCGAGGGCGAGGCGCGCGAGCGTGTCGCTGCGGCCGTTCCGCCGGAGCGCCGGCAGGCGGCGCTCGGCGCGATCGATGCGCTGCTCGGCATCGCGTTGACATTGGACGGGGCCCGCTACGCAACGCCGTACAACTTCGTGCGTGCGCTGCGGCGGCGCGCGGTGAGGGTCGCGGCACCGGCCCAACGCGACGCCGTGCAGCTGCTGACCGTGCACGGCGCGAAGGGGCTCGAGGCGCGTGCAGTGTTCCTGATGGATGCCGACCCCGAGCCGCTCAACGCGGCGTCGGCGACGCTGCTGATCGACTGGCCGGTCGAATCGATGCACCCGCGCTGCTGCGCGTTCGCATACTCGGAGACCTATTGCGCACCGTCGCTCGAGCCGGTGCGTGATCTCGAGTTGCGGGCGCGCCGGCGCGAAGAGCTGAACGGTCTCTACGTCGCGATGACGCGGGCCCGCGAACGATTGATCGTCAGCGCGACCGAGCCGTATCGCGCGCCCGACGAGCCGTCCTGGTGGGAGCGGATCGACGGTCGGGTGGCGTTGCACGAGGCGCCTCCGATGGCCGCCTTGCGGTCGGAGGATGAACGCGGTGCGATCCCTGAGCGGGTGCTGCCCCGCTGGATTCCGTCGATGCCGACCGCGCAGGCGCCGCCGCGCGCGGATTCCGCCAGTGAAGCCGACGATGCCGTACGGCGGCTCGGCCAGGCGGTGCATCGCGTGCTCGAATGGGCGGCGGCCCGGCCCGATACGACGGTCGAGATCGAGCGTCTCGCGGATGGCGCCGCGCTGGAGTTCGACGCGTCCGCCGCCGAAGTCGGGCGCCTGGCGGCGCGCATCTGGCACAGCCCGGCGTGCGCGCGCTTCTTCCGCGGACCGGCGCTGCGCTGGGCCGGCAACGAGGTGCCGGTCGCCGAGGCGGGCGAGAGCCTGCGCATCGACCGGCTCGTCGCCCTCGACGACGACGGGAGGCGCGTCTGGTGGGTGCTCGACTACAAGCTCCGCCATGCGCCGGACGAGCTCGTCGCCTACCGCGAGCAGATGGCTCGCTACGTGCGCGCGGTGCAGGCGCTTCAGCCGGACGACGCGGTGCGTGCGGCATTCGTCACGGGCGCAGGGGCGGTCGTCGAGGTCTGACGTCGCCGATTGATTGCCAAGCGATGGAAAGGCCGCAGAGTCGGTCTTTTCGGCTGCACTGTCTTGCCGCGGGCAGCGCCCGATCGGCGCTGCGCACATCACCGAGCTCGAGCGCTCGCCGGCCATCCGAACAGCGCCCCGTTTGCCGCGCATATCGAGCCATCGCGGGCAGGTCGGTCGGCTTCCAATCCGTGGCAAGACCGCCACTGCTTCCGATGCTTTCCTCCGGCCCTTCCGAATCTTCCGCCAGCCCGACCTGGGCCTCGGGTCGGTTCGAGGTTCGTCGCCTGCTCGGCAAGACGGCGGCGACGATGCTGTGGCTGGTCCACGATCGCCGCACCGGCGTCGAGCTGATGCTGACGATGCCGCGGCGGCCGCCCGCGGGCCCGGCCGCGCTGACCGAATGGCTCGACCGTGCGCGTCGGTTCGCGCGCTTGGAACATGCGAACCTCGTGCCGATTCTCGAGATCGGGGTCCATGAGCATTGGCCGTTCGTGGCCGTCGAGCGCTTGTTCGGCGTGGCGCTCAGCGAGCGGATCGCCGAGCACCCTTTGCATGCGCCGACGGAAGTCGCGGGCTGGCTCGTCGACGGCCTGCGCGGATTGGCCTTTGCGCACGACGCCGGCTTTGCGCACGGCGACGTGCAGCTGCACCACTTCGTGATCAGCCCGCGCGGGCAGGTCCGGATGACCGCGTTCGGCGTCTGCGCCGCCGACCTCCAGGCGCACGTCCGCACCGACGCGAGCAGCCGCGGCATGGCGATGGACACGACGGCACTGCGCGAGCAACGCACGGCGGCCGAGCGCGACGTCCTCGCCTGCGGCGTCGTGCTGCACCACCTGCTGGCGGGTGAACCGCCGTTCGGCCTTGCCGACACGCGAGTCGCGCTGTCGCGCATCGCACCGCACGGGAACGAGGTGCTGCGGCTCGCCGAGAAGACGCCGGCGCCGGTGTCCGATGCGCTGCGCGCAGTCGTGGATCGCGCCACCTCGCCGCATCTCCAGGCGCGCTACCGCAGCGCGCGCACGCTGCTCGGCGCGCTCGGCGGCTGGATCGTCGCGAACGCACGTGAATCCGGCGGGCCGGTCGCGCTGATGTTCGACCGCATCCAGAGCGCCGGCCACCTGCCATCGCTGCCCGGACTGGCAGCGCGGGTCGGCAAGATCATTTCGCTCGAGACCCGCCGCACCGAGGAGATTTCCGGGCAGATCCTGCCCGACATGGCACTCAGCTTCGAACTGCTGCGGCGCCTCAACACGGCGCAGGTCCAGGTGACGCAGGTCGCCGGCAACGGGCCCGTGCTGACGCTGCGCCGCGTCGTCGAGCTGATCGGCATCGAAGGTGTCTGCGAGGCCGCCAACATGCTGCAGCCGTGGCCGGGCGCACTCGACACCGAAGCCGCGGAGCGCCTGAAGCGCACGATGGACCGGGTCCGTCTGGCCGGCCACGTCGCACAGGCGCTGCGCCCTGCGGGATACGACGCCGAAGTCGTCTTCCTGGTCGCGGTGATGCAGAACATGGGGCGCCTCCTTGTCCGCTATCACTTCGCCGACGAGGCCGAGCAGATCGAACGCCTGATGCGCCCCGACCCCTCGGGCGAGTCGCTGGTGGCCGATCGCGCTGCACCGGATCGAACGGTGTTGACCGAAGAGGCGGCGGCGCTCGACGTGCTGGGCGTCGAGATCGGCGCGTTCGGGTTGGCCGTTGCACGGCGCTGGGGCATCGGCGAGGACGTGCTGCAGATGACGCGGCGCCTTTCGCCGACCGCTCCGGTGCCGACGCCGGTCGGCGATGCCGAAGTGCTGCAGATGGTCGCCAGCGCCGCGAACGAGGCGGTCGACGCCATCGCGCTGCAGCCCAGCGCGCGCCTGCCGATGGCGCTCGATCGGGTCGTCAAGCGCTACGCGCGGGTGCTGCGGGTCAGCGTGCGAACGCTGAACAACGCGCTGCAGGATGCGCGCGAGGCCCTGCGCCAGAGCGCCGCCGCCGCGCCGCCCCCCAGCACCGCTGCCGAGCCGACTGCGCCTGCCGAGCTGATGGACTGAATGTGTCAGGAATGCATTGCCGCGCTGGGTACTGACCCTAGCGGCTCCCCGCAGCCTCGTCCGCATAATGCAGCGGCAGATGTCCGCCGCGCGCGATCGCGCCGATCTGCGAAGGTGTCGATGAAGCAGCCCGAGGCCCATTCTTCAGCGCGTCGGCTTGCCGGACGGCATGGCCCCAGGTCCGGCGTGCGCGCTGCTCGAAACGTGAGTCGGTCGTGATCGAGCCCATCGAGTCCGGCGATCTCGGCACGCGATTCCAGCAGTTCTTCGAGCTGCTCCCTGCCTTCGACGATGCCAGCCTGGATCAGGTGTTCAGAATCCGGCACGACGTCTACTGTCGCGATCTCGCCTGGGAGCCGGTTCGCCCCGACGGTCGGGAGACCGACGAGTTCGACCGCCACGCGTTCCATTGCCTGTTGCGTCGGCGCAGCGGCGATCCGGTCGGTTGTACTCGGCTGATCGTCTGCCGCCCGGAAGATCCGAGCTTTCCCCTGCCGCTCGAGGAGGCCTGTCACGACGTCCTCGACCGGCGCATCGTCGACCCGTCGCAGATGCCGCGCAGCGAGATCGGCGAGGTGTCGCGACTCGCGGTGGTCAGTGGCTTTCGGCAGCGCAAGGGCGAAGCGTCCAACCCGTCGCCGATCTCAGAGGCCGACTTTCAGGCGCGCGGTCCGCAATCGCGTTTTCCATTCATCCCGGTGAGCCTCTATCTCGGTGCGACAGCGATCGCGCGACACGTCGGCATCGAGCACGTGTTCGTGCTGACCGAGCCGCGCCTGGCAAGCCACTTCTCTCGCATCGGATTCGACATCCGCGCGGTCGGCGGGCCGATCGAGCATCGCGGCACGCGGGTGCCGTCTCTGCTCAGTTCGAGCAAGGTGGTGGAGGGGATGCGTCCGCTGATCCGGCCGCTGTACGAGGTGATCGAGCAGGCGGTGGAGCAGGCCTTCGCGATGCGCGAGCGCGGCCTGCGTTGAAGGCGGCGAGGCACTGGAAGGTGACGAGCCTTACCCCGGCACTGGTCACAACGGTTGGGGCTGCTTCGTTCCCGACCTGACCCGGTTGGCCGCGCTTCCATGCGAGGAGGCCCGTCGCCCTCGATTCTACCGGCGCACGGATGTGGGGGCTTTCAGCGCAGTTGCAGATCGCTGCCGGAAAAGACCAGGTCGAGCGGCTCGATGAAAAGTTCCTTCGATCCGGCCTCGACCTGGCCGGCGTGCCACGCGCGCACGCCTTCGGCCTGCGCCACCTCGAGCGTGCGCGGCACGTCTTCCGCCTTCACGAAGAGGGCGAACCCCGCGCCCATGTTGAACGTGCCGTAGGCGGCGCGCGCATCCTGGTCCGCCTGCTCGCGAATGAACTGCAGGACCGGCGGAACGTCGGGGAGGGTATGAATGCGGTAGCTCAATGCGGCCGGATG
>Ga0307405_10000990_pt1 | contig 11426 bp, 11 predicted proteins | sample 322Cmetagenome_2_FD_203311 | JGI IMG/M metagenome (GOLD analysis project Ga0307405, IMG submission 203311) | Maize rhizosphere microbial communities from greenhouse at UC Davis, California, United States - 322HYB-C-1 | ecosystem: Host-associated > Plants > Roots > Rhizosphere > Soil | place...
GGTTTCATCGGTTATCTGTTCCGCGAAGAGGCCGGCATGAACCTGCCGCGTTCCACTCGCGAAATGATCAACGTGAACGCCCCACTGGTTGCACGCAATCAGCTGGAACCGGGTGACTTGCTGTTCTTCAGCACCAACGGTCGTCGCGGTCGTGTCAGCCACGCCGGTATCTACCTGGGTGACAACCAGTTCATCCACTCCAGCAGCCGCCGCAGCGGTGGGGTGCGAATCGACAGCCTGGGCGACAGCTACTGGAGCAAGACCTTCATCGAAGCCAAGCGTGCCCTCGCCATGGCACCGACTGTAGTGACGGCTCGCAAGTAAACGCACAGTTTGTAGGGCAAACTTAAAGTCTTACTTGAAGTTTGGCCCATAGCCGCTAGAATCCATGATCATTGATTGATGGCAATCCGCCTGCGTACTACGCGGGCGGACTTGTTTCCATCTCCACGGCAGAAATAGCCGCATCCAGATCAGGATTGTTGTGCCTATGTCGACGTCGGCCCGCCTCGCTCTCATGTTTCTTGCCGCACTGCTCAGCGCGTGCGCCAGTCGCACCCCGCCGCCCGCGCCAGTGCGGGCTCCGGTGGTGTTCGCACCTTCCCAGACTTTTTCTCCCGCCGCCGAAGACGTGCTGTTCCGGGCTTTGGGCCTGGTGGGCACACCTTATCGCTGGGGCGGCAACACGCCGGATTCAGGTTTTGATTGCAGTGGCTTGATCGGCTATGTGTACCGTGACGCCGCCGGCATCTCGCTGCCACGTTCCACGCGCGAAATGATCAGCATGCGCGCGCCGGAAGTCGGCAAGGATGCGTTGCAGAGCGGCGACTTGGTGTTCTTCGCCACCAATGGCGGCTCCCAGGTCAGCCATGCCGGAATCTATGTCGGGGAGGGGCGTTTCGTCCATGCGCCGGCCACGGGCGGGACGGTCAAGCTCGACAGTCTGTCCAAGGCCTATTGGCAGAAAGCCTACCTTGGCGCCAAGCGCGTATTGCAGCCGGATCACCTGGCGCGTAATCCCTGATCAGGATTTCTGCTCAAGGCTCTTGTGGCGAGGGAGCAAGCTCCCTCGCCACGGGTTTTCAGCTTTAGTTTTTTGACACCCGCCAGATTTTGTTCCCGACATCATCCGCCACCAACAACCCACCCTGCTTGTCGATCACCACGCCCACCGGCCGGCCTTGGGCTTTTTCGTCTGCATTGAGAAAACCGGTCAACACATCCACCGGTTGCCCGACCGGTTTGCCGGCGCTGAACGGAACAAAAATCACTTTGTAGCCACTGTGGGGCTTGCGGTTCCAGGAACCGTGTTGCCCGATGAACACCCCTTCGGTGAACGGCGCGGGCAACTTACTGCCCTCGGCGAAGCTCAGGCCCAGGGAGGCGGTGTGCGGGCCCACGGCATAGTCGGGAGCGATGGCCTTGGCAACCAGCTCGGGGTTTTGCGGTTCGACCCGGACATCGATGTTCTGCCCGTAATAGCTATAGGGCCAGCCATAGAAGCCGCCATCCTTCACCGACGTGATGTAGTCCGGCACCAGGTCGCTGCCGATCTCGTCCCGTTCGTTGACTGCCGTCCACAACGCCCCGCTGCGAGGCTCCCACGCCAGGCCATTGGGGTTGCGCAGGCCCGCGGCGAAGATGCGGTGAGTGCCCGTGGCCCGATCGACTTCCCAGATCGCCGCGCGGCCTTCTTCCGCTTCCATGCCATTCTCGCCGACGTTGCTGTTCGAACCGGTGGTCACGTACAGCTTGCTGCCGTCCCGGCTGGCGATGACGTTCTTGGTCCAGTGGTGGTTCAAAGTGCCACCCGGCAAGTCGACCACCTTGGTTGGCTGTGCCTTGATCTGTGTGTCGCCTTCCTTGTACGGGAAGCGGATCAACCGGTCGGTGTCGGCCACGTATAGGTCATTGCCGACGAGGGTCATGCCGAACGGCGAATTGAGGTTCTCCAGGAAAATCGTCCGGGTCTCGGCGATGCCATCGTGATTGGCGTCGCGCAGCAGGGTGATGCGGTTGGGGCTGGGCACGCCGGCGCCGGCACGGCCCATGACTTTTTTCATGACCCAGCCACGAATGCCCTGGGTGTCGTCGGGTTTGGGCGGGGCGTTGGTTTCGGCCACCAGCACATCGCCATTGGGCAGCACGTAAAGCCAGCGCGGATGATCCAGCCCTTCGGCAAATGCGACCACTTGCAGGCCTTGCGCCGGGGTTGGCTTGGCGCCGTCCGGCCAGCCGACCGCTTCGGCGATATTCACCGTGGGAATCAGGGTCTTGTTCGGTTCGGGCAGTTTCGGCGACGGGCCGGTGCCGTCGGAAACCTGCAATGTGGAAGACTCGCCACACGCGACAAGCCCCGTCGCCAGGGCAATGATTAACAAATGAGGTGGCTTGAGCATGCGGGCTTCCCTATGAGTGCATGTGGTTATTCATAGAGGAGCGTAGACGTGGGATGGTTCAACGGTGGGTAACAACAGTCAGGCAAGCAGATTCCTTTGTGGGAGCGAGCCTGCTCGCGAAAGCGCTATATCCGGCAACATCGATGTTGACTGTTGCACCGTCTTCGCGAGCAGGCTCGCTCCCACATGTTTTCCCACAGGTCGATGAATCAGCCGTGCGCCTGTTTCAGCAGCAGCGCAATACCCGGATGGTACTGGCCCGCCTCGTTGCGCAATTTGCGATAGGCGTAGGGGAAGTACCAGGCCACGGCGCAGGTGTTCTCCTTCTGCAGGTCGTCGATCATGTCCTGCAGCTCTTCTGGCGTGGCGCTTTGCTGGGCTTTTTGCGGGGCAACGAACAGGCAGCCCAGTTTCAGGTCGCTGGCGTAGCTGATGCGCTTGGCGTCGCTGGCGGCTTCGAGCAAGGGTTGGGTCAGGTTCAGGTTGTTCACCTTCGGCCAGCGCTGGGTGGCCTGGATGAAGGCGCGCTCATCGCCGCTGGCAATGAACAGGTCGGCGCTGACGTTGCGTTCGCCTTCTTCGTTCTGCTTGCGCGTCGCTGCGTTCTGCAGCGTGACCATCTCAGCCATCCAGGCAGCGGCAGACAGCAACCCGAGGTTGGCTTTTTCATCATGCCAGTAGGGGGTGTCGTTATCGCCGCGCACGGCGTTGTAGCGATCGATACAGTCGAACCAGCGTTCCAGCACTGGGCGCAGAAACTCCAGCTTCGGATTGCTGATGATCATGCCTTGCATGCGTTTGCCCTCTTGTTCTTGTGATATCGGGTCGTAGTGTCTATTTGATATCACTTGCCGCAACTTCGCACAAGATCGCTGTCAGTTTATTGATCAGGGCCAGTCAACGAGCGGATACAGGTGGCGGCTTTAATTGACGCTCCATCCCCAACCCTCTAACCTTCGCGGCTTGTTTCAGGTGCTCTGTGGCGCGGTCGCGGCCGACAGAGTGAAACAGGGAAGCCGGTGAGCGAATGCGAACCCGGCGCTGCCCCCGCAACGGTAAATGAGTCAACGCTGTGCCTAGGCCACTGTGTCGCAAGACATGGGAAGGCGCGCAGCCAGGCATCACGCCGCTCATGAGCCCGGAGACCGGCCTGATCCATCCAACGGCATCACGGTGGGCGATGCCAGGCTCGCTGCCGTCCTTTTTTCTGCCCGCCCGCCGTTATCCAGTCCCAACGGAGAGCTCCCCTCATGACCGATACGCCCGATCGCGACGAACGCCACCTGGCGCGCATGCTGCGCAAGAAAGCCGTGATTGACGAGCGAATCGCCAATTCACCGAACGAGTGTGGCCTGCTGCTGGTGCTGACCGGCAACGGCAAGGGCAAGAGCAGTTCGGCGTTCGGCATGCTCGCCCGTGCCATGGGCCACGACATGCAGTGCGGCGTGGTGCAATTCATCAAGGGGCGCAACAGCACCGGCGAGGAGCTGTTCTTCCGCCGTTTCCCGGAGCAGGTGCGCTTTCACGTCATGGGCGAAGGTTTTACCTGGGAAACCCAGGATCGTCAGCGCGACATCGCCGCCGCCGAAGCCGCCTGGGCGGTATCGCGGCAACTGCTCGGCGATCCGACCATCGGCCTGGTAGTGCTCGATGAGCTCAATATCGCCCTCAAGCACGGTTATCTCGATCTCGATCAGGTGTTGAGCGATCTGCAGGCCCGCCCGCCCATGCAACATGTGGTCGTCACCGGCCGCGGTGCCAAGCCGGAAATGATCGAACTGGCCGATACCGTGACCGAAATGGGCATGATCAAGCATGCCTTCCAGGCCGGTATCAAGGCACAGAAAGGCGTCGAACTGTGAGCGAAACCTCGATGACCAGCCGCCACTGTCCGGCGGTGCTGATTGCCGCGCCGGCTTCCGGCCAGGGCAAGACCACCGTCACCGCGGCGCTGGCACGGTTGCATCGCAACCAGGGGCGCAAGGTACGTGTGTTCAAATGCGGTCCTGACTTTCTCGACCCGATGATCCTTGAACGCGCCAGCGGCGCACCGGTCTATCAACTGGACATGTGGATGGTCGGCGAGCAGGAAAGTCGCCGACTGTTGTGGCAAGCCGCCGCCGAAGCGGACCTGATCCTGATCGAAGGCGTGATGGGGCTGTTCGACGGCACCCCGTCCAGCGCCGACCTGGCGCGCCACTTCGGCGTGCCGGTGCTGGCCGTGATCGACGGCACCGCCATGGCCCAGACGTTCGGCGCCCTGGCTCTGGGCCTGGCCCGTTATCAGCCGGACTTGCCGTTCGCTGGCGTACTGGCCAACCGGGTCGGCACCCTGCGCCACGCGCAATTGCTCGAAGGCAGCCTGACCGAAGGCCTGCGCTGGTACGGCGCGCTCTCGCGAGAAACCGGCATCGAGTTGCCGAGCCGCCATCTCGGACTGGTCCAGGCCAGCGAACTGAATGACCTGGACGTTCGCCTCGACGCAGCGGCCGAAGCATTGGCCGGCAGTTGTGAAGTGGCGCTGCCGCCCCAGGTCGAGTTCGCCGCGCCCGAACTGACACCCGTTGAGCCGTGGCTCGACGGTGTGCGCATCGCCGTCGCCCGTGACGAAGCGTTTGCCTTCACCTATGGCGCCAGCCTCGATCTGCTGCGGGCCATGGGCGCGCAACTGGCCTTCTTTTCCCCTATTCATGACACCGAACTGCCCGAGGCGGACAGCCTGTATTTGCCTGGCGGTTACCCGGAGCTGCACCACGTTGCACTGGCCCGGAACGTGCCGATGCTGACGGCGATCCGCGCCCACCACGCAGCCGGCAAACCGCTGCTCGCCGAATGCGGTGGCATGCTCTACCTGCTCGATTCATTGACCGACGTCGAGGGCACTCGCGCCGAGCTGCTTGGCCTGTTGAGCGGTGAAGCGCAGATGCAAAAGCGCCTTGCGGCCTTGGCGTTGCAATCAGTCGAGCTGCCGGAAGGCACCCTGCGCGGGCATACCTACCATCACTCTTTGACCAGCACCGAACTTGAGCCGATTGCCCGTGGGCATAGCCCGAACGGCGGGCGAGGGGCTGAGGCGGTTTTCCGCCGGGGGCGGATGACGGCTTCCTACGTGCATTTTTACTTTCCGTCCAATCCCGGGGCGATTGCCGCGTTGTTTGCGCCCGACCCTGGAGGCGCCTTCGCGAGCAGGCTCGCTCCCACAGGGGACCGCGCTTCAAATGTGGGAGCGAGCTTGCTCGCGATGAGGCCATGACTGACAACACCTTTACCCAGGCCGAACGCGAAGCCGTCTACCGCGCCATCGCCGAACGCCGTGACATGCGCCATTTCACCGGCGGTACGGTCGAACCGGCGTTGCTGCGCCGTTTGCTGGAAGCCGCGCACCAGGCGCCCAGCGTCGGGCTGATGCAGCCGTGGCGCTTCATCCGCATCAGCGACCGGGCCTTGCGTGGGCAAATCCAGCGACTGGTGGAAGAAGAACGCATCCGTACCGCCGAAGCCCTGGGCGAGCGCAGCGATGAATTCATGCAGCTCAAGGTCGAAGGCATCAACGACTGCGCCGAGCTACTGGTGGCGGCATTGATGGATGATCGCGAGCGGCACATATTCGGTCGCCGGACCTTGCCGGAAATGGACCTGGCCTCGCTGTCCTGCGCCATCCAGAATCTGTGGCTGGCGGCCCGCGTCGAAGGGCTGGGGATGGGTTGGGTGTCGCTGTTCGAACCCCAGGCCCTGGCTGACCTGCTGGGCCTGCCCGCCGGGGCCAAGCCGTTGGCGGTCCTGTGCCTGGGGCCGGTCGAAGGCTTCTACCCGGCGCCGATGCTGGCCCTGGAAGGCTGGGCGCAACCGCGTCCGCTCACCGAACTGCTTTATGAAAACCACTGGGGAGTGCGCCCATGAGCGTAGCGTTGCTCAGTGCCGCCGCGGTGGCGCTGGATGCGCTGCTGGGGGAGCCCCGGCGTTGGCATCCGCTGGTGGCGTTCGGTGGCTTTGCCGATCGCATCGAACAACGTTTCAACTCTGGCGGGCGTGGCTGGCGCAGCCACGGGGTAACGGCGTGGGTGATCGCCGTGGTACCGCTGACCTTGCTCGCCACGGCCCTGTCCTGGGCACCGATGGTTGGTTGGCTGGTGGAGATTCTGGCGCTGTATTGCGCCCTCGGCCTGCGCAGCCTCGGCGAGCATGTCGAGCCGGTGGCCCGGGCGCTGCGCAGCGGTGACCTGGACGAGGCGCGCCGACGCGTCGGTTACCTGGTCAGCCGCGAAACCGCCGAGCTGGACGAAACCGCCGTCGCCCGCGCCGCCACCGAGTCGGTCCTGGAAAACGGCAGCGACGCGGTCTTCGCCGCGCTGTTCTGGTTCGCCGTGGCCGGCGCGCCTGGCGTGGTGGTGTACCGGTTGAGCAATACCCTCGACGCCATGTGGGGCTATCGCAACGAACGTTTCGAGCGTTTCGGCTGGGCGGCGGCGAAGATCGACGACCTGCTCAACTACCTCCCCGCGCGCCTGGTGGCGTTGACCTACGCCGTGCTCGGCAAGACCCGCCTGGCACTCAAATGCTGGCGCAGCCAGGGGCCGACCTGGGACAGCCCGAATGCCGGGCCGGTGATGGCTGCCGGTGCCGGCGCGCTGGGTGTGGAACTGGGGGGCGCTGCGGTGTATCACGGCGAACTGCATCAACGCCCGCCATTGGGCGAGGGCGTGCCGGCCAGTGCCGATTCGATTGACCAAGGCTGGCAATTGGTGCAACGCGGCGTATGGTTATGGCTGCTGATTCTCTGCCTCGGAGCCGAGTTTTATGCTTGAGCATGGTGGACGACTGCGCAACGCCGCCCGGCAATACGGGATTGCCGAGGCCGACTGGCTCGACCTGTCCAGCGGCCTTGCGCCCTGGCCGTTCGAGATCCCGGCGATTCCATTGCGCACCTGGGCGCGCCTGCCCGAGACCGACGATGGTCTGGAACAGGCCGCTTGCGACTATTACGAAGCGACGCATGTGCTGCCGGTGGCCGGTTCGCAAATGGCCATCCAACTGCTGCCGCGCCTACGCCGAGCGGGCAAGGTCGGGGTCCTGTCGCCTTGTTACGCCGAGCACGCCGAAGCCTGGCGCCGCAGCGGCTACATCGTGCGCGAAGTGCTCGAGGCGGAAGTGGATTTCTTCCTCGACAGCCTCGACGTGCTAGTGGTGGTCAACCCGAACAATCCCACGGGCCTGAGCCTGGACCCCGAACGCCTGCTGGATTGGCATGCGCGGCTGGCCCAGCGGGGTGGCTGGCTGGTGGTGGACGAGGCGTTCATGGATATCACGCCGCACCTGAGCCTCGCTGCCTATGCCCATCAGGTCGGGTTGATCGTGCTGCGCTCATTCGGCAAGTTTTTTGGCCTGGCCGGGGTTCGCCTCGGTTTCGTCCTGGCTGAGCGACGCTTGCTCAAGCTGCTCGCCGAACAGGTCGGGCCGTGGGCCGTCAGTGGGCCGACGCGGATATTGGGCCAGGCCTGCCTGTTGGATACCGAGGCACATACTCGCCAGCGCCAGCGCTGCGAGGAAACGAGTCAGCGCCTGGCGCTGCTGCTCGAACACCACGGCTTCAAACCCCACGGAGGCTGCGGGTTGTTCCAGTGGCTGGTTACCGAGCACGCCCGGGCGCTTCATGACTTCATGGCCCATCGCGGCATTCTCCTGCGGCTGTTCATCAACACCAGCAGCCTGCGCTTCGGGCTGCCGGCTGATGACGCAGAATTCCTGCGCCTCGAACAGGCTTTTGAGGCCTTCGCCAAGGACATCCGATGACCACCTTGATGGTGCAGGGCACCACCTCTGATGCCGGCAAAAGCACCCTGGTCACGGCGCTGTGCCGCTGGGTCAGGCGCCAGGGCGTGAGCGTGGTGCCGTTCAAACCGCAGAACATGGCGCTCAATAGCGCGGTGACCGCCGATGGCGGCGAAATCGGCCGGGCCCAGGCGGTCCAGGCCCAGGCTTGTGGTCTGCAACCGCATACCGACATGAACCCGGTGCTGCTCAAGCCCAACAGCGACACCGGTGCCCAAGTCATCATCCATGGCCGCGCCGTGACCAGCATGAACGCGGTGGCGTATCACGATTACAAAGCCATCGCCATGCAAGCGGTGCTGGCTTCCCATGAGCGATTGCGCGCGGCGTATCCGGTGGTCATGGTGGAGGGCGCTGGGTCGCCGGCGGAGATCAACCTGCGTGCCGGCGACATCGCCAACATGGGTTTTGCCGAGACCGTCGATTGCCCGGTGCTGCTGATCGCCGACATCAATCGCGGCGGCGTGTTCGCCCACCTGGTCGGCACCCTGGAATTGCTTTCGCCGAGCGAACAGGCGCGGGTCAAAGGTTTCATCATCAACCGTTTTCGTGGCGACCTGGCGTTGCTGCAACCCGGCCTGGATTGGCTCGAAGCGCGCACCGGCAAACCGGTGATTGGCGTATTGCCCTACGTGATGGACTTGCACCTGGAAGCCGAGGACGGTCTCGATCAGCGTCAGGCCGACAAGGTTGAACAGGTACTCAAGGTGGTGGTGCCGGTGCTGCCGCGCATCAGCAACCATACCGATTTCGATCCGCTGCGCCTGCACCCGCAGGTCGACCTGCAATTCATCGGCCCCGGCCAGACCATCCCGCCGGCCGACCTGATCATCCTGCCCGGTTCGAAAAGCGTGCGCAGCGACCTGGCCTACCTGCGCGCCAACGGCTGGGAGACAGCAATCAATCGGCACCTGCGCTACGGTGGCAAGTTGCTGGGCATCTGCGGTGGTTTGCAGATGCTCGGCCGCCAGGTTCACGACCCACTCGGGCTGGAAGGCGCGGCCGGTTCCAGCGCCGGGCTGGGTCTGCTGGACTTCGAGACGACCCTGGCGCGCGAGAAGCAATTGCGCAACGTACGCGGGCGGTTGGCCCTGGAGGATGCCGAGGTCAGCGGCTATGAGATCCACGCCGGCGTGACCACTGGCCCGGCCCTGGAAAACCCTGTGGTGACGCTGGACGACGGCCGTTGCGACGGCGCCCGGAGCCTCGACGGGCAGATTTTCGGCACCTATTTGCATGGGCTGTTTGAAACGCCAGCGGCGAGCAGCGTGTTGCTGCGTTGGGCGGGCGTGCAGGATGTGCAGGCTGTGGATTACCACGGGTTGCGCGAGCGCGATATCGAGCGGTTGGCGGACCTGGTGGAGCGGCATCTGGATACCGGGGTGTTGCGTGAACTCTGTGGGATTTGAGGTGGCTGAAAGGGCCCCTTCGCGAGCAGGCTCGCTCCCACATGGGCCTTGCGGTGTACATAATCCCTGTGGGAGCGAGCCTGCTCGCGAAGGGGCCGGCACCGACACCGCCTATTTGAAAGAGAATGACCCATGCTGCAACTGATCCTCGGCGGCGCCCGCTCCGGCAAGAGCCGCCTGGCTGAAAAACTCGCGGCAGGCACCGGCCTAGAGGTGACCTACATCGCCACCAGCCAACCCCTGGACGGCGAGATGAACCAACGTGTCGCCCAGCATCGCGCCCGGCGTCCGGCAGAGTGGGCATTGGTGGAGGAGCCGCTGGCGCTGGCGCAGGTATTGCGCGATACCGCCGCGAGCGAACGCTGCCTGCTGGTGGATTGCCTGACCCTCTGGCTGACCAACCTGTTGATGCTCGACGATGCCGACCGACTGGCGGCCGAGCGCGAAGCCCTGCTGGACTGCATCGGCGCGCTGCCCGGTGAACTCATTTTGGTCAGCAACGAGACCGGCCTGGGTGTCGTGCCGCTGGGCGAGTTGACTCGCCGTTATGTCGATGAAGCCGGTTGGCTGCATCAAGCGCTTGCCGAACGTTGCCAGCGCGTTGTGCTGACGGTCGCCGGCCTGCCCCTGACTCTCAAAGGTACTGCGTTATGAATCACCGCTGGTGGCTGGACCCGTGCAAGCCCGTTGATAGCCAAGTGCTGGAGCAAGCCACGGTGCGGCAACAACAACTGACCAAACCGGCCGGCTCCCTCGGGCGCCTGGAGTCGGTGGCGGTGCAACTGGCGGGCCTGCAAGGGCAGGTCAAGCCAAGCCTTGAACACTTGTGGATCGCGATTTTTGCCGGCGATCACGGCGTGGTGGCCGAGGGCGTCTCGGCCTATCCCCAGGAGGTGACCGGGCAGATGCTGCTCAACTTCGTCAGCGGCGGCGCGGCCATCAGCGTGCTTGCGCGGCGGCTCGGCGCTTGCCTGGAGGTCGTTGACCTGGGCACGGTGACGCCTTCGCTGGACTTGCCCGGCGTGCGGCATCTGCGGGTCGGCCCGGGCACCGCCAATTTCCTCCAGGGGCCGGCCATGACCCTGGCCCAGGGCGAGCAAGCCCTGCAAGCCGGACGCGACAGCGCCATGCGCGCCGCCGCCAGCGGCACGCAACTGTTCATCGGTGGCGAGATGGGCATCGGCAACACCACGGCGGCCAGCGCGCTGGCCTGTGCCTTGCTCGATTGCCCGGTGGCGCATCTGGTCGGGCCGGGCACCGGGCTGGATGCGGCGGGTATCAGCCGCAAGGCCCAGGTCATCGAACGCGCCCTGGTCGTGCACGGTGCGTCGAACGGCGACCCGCTGCAAACGCTGTGCAACCTTGGCGGCTTTGAAATCGCCGCGTTGGTCGGCGCCTATCTGGCTTGTGCCCAACAAGGCATCGCCGTGCTGGTGGATGGCTTCATCTGCAGCGTCGCGGCCCTGGTGGCGGTGCGGCTCAATCCGGCGTGCCGACCCTGGTTGTTGTTCGCCCACCGTGGCGCCGAACCGGGACACCGCCACGTGCTGGAAACCCTCGCTGCCGAACCGCTGCTGGACCTCGGCTTGCGCCTGGGCGAGGGCAGCGGGGCGGCGCTGGCGGTGCCGTTGTTGCGCCTGGCCTGTGACCTCCACGGGCAGATGGCGACCTTCGCCGAAGCGGCCGTGGCGGATCGCCCGGCATGACCTTGCGCCTGGACCTTCAGCGCCCATGCGAGACCGAAAAGGGCGGCGGGCTGCGCGGCACCCAACACCAAGCCTTTACGCCA
>Ga0307405_10000991_pt1 | contig 11422 bp, 9 predicted proteins | sample 322Cmetagenome_2_FD_203311 | JGI IMG/M metagenome (GOLD analysis project Ga0307405, IMG submission 203311) | Maize rhizosphere microbial communities from greenhouse at UC Davis, California, United States - 322HYB-C-1 | ecosystem: Host-associated > Plants > Roots > Rhizosphere > Soil | place...
CACGTCGAACATCAGGCTCATCACCAGGGCCGTTATCCGTTGCAATCTCGCCGCAGCACCTGGCAGCCAGTCGGGGGGAGGTGGCGGCGAAGGGGCGAACCCGAGATTTGCCGGCGCCGCGCTCATTGGCGTTTCCCGGCGCCAGCGCGAGCGTTCCGCGAGTTCCGCGGCAGAGGGACCCGGCCGCCCTTCCAGCAAGGCAATGATTTCGTCCGGCGACGCGTCGACCAGGTCCTCGGCGGAGTGGGCGCGGCCCTGAGCCACGAGCCGCTCACCCGCCGCGAGGATCGCCCGGCGGGCGAGACCTGAGGCGATCAGATCGCCATAGAATCCCCGTTCGTCGCGTACACGGTAGACGTATTGGGCTTCCTTCAGCAGCTCGTCAAACTGCGCGCGATGCGGCTCCGGCACACGTTCGCGAATACGCGTCAGTGCCTGCGTCGCCGCCGCGCGCCGCGTGGTGTCTTCTCCGCTGACGGCCGCCCTGATCACTTTCAGAATCATTTCCGGGTGCTCGCGGGCATGACGATCCGCCACGTCGTATCCGCCAAGAATGCGCAGGCCGACCACATCGACGTAGGCCCGTGCCGCTTCGCCGACCGTGTCCTGGCGCGCCTGCAGCGTCGCCAGGATCGCCGCGTCCCCGTCGCCGCCGTTCACCACCGCCAGCGCGTCCGGGCTCTCGAGGAGGGCGTTGCGCAACCGGGTGAGCTCGTCGAGCGCGCCCGCCGACGCGGGCGACAGGCCGCGCATGGACTGCAGCAGCTCGCCCGCGGGTAGTCCCGTCCACTCCATCGCGTGCACGAGGAAGTCGCCAACTGGCAATAAGGCACAGAAGTTCAGTCGATGATGTACGAACGCCGAATCGCGCATGAACGCCGTGGCACGGCGCATATGGTCGGCTAGCTGCGCGTCGGAGGTTGTCGACAGATCCTCGGCGAGCAGTGGCTCCGCCTGCATTTTCATTCGCGGACGCCACTCACGGTCCCAGCGTTCGACATCCTGTCTCCAGACGCGATCGCGGAAGACCGTCTCGGCGCGCCCGACTCGGCGCCGCACGGCCGGGTGCAGTCGACGCAGGATTTCGAAAACAATCCGCGGCGGCGGCCCGTGCGCGCTCTTCGGCGCGCCAACGGCGCGAGGTGCGACGTAGAGGAAGCGGTTGATCACCGCCACGTCGAGATAGTCGAGAAGCAGCCCGTAGAATGCGGTGCCCTCTTTGAAGCCGGCCATCATCGGCTCGGGAATGACCGCGGCGGTGAACACGGAGGGCGGCCGTGTCAGGTGCGTCTGTTCGAGTTCCCACGCGCCTGGTGACGGCGGCGTGAACGTGCTGGTTGTCATGAAACGTGTCTCAGTTCGGGCGAAATAGGCCGCGGCGGTGTAGTCGGATCAGACAGTCAACACATCACGGCGACGGAGCCAGCACAGCGAGGACAAGCAACCGGCCGGTGCCCGTATTGCGGATGCCATGCGGCACTCCCTCCGGCGCGACCATCAGGTCGCCAGCGATGGTCGTCAGCTGCCGCCCGTCGAGGAGGAAGACGCCCTCGCCTTCGAGCACGTAATACAGCTTGTCCATTCCTTCGTGCGAATGAAGTTCGTGCACTTGACCTGGCTCGAACGCATTCAACCCCACCAGCAGCCGTTCCGATTCAAAGAGCGTGGCTTTCCCCATCTTGTCTGGGCGCCACTGTGCGTGGCGTCCGGGTTGAATGACCGTCGGATGGTCCATGCAATCTACCTCAACTATTGATCTGGCCGTTCCGGCACATCGTTTGAAGCATTTTTGCCCGAACTGACGCATGAGGATGCGCAAACAGATACCCGGGGACTCAGAAGCGCCGTCAACACGGTCGGAACTACACCAATGGGTGCGGCAGCAGTTCCACCTGGCAGCTCATCAGGAACATGCCCTGCTCGACGCCATCGACAACGTCTTCCTGCAGCACGAGCGTCTGTGGCAGCAGTCGAAGCAGGACGCGATTCAAGCGGTCTCGGCCGGCTTCACCGAGCGGATGAACAAGATGCGCGAGGAGCTGTCGGCGCGCGACGCGACGGTGAGCAGCATCTCGAAATACTTCGAGGAGCTGGTCGCCGACCTGACCGATCGGGTGCATCGCGATCCGAAGACGCGGCTGATGAACTTCCGCCGCTTCATCGAGCAGCTCGAGGCGTTCCTGGCTCTCGAGCAGCGCGGGCACTGGAGCGCCGTCGGGCTGGTCGATATCGCATCCTTCAAGTGGTACAACGACACGCTCGGGCATGCTCTCGGCGACCGGATCATCGATCGCGTGGCGCGGCTGCTTCGCGAACAGATCCGATCCGATGATCTGATCGCCCAGGAGGCGCCAGACCCGCGCGCCGCCCAGGAGCTGCACGCACGGTTCGGCGGCGACGAGTTCTGCTTCCTCATCCCCGAGCTCGATCATCCGAACGACGCGTGGGTCATCGCCGAGCGATTCCGTGAGGCGGTGGAGCGATTCGACTGGACGAGCGAGGACGCGCGTCTTTCGCAGAAGCCGGTTCGCGTGGACGTCGGCGTGGTCGTCCTGCGCCTCGGCACTGTCGCCGAACGGCGTCCCATCGCCCGCGAGCTGGCGCACGATCTGCTCGCGCGCGCCGACAAGTTGATGTACGAGGCCAAGGGCACACGCGCGGGCCACGTCCATCGCGTCGGCGTTCGCATCGAGAACGGATCGCTCGTCGAAACAACCCCTGAAGAACTCGCCGATACCGTTGCCGCGCACTGAACGCCGCCCCGTTTTGCTGTGCTACAGTTAATGGTTCGCGCACCACAGAAATGGCGGGTGTAGCTCAGGGGTAGAGCGCCTGACTGTGGCTCAGGAAGTCGCGGGTTCGAGACCCGTCACCCGCCCCACATTTGGACATGTCGCCAATCCCCTGGGCAGCGATTCTCACGCACGGTCCGGCGATCGTCTCCGCCGCTCGATCGCTTCTCGTCAACCAATCCAGAAGACTCGACGAACGAAATCAGAGCGTGGACGCGCGGCTCGCACAGCTGGAAAACGCCTCGGTGGAAAGCGCGCGTCTCCTCCAGGAGATGGCCGAGCAGCTGCAGGCCCTGACGCTCGCGCAGCAGGAGATCCAGCGCCGCCTGCGCCTCGCTCTGATCGCCACCATCGTCGCGGCGGTCGTCGCGCTCGGCGCACTCGGCGTCGCTCTCTCTTCCTGATCCCCAATCCCCTATCCCCCCTCCCCCCGCAGATTTAACAATTTCGCAGCGAACGAATTCCCACTTCAGGGCGTCCATTGTTGCAACCGAGGGCGTGCGCGTCCGTAATTCCGGTCGTAGGCCACTGGGAAGGCAGGTCGCGCCGCCCTTCGGTTCCCACGGTAGTGGCTGTTTGGTAATGGTTACCCCAGGTTTCGCGCGTTGGCGCCATCGCGGCGTTGGCACTCGCCGTGTGTCGCACGGTTCACGCTGGTCGTGTGTGCAAAGGAGGGCACTCTCTGGTGAGGAGCATTCGGCACTACACACGCTGTGCCGTAATCGCCGCACTCACCTTGAGTGTGTCCGGAGCCGTTGCCTTCAGCAGACAGCTTCATCGCTATCGCAGCACCGCGTCGGCGTGCATCCGCGTGAGCATGAAAGACCATCTGTCGGGGCCTGCGTTCAGCACCATTCAACACGAAGCGTCACGCATCTGGCTCCGGCATGGAGTCGCGCTCACCTGGACGCAGCAGTCGGCGGCGTCCTGCGACACGTTTGAGGAGATCGTCTTCGACGACAACGAACTGATAAGGCTCGCCGGCGGCAAAGTCGACACCGCCCTTGCGCGGACGGTGTTTCTTGGCCGCTCGCGGACCATCTACGTATCTGCGCCGCGAGCGTTCGACATGATGACCCAGTTGAGGGAGAAGTTCGTCGGCTTTCTCACCAACGGCGAACGCGACGTGCGAGGAGGCAGGCTGCTCGGGCGGATCATCGCGCACGAGTTGGGTCATGTGCTGCTGACCACGATGATGCATTCGAAAACAGGATTGATGCGTCCGGTCTTCGGACTGAAAGACGTGCTGTCCGACGACGAGCGGCTGAACGATCTCACGCCAGGCGAGTCGAACCGCCTCGCCATGCGATTCTCACTCGTCCCATTCGACCCGCCGTCAGCGCCGTCTGTTCTGACGCGTCGCGAGATGACGCGTTAGCACCACGCGCTCAGCGTTGGTGCTGCTTCTTCGCCTGCTTCCCCGACAGCCCGCCTTCGCGGGCATGTTCTTCGGCCGTGATCTCATCCAGCCACGGCAGGTGATCTTCAGGCGGAATGTCGGCGCCCGTGAACTGTCCGCCGACGGCGCCCGGCTCGCGTGTCGTCAGATTGTGCGGATCGCGTTCGCCGGGGATCGGCTGGTGGGCTGCGTGAGAAGATCGTGACTCATTGGCCATGGAACTCTCCACTTCAAAGTGCATACCTTGGTTCCGTCGGTACTTATACGCAAGCTCAAGCAGAAAAACGGTGGTGCGGCCTGCCGAAGCGCGCCGCCGCGCCCCGATGGGCAAAGTTCTTGAACCTGCGGATGGGTCCATGCCCGTCTCGCCAGGTCAACCGTATCCGCTCGGGGCGGCCTGGCCGGCATCGTCCGCTCGCGACGGATCCCCCACCGATGACGCCGGCCCCATTGCCAACCCGCGGCGAGTAGTCGTCGAACGCCTGTGGCCGGAGATCGACGGTGGCCGCTTTCCTGTCAAACGAACCGTCGGGGAGCTGGTGTCGGTGTCCGTCGATATGTTTGCCGACGGCCATGACGTGCTCAGCGGGGTTCTGAAGTACCGCTGCCTTCCAGCCGGTCCGTCGCGAGGGCCGGAGCGCGGGACAGAACTCGCGACACAGTGGATGGAGGTCCCGCTCTCCGATCTCGGCGACGACCGGTGGGGAGCGACATTCACGGTCACCCAATCCGGTGAGTACGAGTACACGGTCGAGGGCTGGATCGATCGCTTCGGGTCGTGGGTGCAGGGCCTGCTCGCCAAGAGCGGCGCGGGCCAGGACGTCGGCAGCGAGCTGCTGGAAGGAGCGCAACTCATCGAACAGATCGCGTCGAGTCAGGACGAGGAGCTGCTCGAGGTTGCTGATCTTCTTCGCAGCACGCGGCCGCAGGAGGACCGCGTTTCAGCCGCGGCCGATCAGCAGCTGCGCGCGCGGATGCGCGCCCGGCCCGATCGAAACAGGTCCACCAGCTATCCGCGCGTCCTGCGGGTGACCGTGGACCCGGTTCGCGCGCGGTACAGTGCGTGGTACGAGATGTTTCCACGGTCGTCCACGCCAGACCCGGCAAGAAGCGGCACCTTTCGGGAAGCCGAAGCGCGTCTGCCCGAGATCGCCGCAATGGGCTTCGACGTCGTCTACCTGCCGCCGATTCATCCCATCGGCCGTACGCATCGGAAAGGCCGCAACAACTCGCTCGCCAGCGGGCCTGGCGATCCGGGCAGCCCGTGGGCCATCGGCGCAGAGGAAGGCGGTCATACCGCCGTCGACCCGGGACTCGGCACGCTCGACGACTTCGATCGATTCGTCGACACCGCCTCGCACCTCGGTCTCGACGTCGCGCTCGACATCGCCTTCCAGGCCTCGCCCGATCATCCCTGGGTGCGCGAGCACCCGGAGTGGTTCAGGCATCGTCCCGACGGTTCGATCAAATACGCGGAGAACCCGCCGAAGAAGTATCAGGACATCTATCCGTTCGATTTCGAGACGGCCGATCGCGAATCGCTGTGGTGTGCGTTGCGCGATGTCTTCCTCTTCTGGATCTCACACGGGGTGAAGATTTTCCGCGTCGACAATCCGCATACGAAGCCGTTCGCGTTCTGGGAATGGTGCATCCGGGAAATCAAACGGACCTATCCCGACGCCATCTTTCTCTCCGAGGCGTTCACGCGTCCCAAAGTGATGCGCCACCTCGCGAAGGCTGGATTTACGCAGTCGTACACCTACTTCACGTGGCGCAACAGCGCCGCCGAGCTGCGCGACTACCTGACCGAGCTCACCCGGACCGAAGTGGCGGAATACCTGCGGCCCAACCTGTTTGCGAACACACCCGACATCCTGCACGAGTTCCTGCAGCATGGCGGCAGACCGGCGTTCGAGGTGCGGCTGATTCTCGCCGCCACGCTCGGTGCGAGCTACGGCATCTACAGCGGATTCGAGTTGTGCGAGAACGTGCCGGTACGACCCGGTTCGGAGGAGTACCTCGACTCGGAGAAATACCAGATCAAGCCGCGCGACTGGAACCAGCCCGGCCACCTGAAAGAGCTGATCGCGCAGATCAATGCCGTCCGGCGCGCCCACCCGGCGCTGCAGCAGAACGCCACACTTCGGTTTCATGGATGCAGTGCCGACGCGATGCTCTGTTTCAGCAAATCGGAGGGCCAGCCTGACGGGGCCGGCGGCGACTTCGTCTTCGTCGTGGCGAACACGACGCCAGCCCATCTGCAGCACGGGTGGGTCGAGGTCCCGATTGGCGAGCTCGGCCTCGCCCCGGACACCTCGTACATCGTCGAGGACCTGCTTGATTCGGCGACCTACACCTGGCGCGGGGCCCGGAACTACGTCCGCCTCGACCCGGCGGAGCGCATGGCGCATGTGTTCGTGATTCGGCGATGAGCGATCCACTCTGGTACAAGGACGCGATTATCTACGAGGCGCACGTGCGCGCCTTTTTCGACCACACCGGCGACGGCATCGGGGACTTCGCGGGCTTCACGCAGAAGCTCCCCTACCTGAACGATCTCGGCATCACCTGCATCTGGCTGCTGCCGTTCTATCCGTCGCCGCTGCGCGACGACGGCTACGACATCGCGGATTACACGTCGATCAACCCGATCTACGGCACGCTGGACGACTTCAAGCGCTTCCTCGATGCGGCGCACGCGCTGAACATCCGTGTCCTGACGGAACTCGTCATCAACCACACCTCCGATCAGCACCCCTGGTTCCAGCGGGCACGCCGCGCGCCGAAGGGCTCGTCCGAACGCAACTACTACGTGTGGAGCGACACCGACACGAAGTACAGCGGGACCCGGATCATCTTCGTCGACACAGAGAAGTCGAACTGGACGTTCGACCCGGTGGCCGGCCAGTACTACTGGCATCGCTTCTTCTCGCATCAGCCGGACCTGAACTTCGACAACCCGGCGGTCCTCGAGGCGCTGCTCGACGTGATGCGATTCTGGCTCGACATGGGCGTCGATGCGCTACGCCTTGACGCAATCCCGTATCTGATCGAGCGGGAAGGGACGATCAACGAAAACCTTCCCGAGACCCACGACATCCTCAAGCGGATCCGCCACGCCCTCGACGCGCGCTACAGCGGCCGGGTGCTGCTGGCCGAAGCCAACCAGTGGCCGTCCGACGTGCGCGCCTACTTCGGCGACGGCGACGAGTGCCACATGGCGTTCCACTTTCCGCTGATGCCGCGGATCTTCATGGGCCTCCGCCAGGAAGAGCGCCACCCGATCGTCGAAATCATGAACCAGACGCCGGAGATTCCCGAGGGGTGCCAGTGGGCGCTCTTCCTCCGCAACCACGACGAGCTGACGCTTGAAATGGTGACCGACGAGGAACGCGACTACATGTACTCGCAGTACGCCGCGGAGCCGGAAATGCGCGTCAACGTCGGGATCCGCCGACGGCTGGCGCCGCTGATGGAGAACAGCCGGCCGCGCATCGAGCTGATGAACAGCCTGCTGTTCTCGATGCCTGGCACGCCGATCGTCTACTACGGCGACGAGATCGGCATGGGCGACAACATCTACCTCGGCGATCGCAACGGCGTCCGCACGCCGATGCAATGGAGCAGCGACCGCAACGCCGGCTTCTCCCGCGCCGACCCGGCGCGCCTGTACTTTCCGGTGATCATGGATCCGGTCTACGGCTACGAAGCCATCAACGTCGAGGCGCAGGAACGATCCCCCTTCTCGCTGCTCCACTGGATGAAGCGGATGATCGCGCTTCGCCGCCAGCATCCGGTCTTCGGCCGTGGGTCGATCGAGTTCATCCGTACCGGCAATCGGAAGGTCCTGACCTACGTGCGGCGCGACGAGACCGAGACCATCCTCTGCGTCGCCAATCTCTCGCGTGCCGTCCAGCCGGTCGAGATTCCCCTCGGCCAGTTTGCCGGGTTGACGCCGGTGGAGCTCCTCGGACAGACGCAGCTGCCGAAGATCGGCGACCAGCTGTATTTCCTGACCCTCGCGCCGTACGGTTTTTATTGGCTGCGCCTCCAGGAAGTGGTCGTGCCGACGACGTCGCGAATCATCCCGACGGTCGACGAGCATCCGGCCGTGCCGTCGCTGTTTGCCGGCGTGGTCTGGGACGCGACGCTCGACGGCAGCATGCGGGGCATCATCGAAAAGCAGGCGCTGGTGCCGTTTCTTGAACGGCAGCGATGGTTTGGCGGCAAGGCGCGGCCGGTGTCGGCGGCGCGCTTCGTCGACTGGACCACGGTCCGGCGCGGCGCGCATCCGGCGTTTCTCAGCCTCGTCGAGGTGCAGTATCGCGACGGCGGCCGCGAACACTACGCGCTGCCGCTGGCAATGGCCAGCGGCCCCGAAGCCGACCTCGTCGATCAGCAGCACGGGCACGCCGTCCTGTCGCGCATCACCGGCGCGCGCAAGGGCCTTCTCTACGACGGCTTGTTCGACGATGGCGTGTGCGGAATGTTGCTCGATATCATGCGGCGTTCCGGCGAGATCAAAATGCGCCACGGGCGCATTCAGGGGGTGGCGCAGCCGGAGCTCGCTGGCGTCACGCTGGATAACACCACCCCGCCGTTGATTCGCCGGACGGGCGATCAGAGCAATACGTCGGTGCTCTTCGCGTGGCAGTTGATCATGAAGATCTTCCGGCGGCTGGAGCCGGGCGTGAATCCCGATGTCGAGGTCGGCGCGTTCCTGACATCACGCGGCTTCAGCCGGATTCCACCGCTGGTTGGCGCGCTCACCTACGAGCACGCCAGCGGCGACGCCACGTCGGTCGTGATGCTGCAGCGGTTCGTCGCCAATCAGGGGAACGCGTGGGACGTCACCATCGAAGAGCTCGGACGTTACTTCGATCGTGTGAAGGCCCTGCCGCCGGCCGCGACCGGCACCGAAGCCGAGGTCATCCGTCCATATCTGGCGCGAGCTGAAGTCCTCGGCCGCCGCACCGGCGAACTGCACGTGGCTCTGGCCTCGACCAGCCGCGACGAACCGGCCTTCACGGCCGAGACATTTTCCGCGGCGGATGTCGCGGCGGCCGCCCGCGAAATGCGCGAGGGCGCGCTGACCCAGCTTCGGCTGCTCGAGTCCGCCCTGCCTCAGCTCGATGATCGCCGGCGGCTGCTCGCCGCCGACCTGCTGATGCAGCGCGACGAGCTGGCCCAGCATTTCGACGCCATGACCCACGTGCGGTCTGCAGGCTCCCGAATCCGGTGCCATGGCGACTATCACCTCGGACAAGTACTTGTGGCCGAAGCAGACATCGTCATCCTGGACTTCGAGGGCGAACCGGCACGGCCGCTCGCCGAACGGAGGCAGAAGTACTCTCCCTTGCGCGACGTTGCGGGGATGCTGCGTTCGTTCAGCTACGCCGCCCTCACAGCGCTGGATGTCGCCACGCTTACGCGGCCTGAGGATCTCGCGCGGCTGACGCCGTGGGCGCGTCTCTGGGAATCGTCGGTCAGCTCGGCATTCCGGCACGCCTATCTCGCGGCGACCGAGGGGACGTCGCTGGTGCCGCGTGATCCGGACGACTTCGACACACTGTTGCGCGGTTTTCTTGTCGAAAAGGCGCTGTATGAGCTCGCCTACGAGCTGAACAATCGCCCGGACTGGTCGCACATTCCGCTGATGGGGCTGCTGAACCTGAGATCGCTGCATCACGCGTGACCGCCAAGGCCACGGGCCCAAGGGCTCGTCTCTTGCACGTCCGGCCGGTTAACGCCGGACGCTACGGTCGATTTGTACTGTCCGCCTTCAGGCAGACCGGCGAGCGTACTGTCCGCCTTCAGCCAACCAGCCAGGACCAGGAGACATTGATGGCGATGCAGACGATCGAGGAACTGTTCGAGCACGAGCTTCAGGACATCTACTCGGCCGAACAGTCGCTGCTCGACGCCCTCGAGCAGATGGCGAACGAAAGTTCCGACCGCGAAATCAAGAAGGGCTTTACCCAGCACCGTCGGGAAACTCAGGGACAGATCAAGCGTCTCGAGAAAATTTACAAAGCCCTCGGCCAGAAGCCGAAATCGGCGTCGTGTCCCGGGATCGAGGGGTTGATCAAGGAAAAGAAGGCATTGATGCGGGAGAAGCCCTCTGACGAGCTTCTCGAGTTCTACAACATCGGAGCGGCGCAGAAGGTCGAGCGGTACGAGATAACGGCCTACGAAGGCCTCATCGACATGGCCGAGAAGCTGGGGATGACCGAGGTCGTCGACCTGCTCGAGCAGAACCTGCAGGAAGAGGAGATGACGCTGAACCGGCTGAAGGCTATCGCGTCGGAGTTCGACGTCACGGACGAGGCCGATGAAGAGATAGGGGACGAAGAGGAAGAGGAAGAGGAAGAGGAAGAACGCACGGCGAAATAAAGACGTCAGTTACGCCGGCGTATCACTGTCCCGCTACAATTGATGCTGCACATGGCGAAGAAGAATTCGCGTTCAGAAAAATCCACGCCCCCGTCAAACCAGCCGGCGCCCGAGCGGCGCCGGACGGCCCGCGCCGCGACGCGCAGCACAGCAACGCCTGACGCCCTGATTGCGGAGCCCGACGGCACGCCGGCCGTCGTGCGCGACACCGCCGATGAGACGCCGGGGCAAGGCGCCGGACCTGGCACCCCCTCACCGACCTACGAGCAAATCGCCGAAGCTGCCTATCATCGATACCTGCAGCGCGGCGGCCAGCATGGTCAGGATTTCGACGACTGGCTTCACGCGGAGCGCTCGCTTCGCTCGCGCGAGTAACGCAGGCCCAAGGCCGAAGGCCGATGGCCTACGGGCTGGTCGAGGCATAAGGGCCTTTCCCTTGCACAGGTCTCCGCATGGCTCGTGCACTCTGGAAAGGCTCGCTCGCTTTCGGGCTGGTCAATATTCCCGTTGAGCTCCACACCGCCGTCCGCGACTCGCGGCCACGGTTCCGCATGCTTCACGCCAAGGACAAATCACCGGTGAAGTTCGAGCGCGTCTGCGCGCGAGAGGGCAAACCAGTGGCGTGGGAGGATTTGGTCAAAGGTTACGAGTACCAGAAAGGCCACTTCGTCGTCCTGACCAAGGAAGACTTCAAGCAGGCCGCGCTCGAGAAGAGCCGCACGGTCGACATCCGCAACTTCGTCAAGGGCGAAGAGATCGACGACCGCTTCTTCGAAACGTCGTACTACCTGACGCCACAGAAGGGCGGCGAGCGCTCCTATGCGCAGATCGGAAGAGC
>Ga0307405_10000992_pt1 | contig 11416 bp, 8 predicted proteins | sample 322Cmetagenome_2_FD_203311 | JGI IMG/M metagenome (GOLD analysis project Ga0307405, IMG submission 203311) | Maize rhizosphere microbial communities from greenhouse at UC Davis, California, United States - 322HYB-C-1 | ecosystem: Host-associated > Plants > Roots > Rhizosphere > Soil | place...
TATCAGCTCGCCGAGTCGGACATCCTCACCTGGCTGGAAGCAAGTGGTAAGGCGAGCGGCGGCACGCCGGGTGTCGACAGCCAGCGGCTCACAAGATTGTTGGGCAGGATGTGGTCGCTCGGCGTCGATTTGAAGCTTGTGAAGGCTGAGGCGAACCCCTTCGAGGGCAGCCTGCGGCTGGATCGGCGAGGACGAGGAGAAGCGCTCACGCTAGACGAGGCGCAGCACCTCCTGCTCGCTGCCCAGGCGAGCTCTAACCGGCAACTGAAGTACGTCATATCCTTGCTCATGCTGACCGGTGCACGGACGGGCGAAATCCTGCACATGCGATGGGAGCATGTCGATCTGCCGGAAGGAGTATGGCGGGTCCACGTGACTGGCGGCGAGACGATGCGCGAGCTGCGGCTGACGGCGGCCGCGCTAAAACTGCTGCGCGAACTGCCGCGTTTCGCGGATTGTTGCTACGTGGTGCCCAACCCCGCAACCCGGAAACCCTATCGATCGCTCACCCAGAGCTGGGACGCGGTGAAGGCCAAAGCCATGCTCCCGCACCTGGAGCTCGACGATCTGCGCTATTGCGATCTCGGGACGGCGGCGTGGGAGGAACGGCTTCTCGCCCTGCTGCACCAGGACGACCACGGCGATCACGTCGCGCCCCATTCCTGAGCGAGCTTCGGAGAACGGCAGAACGGCTGCGACCAGCTCGAGCGGGACAGCTCGATCACGCTAGGCCCCCGGAGGCGACGGGGTGCCTAGATCCGCGGAGTCAGCGCCTGGTCCCTGAGGCCCCGCCACACCTTCAATGCCTGCACCGTCTCGAACACGTCGTGGACTCGGACGATCTGTGCGCCCTGTTCGACCGCCTTCAGCGCAAAGGCGATGCTCCCGCCGAGCCGCTTGTCGGCAGGCGCTTCGCCCGAGAGCGCGCCTATGGTGCGCTTGCGGCTGGCACCGATGACCAGCGGGCAGCCAAGCGAGTGGAAGAGCGCAAGGCCGTTCATCAGCTCGAGATTGTGGCCGACGTTCTTGCCGAAGCCGAAGCCCGGATCGAGGAGGATATTGTCCCGCGCGATCCCCGCTGCTTCGGCGGCGCGGATTCGCTCCTCCATCCAGAGATACACCTCGATCAGCACGTCCTCGTAGCGGGGGTCCTCCTGCATCGTCTCGGGCGCGCCCTGGTGGTGCATGAGCGCGACGGGCACTCCGGCCGCGGCGATCACGCTGGCCGAGCGGTCGTCGTAGGTCAGCGCGGACACGTCGTTGATCATGCGCGCGCCCGCCTCGAGCGCGGCGGTCATCACATCCGCCTTGCGCGTGTCGGCCGACACCGCCGCGCCCCCCGCGGCGAGCTGTCGGATGACGGGTACGATCCGCTCGATCTCGTCTCCTTCCCAGACCGGCTTCGCGCCGGGTCGGGTGGATTCGCCGCCGACGTCGATGATCGCGGCGCCATCTCGCGCCATGTCCGACCCGGACTCCGCGGCGGCCGCTGCGTCGGCGAAGCGCCCGCCGTCGGAAAAGCTGTCCGGCGTTGCGTTGACGATTCCCATCACCTGCGGCTGGTCAAGGCGAATCGTTCGATCTCCGAGCTGAAGTGCCGGACGCGGACTGGTCAGCGCCTGCCATTGCGCGGCCATGTCGTGGTCGAAGCGCTTCTGGACCTTGTCGACCGGCACGAGCTCGGTCGAGGTCCGCTTGTGCCCCTCAACGGTGATCAGCTCGACCGCAGCGAACCAGTTCAGTCCGCCCGCGAGGCGAGCGACCTTACTGTCATTGCCGAACGGCGAATCGACGAAGGCGGTAGGACGAAGGAGCGTGCGCATGCGCCCGCGCTATAGCGCGGACAGATGCTGTTGCCGCAACGTGTCGAGAGGCTGCACCGTGCCGCCCTGCTCGACATGCCAGAAGGTCCAGCCGTTGCACGACGGAGCGTGTGTCAGCGCCGCCCCGACCTGGTGGATCGAGCCGGAGTGCTCGCCGCTGACGATGGAGCCGTCGGCGCGGACGTTCGCGCGCCAACGGCGCTTCGCGTCGGTCAGCACCGATCCCGCGGGCAGCAGGCCGCTCTCGACCAGTACGCCGAAGGCGACGCGCGGCTGCTCGCGCTTGTCCGCGACCGTCTGCATCGCGCTTTCGTCGAGCGGAAGCGTGGATTTGATGCGCGCCCGCGCGACCTTCACATATTCGCCTTCGCGCTCGATTCCGATCCAGCGCCGGCCAAGCCGCCGAGCGACCGCGCCGGTGGTGCCGGTGCCGAAGAAGGGGTCGAGCACCACGTCGCCGGGCTTCGTGCAGGCGAGCAGGATCCGGTAGAGCAAAGTCTCGGGCTTCTGCGTCGGATGCGCCTTCGAGCCGTCGGCGCCCTTCACCCGCTCGCTGCCGGAGCAGATCGGCAGGAACCAGTCCGAGCGCATCTGGAGGTCGTCGTTCAGCGCCTTCATCGCCCGATAGTTGAAGGTGTACCGCGCCTTTTCGTCCTTGGCGCACCAGATCAAAGTCTCATGCGCATTGGTGAAGCGCGTTCCCCGGAAGTTCGGCATCGGGTTCGACTTGCGCCACACGATGTCGTTGAGGATCCAGAACTTGGCGTCCTGGAGCAGCGCCCCGACGCGATAGATGTTGTGATAGCTTCCGATCACCCAGATCGTGCCGCTGTCCTTCAGGACCCGCCGCGCCTCGGCGAGCCAGGCGCGGGTGAATTCGTCGTAGGCCGCGAAGCTCTCGAACTGATCCCAATGGTCGTCAACGGCGTCGACCCGGCCGCCTTCCGGCCTGAACAGATCCCCGCCCAATTGCAGATTGTACGGCGGGTCGGCGAAGATCATGTCGACGCTCTTGCCGGGCAGGCGGGCCATCTCGGCGACGCAATCCCCTTGCAGGACCTCGTCGAATGGGAGCTCGCGGCCGGCCTTCCGAGCCGGGCGAAAGCTCGTCGGCTGCTCCGCAACGCGGGCAATCAGGTTCATCAGTGTGGCCCCCTTGTCAGGCGCCCAAGGTGAGTCAGGGCGGACTCGCGGTCAAGCGAACAAGGGTTAACGGGCCGTCCCGGAACGCTACAGCTACGCTGCGGAGCGCGGCTGCTCTACAAGATGTTGAGTCATCACCGCAGGCTCGGACTCAACCTCTGGTGTGTGTGACTCAAAGGACTCGATGACCTCGAAAACGAGCTCCGGCTGCGCATTCCGTGCCTCGATCTCCCGGACCAGCCCGAAGCTGCGGCGGTGCAGCGGCGTCAGCCCGAGGTCGTTGATCGCCCGCCGATGGTCGGGCGTCGGGTAGCCGCGATTATGCTCCCAGCCATAGCCTGGATAGTCGCGCGCATAGTCCGCCATGATCCGGTCGCGGGTCACCTTGGCGATGATCGAGGCCGCCGCGATCGAGCGGCATTTGGCGTCGCCGTCGACGATCGCCTTCGACGGCCGCTCCCAGCGCGGGCAGGCGTTGCCGTCCACCAGCACCCAGGCGGGCTCGAGGCCGAGCGCTTCGACCGCGCGGGTCATCGCCAGCATGCGCGCCCAGTAGATGTTGATCTGATCGATCTCCTCGACCGTCGCGATGCCCACGCCCCACGCCGCGCACTTGACCAGCCGCGCGTAGATCGCCTCTCGCTTCTCGATCGGCAGGTTCTTCGAATCGTCGATCCCGCGCGGAAATCTGTTGCGGTCGAGGATGCAGGCGGCGGCGACCACCGGGCCGGCGAGCGGCGCGCAGCCCGCCTCGTCGACGCCCGCGAGCGGCTGGGGATAATCGAGCTCGAGCTTGAAGGAGCAGCGCCGCGGCATCGAGTCGTCTTGTGCACCCCTGCGCAGGCAGGGGTCCAGACAGCAACCCGACTCAAATTGTGGAAAACTTCCGGCTTCAGTCCTTGGCGCGCCACGGCGGGAAGCGGCGGTTCTCACCGGCCTTGTAGAAGAAGATGATGTTGCCGTCCGGATCGCGAAGCCGCGCCTCGCGCCACATCCACGGCTGGTTGCGCGGGCCGTGCTCGAAGGGAATGCCGCTCCGCGCCAGCTGCTCGACCCGCTCGTCAAGGTCCTCGCACTCGAAATAGATCGCGGTGGTGGCGGCAATCGTCTCTTCGGGATCGATCTGGACCGAGAAGGTTGGGCCGCCCGCCGTCTCGAACCGCGCGTAGCCGTTTTCCGGACTGTCGACGATCTGCTTGAGGCCGAGGCGGCGATAGAAATCGACCGACCGCTCGTAATTGGTGCCGGTCACCGTGATCTGGTTCAGGCGCGGCGCCAGGCCGACATCGAGGCGAACGCGTCCTTGTCCGATGGGCCCGGCACCCTGCCCCAGCTGCGTAGCGTCCCACATGGCGACGCTGACGAACTCGCGCGAGCGGGCCACCGAATGGGTGAGCGAACAGCCTTGCGCGAGGAACAAAGCGATCGCGCTCGCAAGCGTGCACCCGGTGCCGTGCGTGCTGGTGGTGTCGATCCGCTGGCCCTGCCAGCTCGTCATATTGTCGGTTTCGATGAGCGCGTCGGCGATCGCGTCGCCCTCCTCGTGACCGCCCTTGATCAGCACCGCGCAGCCATGCTTGCCGACGAGGTGGAGCGCCGCCGCGACCGGGTCCTCCTCCGAAGTCAGCCGCTTCAACTCCGGAAGGTTCGGAGTTGCGATGGTCGCGAGGGCCATCAGCCGGCCGAAGGCGACGACGGTTGCGTCGTCGGCGAGCTCGGCCCCGCTGGTCGCGACCATTACGGGATCGAACACGATGGGGATCCCGGGCTGCTCGGCCTTGAGCCGCTCGAGCCGCCCCGCGACCTGTTCGGCCGCGAACGCGCCGCCGATCATCCCGATCTTCACCGCGTCGACCCCGATGTCCTCGACCACCGCGTCGATCTGCGACAGGATCATCTCGGTCGGGATCGGGTGCACGCCGGTGACACCGACCGTGTTCTGAGCAGTGATCGCGGTGATCGCCGTCATCGCATGGCCGCCGAGCATGGTGACGGTCTTGATATCCGCCTGGATGCCCGCACCGCCGCCCGAGTCCGAGCCCGCGATGATCAGGATGCGCGCGACCGGCGTCAGCGAGTCGGCCACGGCCTGCTTCTTCCGCGGAGAGATGTTTTCCATGCGCACGGAAACGTCGTTTCGCTGAAAATTACCAAGAAAGCGTTCACGCCGCCGACTGGACGGCTTCGCAGATGTCGTCGACGAGGCGCTCGACCAGCGCGGGGTCATCCCCTTCGGCCATGACTCGGATCAGCGGCTCGGTTCCCGATTTGCGGATCACGAGGCGGCCGCGCCCCTCGAGCTCGGCCTCCGCGGCGGCGATCCGCTTCCTGACGCTGTCGGCCTCGAGCGGCTCGGCGCCGCCGTTGAAGCGCACGTTCTTCAGCAGCTGGGGGAGCGGCTCGAACTGACGCAGGAGCTCGCTCGCCGCCTTCTTCGCCTCGACCAGCGCCGCGAGCACCTGGAGCCCCGCGACGAGCCCGTCCCCGGTGGTGCAATGATCGGTGAGGATGATGTGCCCGGACTGCTCGCCGCCGACGTTGCAGCCGCGGGCGCGCATCTCCTCGAGGACATAGCGGTCGCCGACCTTCGTCCGGAGCAGCTTCAGCCCAGCGTCCGCGAGCTTTCGTTCGAGGCCGAGGTTCGACATGACCGTCGCGACGACCGCCTCACCGCGCAGCCCGCCGCGCCGCTGGAGCCCGAGCGCGATCAGCGCCATCATCTGGTCGCCGTCGACAATCTGCCCTTTTTCGTCCGCGACGATCAGGCGGTCGGCGTCCCCGTCGAGCGCGAGCCCGACATGCGCGCCGTTCGCCACCACCGTCTCCTGCAGAAGCTCGGGATGGGTCGACCCGCACCCGTCGTTGATGTTGAGCCCGTTCGGCTTGACGCCGAGCGAAATGACCTCCGCGCCGAGCTCCCACAACGCCTCGGGCGCGACATGATAGGCTGCTCCGTTGGCGCAATCGACCACGACCTTGAGGCCGTCGAGGCGCAGCTGCTCGGGGAAAGTATCCTTCGCAAATTGGATGTATCGCCCGCGCGCGTCGTCGATCCGGCGCGCACGCCCGATCATGTCGGCCTTGGCGAGCTTGGGGCCGTCGGCGAGCCGCGCCTCGATCGCGATCTCATCCTTGTCGGAGAGCTTGTATCCGTCCGGCCCGAACAGCTTGATGCCGTTGTCGTCGAACGGGTTGTGCGAGGCGGAGATCATCACTCCGAGGTCGGCGCGCATCGAGCGCGTCAGCATCGCGACCGCGGGTGTCGGCATCGGCCCCAGCAGGATGACGTCCATGCCGACGCTCGCGAAGCCGGCGACGAGCGCCGATTCCATCATGTAGCCGGAAAGCCGCGTGTCCTTGCCGATGACCACGCGGTGGCGGTGCTTGCCCCGCAGGAAGTGCGCGCCCGCGGCCATTCCGACGCAAAGCGCCGTTTGCGCCGTCATCGGCTCCTGGTTGGTCAGCCCGCGAATGCCGTCGGTACCGAAGAATCTCCGTCCCATCCGGGCCGTTTATGCGGTTAGCCGATCCAGCGCCAGAAGCCGGCGGGCTCCGGGTGCGCCCAAGTCGCGGTAAGGAACAGCAATGTGCCGCCGACCAGCGCGACGATCCCTGGATTTGCGACTCCGCGACTGAAGGGAATGAACGCCGTCTGCGCAGCCCATTCGTGCCAGCGCTCGCCCATCAGCTTCGCCTTCTTCGAATCCTGCCCGACCGACCCGAAGATCGCGAGGATCAGGATCGCCGCGTCGAACACCATGGCCTTCGCCGTTCCCACCACGATCATGTGCGTGATCGCCCACGACGCGAAGCCCCACATCATCGGGTGGCGAGTGAGCCCGAACACGCCGCTCGGTTTCAGCCCGCGCTCCATCCGCGCACCCGGCAGTGCGGGATTACGCACGAAGGAGCCGACGAACAGGATCGAGCCGATCCACATCAGCAGCGTGGCCACGAGCCACAGTGCATCGCCGGCAACCCACAGCTGCGGCTCGCGGCCGATGACCCGGTAGAAATAGATCATCGCCCCAAAGGTCACGAGCGCGATGAGCGAATAGATTCCCTGAAACGGCCCGGGGCCCAACCCGCGGACCAGCGGCGCGCGAAGCGGGTGCGACAACAGGAAATGCAGTCCGACGAACAGGACCGCAGACAGGGTCAGGCCCATCTGCGGAGTCAACGCCGGTACGCCTCCGGAAGGTCGCGGCGAGGCAAGTGGCGGTAACGGTCGCGCAGCCGGGTCTGATGGGTCTCCAGCGGCTGGCGCACGCCGTCGATGAACACCTGCTCGGCGGCGCTCGAACCCTCGAGCGGGTCGCCCGACCAGATGACGACGTCGCCCCGACGTCCCGGAGCAAGGCTTCCTATGTCGCCGCCCAAACCGACCGCTTGAGCAGGCCGCGACGTGATCATCGCCAGCGCTTCGCCCCAGCTCACGCCTGCCGCGCCCGGGACGCGCTGCAGCGCGACGAGGTTGCCCGCATACTGCCGCTGGTTGAAGATGTTCCGAGTGTCGTCGTTGTCGATCATGCCGATCGAGACCTCGACTCCGGCCGAGCGCATCCGCCCGACGTTCGACTGCGTCGCCGCAAGCTGCTCGAACGAAGCGGGCAGATCGTTCACCGCCGAGGCGATCACCGGAACGCCCGCGCGCGCGATCCGGTCGGCGACGGTCCAGCCCTCGCTCGCGCCGACGAGCACGATCTTCAGCGACGGAAACTCGCGCTTGAGCGACAGCACCTGGAGGATGTCGCTCGCGCGCTCGACGTGAACCAGAAGATATTGCCGCCCCTGGAGCACCGGCACCAGCGCAGCGGCGTCGAATCGGGTCAGGAGCACGTCCTCGCTGCGCCGCGCATTCGGCCCGAGGACTCGGGATTCGTTCGGATCGCGGATGATCGGCCGCTCGCGCTCGTCCGGAAGCTCGCCGCGGCTGGCGGAAATGGGCGCCGCGAACCGGCGCAGCTCGGCGGCTTCGCGCAAGGCGTTGCGGAACAGCACGTGCGCCGCCGAGCGCGAGCCCCCCGCCGTGTCGGCGCCGGACTCGCCAAGTTCGACGAACTGGAAGCGCCGCGCGGCGGTGATCGCGTCCATGTCCGCGCCGGTGTCGATCACCGCGCCCTGACCCGCGAAAATGTTCTTGCCGGTCGCCGGTGCGACGAGCGCGCGCGTGACTCCGTCGGCGCGGTTGACGGCGATGGTCGACGCGAGCGGATTGACGGAGGGAACCACGTCGATCGCGGCGCTGAACGGACCGTTCGATGACGTGTCGTTGGACCCGTCCGCTGACAGGTCGACTTCGCTGAGACCGAGGCGAGTGAAGCCGCCGACGATGCCCGGAGTGACCCACTTGCCGGTCGCGTCGATGACTTGCGCGTCGGCCGGCACTCGGACGCCTGGACCTGCGGCGGCGATCCGGCCGTCGCGGATCACTACGGTCCCGCCCGGCATCGGCTCGGAACCGTCCCCGAGCGCGACCGTGCCGCCGGTGATGGCGTAGGTCTGCGCGGCGACGGGCGCGGCCGCCGCCAGCAGCAGCGCGGCAAGCACGCGGCGGATCATTTCACATCCCCTTCGCCCGGCTGGCCGAGCTCGAAGTCGCTGACCGGCCGCCTCGCGGGGTCGTTCGCATCGTACATGAGCGCGCCGTCGATCCACACGCGCTCGGGCCGCGTGTAGTCGCTGAACGGATTGCCATTCCACAGCACCACATCGGCCATCTTCCCGGCCTTCAGCGTTCCCGTCTTGTCGAGAATTCCGAGCGCGTAGGCGGGATTGCGGCTGAGCCAGACCCACGCCGTCGCTTCGGACAGGTTCGGAACGCCGGCGCGGATACCGTCGGCGAGCGCCTTCGCCGCTTCCTGGTTCAAGCGCTGGATTCCGTTCGGGTCGTCCGAATGGACGATCGCGCACGCACCCGCGTTGTGCACGAACGGGATGTTCTCCTTGATGCCGTCGTAGCTTTCCATCTTGAAGCCGTACCAGTCGGCCCACATTGCCGAGCAGATGCCTTCGCGCGCCAGGATGTCGGCGATCTTGTAGCTTTCGACGGCGTGGTGGAAGGTGTTGATCTTGTAGCCGAACTCGTGGCTCATATCGATCATGTTCGCCATCTCGTCGGCACGGTAGCAGTGGTTGTGCACCAGGATCTTGCCGGCCAGCACCCCGCGTAAGGTATCCATTGCCAGGTCGCGCTCGGGCATGTCGCCCCCGGCGCGTTCATACTTGTCCCACTTGCGCTTGTACGCCTGGGCCTTGATCCACGTCGCTCGGGTCAGCGCGATATTGCCCATCCGGGTCTGCGGCATGTTGCCCTTGGAGCCGTAAACGCGCTTCGGATTCTCGCCGCACGCCATCTTGAGCCCGTAGGGCGCACCGGGAAACTTCATCCCCTGCGCAGTGCGCGCGGGGACGTTCTTGAGCGTTACGGAGCGGCCGCCGAACAGATTCGCTGATCCGGGCAGGATCTGTAGCGTGGTCACTCCGCCGTTCATCAGCGCGCGGCTGAAGCCCGGGTCCTGCGGCCAGACGCTGTGCTCGGCCCAGACCTCGGGCCGCGCGGGCGCGGTCGCTTCATTGCCGTCCGAGAGCGACTGCGTGCCGGGCGAGGGATAGTCACCCAGGTGGCTGTGGACGTCGATGATCCCTGGCGTCACGTACTTGCCCGTGCCGTCGATCTCGACCGCTCCGGCCGGGCTGGCAAGCTCCGGCCCGCCGATCGCGACGATCTGGCCGTCCCCGAACACCAACGTGCCGTCGTTGACCTGCCGCCCCTCGCCGTCGAACACGGTCGCGTGGCGGATCACCGTCAGCGCGCCTGGATAGCGCTGGTAAGTCGACGGGTACGGATCCTCGTTGATCCGGATCGGCGGCGCGGGCTTGGGCTTGGCCTCCATCACCGCGCAGCCGCTCAGCGCGAACAGGGCGAGCGCCGCCCCCGCGATCCCCCCCGCCTTCATCAGGCCCTCGCCGGCCCCGGGGTTGTTTCGTCCTGCGGCCGAATTCCAGGCGCCGCCGGCTCGGCGAGCTCGGGCCGGCCGGCGAGCCGGTCGTCGTCGCGCAGCGTGTCGAGGTGCATCCACCGCTTCACCAACGGCGACAGCGCAAGCACCACGACGCCGATGCCGACCGTCCACCACCCGATCGTGTTGTAGACCTGCAAGGTCGTCTCCTTGGTCATCTCGCCCGAATGGCCGCCGGTCGCTTCGCCGATCTTGCCGGCGACGAAATTGCCGACCGCGGTCATGTAGAACCACGCGCCCATGATCAGCGACGCCATATAGGCCGGCGCCAGCCGGTTCATCGCGCTGAGGCCAACCGGGGACAGGCAGAGCTCGCCGGTCGTGTGAAGCAGGTAGAGCAGGAAGACGAACATCACGGCCGTCTTCGCCTCGGGCCCGACGGGGAAAGCGTTCGCGCCCCAGACGAACACCAGAAAGCCGGCTCCGACCTGCAACAGCGCCAGCGCGAACTTCGCCGGAGCCGAGGGTTCGGCTCCGCGCCGCCCGAGCATCACCCACAGCCCGGCGAACAATGGGGCGAGCAGCAGGATGTAGATCGGGTTGATCGACTGGAACAGCGACGCCGGGACTCCGGCGCGGTCGACGAACCGGTCCGTGTACAGGTTGATGCTTCCGCCCGCCTGCTCGAACAGGCCCCAGAAGATCGGGTTGAGGGCAATCAGGAACAGGATCGCGAAGATCCGCTCGCGAGGCTCCTTGTCGAGCTTGAAGGCCTCGTAGAGCACATAGCCCAGAAGCATGATCCCCGAGATGATCAGGAGGGTCTGGATCACGTCCTGGTACTGGATCAGGCCCCAGATTACGGCGACCGCGGCGATACCGACGCCGTAGAGCGTCCACTCCGTGTTCTTGGTCAGAGGCTTGGGCGGCTCACCGGCCCCGCGGAGCGTCGGCCGCCCTAGAACGAAGACGATGAGGCCGGCCAGCATGCCGATGCCGGCAAGGCCGAAGCCATAGGCCCAGCCGATCGTCTCGCCGAGGTAGCCGACGAGGATCGTGCCGACGGCCGCGCCGAGGTTAATGCCCATGTAGAAGATGGTGTACGCGCCGTCGCGCCGGGTGTCGGTAAGCCGGTAGAGCTGGCCGACCATCACCGAGATGTTGGCCTTGAGGAAGCCCGAGCCGACGATGATGAAGGCGAGCGCCGTCCAGAAGATGTTGATGATCGGGTCATTTTGCCCGCCCGTCCCTTCGACGGCCATCAGGAAGTGGCCGCACATCAGGAGAATCCCGCCGAACAGCACGGCGCGGCGTTGACCGAGGTACCGGTCGGCGAGATAGCCGCCGAGGACCGGCGTGATGTAAACCAGGCTGGTGTAGGCGCCGTAGATCAGGTTCGCCCTGCCGTCGTCGAACAGCCAGTGCTTGGTGAGATAGAAGATCAGCAGCGCGCGCATGCCGTAGTAGGAGAAACGCTCCCACATCTCG
>Ga0307405_10000995_pt1 | contig 11415 bp, 11 predicted proteins | sample 322Cmetagenome_2_FD_203311 | JGI IMG/M metagenome (GOLD analysis project Ga0307405, IMG submission 203311) | Maize rhizosphere microbial communities from greenhouse at UC Davis, California, United States - 322HYB-C-1 | ecosystem: Host-associated > Plants > Roots > Rhizosphere > Soil | place...
CTTGAACTCGGGGTTGATCTCCCCCATTTCCTTGAGCGACTCGTACGGGACGTTGGCCTCGGCCAGGAGCACGTTCATGTGCCCCGGCATCCGCCCTGCCACGGGGTGGATGGCGAAAGCGACGTCAATGCCCCGGGCTTCCAGGGCGGCAGCCAGCTCCGCGGCCGTGTGCTGTCCCTGCGCCACCGCCAGCCCGTACCCGGGAACAATGATCACGCGCTGCGCGTAGCCCAGGAGCACGGCCACGTCCTCGGGGCTGGAGGACCGGACGGGACGCTCGCTCACGGCCGTGGACCCCGCCGTCGAGCCTCCCCGGAAGGCACCGAAGAGGATACCGGCCACGCTGCGGCCCATCGCTGCCGCCATGGCGCGGGTGAGGATGGTGCCCGAGGCGCCCACCAGGGTGCCCGCCACCACCAGGAGGACGTTGCCGAGCACCACGCCGGACGCGGCGACGGCCAGGCCGGTGAAGGCGTTCAGGAGCGAAATCACGATCGGGACGTCGGCGCCGCCTACAGGCAGCACCAGCAGGACGCCGGCTGCCAGCCCCAGCACAAGGAGCAGCACCGCCAGCGCCACCGACCCCGTGAAGACGACGGCGACGGCGGCCGCCACCGAGGCGAGCAGCACCGCAGCCATCACCACGGGGAGGCCGGGGAACACCACGGGTCGGGTGGTCATCAGTTCCTGGAGCTTCGCAAACGTGACGCCGGATCCGGCGAACGAGACGGCGCCCACCAGGAGGGTGAACACGATGGCAAGGCGCACCCAGGGATCAGGCGTATGGCCCAGCTCGAGGAGGGCCACCAGGGCAGCGGCACCGCCGCCCACGCCGTTGAAGATGGCCACCAGCTGGGGCATCTGCGTCATCTTCACGCCGCGGGCCACGGGGGCTGCCACCACGGTGCCCACCGCGATGGAGCCGAGGATCCAGGGGATGTTGTCCAGCCGCACGGACAAGAACACCGTGATCACGCCGATCAGGGCACCGAGTGCACCAATGAGGTTTCCACGGCGGGCGGTCCGCGGGGAGCTGAGGCCGCGCAGCGCCAGGATGAAGAACACGGCCGCCACGAGGTACAGCAGCGCCGTCCAGACGGGATCGAGGACTGTCATTTGCTCTCCGCCTTCGCCGATGCGGAGCGGGCAACGTCTTTCCTGCCGTGGAACATGTGCAGCATGCGGTCCGTGACCACGAAACCGCCCACCAGGTTGGCGGTGGCCAGGACGACCGCCAGCAAGGCGATGGCCAGGACCCAGGGGTCTGCGGCCTGGCCGGCGACGATGATGGCGCCCACCAGGATGATGCCGTGGATGGCGTTGGCGCCGGACATCAGCGGCGTGTGCAGGGTGCTGGAAACTTTGGAAACCACCTCGAACCCGACGAACACGGCCAGGACCGTGATGGTCAGCAGGCTCATTCCGTCCATCAGAGTGCCCCTTCCTGCCGTGCGTGGATTCTCTGTGCCAGCAGCTCGGCGGTGGGCTGGTGCCGCACCCCGCCGTCGTGGGTCAGGCATGCGCCCGCCAGCACCTCGTCGCCGAAGTCCGGGGCAACAGTGCCGTCCCGGACCATCAGCGCCAGCAGGTTTGCCACGTTCTTGGCGTAAAGCCGGGAAGCATCCGCGGCCATCGCCGAGGCCGGGTCCTTGAGCCCCACCAGGCTCACGTGCCCGGCACCGTCGGCCGTGGGGACGGCGATATCCGCTCCGGCGACCACGCCCTCCACGTTGCCGCCCGACTCGGCGGCGAGGTCGACGACGACAGAGCCCGGCCGCATGCCCTGCACCATTTCCCGGGTCACCAGGAGCGGGGCGGGCCTGCCCGGGACGGCCGCCGTCGTAATGAGGACGTCCGACTGCGCCACATGGGGTGCCAGCAGCTGCCGCTGCCGGGTTCCGGCGTCGCTGCTGAGCTGGCGGGCGTAGCCGCCGGCCGCTTCCGCCGTTTCGAGGTCCAGCCGGATGAAGGTGCCGCCCATGGATGCGACCTCGTCGGCGGACGCGGGGCGGATGTCGTTCGCGAAGACACGGGCGCCCAACCGTTTCGCGGTGCCGATGGCCTGCAGCCCTGCCACGCCGGCACCCAGCACCAGGACCCGGGCGGGAGGCACCGTCCCGGCGGCCGTCATGTAGAGCGGAAAGAAGTGCGGCAGCCGGATGGCCGCTTCCAGCACGCAGCGGTAGCCGGCCACCAGGGCCTGGGAACTGAGGGCGTCCATGGACTGCGCCCGGGAGATCCGGGGGACCAGTTCCATCGCGAAGGAGGTGATGCGCCCGTCCGCGAGCGCCTGCACCGTGTCCAGTTCGGACGCCGGCGAGGCGAGGCCAACGGTGACCGCCCCAGGCTTCAGGGAAAGGGCCGAATGCGGGTCAAGGGGCCGGACGTGGGCCAGGACATCGAGTTCCTTCGCTACCAGCAGGGGCACGACGGCGGCACCGGCCTGGCGGTACTCGTCGTCGGCATGGCCCGCGGCTTCACCGGCGCCGGCTTCTATGAGCACTTCGAGGCCCAAGCCTGCCAGTTGCTTGACCGATTCCGGCGTCGCGGCAACGCGCCGCTCGCCCTCGCGGTGTTCCCGCGGTATGCCCAGTTTCACCCGCCGACTCTCCTCGCTGACGAGTGCGGCGGCGCTGCCCCGGTTGGTCCGGTCCCGGGACTGGTGATCCGGCCCGGGGCTTCGCGGAGCGGCGCTGCTGCACGTAGTTGGGTTGAGTCTATGGCCAGCACCGCCCCGGCGGGAGTAGGCGGGCTTGCCTTGTGCGGGAACAGTTACATTAGGCGCTTCGATGTGTGGGCCGATGCCCCGTTGCAGGACCGCTGTAGTCGAGGGCTATCCGTCGGGCTGTTTCCTGGAGCTGCGGCACAACCGTCCTTTCCACGTCCTCGGCCGATGCCCGGTGCGTCTGCAGGGACACGTTCGCGGCGGCAACGATGTCGTTTCCCCGCCGGACAGGTACCGCGACGCCGCGCAGGCCTTCCTCCAGCTCCTCCGACACCATGGACCAGCCCCGGTCCCGCGCCGCAGCCACCTCGGCGCGAAGCTGCTCGATGCTGCTGACTGAGCGCTGGGTGTAACGGTGCAGCTGGACCGTCTCCAGGTACTGCTGCAGTTCCTGTTCCGGCAACCCGCCAAGGAGCACCCTGCCCATGGACGTTGCCCAGGCCGGAAACCTGGTGCCGACCGTGATGGAGACGGACAGCAGCCGGGGGGACGGGACGCACGCCACGTAAACGACGTCGGCGCCGTCCAGGATGCACAGGGCAGTGGTTTCGTTGAGCCTGGCCGCCAGGTCCTTGAGGTGCGGTTCGGCAACGCCGGGCAGTGTCAGGCCCGCCAGGAAGGACCTGCCGATGTCCAGGGACCGGGCCGTCAGTTCAAATGCAGGGCCATCCGCGCGAAGATAGCCCAGGTCCGCCAGCGTCATCAGGAACCGCCGGGCGGAGGCCCGGGTCATGTCCGTCAATGTGGCGACCTGCGAAACCGTCAGGCGTTGATGCTCCGGCGTGAAGGCCAGCAGCACATCGAAGGCTTTCTCAACCGACTTCACAAAGTAGGCGGCCTGCTCCTCCATGGACTGCTTTGCTCCTCTTCGAACGCTTGGCCGCCCCGTGCGGCGCACCGGGTTTCAGGTCCGCTTCGATCATATAGGTGTCCGCCGGGAAGGCCTCGAGCCGCCCCCCTTCAGGCTCCGGACCGCACCCGGACCAGCGATTCCCCGAGCAGTTCGGCTGCCTGTTCGTCCATCCCAAGGAGGGGGACCATCGCCACCGCCTGCCCATACAGGTGGTCCCAGCCATCGATGCACCGCGCACCAAGCCGGCGGGCCCGTGCGATGGTGGCGGTGACATGGCCGGCATACACGAAGTCGTAAACCACGGCGTCAGGGGCAAGCGGGCCATCGCCCCACACGGGCCCGTCCGAAAAGCTCTTTCCGAGTGGGGTGGCGTTAACCAGCAGGGAGGCTTCGGAAGCCAGTCCCCGGGCCTCATCCCAGTCCACGGAACGCGCTGCCATGCCCAGCTCTTTGGCCAGGCCCAGGAGTTCCTCCATGGCCCGAGGGTCCCTGTCGCTGATGGTTACCGTGCCGACTTTGCCTTTCAGCGCGATCAGGACTGCCCTGGCCGCCCCACCTGCGCCCATCAGGAGAGCGTTTCGCTGAAATTCTTCCCCGAGTAACGAACGGACCGCCATGATGTCGGTGTTGTGTCCGAAGAGCGTGGACCCGCTGCGGAGCAGCAGGTTGCAGGCGCCGCTCAGCAGGACCTCCTCTGTGGCATTGTCGGCAGCGTCCGCTGCCCAGTGTTTGTGCGGCATTGTCACGTTGGCCGCAATGATGCCGGGGTCCAGCAGCCGGTCCCGGACGGACACCAGGTCCCCGTCCGGCGGCACATCCCACGCCTCGTAGGTCCAGCCGGTACCAAGCCGGCCCAGGACGGGATTCCACAACCCGGGCGACATCGCCTGTGATGCTGCGGATCCGATCAGGACCAATCGGGAGGGGTGGGCGGTGTTCTGCATTGTGCTGCCTTTCGTGACCAGGCGGGGACTGCATCGAGGGGGATCACTTCTGCCGTTGTGGTCCACCTCACCACCTAGTATGCTCTTATAAAACGCATTACGCACAGTTGTTCGCTATGCGTACACATCCTGTAAAAGACCCACCGCCTTCAGCGTGGAAGGATCACCCAAATGACCAACATCGCAGCAGGGCCCGAGGCCCAGACACCTGCCCAGGCAGAACGGCAGCTCAAGCGTGCCAGGAAGGCGGCCCTGGCAGCGTTCCTGGGTGGCGCACTGGAGTACTACGACTTCTTCATCTACGCCACGGCGGCGTCCCTGGTCTTCTCAAAGATCTTCTTCCCCGCCGGGGACCCCACCGTTGCCCTCATCGCCTCGTTTGCGACCTTCGGTGTGGCCTACGTGGCACGCCCCTTCGGCGCCGTCTTCTTCGGGCACCTGGGTGACAGGATCGGCCGGAAGAACACCCTGGTGCTGACCCTGGTGCTGATGGGCGCAGCGACCTTCCTCATCGGCGTCCTGCCCGACTTCAACACGGCCGGATACTGGGCTCCCGCCCTGCTGGTTGCCCTGCGGCTGATGCAGGGACTTTCCGCCGGTGCGGAGACAGCCGGCGCATCCGCCCTCTCCACGGAGGAAGCCCCTACCGGCCGCCGCGGCTTCTTCGCAAGCTTTGCCATGAGCGGCATCTCGGCCGGCATCGTGCTGGCCTCCCTCGCCTTCCTTCCCGTGGCCGCCATGAGCGAAGCCGACCGGCTGGCCTGGGGCTGGCGCATCCCGTTCTGGCTCTCCGTCGTCGTGCTCATCGTGGCGTACCTGGTGCGGCGCTCCCTGGACGAGCCGGAAGTCTTCGAGGAAAAGCATGACCACGGCGAACTGGTGAAACTTCCGTTCGCGAAGATGTTCAAGACCCACCCCGCGCAGTTCTTCCAGGTTGCCCTGATGTCCTTCGAGACCGTGACGAACACCTTCATGCAGTCCTTCGGCCTCGCCTATGCCGTCACCGTCGGCGTCCCGGCCTCCACCATGCTCTGGGTCAGCATCCTCGGCAACGTCCTGGCCATTGGCACCCAGCCGCTCATGGCCCACCTCTCGGACCGCTTTGGACGCCGCCCGGTGTTTATCACCGGCGTCCTGGGCTCCGGCATCATGATCTTCGTCTACTTCTCGGTGATTTCCACCGGGAACATCCCGATGATCTTCCTGACCAGCACGCTGATCACCGCCGGCACGTACGCCATGTCCAACGCGATCTACCCCGCTTGGTTCTCTGAACTCTTCAACGTCAAGGTCCGCTACTCCGGAATGGCGATCGGCCTTCAGATCGGCATTCTGTGTGCCGGTTTCACCCCGCTGCTGGGAACGGCCCTGGTGGGCGCGGACAAGGCCAACTGGGGACCGGCAGCGTGGATCGTCGCAGCGTCGTCAATCCTCGCAGTGGTCGGCGCCTTGTGGGCCCGGGAAACCAGCAAGACGCCACTGCGCGAGCTGGGCAACCCGGTCAGGTAGCGGCTGGCCACCCCAGCGATGACGAAAGAAGGGCGACGGCGGGGACTACCGGCGTCGCCCTTCTTTTGATTTCACAACGGCCGCAAGCGCGGTAGGAAAAAGCACTAGCTCCGGGCGCTGAGGTCAGCCGAAATGAGCTTTGCCGTGGCCACGATCTCCTGCGCCACGGACGCGAGGTAGGCGTCCCGGTCGGGCTTGGCGTCCACCGACTGGGCCTGCAGGGACACGTTCACCGCCGCAACCACCTTGGGCCCGTCATATACGGGGGCGGCCACCGACATCAGGCCCAGCTCCAGCTCCTGGTCCAGCACGCACCAGCCCTGGGCCCTGACTGTTTCCAGCACGGCCAGCAGCTCCGGAACGGTTCCCAGGGCGCGCGGGGTAAGGGGCTTGATGTCGGCTGCGGCCAGGTACGCCTTCAGGTCAGCGGGCGGCAGGTGCGCCAGGAGAACCCGGCCCATGGACGTGGCATACGCCGGGAAGCGTGTCCCCACCGTGATGCCGATGGTCATGATCCGGCGTGTGGTCACCCGGGCGATATAGGCGATGTCGGTGCCGTCCAGCACCGCAGCGGAAGTGGACTCCCCCAGCTTCAGGGACAGCTCCTCCAGGTGCGGCTGCGCCAGCTGGGGCAGCGACAGGCCTGAGAGGTACGCATAGCCCAGCTGCAGGACCTTGGCCGTGAGCGCGAACGTCTTCCCGTCGGTCCGCACATAGCCCAATTCCACCAGGGTGTGCAGGAACCGGCGCGCCGTGGCCCGGGTCAGGTCGGTCCGGGCTGCCACCTCGGTGAGGGTCATCAGCGGGTGGTCGGTGTCGAAGGCACGGATGACAGCCAGCCCGCGGGCCAGCGACTGGACGTACTGGTCGCTGGCCTGCGGGGCCGCCGGGGTGCCGCCGTCGGCTGCGGTTGTGGTCATGGTTCCCAATCCTATGGCGGCGGAAGAGTCAGGTTCCCATCCCGGGCTCAGCCGCCGGCGACGGCGGGTGCGGCCTTGAGCGGGACGGGGACGAGTTCCTGGAGTTCTTCGAGGGTGCAGCCGAAGGTTTCGCGGACGGTGACGCCCTCGGGTCCGGTGAGGAAGACGGCTTTGTCGGTGTAGACGCGGGTGACGCAGCCGACGCCGGTGAGCGGGTAGGAGCAGGTTTCCACGAGCTTGGAGGCGCCCTCGCGGGTCAGCAGGGTCATCATGACGAAGACGTCCTTGGCGCCGGTGGCGAGGTCCATGGCACCGCCGACGGCGGGGATCGCCCCGGGCGCGCCGGTGTGCCAGTTGGCGAGGTCGCCGGTGACGGAGACCTGGAAGGCGCCCAGGACGCAGATGTCCAGGTGTCCGCCGCGCATCATCGCGAACGAGTCCGCGTGGTGGAAGTACGAGGCGCCCGGGAGTTCGGTGACGGGGATCTTGCCGGCGTTGATCAGGTCCTCGTCGATCTCGTCCCCCGTGGCTTCGGGGCCCATGCCGAGCATCCCGTTCTCCGTGTGGAGGGTGATGTTCTGTTCCTCGGTGAGGTAGTTGGAGACCAGGGTGGGCTGGCCGATGCCGAGGTTCACGAAGGAGCCCGGGGCGATGTCGCGGGCCACCAGCCGGGCCAGGTCATCGCGGCCCAGGGCTGTTTCGGAGGTCTTGATGCTGGTTTCGGTGAGGCTCATCTCAGGCCGCCTTCGGGTTCGGGCCTGCAGCGGTGCCGCTGCCGGCCACTTGGACGATGCTGTTGACATAAATGCCCGGGGTCACGATGTTCTCCGGGTCCAGGCTGCCGGTGGGCACGATCCCGGAGACCTGCACAATGGTGTGCCTGGCCGCGGCCGCCATGATGGGGCCGAAGTTCCGGGCCGTCTTGCGGTAGACCAGGTTGCCCTTGCCGTCCGCCTTCAACGCTTTGATCAGGGCGACGTCTGCGTGGATGGGCGTTTCGAACACGTGCCCGCGGCCATCGATGATCCGGGTTTCCTTGCCCTCGGCGAGCATGGTGCCGTACCCGGTGGGGGTGAAGAACCCGCCGATCCCGGCCCCGGCGGCACGGATCCGCTCGGCCAGGTTGCCCTGCGGCACCAGTTCCAGTTCGATCTGCCCGGCCTTGTACTTGGCATCGAAGTGCCACGAATCGGACTGCCGCGGGAAGGAACAGATCATCTTCCGCACCCGGCCTTCCTTGATCAACAGCGCCAGGCCCTGGTCACCCTGGCCGGCGTTGTTGTTCACCACAGTCAGGTCCGTGGCGCCGCACTCGAGCAGCGCGTCGATCAGTTCGAACGGCTGTCCGGCGTTGCCGAACCCGCCGATCATTACCGTGGAGCCGTCCTTGATTCCGGCCACGGCCTCGCCAACAGTGTCAATGAATTGCAGCATCGCTCTTTAGCCCTTCACTCCGGCAGTTACGTTTTCGAGGACGACGGCCAGGCCCTGGCCGACGCCGATGCAGATCGCGGCAACGCCCCAGCGTTCACCCGAGGCCTGCAGGGACCGGGCGAGGGTGCCCAGGATCCGGGTGCCCGAGGCACCCAGCGGGTGGCCCATGGCGATCGCGCCGCCGTGCCGGTTCACGATCGAGTGGTCGATGCCCCAGGCGTTGACGCACGCCAGGGACTGCGCGGCGAACGCTTCGTTAAGTTCGACGGCGCCCACCTGGTCCCAGCTGATTCCCGCCTTCGCGAGGGCCTTGTTCGCGGCCTCCACCGGGGCGTAGCCGAAGTACTGGGGGTCGTTGCCGTGCGCGCCCCGCCCCGCGATGCGGGCCAGCGGGTCCAGGCCCAGCAGCCCGGCGGCGGCCTCACTGCCCACCCAGGCCGCGGAGGCGCCGTCGGACAGCGGGGACGCGTTCCCGGCGGTGACGGTGCCATTCCCGGTCCGGAACACGGTCTTGAGTCCGGCGAGCTTCTCCGCCGAGGATCCGGCGCGGATGCCCTCGTCCCGGACCAGGTCCGTTCCTGGAACCGGGGCGACGAGGTTGTCGTAGAAGCCTTCGTCCCAGGCGGCGGCGGAGAGGTTGTGGGAGTTCGCGGCGAACTCGTCCTGCGCTTCACGGGTCACGCCGTACTTTTCGCGGAGCCGCTCGGTGGCCTCGCCCAGGGAGATGGTCCATTCCTTCGGCATTGCCTTGTTCACCAGGCGCCAGCCGAGCGTGGTGGACGCCAGCGTCATGTCACCGGCCGGGTAGGGCTTCTCCGTCTTGGGCAGCACCCACGGGGCACGCGACATGGATTCCGCACCGCCCACCAGCACCAGGTCCGCGTCGCCGGCGTTGATCTGCCGGGACGCGATGATCGCCGCGTCCAGCGAAGACCCGCACAGCCTGTTGACAGTGGTCCCGGGGATCGAGACCGGCAGGCCGGCCAGCAGCGTGCCCATCCGGGCAATGTTGCGGTTTTCCTCGCCCGCGCCGTTGGCGTTGCCGAAGACAACCTCGTCAATCCTTTCGGGATCGAGCCCGGGAGCGCGCTTCACCGATTCCTTGATGACGTGCGCTGCAAGGTCATCCGGACGGACGGCGGCGAGGCCGGAGCCGAACTTGCCGAACGGGGTGCGCACGGCGTCGTACACAAAAGCCTGGTTCATGGGGTGGTGTCCATTTCTCGAAACACTTGCTGGGCGGTCTTGAAAGCGGTGTTGGCGGAAGGCACTCCGCAGTAGATGGCGGTCTGCAGCAGGATTTCCTTGATCTCGTCCCTGCTCAGGCCGTTGGTGATGGCTGCGCGGATGTGCATGGCCAGTTCTTCCCAGTGCCCGTGCGCCACCATGGCGGTGATGGTCACGGCGGAGCGCATCTGCCGGGACAGTCCGGGCCTGGTCCAGATGCCGCCCCACGCGATCCGGGTGATCATGTCCTGGAAGTCGTCGGTGAACTCGTCCTTGGTGGCGTTGGCCCGGTCCACGTGGGCGTCGCCCAGGACTTCACGCCGGACCACCATGCCGCCGTCGTAGATTTCCTTGCTGGTGGCGTCCGGCTGGACCACGCCGTGCCTCTCGGCCCCGCTCATTTGCTTCCTCCCTTTTCGGCCTGTGATTCGGCCCAGTCCAGCAGGCTGCGCATCAGCTCGGCGGTGTGGGCGGGGGCCTCGGCCGGGGCCAGGTGCGCCACGCCTTCCAGGGTGACGGCGGTGGCGGTGCCGCCCCCGGCCGTGATGCCGGCCGCCACTTCCTCGGCCATCGACGGCGGCGCCACACCGTCCAGCGCACCGGCAATGACCTGGGTGGGGACCCGGATGCTGCCCAGCTCGGCACGGACGTCAAAGGCGGCCAGGGCCTCGCAGCAGAAGGCGTAGCTGAACCTGTCGGCGTCCCGGAGGGCGTGCAGGAGCCGGCTGCTGACCTCCGGTTCGCGGTCCATGAAGCCGGGCGCGAACCAGCGCTGCGCCGAACCCTGGATCATCACGGGGGTGCCCTGGCTGCGGACTGTTTCGGCGCGTTCCAGCCATCCCTCGCGGGTTCCGAGCTTGGCACCGCTGCACTGCACGGACAGGCTCTTGAGGCGTTCGCCGTTCTTGATGCCCAGTTGCAAGCCGGTGGCACCGCCCAGAGACACACCGGCGTAGTGGAAGGCCTCGCCGGGGGCAATGGTATCGACGAGGTCCACCACGGCTTCTGCCAGGTCCGCAACGTCGAAGGTTTCGGTGGCGGCCGGTGAGACGCCGTGGCCGGGCAGGTCCCAGGCCACCACGTCGTAGTCGTTGCCCAGCAGGGAGGCGGCACGGTTCCAGAGGATGGAGGAGGTGCCCAGTGAGGAACCCACCACCACGAGGGGATGCCCGCCAAGGGGGCGCTGGGGTGAAAGCAGTGCGGCTTTCAGGGCAGGTTTAGCCACGGTGTGCTCCGTTCGCGTCGGTGGCTGAAGCGGGAAGGTCAGGGGAGGCAAAGTCCGGGTAGGCGGCCAGGATCCGGCGGGAGATTTCCCGGGACTGGCCCAGGTAGCTGGCCGGATCCAGGAGCTCCTCGAGCCGCAGGTCCGTCAGCAGGCCGGCGGGAACGGCATCCCGGAGCAGTTTCCGGTAGGCGGACGGCTGCTCGGACGGGTGTGCCTGCAGGGTCTGGTCCACCACATCCTGCAGCTGCTGCTTGCCGCTCCTGCCGTCCAGCTCCGGAAGCAGCGGGGCGACGGCGGCGCTGACGCCCTCCGCCAGGAGCAGCGGACCGGCCAGGCCGAGGTTGCGCCGCATCGCATCCGGGTGGACCTGCAGGCCTTCGGCCAGCTCCCGGATGTGTCCGGCAGCGCCGAGGACCAGGGCCAGCAGCTGCTGGAGCGCGGGCCACTCGGTGTGCCATGCACCGTCCGGCCGCTCATCATTGAAGGTTGCGGCCGCCAGGTGCAGCTGGGCTGCCAGGTTGGGTGCCTGGAGGGCTGCGCTGCGGACCAGCACCGAGAGGACCGGGTTCTGCTTCTGC
>Ga0307405_10000997_pt1 | contig 11405 bp, 7 predicted proteins | sample 322Cmetagenome_2_FD_203311 | JGI IMG/M metagenome (GOLD analysis project Ga0307405, IMG submission 203311) | Maize rhizosphere microbial communities from greenhouse at UC Davis, California, United States - 322HYB-C-1 | ecosystem: Host-associated > Plants > Roots > Rhizosphere > Soil | place...
CCGCCCGGGTCTGGTTGCCGAGATGGTCAGGTTTTACGACGACCTGCGGCGCTGTCAGAAAGACGTCGACACGTTCGAGAGGCTTGCGCTCAGCATGCTGGAGCCCGGCGCCGCAGACGACCGGGGTGCCCGTCAGCTCGTTGAGCAGACGCGATTTCTTGCGCTGGTCTTTCGCGACTTCGAGCGCCGGTGTTCCGAACATGGTGCTGACGAGCACGAATTGCGGCGCCTGGCGGTCGCCGAATCGGCGGTGCGGCCGTATCGCCACGTTGTCGTGGCAGTCGCCGACAAGACGGTCGATCCCTTTGGTCTGACGCCGGCGGACTGGGACCTGCTTGCCCGGGCGCCGGGGATCGAACGTCTTGACGTCCTCGTAACAGATCGAGTGCTTGCCGGTGCGCTGCATGAGCGGATGCACGCGCTGCTGCCGGGAATCGAGGAAGTCCGCTTCGAACCGGTGCGGCCTCTGTCCCAGCCATCGATCGCCGTTCCGGATTCCGCCCACCTGCTGTACGTCGTTCGCGATCGCGAGGAAGAGGTGGCGACGTTCGCACGGCGTGTGAAAGAGGCGCGCAGGCAGGGCGCGACGGGTACCCTCGATCGCGCGGCGCTTGTTGTCCATCAGCCGCTGCCGTACGTCTATCTCGCACGTTCAGTTCTCCGCTCCGCTGGCCTGGAATGCCAGCTGTTCGACACACTGCCGCTGGCCGCAGAGCCGTATGCCGCTGCGTTGGACCTGGTGGTGACGTTTGCCAGCTCCGGTTTTGCCCGCGTTCCAGGGATCCAGCTGCTGCGCTCGCCGCACTTCCACTTCACTCCGGACGGTGAGCCGGTCGTGGCTCGGGACATCACCGCGCTCGACCGGGCACTGACCGAGAGCGGCTATGCTGGCGATCCGGAGGCGCTTGGACGGCTCCTCGAGGTGTGGACCGCGGCGCAGGGATCACCGCGGCCTCGGCTGGTGCGCGCCGGACGGCTCTTTCAACGTATCGCAGACGAGCTCGAACCGCTCCGGTCGCCGGCACCCGTCGCTGAACATCTTTCAGTCGTGCAGACGTTTCTACGGGCGCACGAGAACCTCCCAGGTGCCGCCGATCCGTTGCGCAGTAGACACCTGCGGGCGCGCGGGGCGATATTCGCGACGATAGCTTCGCTGCATGACGCGCACGAGCAGTTCGACCGGGCCAGCGTCGAGTTCGATGACGTGGCGGCGATGTTGCGCCGATGGATCGAAGGGCAGACTTTCGCGCCGCGGGCGGGCACTTCCGGAGTGCACGTGCTGGACTCTGCCAGCGCACGCTTCGGCAGCTTTGACCATATGCACCTCGCCGGGCTCGTCGACGGCGAGTGGCCCGAGCGTCCGCGGCGGAACATCTTCTATTCGACGTCCATTCTCAGGGAGCTCGGCTGGCCGGCGGAGCGTGATCGCATTGATGGCGCCCGCGCCGCGTTTGCCGATCTGCTGCGGTCTCCTGTCGTAGAGGTGGCCGTGTCGGCCTTTCTGCTGGAGCACGACGCCGTCGTCAGCCTCTCACCACTCGTCGACGAAATCGATTCGAGCGTGCCGCGGTTGAAGCGACCTGTGCCGGCGCTTCTCGTGTTCGACCACGAGGCGCTCACTCAGGAGACCGTCGTCACGACAATGCTGGGGGACCACGGGAGGGAATGGGCCGGCCTCAGGGTAGCCGCACGTGGCTCCGCTGAGGCGAGGTTCCGGGGATCAACCGGCCCCCATCGGCCAGCCGCATATTCGCTGAGCGGTTTGGAGCGCTATCAGGACTGTCCGTTCAGATTTTTTGCGTCGGACGTCCTGCGCCTCGACGAACCGGCCGAGGACGGTGCGGTGCTCTCTGCCCGTGCGCGCGGCCGATTCATCCACGAGCTGCTGCAGAAATTCTTCGAGGCGTGGGACGCGCGCGAAGAAGGCGTCATCACGGCCGGCCGGCTGTCTACCGCGCGGGCAGTCTTTGCGGAGGTCGCCGAGCCGTTACTTGCCCGGCTTCCACCGGCCGACGCATCGCTCGAGCGGGCGCGCTTGTTCGGTTCCCCGCTGTCGGTCGGCATCGTCGACGTCATTCTCGGGATGGAAGCCTCGCGGCCGGATCCGGTGCAGGAACGCTGGCTCGAGTATCGATTGGAAGGCGAATTCTCGCTGGGCGGGGAGGCGCCGAGGCGGGTGGCGCTTCGCGACGTCGCCGACAGGATCGATCTGCTTGACGGCAATCGCCTGCGGGTCATCGATTACAAGACAGGCTCTGCTCCGGAGCGCGGGCGCGCCCTGCAGGTGCCCGTCTATGCGCTGTGCGCCCAGGAGCGGCTGCATGCCAGCGGCGGCAGCGCATGGGCCGTCGACGAGGCGCTCTACGTCTCGTTTGCAGGCAGGAAGTCGATGGTTCGCATGGTGACCGAAGACGATCAGGAAACGCTGGCCGCCGCCAGGGAGCGGCTCTTCGGACTGGTCGATCGGATCAACGCCGGCGAATTTCCGCCACGTCCGCACGATCCGATGATGTGCACGTACTGCGCGTATCCGTCCGTGTGCCGGAAGGATTATGTCGAGTAGCTATCGGCTGCCGTTCGACGAAGCGGAACCCGCGCCGGAACCGGTCGCGGATCCCGATCGCGCCGCACGGGAGCGATCCGTCGATCCGCGCTACAACGTTGCACTGGAGGCGTCTGCCGGCACCGGCAAGACGCGCGTCCTCGTCGATCGATACGTCAATCTGCTGCGCGCCGGAGTCGATCCGGCAAACATCCTCGCGATTACCTTCACCCGGAAGGCGGCGGCGGAGATGCGCGAGCGGATTCTGGCGACGCTGCGCTCCACGGCCGAACGCGAAGAAATCGCTGCCGCTCGATGGCGCGACCTGCGCGACCGCACCGGCGACATCAACATCAGCACCATCGACGCCTTCTGCCTCTCGCTGCTGAGGGAGTTCCCGCTCGAGGCGGATCTGGACCCCGGGTTCTCGATGGCCGACGACATGGAAGTACCGCGCCTCGTCGATGAGTCTCTCGACCGGGCACTGCGCATCTGCCGCGCTGTCGCGAGCGAAGACGAGGCCGTCGCCCTGGTGTTCGCGCAGCTGAGCGAGCGGCGGGCACGCGCGGGTCTTGCCGCCCTGCTGAACCGGCGCATCGTGGCTCCGGCGGTGCTGGATCGATTTCTCGCGCGAGGTCCTGCAACCCTGACCGTTGGCTCGGTCGCGGCCGCGGGGGCCGCCGCGCTCATTGACGTCTTTCGAGCCATGCCCGGTGGCCTCGAACGCTTCCTGGAGACGGGGCCTCCGGAGGCCGCGTTCGTGCTTCTGGCGGGGCGGCTCCAGGATCTCGCACGGAACGTCGAGGCCGGCCTGATGGCGGACCCGGCCGCCGTCCACGCAGCCTTCGCTGCCTGCCGAGAATATTTCCTGACGCAGGACGGCAAGCCGCGGAGCCGCCTGACGGTGCCGCGCGCGCGGTTCGCCTCTGCCCGGATCTGGGAGGTTCACCGCGACCTGGTCGTTGGAAATGCCGGCGAACTGCTGCGGGCATGGCAGGCCTTCCGCCGCGACCTGAACATCCTGGTGTCGCGCGGCGTCCGGCGGATGTTCGCTATCGCCGAGTCCGAATATCGCCGCACGCTGGACGCGCACGCAGTCCTCGACTTTCACGACGTTCTGCTCAAAGCGCTCCGGCTGTTGCGCCAGATGGAAGAATTCGCCCAGAGCCGGTACCGCCTCGAAGCGCGCTACCACCATGTGCTCGTCGACGAATTCCAAGACACGAGCCGTGCGCAGTGGGAACTGGTGGAGCTGTTGATGGCGTCGTGGGGCGAGGGTGCAGGTCTGGCCCACTCCGGTCCGCTGCAGCCGTCCGTCTTCATCGTCGGCGACAGGAAGCAGTCGATCTACGCGTTTCGCGACGCGGATGTGTCGGTGCTGCGCGAGGCGGGCCGCCACCTGGAGCTGCTGCGGCCGGACGGCGACGTCCGGCGAACGATTTCCCGGAGTTTCCGATCTGTTTCCGCGCTGCTGGCATTCGTCAACGATGTCTGCGGAATGCTCGACACCGCTCCGTCCCGTGCCGACGCGTTTCGCTACGAAGAGGGAGATCGGTTTCCGCTGGCAGACGGGTTGGAAGACGGCGGCGAAGAAGCGCTCGGGATTGTCCCCGGCGACACACCAGAAGCATGCGCCGAAGTAGTCGCGGATGAGATCGCCAGCCTCATCGGCAGGGAAGCGACCGTCCGGGATCGCGAGACCGGACTGAGGCGGGCTATTCGTCCCGGTGATATCGCCATTCTCTTCCGAACTCGCGAGACTCATCGTGAATTCGAGGAGGCGCTCGAGCGGCGGAATGTCCCCGCGTATGTCTACAAGGGCCTTGGCTTCTTCGACGCGGACGAAATCAAGGATGTCCTCGCTCTTCTGCGATACCTGGGCGAGCCGACATCCGACCTTCGAGCCGCGGCCATTCTGCGATCCGGTTTTGGCGGTGTCTCCGATGAAGGGTTGCGCCGTCTGGCACCGGGACTCGCCGGTGCCTTGCAGCTGGAACGGCCGGAGGCGGGGATGGTCCTCGACGACGACGATCGGGCGGCCCTGGACGTCTGCCGCCGGAGCCTGCAGCGGTGGTGCGGCCTTGTCGATCGGATGCCGCCTGCCGAACTGCTCGATCTGATCCTCGAAGAGTCGGCCTACGCTGTCAGTCTGCGTGGCGTCCGGCTCGCATACGCGCGCGAAAACCTTAAGAAGATTCGCGCCATCATTCGCCGGATCCAGAACCGCGGTTACGCGACGATGGGACGGATCGCCGACCATCTCGATCGTCTCGCCGTCGGCGATGAGCCGAACGCGGTGATCGACGCGCTGGATGCGGTGAGCCTGATGACCGTTCACGCCGCCAAAGGCCTCGAATTCCCCGTGGTGTTCGTCGTCAATGCCGCCCGCGGGATCGGCAACCGCCGCGACGCCATCCGCATTGCCGGAAACCCGGCCGGCGACGCCATTTCGGTTGCCGTGGGCGACTATCGCTCGGAGGCGGACGAAGACGATGCCGCGCGGGAACGCGAGGAAACCAAGCGTCTTCTCTACGTGGCGCTGACCCGCGCACGGGATCGGCTGTATCTGAGCACAGCGCTGAAGGACGGGCGGGTTCAGCCGGGGCGCGGGAGTCTGGCCGACGTCTGGCCCCCGTCGCTGCTTGATCTATTCGTCGCCGGCTACGGCGGCGCTCATCATATCGATTGGACCGCGCCCGCGGGCAACGTTCACCGGTTTCGAGTCGTGAAGCCCTCTCAGGAGGCGGTTGGCGGCCGTCACCCGCAGCTGCCGTCGGCGGTGCCCGAATCGGATTTCGAGCGTGTCGCGGAATCTACCGCCGTTCGCACCAGCGTCGCGGCCGTTGTCGCGGAGGAACCGTTGATCGTCATCACCGAGAACGAGAGCGCTCACTCCCTGTCACGCAGAAGCGGCGAAGCTGCGAAGGCGGATGATGTGCTCATCGGGCTCCTCGTCCACCGCCTCCTTCAGCGATTCGGCCTGACGCGCGACGTCGAGAACGGAGTGCTCTCCGCCGCGATCGCTGGATTCCTTCGGCGGGAGCACACCGACGCGGCGTCCGATCCGGGAATCGTCGCTGACGTCGTTGCGCGTTTTCGCGCGCTTCGCGAGCATCCAGAGTTCAAGATCCACTACGAAACGGGCGCCGTTTTTCACGAGGTGCCATTCAGCTTTGCCGCTGACGGACGGATCATCCGCGGGGCGATCGACTGCCTCATCCGGCACGATGACGGTTCGATTCACATCCTGGAATTCAAGACCGGCCGCCGGCGCGGCGAGCACCTGCGCCAGGCCGACATCTACAGGCGCGCGGCGGAGGCCATCTTCGCTGACCGGGTCGTTACCGTTGACGTGGTGTACGCCCTCGACGTCGCCAGGTCCTGACCGTTTGCGCGTTCTGGCGCAGAAATCTCTCGCGTTGCGATCCGCAGTGGATCACAATAGCCGCACCTTGGAACCAGACGGAGCTTCCCGCAGTCTAACTACTCAGATGCACATTGCTCCCACGCCCGCACGCCACCGCGCCGCAGCGATGACGTTGCTCGCCCTGGAAACGATGCCGTGCGGCTGTGTGGCCGGCGTCTATCAGGCGCGCCCGTCCGTCGTCGAGGTCGAATTCGTCGAGGCGAAGGGACCCCATTGCGTGTTTACCCGTCACCGCACGGGTCATGTGACGCGCCTCGGCGTTCCAGAAGCCCTGGTCGCGGACACCGGCGAACCGCTCGTCTGACGGCTGTCGTCGGAAGTCCGGGGGCCAGCGCCTCGAAATTAGCCCAGCTGGCCCGTTTTTGGGCCGAATTGCGCATTGCCCCGCCGCATGCCATCCCATACAATCAGCTTTGGGGGTTTTATTGACGACCAAAGAGGAGACCCGAGTGGCGTTGACCTGTCCCAGTTGTGGGAACGATCAGAATTTTCTCGTGAAGACCTTACAGATGCACGTCGTGCATCTCGAGGATTCCCGGGTCGAAGTGTCGGAAGAAGAACGCCCGCAGGTGCTCGAGGTGCTCTGTGACGAGTGCGAGACGGCGCTGAATTTCGACGAGATGGACGAGACGATCCAGAAGGAACTACGGCTGACGCTGGGCGCCCGTTAACGGGCGCAGCCGTTTACCCCCGCCGCGCGTCGCGGCCATTCAATCTTCGACTTCCTCGAAGTAGTCGCATTCAGGACAAACCCATTCGCGCTGCACCGTCGTCCGTGTCTGCGAGGTGCCGGGAATGCGATCGGTGATCTGCGATTCACGCAGGCGCATGATCTCGCCGCACATCGGACATTCCCGTCCAGCCATTGACTTCTCCCCGAGCGATCCCTATCGTAATCCCAGTCCGATGCGGGGGCACACACATCGAGGTCACAGACCTCAGGGCTCAGGCCACAGCGGCCAACCGGTAGCGGTGATGCCGCGTGACGACTCACGTCAGGACGTCAACTGCTTCGCCGACGAAGTGATCATCGACTTTCCGTCGGTGGCGGCGGCCGTCGAGCGCATCAGGCGATCGTTTCTTGCCGACGAGCGTCCCGAGATGCTGCGTGCCTCCGTCGAGCTGACCGACAGTGAAGCCGCGAACGGTATCACCATCCCGTTCAGTGTGCCCGTTCAATGCACGTGCGTCGAGTGCGGTGGGCGCGGTGAATCGTGGACCGAGACCTGCACACGATGCCGTGGCTGCGGGTTCGAGATCGTTCGACATCCCGTCCAGGTGACGGTCCCCGCCGGCGTTCGTGACGGCGCCCGGTTCTGCTTCACCGTGACACAGCGACCCAACCGATCCACGCGCGTCGAGCTGTCGGTCGCTGTCGCAGCGGCCCGCTGATTCCCCGAACCCCTGTCGTGTCGGCCTTCGGGCGGACCTTCTCCTCCGGCTGAGGCCGGACACGACAATCGGCCGCGGAAGCTACACTGAAGCGGTGAACCGGCATGTCGATCTGCTCGGCACCCTTGCGACGCTGTGGGGCGCGCTGGCCATGCTGGTGGGCGTGTCGATGCTGCTGCTGGCGGCGGGCGCATTGGCGGAGCTGCTCGCCCCCGTTGCCAACCGCGTGGACTTCGCCGCCAGCCTGACCGCGGCGGTGTTCGTTCTGATTGGCGTCTTTGCGCTCGTCTGGGGGGGCGCGCACATCTGGGCCGCCGTGCTGTTGAAGCGGCGCCGCGCCCTGGGACGCTTTCTCTCGCTCGGCCTGGCCATCGTCAACCTCCTCGTTCTCCCCTTCGGTACCGCGTTCGGCGCCTACGCCCTTTGGGTACTCCTGCGAGACGACAGCCGCCGATTGTTCGAGCCGGCACGATAAGATCGGTGACATGGAACCTCAACCCGACCGCGACGCGGTGCTGAATGCGCTCCGCACGGTGGTCGACCCTGACATCCGCCGGGACATCGTGACGCTCGGCTTCGTGAAGGATCTCTCGATCGACAGTGGGCGCGTCGCCTTCACCATTGAACTGACGACGCCGGTATGCCCCGTCAAGGAACAGCTTCGGGAGCAGGCCACCAACGCCGTGCGCGCGGTTTCCGGCGTCAGCCGCGTGGACGTGCGGTTGACCGCGAACGTCCGCTCCGCGCTGGCTCCCGAGACCGGCCGTCCGCCCCTGCCGGGCGTCAAGAACGTGATTGCCGTTGGTGCCGGGAAAGGCGGAGTCGGCAAGACCACCGTGGCGGTGAACCTCGCGCTCGCGCTCGCGAAGTGTGGCAGCCGGGTCGGCGTGCTCGACGGCGACATCTACGGTCCCAACGTCCCGTTGATGCTCGGCCTGAATACGCAGCTGACGACGGACGGGAAACAGATCGTCCCGGCGGAGAAATACGGCGTGCAGGTTGTGTCGATCGGATTCCTCACCCAGGATGACGCGCCGATCATCTGGCGAGGGCCGATGCTCCACGGCGCGATCCAGCAGTTTTTCCGCGAAGTGGCGTGGAAGGACCTCGACTATCTGATTGTCGACATGCCGCCGGGTACGGGCGACGTGGCGCTGAGCATGAGCCAGACGGTGCCGGTGGTCGGCTCGATCGTGGTGACGACGCCGCAGCAGGTGTCGCTGTCGGACAGCCGCCGCGCGGTCCGGATGTATCAGAAGCTGAATATCCCGACCATCGGCATCGTGGAGAACATGAGTTATTACCAGTGCACGAACTGCCATCACGAGGCGGACATCTTCGGGCACGGTGGCGGAGAAGCGCTGGCAGCGGAGCTGACGGTGCCGTTCCTCGGGCGGCTGCCGGTCTACCAGCCGATCCGGGAAGGCAGCGATGCCGGCGTTCCGCTGGTGGTGGCCGAGCCATCGTCGGCCGCTGCGAAGGCGTTCCTGACGCTGGCTGAACGTGCTGCGGCGCAGGTATCGATCGCTGCCCATCGCACGGCTGAAGCGAATCGCGGGAAGATTCCGCTCATTCCGGTGCGGTAGTTCGCCGCTAGAACACGTCAGTGACCTCCATCGGCCTGCCATTTACGAAGCACACCCTCGCCAACGGGCTCGACGTCATCGTCCACGAATCGCGTCAGGTGCCGATCGTCGCGGTGAACATCTGGTATCACGTCGGCTCCAAGAACGAACGGCCCGGGCGCACGGGATTCGCGCATCTCTTCGAGCACCTGATGTTCGAGGGTTCAGCGCACCATCCGGCAGGCTACTTTCCGCCGCTCCAGCAGGCTGGCGCGCTGCTGAACGGATCGACCAACACCGACCGCACGAACTACTGGGAAGTGGTGCCGACGAGCGCCATCGATCTGGCGCTGTGGATGGAATCGGATCGGATGGGGTACCTGCTGCCGGCGGTGACGCCGGAGCGATTCGAAACGCAGCGTGATGTCGTCCTGAACGAGCGCCGTCAGAATTACGAGAACCGCCCCTACGGCATGGCGTTGATGGCGATAACCGCCGCCTTGTATCCGCCGGAGCATCCGTATCACTGGATGACGATCGGAGCGGCGGAGGATCTTCGGGCGATGCGCCTGGACGACGTCCATGCGTTCTTCAGGGCGTACTACCATCCGGCAAATGCCTCGTTGGCGCTGGCAGGCGATATCGAGACGGCACGAGCGTTCGACCTGGCCGAGCGGTACTTCGGTGAGCTGGCGGCAGGGCCGAAACCCGAACCAGTAACGGCGAGCGGGACGCTGACGCGCGAACATCGACTGCTGCTCGAGGATCGCATCGAACTGCCGCGTGTGTACATGGCGTGGCATTCACCGGCAATGTTCGCTGACGGCGATGCGGAGATGGATCTGCTGGCCGATCTGCTGGCTAACGGGAAGACCTCGCGGCTGTATCGAACCCTCGTTTACGAACGGCGCATTGCCGTTGACGTGTCCGCCTATCAGGGGTCGCGCGAGCTGGCGAGCTACTTCCTGGTAGCCGCCACAGCCGCGCCCGGACAATCGCTGACCGACATCGCGTCAGCGATCGATGCCGAGCTGCAAATCGTGATCGACAAAGGTCCGTCGCCGGCCGAGATGCAGCGCGCGGCGGCGCAAATCGAGGCGCACTTCCTCTACCGGCTCCAGACCGTGGGCGGGTTTGGCGGGAAATCGGACCAGTTGAACGCGTACAACACCTACTGCGGCGATCCGGCGTACTTTTCACGCGACATCGCCCGCTATCGCCAGGCGACCGAGGAGCGTGTGCAGGCGGCTGCGGCGCGTGTGCTCCGGTTCGACGCCCGTGTCGTTCTCAGCGTCGTGCCGCACGGACGCGACGCGCTCGGGCTCGCTGGCTCCGAACGGATCGCGGTGTCGTGATGGGTGTCGACCGTTCACGGCCGCCCGAGGTAGGCGCAGATCCTGCCTTTCGTTTTCCCGACATCGTTCGCCACACCTTGTCGAATGGACTGGACCTGCGGACCGTCGAGCACCGGGCCGTTCCGGTTGTGACGATCGTCGTCCAGGTCGAAGGTGGATCGGGCGCGGACCCCGCTCGTCAGGAAGGGCTGGCGGCGATCGCGGCGGACATGGTCGATGAAGGTACTGGCTCGCTCAGTGCGATTGACGTATCTGATGCGATCGCCAGGCTCGGCGCCGAATACGACGTGGACGTCGGGCCGGATGTCACGACGTTTTCTCTCACGACGTTGGCGCGGTTCGCCGAGCGCGGCATGTCGCTTCTCGCGGACCTGGTGATTCGCCCAAGCCTTCGCGATGGTGACTTCCAGCGTGTTCGGCAGTTGCGTCTCGATCGTCTACGTCAGCTGAAGGACGTTGCCCCAGCGGTCGCGGAGCGCGCGTTTCTCCGTCTGTTGTACGGCGAGCATCCCTACGGACATCTGGCCATCGGGACCGACGCCGCGCTTCGTGAGCTCGGCGTGGACGACGTGGCCGGATTTCACCGCGGCCGGTTCGTTCCGGCGCAGTCGACGCTGATCGTCGCAGGTGACATGACGCACGAGGAGATGCGTGCGCTTGCCGAGCGCGTATTCGGCGGCTGGGAGGATCATGCCGTCACGGTCGCCTGGGGCCGGGCCAGCGAGATAGAACCGGCGCCGAACGCGGGCGCTCGACTGGCGATCGTTCCGCGGGAAGGCGCTGCGCAGTCGGAGCTGCGCATCGGTCATCTGTCGTCGCGGCGAAACACACCGGATTATCCGGCGCTCCTCGTGATGAACTCGGTATTGGGGGGGCAGTTCGTGAGCCGGGTGAATCTGAAGCTTCGCGAGGAGAAGGGTTTTACATACGGCGCACGGACTGGATTCGACTGGCGCCGGGGGCTGGCGCCGTTTTCGTTATCTGCCAGCGTGCACACGGCCGCCACGGCGGAGGCGGTCCAGGACGCTCACGCGGAGCTGGAAGGACTGCGCGGGTCCCGGCCGGTGATCTCCACCGAGCTGGTTCTGGCGAAAGCGTCGCTGACGAGGGGTTATCCACGCAAT
>Ga0307405_10000999_pt1 | contig 11399 bp, 4 predicted proteins | sample 322Cmetagenome_2_FD_203311 | JGI IMG/M metagenome (GOLD analysis project Ga0307405, IMG submission 203311) | Maize rhizosphere microbial communities from greenhouse at UC Davis, California, United States - 322HYB-C-1 | ecosystem: Host-associated > Plants > Roots > Rhizosphere > Soil | place...
CCATCAGGTACACGGCCTTGTTGTCCTTGACCGCCATCGAAGCGATCAAGGACAACAAGGCCGTGTACCTGATGGCCGTCGGCGGTGCTGCTTACCTGGTGGCCCAGGCGATCAAGAAATCCAAGGTCCTGGCGTTCGCCGAACTGGGCATGGAAGCGATCTACGAGTTCGAGGTCAAGGACATGCCGGTGACCGTTGCGGTCGACAGCAAGGGCGAGTCGGTGCACATCACCGGCCCGGCGATCTGGCAGCAGAAGATCAGCGAAAGCCTGGCGGTGGAAGTGCAGTAACAGGCACTCCAGCGCTGTGAAGAAGGCCGGTGGGCGACAAGCTCACCGGCCTTTTTTTTGAACATGTGTCCGGTTCCCTGCTGACCCGGCGGGGGAAAACCGTTTATCGGATGTACCCATCGACCTGTCAGATCTGACAGGTTACATCCCAGCTCGCCGTTGGCATTCTCATCGTGGCCAGGAATCAGGCCTGGCGCGGGTCAAGGGATAAAAAGCATGGCAGAGCAAGCACCCCTCCAGATCATCACGCCCACCATCGCTGGCAGCGCGTCAATCGCAACGATCGGCAACAGCCTCGGTCCGGTGGGTACGCGGGGCGCAGCCTCGTTTGAGTTACCCCTGCCCGTGTCGAGCGCCCGTCACCTGACACCGGGCCTGGTTCTGCAATACAACAGCCAGAGCGGCAACGGCACGTTCGGTATTGGCATGCAACTGCCGATTCCCAGCATCGCTCGTAAAACCAGCAAAGGCGTGCCGCATTACCAGGAAGACGATGTCATGGTGGGCCCCGACGGAGTGGATCGTTGGCCCGACCACGGGACACATGTGACGCGCACGCTCCCGGGGCGAAGCGAAATGACCTTCACGGTGGTGCGCTATTACCCCAGGGTGGAAAGTACATTCGACATTTACGAGCTGTGGATGCCCGACGGCGGCCAGCCTTCGTTCTGGCGAGTACAAGGCAGTAACGGGAACTTGTATTGCTATGGGCACAGCGACAAATCGCGCATCGCCGACCCCAAGAACGCCCTACGCATTACCGAATGGCTGTTGTTGGAGGAAGTCAGCCCATTGGGCGAGCACATCTATTACGAGTATGCGGCAGACCCGGCTGAGTCCGACGGCCCCCATGACTACAGCGCCCAGCGATACCTGATCCGGGTGTGCTATGGCAACGCCACGGCCAGCGAAACCTTCTATTGCTTCGAAGAAGAGGACCCGGCCGACCGGGACTGGCACTTTCATCTTTTGTTCGACTACGGCCAGCGTACCCTCCAGCTCGACGGAAAACCCGGATGGACAGCTGTCGACGAAGACGCCTGGCTGCTGCGCGAGGACCCATTCCACGCGTACCGGTACGGTTTTGAAACAGGGACACGGCGACTGTGTCATCAGGTGCTGATGTTTCATCGCTTCCCTGCCGACGCCGAACCGGCCCTCGTGCGGCGACTGTTGTTGGAATACACACCGACGAAGCTGGGCTATAGCCTGTTGACCGCTGCCCATTATCAAGACTGGGATGCCGAGGATCGGTTCGAGTACTCCGCACCGATAGAACTCCACTACCCCGACTTCGAACCTGACCTCGAACCCAAGGCGTTTTTTGCCCTGGAGACCATGCCCGCCCTGGAAGACGGCCTGCGCTACCAGTGTGTCGACCTTTACGGAGAAGGGGTGCCCGGTTTTTTGTGCCGTTATAGCAATGGCTGGTATTACCGCGAGCCTGAACGCGCCACGGAGGGTGACAGCGAGGCCATCGGCTACGGCCCTTGGTCACTGCTGCCGAGCATTCCTGTCGCCGCCGAAAACTCGGTGGCCATGCAGCTGCTTACCGACCTGACCGGCAGCGGCCGGCTCAATTGGGTCATCGCCCAACCCGGCATGTACGGTTTTTACACACTGAATCCGGACCGCAGTTGGTCTACGTTCACCGACTTCAAGCGCTTCCCCACGGAGTTCCTGCACCCGGCCGCACAGTTGGGCGACCTGATCGGCGATGGATTGCGCTCGCTGGCCATGATCGGACCCAAAAGCGTGCGACTCTACGCAAACCTTCGCGAAGAGGGGTTCGCCGCGGGTGTGGACGTTGCCCATGAACCGGACAGCACCCTGCCACTGTTCAGCGACGTGCGCAGCGAACTGGTGCTGTTCAGCAATCTGTTGGGGAGCGACACCACCGAGCTGTGCCGCATCCGCTTCAACGAAATCAAGTGTTGGCCCAACCTCGGGCATGGGCGTTTCGGCGAAGGTTTTGTCATGAGTGCCCTGCCCTTCCAATACGACGAGTTCGATGTCGATCGGGTGCGGATCGCCGATCTGGATGGCTCCGGGGCGCCGGCGTTGATTTATCTGAAAAGCGATTGCTTTGAAATCTACCTGAACCACGGTGGCAATGGCCTGGATCAGGTGGCGTTGCGGGTGCCCTGGCCCGATGGCCTGCGCTATGACAGTCTCTGCCAAGTCACCCTGGCCGACCTGCAAGGCTTGGGTTGTGCGAGCCTGATCCTGAGCGTGCCCCATGCCACGCCGGATATGAAACCCAGGCACTGGCGCTACGATTTCGTCACGGCGCGGCCTTACCTGCTCAGCGCCACGAACAACAACATGGGTTGCAGCAGCACCCTGGCGTACCGCAGCAGTGCGCAGTTCTGGCTGGATGAAAAAGCACAGCGTGTGGCGAACGACGAACCATTGGATTGCTACCTGCCCATGGCCTTGTCACTGGTGACGCGCCAGCAACAGCTCGATGAGATCACCGGTAACTGCCTGACCCAGTACTTCGGTTATTTCGAAGGCGACTACGACAGCTATCACCGCGAGTTCCGCGGCTTTGGTCGGTTATATCAGCTCGACAGCGAAATGCCCCCCAGCGAAACAGACGAGAATTTTACCGCTCCGGTGCTGGTCAAGACGTGGTTCCACACCGGACGGAGTATCGACCAGCCCCTTAAAGACTGCTTCGAAGGCGACCCCGACGCCCCACCGTTGGGGCCCACGCTCCTGACCCGATTCCATGATCTGGATAGCGCTGACGAAATCCTCGATCTCGACCCCGAGACCGCCCGGGAAATGGCCTATGCCTTGGCTGGCCACGTACTGCGCAGCGAGGCCCATCACGCCGAATCGATCGACATGCTCGAGCCGTACACCGTGACGCAACAACGCTACCTGTTGCGCCAACCTCATGCCAACCAGAAGAGCTTGCTGGTGTTGGCGCTGGAAGCGGTCAGCTACCAGTACGATGGCTTCATCAACGACCCGCAAGCCCAACACACCATCAGTCTGGGCTGGAACAACTATGGTCAACTCACTCACGGTTTCGTCGTCCATTACGCCCGCCGCCTCACTGCGGACGATGCGCCCCCCTTCGATGATGAGTACGACAACATCTGGTGGGGCGATGCCCATGACGAACAGCAGCAGGTGTATCACCTGACTGAAAGCCGCGCCGAATATATACAGCTCATCGATGAAGAAGGACAACGCCAACGACTGGGCCTGCCCTGGCGCGCCCGGACCAACGGACTGCAACGCGCCAAAGGCACACTCCCGGATGGGCTGCGCCCGGAACAGGTCAGCTACGAACATTTCGTCGAGCACCAGAGCTCGGAGTCATGGACAACCGCCCGGGTATTGATCGCCCTCGAAGAACAGGCGTACGAGCATGACGCGTCGGACAAGATCCTGTTCCAGGCCCTGCGCGGCCCGTTGGAAATCGCCGAATTCGACGAGCAGGCGTTGAGCGCCTACGACGTGGTGCCTGAACCGTTCGACATTCGCGAACAACTGGAAACGATCGGCTTCGAGCCCATGGCGCTGTTCCTGCTTGAAGATTCGAAAAAGGACGAGGCCCGAAATCTCTGGTCCAAGAAAATCGGTTTTCCCCAATACCTGTCGCTGGAAGGCTTCTTCGGCATCAGCCAATTACAAGAGACCCGGAGCCACGGCATCACCTCGGTCAGTTACGACGAGTTTCATTTGATGGCCACCGCCGTACGGCTCCCGGACGGTTGTACCACCCACGTCGAATACGACTATCACTCGCTGTTGCCGCGCAAAATCATTGATGCCAACGAGAACATCCAGCAAGCGCTGTACGGACCGAAGGGCATGCCGTTGGGCGTGACGTTCCACGGCACCGAAAACGGTGTTCCGGTGGGCTTCGGTGCCATCGAGGATCATCTGCCTCCTGAAGACCTGTCACCGGCCTACGCCATAGCGAACCCCAAGGCAACCCTGGACAGGATCGCCAGCGCCGTGCGCGTCGAGTATCTGAGCTGGATGGGCTTGCTTGCGCCCGCTCAAGTGTCATCGACACAACGTGACGGCTGGATCGCTGCCCGATACCTGCTGCCCAGTGGTCACATCCGGGCCTCGGCGCGGGTTCGCCTGGCCCAAAACAAAGCCCGGAGCGCCGATGAGGAACAGCTCTGGGCGCTGATCCAGGCAGCGGCCCGGGAACCGGCTCACAGTGTCGTGCTAAGCGCCGATCGCTACCCGGACGATCCCTTGCAGCAGATCCGCATCGCCCTGAGCGCAATCGATGGCTTTGGTCGCCCCCTGCAAAGCAAGCAGTTGGTCGAACCCGGAAAAGCCTATGCCGTGGCGGAGGATGGCACCTTGCAGCTTGGCGAGGATGGCAAGCCAGTACAACTTGAAGCCGACCCGCGCTGGCGCGTCAGCGAACGGGTCGAGTACAACAACAAGGGCCTGGTCACCCGGGTCTATCGCCCCTACTTCGCCAATGCCTGGCACTACATCAACGACGCGTCACTGCGCGAGCACGGTTATCACGACCAGCAGTTCTACGACCCGCCGGGGCGCCTGGTCAAGATCGTCAATGCCAGGGGCGATGAAGCGTGGCAGGTCTACCACCCTTGGTATCAGTGTGATCATGATTACAACGATACGGCCCCGCCACGGACGGGCGCACTGCCGGAGGGTTGAATGACCAATGTCCACGCTCGTACGCCGGACATTGTCGCAGTCGATGGGCGTGGCCTGCCCGTGCGGCAAATCGGCTATCTGCGTAGTCAAGCTTCGGCTCCTGCTGTCGCCCTGATCGCCCGTCAACACTTCGATGGGGCCGGGCGCCTCGCCGAACAATGGGATCCACGGCTGTTCGGGCATGCCCCGAGACCCAACCAGTCCATGATCTACGATCTCCAGGGCGAGCCGCTGCATATCGACAGTGTCGATGCCGGCTGGCGCTTGATATTACCGGGGCTGGCTGGCGCCCCCCTGCTGCACTGGGACGCGCGCGGCAATCGATGGCGCGTCCATCATGATAGCCAGTTGCGCCCGGTGGCCCTGGACGAGAACAGCGACTTGAATGTCGAAACCTTCACCTATGGCGACGCCGCTCAAGACGCCGGCCACAACTTGCGCGGACAATTGTTGGAACAAGTCGATCCGTCAGGCACGTTGCGTTGCGACAGCTATGGCCTGGCGGGCTTGCCCCTGCGTCAGGCCCGCACGTTTACCGACTCCAGCGTCCATGCGACCGAGCGGATCCTGGATGCCTTCGGCGCACCGGTCAGCCAGACCGATGCAGGTGGTCATCGCCAGCATTTACGCCTGGACGTGGCCGGGCAGCTCAAGGCAGTGGACTTGCAGCTCAAGTTGGATGCCGCACCGCAACCGATCATGCTGGCGGCTCACTACAACGCCGCCGGCCAGATTGAGCGCCAGGACACCGCCAACGGTGTAAGCAGTCGATGGGTCCATGATCCGGTGGACGGTCGGCTGTGCACGTTTCAGGCAGGAAAGCCGGGTGCAGACCTGCGCCAGGACCTGACCTACCTTTACGATCTCGTCGGCAATGTAGTGCGCATTGATGACCGCACCGTCGCCACCGTCCATTTTGCCAACCAACGGGTGGATGGCCATCGCGAATTCACTTACGACTCGCTCTATCGCCTGGTCGGCGCCAGCGGCTTCGAGGGCCAGGCACCGCACCTGCAACCCGGTTTGCCCACGCCAATCATTCCCATCGATCCGGGCCCTCGCTTTAACTACTCCCAACAATATGAATATGACAGCGGCAACAACCTGACCCGTCTACGCCATATTCGCGACGGCAACAACCACACGCGAATCATGCGCATTGATCCCAACAGCAATCGGGGCATGCGCTGGGCAGGCGGCGATCCGAACCCGGATTTCGACACATTGTTCGACGCTCACGGCAACCAATCATTCTTGCAGGCCGGTACGCCACCGCTTGCCTGGAACTCCCGCGACCAACTCAGCCGCGTCACCATGATCAAGCGCGACAGCGGTTTGGGCGACGATGAGGAAACCTACCTCTACAGCCAAGGTGAACGGGTCGGCAAAACCCACACGACGATCACAACGGTCCACGAAACACGTTATCTGGATGGACTTGAACTACACACGTCCAACGGCGGCGAAATATTGCATGTCATAAGCCTGGAGCTGGCTTACGGCAGTGTTCGCTGCCTGCATTGGGAGGCTGGTCAACCTGGCGGGATCGAGGCTGATCAGTTGCGCTACAGCCTCGATGAGCCCCATGGTTCCTGCACCTTGGAGCTGGACCGCCACGGCGAATTGATTAGCCTCGAATTTTATTACCCCTTCGGCGGCACTGCCTGGCGGGCCGGTCGTTCGCTCATAGAGGTCGGCTACAAGACGATCCGCTATTCGGGCAAGGAATTGGACGCCAGCGGTCTGTACCACTTCGGCGCGCGCTACTACGCACCATGGTTGCAGCGCTGGATCAGTGCCGATCCGGCGGGGGATGTCGACGGCTTGAACCTTTATGGGTTCGTCGCCAATAACCCGACGACTTATGCCGATGATGGCGGGCTGATGCGACTGCTCAAGGTAGAGACGCCAGCGCAGAGAGACATGAGAAAGGCGGCAGCAAAGGAGAGACAGCTTCAACACAACGCAAAACTCAAATTATCCATCGGCGTGGCCCGGTTTACTGACATTCTCAAAATGTCCACGCGCAGAGCTATCGACGCTCAAACACAACTGGCCAACCATCGCTCAGGATCGGCCCTTTTCAGGTCGTCGACGAGGCGTATCGGCAGTCACCTTGCTGCGCAGGGGGCCAGCTATGGCGTGGGTATCGGGATGGGCATTGCAGGGGCGGCGTTCGGCAGTGTGGCGGGCCCAGGTGGCACGGCGTTAGGCGCCATCATTGGCTTCACCGTGACCAAAGCCGTCAGCATTGGCCTGGACTACGCCTTGGAAAATACAGGAATAGGTGCCTCCGTTAAATTCAAAAGCAAGAAATTGGACCCGATTCGAATTGTGAAAAAGGGGGAATATAACGTGATGGATTCCTTGGAGTATGTCAGAAAAAAAGGCGCTGACCTCATCAACGCCACAGCATCTCCCACAAAAAAGGGCCTATGGAAATTAACCAAGGAAGGCGTCAATACCGGCACGTCTACTGCATTGAAAGCCTCGGCTACCGCAGGCGGCAGCGAAATTTCAGCCATGGTGAAAACGGCAATGGGTGCCATTGAAATAGTTCATGAAATCATTGGGGCGGGTCGCGCGCTCACCGAGGAAAAAATCGACTTGGCGGATCAATACATCAACGGTCTGATCAACCTATTGAACGAAGAGATGGCCATTGTCGACAAGCTTTTCGATGACGCAGGCCTCGAAGCGATCAACACCTATGTGCCGCTGGAGAAGATGGTGGGCCCTTCGAACGGAATCACCCGCCGAGGCCTTAGAAGAGGGATGGAGGCTGCCATCGGCCATCTGAAACAGACGCAGAGCATGCTCAGGTAGCCTCGCATCGAAGCCCTGTCAGACCTGGCAGGTTCTGTGACCCGCTTGCGCCATATTCGCGAAGGCAATAGTCACACCCAAGACATGCGCATCGACCTCGACAGCAACCGAAGCGTGCGCTGGAAAGAAGGCGATCCCGAGCCGGATTTCAATGCATTGTTCGATGCCCATGGCAACCAGCGGTTCTTACACCGTCCGAGTATCGTCACGCTCAGCAGGGCCGCGTGCTATCGTGCCCGTCTCAGCCCGGTCCCGACTTATCCATGCCAGCAATGTCACGCCCCTTGCGCCTGTCTCTTGCCATCGTCCTGATACTTGCTGGCGCAGCCGTTGCCGCCACCCTCGCCGTGCGCCACGCCGAACGTACGGCCCTGGAGGAAGACGCCAGCCGCGCGAGCCAGCAACTGGCGCTGTACGCTAATTCGTTGCACACCCTGATCGAACGCTACCGCGCCCTGCCCGCCGTGCTGGCGCTGGACCCGCAGCTGCGTGACGCCCTCAAGGGACCGGTCAGCCCAGCGCAGCAGGATGCCTTGAACCGCAAGCTGGAAAAGATCAACGGCGCCGCGCAGTCCTCGACGTTGGAGTTGCTGGACCACACTGGCCTGGCCGTAGCGGCGAGCAACTGGAAGTTGCCCAGCAGCTATGTCGGGCACAATTATGGTTTCCGTCCCTATTTCCTCCAGACCCGCACCCAGGGCACCGGGCGGTTTTATGCGGTGGGCGTAACCAGCGGCATCCCCGGCTATTTTTTGTCCAGTGCGGTGACCGACGACAATGGCCAGTTCCTTGGCGCCATGGTAGTTAAGCTGGAGTTCCCGGAGCTGGAGCGCGAATGGCGCCAGGGCAGCGACACGCTGTTGGTCAGCGATGCGCGGGGGATCATTTTCATCGCCAATCGGCCCGGCTGGCGCTACCGCCATCTACAGCCCTTGACCGACAACGATCGCGCCGAACTCCAGGCCACGCGCCAATACGACAAGCAACCGTTACAACCCTTGGCCTTCGATCCGCTGCGGCGCTTTGACGAAAACAGTCATCTGACCCGGGTCGAGGCACCCGATGGCCCGCAGGAATATCTCTGGGAGTCCCTGCCGTTGACGAGCGAAGGCTGGACGCTCCACTTGCTGCGCCGTCCACAGATCGCCTTCGAAGACCTGCGCAACGCCGGGCTCGCCGCCGCCGGGTTGTGGCTGGCCCTGGTGTTCCTGCTGTTGTTTCTCAACCAGCGCTGGCGCCTGGCAAAACTGCGCCAGCGCAGCCGCCAGGAACTCGAACGCCTGGTGGACGAACGCACCCGTGAACTGCGCACCGCCCAGGACGGCCTGGTGCAATCGGCCAAGCTGGCGGCGTTGGGGCAGATGTCGGCGGCGCTGGCCCATGAGATCAACCAGCCCTTGACTGCCCAGCGCATGCAATTGGCGACCCTGCGCCTGCTGCTCGATCACGGCCGGATCGACGATGCGTACAAGGCCCTCAAGCCGGTGGACGATATGCTGACGCGCATGGCCGCCCTCACCGGCCACCTGAAGACCTTCGCGCGCAAAAGCCCCAGCGGTCTGCGCGAACGCCTCGACCTCGCGGCGGTGGTGGACCAGGCGCTGCAACTGCTGGAGACGCGCCTGCGGGACGAAAACGTCAGCACCGTCTTGCACCTGGCCCGTCCGGCATGGGTCCGCGGCGACGCCATCCGCCTCGAACAGGTGTTGATCAATCTCCTGCGCAACGCCCTCGACGCCATGCTCGAACAGCCGCTCAAGCGCCTTGAAGTGCGCCTGCAGGCCGATGAACAATTGTGGCGCCTGACCGTCAGCGACAGCGGCACCGGAATCGCCGAAGAACATCTGGCGCAAGTGTTCGACCCCTTCTTCACCACCAAGGCGGTGGGCGATGGCCTCGGCCTCGGCCTGGCGGTTTCCTTTGCAATCATCCATGAATCCGGCGGACGGCTGACGGCGGACAACCATGAAAACGGTGCGGTATTGTGCGTGACCTTGCCCATCGATCAGGAGGCGCAACTGCATGCTTGATTCGGTCATAGTCGTCGATGACGAGAACAGCATCCGCACGGCGGTCGAGCAATGGCTGAGCCTGTCCGGGTTCCGGGTGCAATTGTTCAGTCGCGCCGAGGATTGCCTGGCGAAGCTGCCGGAAAATTTTCCTGGCGTGATCCTCAGCGACGTGCGCATGCCTGGGCTGGGCGGCCTGGAGTTGCTGGCCGAAGTACGCAGGCGTGATCCGGACCTGCCGGTGATCTTGCTGACCGGTCACGGCGACGTGCCGATGGCCGTGGAGGCCATGCGCGACGGGGCCTATGATTTCCTCGAAAAGCCGTTCAGCCCTGAAGCGTTGCTGGGCGGCTTGCGCCGGGCACTGGACAAGCGTTTCCTGGTCCTGGAAAACCGCCGGCTGCACGAACAGGCCGATGCCCGGGCGAAGCTCGACGCCACCCTGCTCGGCGTCTCCCGTGCATTGCAGAACCTGCGACGCCAGGTGCTGGACCTGGCGACGCTGCCGGTCAACGTGTTGATCCGCGGTGAAACCGGCAGCGGCAAGGAATTGGTTGCCCGTTGCCTGCACGACTTCGGCCCGAGGACGAGCAAGCCCTTCGTGGCACTGAACTGCGCGGCCATCCCCGAACCGCTGTTCGAAGCCGAACTGTTCGGCCATGAAAGCGGCGCCTTCACCGGAGCCCAGGGCAAGCGCATCGGCAAGCTCGAATACGCCGACGGCGGCACGCTGTTCCTCGACGAAATCGAAAGCATGCCCTTGGCCCAGCAGGCCAAGCTGCTGCGCGTGCTGCAGGAAAAGAAACTCGAACGCCTGGGTTCCAACCAGAGCATCAACGTGGACCTGCGCATTATCGCCGCGACCAAGCCCGACTTGCTGGACGAAGCCCGGGCCGGGCGTTTTCGCGAAGACTTGGCCTATCGCCTGAACATCGCCGAGCTGCGCCTGCCACCCTTGCGCGAGCGCCGCGAGGATATTCCGCTGCTGTTCGAGCACTTCACCCACAGCGCCGCCGAACGCCTGGGCCGCCCCGCCGCGCCCTTGAACGGCCCGCAACTGAGCCATCTGCTCAGCCACGACTGGCCGGGCAACGTGCGTGAATTGGCCAACGTCGCCGAGCGCCAGGTGTTGGGCCTGGATCAACTGCCCGTCCTGGAGACGGAGCCGGGCCAGTCCCTCGCAGCCCAGCAGGAAGCCTTCGAAGCCCAATGCCTGCGCGCCGCCCTGACTCGGCACAAAGGCGATGTGAAAGCCGTGCTCGAGGAACTGCAACTGCCACGCCGCACCTTCAATGAAAAGATGCAGCGGCATGGGTTGAGTCGAGAGATGTTTTTGTAAGCATCGTTCCCAAGCTCCGCGTGGGAACGATCGACATGAGCGGATGCCCGCCCACACCGCCACCCGCAATAAGCGGATTTCCGCTCACCAAACGCGACAACCCCCTCTAGACCGGCCTTCCGCCACCTGGCACAGCTCCTGCTATAGCCCTGGCAGGCTGCGTCCACACGCGCTCCACAAAAACAATTAAACGAAGGATCCTTCAATGGATAACTCCAACGCCCTGCCCATCGGGTCGGCTGCCGTGCCCGCCCGTGAAAGAACCAC
>Ga0307405_10001000_pt1 | contig 11399 bp, 9 predicted proteins | sample 322Cmetagenome_2_FD_203311 | JGI IMG/M metagenome (GOLD analysis project Ga0307405, IMG submission 203311) | Maize rhizosphere microbial communities from greenhouse at UC Davis, California, United States - 322HYB-C-1 | ecosystem: Host-associated > Plants > Roots > Rhizosphere > Soil | place...
CCGATCTTCCACGACGGCGCGTACCTCTACTTCGGCGACGGCCACGCGCGGCAGGGGGAGGGCGAGGTCGCCGGCACGGGGCTCGAGACGTCGATGGACGTCGTGCTCGAGGTGGACGTCGTGAAGGGGAAGACGATCCGCTGGCCGCGGCTGGAGGACGACCAGTACATCATGGTCGTCGGCGCCGCGCGCCCGCTGATGGACGCCTTCCGCATCGCGCACGTCGAGCTCGTCGAGTGGCTCGTGCAGGAGCACGGCTTCGGCAAGTGGGACGCCTACGCGCTGCTCGGGCAGGTCGCCGAGAACACCGTCGCCAACGTCGTGGACCCGCTGTACACGGTGGTGGCGAAGTTTCCGAAGCGCTTCCTGCCGCGCTGACCCGAGACCGGAGGGCGACCGATGCTCATCGTGCACGTCCACGTCCACGTGAAGGCCGACGCCGCCGAGGCGTTCGCGGCGGCGACGCTCGAGAACGCGCGCCGGAGCGTCGAGGAGCACGGCGTCGTGCGGTTCGACGTCGTGCGGCAGGAGGACGACCCGACGCGATTCGTCCTCGTCGAGATCTACCGCACCGAGGGCGACCCGGCGCGGCACAAGGAGACGGCGCACTACGCGGCCTGGCGCGCCGCGGTCGAGCCGATGATGGCCGAGCCGCGGCGGAGCGTGAAGTACCGGGCGCTCTTCCCGGCGCCCGAGCACTGGGAGCTGCCCGGCTCGCACATGCCCGGGCCGCCGGTGCGGTGAGCTTCGAGTTCGCCGCGCCGGCGCGGATCGTCGTCGGCGAGGGGACGCTCCGCGAGGCGGGGGCGATCGCCGCCGGGCTCGGCGCGCGGGCGCTCGTCGTCGAGGGGCGCGGCGGGCGCGCGGCACCGCTGCTCGAGCTGCTGCGCGAGCGCGGCGTCGCCGCCGCCACGCTGCGCGTGCAGGGCGAGCCCACGGTGGCCCTCGTCGAGGGCGGCGTGGCGCTGGCGCGCGGCGAGCGGTGCGACCTCGTCGTCGCGCTCGGCGGCGGCAGCGTGATCGACGCCGGCAAGGCGATCGCCGCGCTCCTCACCAACCCCGGCGACCCGCGCGACTACCTCGAGGTGGTGGGGAGGGGGAAGCCGCTGGCCGCGCGCGCGGCGCCGTTCGTCGCCATTCCGACGACCGCCGGTACCGGCGCCGAGGTGACGCGCAACGCCGTGCTGATGGTGGAGGACGCGGCGGTGAAGGTGAGCCTGCGCAGCCCGCTCATGCTCCCCGCCGTCGCGCTGGTGGACCCCGAGCTCACCTACTCGCTCCCGCCCGCGCTCACCGCGAGCACCGGGCTCGACGCCCTCACGCAGTGCATCGAGCCGTTCGTCACGCCGCAGGCGAGCCCGCTGACCGACGCCGTGGCGCGCGAGGGGATGCGGCGCGCCGCCGGGGCGCTGGCGCGCGCCGTCCGCGACGGCGGCGACGTGGCGGCGCGACACGACATGGCCGTGGCGAGCCTCTGCGGCGGGCTGGCGCTCGCCAACGCGAAACTCGGCGCGGTGCACGGCTTCGCGGCGCCGCTCGGCGGGATGTTCCCGGTGCCGCACGGCGTCGCCTGTGCGCGGCTGCTGGCGCCGGTCGCCGCGATCAACGTGCGCGCCCTGCGTGCCCGCGTCCCGTCGTCACCCGCCCTCGCGCGCTACGACGAGGTGGCGCGCCTCCTCACCGGCCACGCCGGTGCGCGCGCCGAGGACGCCGCCGTGTGGCTGCGCGACCTCGCCGGCTCGCTCGACCTCCCGCCGCTCTCCACGTTCGGCGTCACCCGCGCCGACGTCCCGCGCGTCGTCGAGAAGGCGCGCCGGGCGAGCAGCATGCAGGGCAATCCGGTGACGCTGACGGACGAGGAGTTGACGGAGGCGTTGGAGGAGGCTCTGTAGGGCGCTCCGTAGGGTGCGGCTCTCCCCTCGGTCCTTTCCTGAGCGAAGCGAGGGATCTCATCCGCCCGACCGTTCCCAGTAGCCGGTCGGGCGGATGAGATCCCTCGGTCGCTGCGCTCTCTCGGGATGACGAGAGCCGAGAGCCGCCCCTCCTACCGCCGCGGCACCGCCTCCACCGCCTCGTGACTCGGCACCCGGTGCGGCGCCGTGTGCTTGAGCGTACGGGCCGCGTCGTCGGTCAGCGCCGTCATGTAGTCCATCAGCTTGTCCACGAGGTCGTCGGTCAGAACGACGCCGACGATGAGCGTGTCGCGGCCGGCGATCACGGCGCTCTGATTCGCGACCAGGCTGTTGCGCAGCGACGGCTCGAGCTGCATCGGGTCGAACTCGAGCAGCTTCTGGTCCGACTCGCTGTAGTGCGCGACGAAGGCGCGGAGGCCGGTGATCGCGCCGTCGTGACCGTAGGGCGCCGTGAGCTCGACGTTGCGCAGCGGCGTCGTGCGGAAGCGGTAGGCATCGGCCGGGTCGCCGGTCACGTTCATGCGGCCGAAGTCGTCGGCACCGCTCGCGCCGTTCCCCTGGCCAGGCCCGACCTGCGCCACGGCAACGTTGTGGAATTCCTGATCGGAGAGCGTCGGGCCGCTGTGGCAGATCGAGCACTTGAGGGTGAGGAACGTCTTCGCGCCCTCGAGCTGCCGTGGCGTGAGGGCGCGGTCGTCGCCGGCGAGGAAGCGGTCCCAGGGCGTGTTCGCGGTCGAGAGCTGGTCGACGAAGAAGGCGCCGATCGCGTTCGAGGCGTGGGCGAAGGTCATCTTCTCGAACGGCGTCCCCGGGTACGCCGCCTCGAACATCGCGCGGTACTCGGGAATCTGGCCGAGCCGCGTCATGAGCCCCTTCCAGATCCCGATGAAGTCGTCGTCGGAGAGCGCCGCCAGCTCGTTGCCGCCCGCGCCGCGCATCTCGAGGCGGTTCGTCACCGGGAAGAGGGCGAGCGCCGAGACGACTCCGAACTCGAACACCTTCGTCATCTCGGGGCCGAGCTGGGCGCCGGCGGGGGTGTGGAAGCTGCCATCCGCGCGCACCTCGACGCGCCCGTCCCAGAAGAGGGCGCGCATCGCGCCGAGATTGAACAGCGGCGGCGCGTTCCGCGGGATGAAGACGCCCTGCGGGTGCGAGCGGCTTGGCCCGAGCCCCGAACCGCCGAGCCCCACCGAAAGACTCTTGCCGTCGCTCGTGCCGAACGCGGGGACGTGGCACGTCATGCACGAGAGGGTCTTCGGCCCGCTAAGGACCGGGTCGAAGGCGAGGGAGCGACCGAGCAGGACGAGCGGCTGCCTGACGCGCCGCGCCGCGGGCAGGGGGCCGATGCCCCGGACCGTTGCGAGGAGCCGGACCTCGCGGACGACGCCGGCGAGGTCGTCGGCGGTCTTCAGAGCGGCCACCGGGGGGGCCGCTTCGGGCTCGGTGGGGCGCGGCGAGTCGCAGGCAGGAAGTGCGGCCACGAGGGCGGTCGCGGCGAGCGCCGTGCACGTTCTCGGGAGCATGATGACTCTCGGTCGGAGTGCAGCCCTGGGGGCACGCGCCGTCGCGTGGAGGAGCCGGCCGGGTGCGAGCGCGGCGCCACACTCTATATCGGAAAGCGGCGGGAAATGGTGACAAGCTCGTGAGAGTCGGCTTTCCCGGCGGCGTTCCGATCTAATCCCGAGGGGCCCTCCGCCCTGCTTGCGAACCCACCAGGCGGACGTATGCTCCAGCAATCATCCAGGAGGTGGCGATGTCCGTCGTGGACCGCGATCGCTGGCGGGTACTCGAGCCGCTCCTCGACCAGGCGCTCGAGCTCACGGCCGAGGAGCGCGAGCGGTGGCTCGCCAGCCTCCGCACGACCTCCGCTCCGCTCGCCGACGAGCTGGCGACGCTGCTCTCGAATGAGGAGTTCGCCGACCGGCGCGGCTTCCTCGCCGAGCGGCCGGACGCCGACGCGTCGCTCGCCGGCTTCCGCCTCGGCGCCTACACCCTCGAGCGCCCGCTCGGCCACGGGGGGATGGGCTCCGTCTGGCTCGCCCGGCGCACCGACGGCGCGACCGCCGAGGACGCCGCGCCGGTCGCGATCAAACTGCTCAACCTCGCCCTCCTCAGCCCCACCGGACAGGAGCGGTTCCGCCGCGAGGGGGCGATGCTCGATCGGCTCGCCCACCCAGGGATCGCGCGCCTCCTCGAGACTGGGGTGAGCCCCGGCGGCCAGCCGTACCTCGTGCTCGAGTACGTGGACGGGCGGCGGGTGGACGACTACGTGGCCGCGCATGCCCTGTCGCGCGACGAGCGCGTCCGGCTCTTCCTCCAGGTGCTCGACGCGGTCGGTCACGCGCACGCCAACCTCATCGTCCACCGCGACCTCAAGCCGTCGAACGTCCTCGTCACCGACGCCGGCGCGGTGAAGCTCCTCGACTTCGGCATCGCCAAGCTGCTCGACGCCGAGGGGAGCGGGGCGCGCACCGCGCTGACGGCGGAGGGCGGGCGCGCGCTGACCCCGGACTACGCGGCACCGGAGCAGGTTCGCGGCGACGCCGTCACGACGGCGACGGACGTCTACGCGCTCGGCGTCCTGCTCTACGTCCTCCTGTCGGGGCGGCACCCGACCGCCGAGGGGTGTCGCACCCCCGCCGACGCGGTGCGCGCGCTGTTCGACGTGCAGCCGCCACGGCTCGGACTCGGCGACCTCGACACGATCCTCGCCAAGGCGCTGCGCAAGGAGCCGCGCGAGCGCTACCAGACCGTGACCGCCGTCGCCGAGGACCTCGAGCGCTTCCTGCGGCACGAGCCGGTGAGCGCGCGCCCGTACTCGCTCGCGTCCCGCGCCCGGAAGTTCGTGCGCCGGAACCGCGCCGCCGTCGTCGCCACGGCGGCCACCCTGGCGGCGCTGCTCGGCGCGACGGAGTTCTCGGTGCGGCAGATGGACGAGGCGCGCCGGCAGCGCGACGTGGCCATGGACGCGAGCCGGCGCGCCGACGCGCAGGTCGAGTTCCAGGCGCTGCTCATGTCCCAGGTCGGCGCGCGGCCGGTCACGATGCGCGAGATTCTCGACCGCGCGCGCGCGGCGCTGGAGCGGCGACACGCCGGCGACCCGCGCGTCCTGGCGCCGATGCTCGTCCAGCTCGCGTCGCGCTACGCCGACCTCGGCGACTCCAAGATCCGCGGCGCGCTGCTGGCGCGCGCGGAATCGCTCGCCGCCGGCGGCGCCTCCGCGCAGCTGCCCGCGATCGGCTGCCACGCCGCCGACAACCTGCGCACGCAGGGGCGCTACGACGAGGCCGACGCGCGGCTGCGTTCGGCCGAAGCGCTCCTCCGTCGCTCGCCGGGCGCCGACGCCGAGGTCGTCTGCCTGATGGCGCGCGTCGACCTCGAGAACGAGGTGGGGCACACCGAGCGCAGCATGCCGCTGATCCGGCGCGCGATCGCGATCAGCGACAGCGTTGGCGCGCGGCGGGACATCCGGTACGTGACATTGCTGTCGTCGCTCGCCACCGCCCTTGACGAGCAGAAGCGGCCGCGCGACGCGGTCGTCGTCTTCCGGCGCGTCGACGCGCTGATGGACAGCGCGGGGCTCGGCGAGACGGTCGCCAGCGCGATCAACGAGCACAACCTCGCGGTGACGCTCATCAACCTCGGCGAGATGGCCGACGCCGGGCGCGCGCTGCAGCGGGTGCTCGACCGCATGCGCACGAGCGACCCGACCGGCCACCTGCCGCAACAGCCGCTCATCCACTACGCACACACTGCCCTCTACCGCGACCACGCCGACTCGGCCGCGAAGTACTTCGCGCTGCTCGCCAGGCAGGCGGCGGCCGAGGGGAACGCCTACTGGGAGGGGCGCGCGCTGTTTGGCCTCGCCCAGGCGCAGCTCCGGCTGGGCCGTGCCGCGGAGACACGCCGCACCCTCGCGCGGTTCCGGCAGATCGTCGACACGACGCGCCTCAAGAGCAGCGACGACCAGATCGTGGACGAGCGCTTCCTGCTCGCGCAGCTCGCCCTCGCCGACGGCGACCCGGCGTCCTCGAACGCGCTCGTCACCCAGGTGCTGCGCCGCCACGGCTACTTCGGCGGGAAGCGGCGACGCACGCAGCACTCGGCGCTCCTCCTCGCCGCCGAGTCGGCGCTTGCACTCGGGCGACCGGCAGAAGCGCTGCGCTACGCGGGCGCCGCGCGGGCGACGGCGACCGCGGACTCGCTCGCCGAGGCGCGCAGCGCCCGCGTCGGCGAGGCGCGGCTGGTCGAGGGGCGCGCCCTGCTCGCCGGCGGCGACACGGCGGCGGGGCGGACGGCGATCGAACGGGCGCTCGCCGCGCTGCGGATCGGCGTCGGCGCCGAGCACCCGCGGACGCGCGAGGCCGCCTCGCTCCTCGACGGGCTGCGCCGGTAGCGGCTACCCCTGCGGCGGGCCCGGCCCTTCGTCGTCGAGCAGCGCGTGGTGGAGGAGCAACCGCGCCTTCCGCCAGTCGCGCTGGACGGTGCGCTCGGAGACGCCGCGCAGCACGGCGATCTCGCCGAAGGCGAGGCCGCAGAAGAAGTGCAGGTCCACGAGCTCGGCGAGCGCCGGGTCGAGCGCGGCGAGCTCGTCGAGCGCGTCGCCGAGGCGCGCCAGCTCCTCCGCTGCCCGCAGCGCCTCGGCGGCGGGCGGCGCGGCGGCGTCGGTCAGCGTGACCTCGAACTGCCGCCCGCGCTTTGTCGCGCCGCGGCGGCGCGCGTAGTCGATGACGAGGCCGCGCATGGCGCGCGAGGCGTAGGCGAGGAAGCGCGCGCGGTCGGCGAAGGTGGTGCCCGCCCGGCCGGCGACGTTCAGGTAGGCCTCGTGGAGGAGCGTCGTCGTGCCGAGCGTCAGCCCCGCGCCGCCGCGCCGCAGCTGATGCTCGGCGAGCCGGTGCAGCTCTGCGTAGAGGAGCGTGAACAGCTCGTCCGCGGCGCCCGGCTCAGCGCTGTCGGCGCGTCGAACGAGGGCCTCGACGTCCTTCTCCATGCGCTCGTCCCGTGGCGCGGCGGTCAGCGCCGCACCAGCCGGTGCACCGTGCCCGCGGCGCTCAGCAGGTAGAGCTCCCCGGCCGCGTCCTCGCCGAACGACGTCACGTTGCCGACGTTCGGCACGTCCCAGCGGCGCGTCGTGTAGTTGCCGGCCGCGTTGCCCGTCATGCTCGCCAGCCACCCGCCGCAGTAGTCGCTATAGAAGTAGTGGCCGGCGAGCTCGGGGAGCGCCGCGCCGCGGTACACGTAGCCGCCCGTGATGGAGCACCCCTGCCCGTGGTCGTACTCGATCGCCGGCAGGTGCAGGCCGGCGACGTTGCAGGCGACGTCCGCCGGGTAGCAGTGCGTGCCTTCCATCGTGTTCCAGCCGTAATTCAGCCCTCCGCTGCCCGCCGGCGCGACGTTCACCTCCTCCCACGCCCCCTGGCCGACGTCGGCGACGTAGAGCATCGCGCCCGACGCCGCGCCGCCCGGCGTGTCGAAGTCGAAGCGCCACGGGTTGCGCAGGCCGTAGGCCCAGATCTCGCCGCGCCGGCCGGCCTGACCGACGAAGGGGTTCGTGGGCGGGACGGTGTAGGGGAGCGTCCGCACGTCCAGCCGCAGCAGCTTGCCGAGCAGCGAGGCGAGGTTCCGCGCGTTGCCGAACGGGTCGCCCCCGCCGCCGCCGTCGCCCGTGCCGAGATAGAGCATGCCGTCGGGGCCGAAGGCGAGCAGGCCGCCGTTGTGGTTGCCGAACGTCGGGTGCGGGATGGTGAGGACCGACGTCGGCGTGGGCGACGCGACGTCGGCACCGGCCGGCGCGCTGTAGCGCTCGACCGCGATGTCGCCCGCCGTGTTCGTGAAGTAGACGTAGAAGAAGCCGTTGGTCGCGAACGCCGGATCGAAGGCGACGCTGAGCAGCCCCTCCTCGCCGCCCGAGCGAACGCGCGCCGCGATGTCGAGGAAGGGGGTGGCGAGGAGCTGGCCGTTGCGCACGACGCGGACGCGGCCCGGCTGCTCGACGACGAACAGCCGCGCGCCGCCCGTCGGCGAGGCCAGGTGGACGGGGTTCGACAGCCCGCTCGCGACCAGCTCGAGCGCGAGCTGGAGGAGCGAGTAGGTGGCCGTCACCGCCGCCGTGGCGCCCGACCGCACCTGCACCGCGAGGGCGCCGGCGCTCGGCGTGCCGCTGCCGCCGGCCGCGGCGACCGTCGCGCGGTAGACGGATTCGCCGACCGTGACCGGTGCCGCCGTGACGGTGTACGGGCCCGGAGCGAGCTGCTCCAGCGTCTGCGACGCCGTGAGCGTTCGGCTGAAGCCGCCCGGCCCGAGGACGGTGACGTTCGGCGTGGCCCCGCCCGGGAGCCCCGAGACGGCGACGTCGAGCGCGCCCGGCTGCGGGGCCAGAGGTGGCGGGTCGCCGCGGCCGTCGTCGCAGGCACTGGCGAGGGCGAGCAGGGCGCCGAGCGCGGCCGCCCGTGCGGCGGCGCGCCGCAGCCGGGCGACGAAGGAGAGAGCCAAGGCGACGCTCCGCGGGAAGGACGTTTCACGTTGCGGCGGAGGGCACGCGCCGTCAATGGCCCCGCTCCGGCCCTCGCTCGTTAGGCAGGCGGGGCGGCCGTGCCGGGCGTGACGGGTAGCCCGCACGCCTCGTCTGTCCCATGGCATGTCGCCCCGGCGGACGTCGTCGCCGTCACCCAGCACCCTACCAGAAACCGCCATGTCCCGCCCCTCACCCGCTGGACCGGCGCGCGCGCGTCTCGCCCTCGCCGCGCTCCTCCTCGCTACCGCGCCGGCCTGCGCCACCGGAGGGCGCGGCGGCGCGTCCTTCCTGCCGCCGTCGCGGCCGGCCGAGTTCTCGCTCGGCACGATTCCGTGGGGCGCGTCCCCCGACTCCGTGACGTCGCTCATCGAGCCGCGCGGCTACAACTTCAACCGCGTGGACGCCGACGGCGACCTCTGGTTCGACGGCGTGCTCTACCGCGCGCCGACGCGCGTCTACGCCTTCATGAGCGAGCAGCGCCTCGTCAAGGTCCGCATGTTCATCACCTCGGCCGACGAGGACGCGCTCACGACGTACCAGACCGTGCGCGCCGAGCTGACCAAGCAGTACGGGGCGCCGCGGGAGACGGTCGAGCACTTCGAGGCCCCCCATCGCAAGGGCGATAAGAAGGAGCTCGACGCGATCCGCGCCGGGAAGGCCGACATCCGGACGCACTGGGTGTCCGCCGGCGGGCGGACGCCGCACGTCGCCGTGCAGGTCACCGAGAAGCTGATCGTGATCGTGGACTACGAGGGGCCGGCGTGGGAGCGCGAGTCGCTCCGCCGGCGCCGGGCGGCGATGCGCTGATGGCGTGCGGCTGCCGGGACGACGCGGTCCCGGCAGCCGCGCCCGTGGTTGCCGGCGCCCCCTCGACCGCGGCGAGCACCCGCCCGAGGAACTCGTCCACCGCGCCGTTCTCGATCCACCGCGCGACGACGACGAGGTCGTGCGCCGGGTCCACGTAGATCAGGTTCGTGCCGTTCCCCACGTGCGCGAACGCCGACGCCGGCGCGCTCGGCCACAGCTTGCGGTCGGTGTTCAGGAACCAGTTCATGACGCCGTAGGTCGGCTGCGCCGGCGTCGGGGTGAGCGCCATCCGCACCCACGCCTCGGAGAGGAGCTGCCGGTCACGCCACCGGCCGCGGCGCAGGGTGAGGTAGCCGAAGCGCGCCTGGTCGCGGGCGCTGATGAACATCCCGCCCCCCCAGTGGCCGCCGCCCGAGACGGACTGCACGGCGCGGCCGTCCATCACGACCCACGAGTCGTCGTAGCCGTACCAGCGCCACGTGTTCGACGCGCCGATCGGCCCCATCACGTACTCGGCGAGTACCTGCGGCAGCGGCCGGCGCCACACCTCGAGCGCGGCGAGCGCGAGGACGTTGACGCGCACGTCGTTGTACTCGTACGACGAGCCCGGCGCGCGGCGCGGCCGCGTCGCCCACTCGGACGGCTCGCCGGTCGGCCGGTCGGCCCACTCCGGCTTCCCCCACAGCGTCCCCTCCCAGTCGCTCGTCTGCCGCAGCAGGTGGTCCCAGGTGATCGTGCGGTTGTGGGCGCTCTCGAACGGCGGCGCGAGCAGTCGCGAGGCGCCACGCCGACCCGACGGGCCGCTGGCGTCGAGGACGACGACCGGGCCGACGTAGCGGCGGACGGTGTCGGACACGGCGCGGATCAGCCCCCGGTCGAGCGCCACGCCGACGGTCGTCGAGAGGAAGCTCTTCGTCACGCTGAACGTCATGTCGACCCGCTCGGGCTCGCCCCACTCGGCCACGATGTAGCCGTGGCGGAGAATGATCCCGGTCGGCGCGCCGCGCTCGCTGAACGGCCCCGTCGGCTCGCCGAACGGCTCGCGCCCGAAGGTCTGGTAGTGGGCGCGCTCGAGGTCGCGCGGCGCCTTCGACTCGCGCGCGACGGCGAAGGCGATCGCGTCGGCGAGGCGGCTCGAGTCCATCCCGACCGCGCCCGGCGAGCGGCGCGCCCAGCCGTCTCCGGGAGGGGGGAAGTAGGCGTCGCGCGGCGTCGCCGCGGCGCGGGCGCGCTGCGCGGCGCCATCGGACGGCGCGAGGGCGAAGGCGACAGCCAGCGCGGCGGCCGCCGCCATTCGGAGGAGGGGAAAGCGGCGTGGGCTCATGCGTGGCTCCGGCGCGCAACGGCCGTACCAGGGGACGGCGGGCATGCGCCGTGCGAGCCGAGCGGTCCTTCCGCTTACTTTGGGGCCCAACCATCGGACTGCGGCGGTCAGCGCATGCCACACGTCGTCCTGCTCGGCGACTCGATCTTCGACAACGCGGCCTACGTCGCCGGCGGGCCCGACGTCGTGACCCAGCTCTCGGCGCTCCTCCCGGCCGGGTGGCGGGCGACGCTTGCCGCCGTGGACGGCGCGGTGATCGCCGACGTCCCGCGCCAGCTCGCCCGCCTGCCGGCCGACGCGACGGACCTCGTGGTGAGCGCCGGCGGCAACGACGCGCTCGGCCACGCCGACCTCCTCGACCGCCCGGCGCGCTCCAGCGCCCAGGTGCTCGGTTGGCTCGCCGACGCAGTCGAGGGGTTCGAGGCGCGCTACCGGAGGACGCTCGCCCAGGTTCTGGCGCGCCGCCTGCCGACGACGCTGTGCACGATCTACAACGGCAACCTCGGCCACCCCGCCCAGCGCGTCGCGACCGCCGCCCTCGGCGTGTTCAACGACGCGATCCACCGCCTCGCCGCGGAGCACGCCCTGCCCGTCATCGAGCTGCGGCTCGTCTGCACCGAGCCCGCCGACTACGCCAACCCGATCGAGCCGTCGGTGCGGGGCGGCGGCAAGATCGCGCGGGCGATCGTCCGCGCGCTGACCGCCTGAATCGGGAGCTCGGGCGGGGACGCGCCGGCCGCGGCTGGTCGTCGGCCGGTCCCGCGCCGAGCTTGAGGGGCGGGCGCGCCGCGCGGAGCCTCGGGAGCGAAGGCGGACCGCGAGCACGCGTCCTGCCAGTGGC
>Ga0307405_10001002_pt1 | contig 11385 bp, 10 predicted proteins | sample 322Cmetagenome_2_FD_203311 | JGI IMG/M metagenome (GOLD analysis project Ga0307405, IMG submission 203311) | Maize rhizosphere microbial communities from greenhouse at UC Davis, California, United States - 322HYB-C-1 | ecosystem: Host-associated > Plants > Roots > Rhizosphere > Soil | place...
CGCAGCGGCGACCTGCTGGCGCGCCAGGGCATCGTGCCGAACGCGTCGGTCGGCAGCCGGTTCGTGCAATAGGCGCGCGACAGGCCGCGGCCGTCGCAGGGAGGATGCCGTGGCTACCCGTGAACAGCTCGCGGACGAGGCAGCACGAGCGCGCAAGGTTCGACAACTTGTCGATATCGCTACATCCCTCATCATGCAGTCGGGTATGACCCGTCACGACGCGGAGAACCTGGCCGCGGCGGTTCGCGAGCGCATTCTCGACCTCTTCCCGGACGGCGAGCAGACCTACGAAATTATTTATGCGCCGAGGTTTAGACGCATCATCGATGAGTTCTCCCGTCCCGACCCGCCGGCGCGGAGTGTCGTGATCCGGTTTCCCACGCCACGATCCTGAGGCCGTTCCGCACCACTGTGCGTCCGCGGCAGGTGTCCTCATGACAGGACGACTGCACCAAAACCCATCCCGCCTGGAAGGCGTCTAAACCCCTGTTTACTGCCCGGCCCACTGCGGACCCGGCGGGATCACAGGTCTAAGCTTCACGCGACGAGAGAGATAGGCGCAGCGCCTGCTCTCCCCGGCCGTCCCGGTCTTCCGCTCGCAAACGACCTATTCCGCCAGCCGCCCAAGGATGCGGGCTACGCTTTTGTATGGCACTACCGTTGCATATACGGGCGCAATCATACGAGTCATTCCCCCGGGGGTGACAGCTAGGTGCTCGGGCGCATGGTCGCCCGCAGCAGAAGGAGCGGCAGGCATCATGGCGACCACGACGAAGACCAAGGCCACGGCAGCGAAGAGCAGCCGTTACAACGAGCTCAAGACGATGCTCGAAGACCGCCGCCGGGAGCTGATGAGCGAAGTGCAGGGCAAGATTCGCGAATCGCGCGCCGAGGGCGGCAAGGAACGTGAGGTACTCGACCAGGGCGAGAGCTCCGAGGTCGACATCCAGGACGACATCGAGTTCGCCCTCATTCAGATGAAGGCCGAGACGCTCAACAAGATCGACGCGGCGCTGCGCCGCCTCGACGAGGGCACCTACGGCGACTGCTTCGAGTGCGGCGAGGAGATCTCGGAGGCGCGCCTGCGGGCGCTGCCATTCGCCGTCCGGTGCAAGGACTGCGAGGAGGCGCGTGAGACCGCCGAGCAGCGCGAGCGCGTCCTGGCGCAGCGCCGCGGGTCATCGGCGCTGTTCTTCGACGTTTCGAACTGACGTTCACGCGCGTCGGCGGTTCACAGACTCCCAACTTCCACCTCCACCTGGCCGGTCGATCGGCAGGCGGGGATAGAAGTTGGGAGTTGTCGTCTCTGACCATCTCCTTCAAAATCCACGTGCCCCCAGCGCGCGTCTCAACCACGTAGGAGAACCACCCTCATGGCCGAACGCGACGAAAGCCTCGACCTCGAAGAAGTGTCGACCAGCGACCGCCCGCTCACCGTCCCCGACGAGCTGCCGGTGCTGCCGCTGCGCGACACGGTGCTCTTTCCGAACTCGTTCATGCCGCTCGCGGTCGCGCGTGAGAGCTCGGTCCGCCTGATAGACGAGGCGATCTCCGGCGGCAAGCTGATCGGCGTCTTCACCCAGCGCGACGCCTCCATCGAGGAGCCGCAGCAGGGCGACCTGTACCGCGTCGGCACGGCCAGTCACATTCACAAGATGTTCAAGCTCCCCGACGGCAGCCTTCGGCTGATCGTCCAGGGGCTGTCGCGGCTGACCCTGGACGAAGTCACCGATACGCGGCCGTACCTGCAGGCGCGCGTCACGCCGGCGCCCGAGTCACTCGCCGAAGAAGATCGCCTCGAGATCGACGCGCTGCTGCGGAACATCAAAACCAACTTCCAGCAGGTCGTGTCGCTCTCGCCGCTCCTCTCCGATGACCTGCAGACGCTCGCCGTCAACATTGCCGAGCCGGGGCGGCTCGCCGACTTCATCGCGTCCAGCCTCACGACCATCAGCACCTCGGTGAAGCAGGAAGTGCTCGAGACGCTCGACGTCCGCGCGCGCATGGACAGCCTGAACCGGATTCTGATCAAGGAGCTCGAGGTGCTCGAGCTCGGGTCGAAGATCCAGTCGCAGGTGCAGTCGGAAGTCGGCAAGAACCAGCGCGAGTACTTCCTGCGCGAGCAGATGAAGGCGATCCAGAAGGAGCTCGGCGAAGGCGACGACCAGACGAAGGACGTCGAGGAGCTCACCGAGAAGATCGAAGCCGCCGGGATGCCCGAGGGGGTCAAGAAAGAGGCGATGCGCGAGCTGGATCGCCTCGCGAAGATGCCGGTTGCCGCCGCCGAGTACACCGTTTCGCGCACCTACCTGGATTGGCTCGTGACGCTGCCGTGGCAGAAGCGGACCGAGGAAGTCATCGACCTGCCGAAGACCAAGCAGGTGCTCGACGCCGATCATTCCGGCCTCGAGCGCGCCAAGGATCGCATTCTCGAATATCTCGCGGTGCGCAAGCTCAATCCCGACGTGAAGGGGCCGATCCTCTGCTTCGTGGGGCCTCCGGGCGTGGGCAAGACGTCGCTGGCGCGGTCCATCGCGCAGTCGCTCGGGCGGAAGTTCGTGCGCGTGTCGCTCGGCGGCATGCGCGACGAAGCCGAGATCCGCGGCCATCGCCGCACCTACATCGGCGCGCTGCCCGGGCAGATCATCCAGGGGCTGCGCCGCGCCGAGTCGAAGAACCCCGTGTTCATCCTCGACGAGATCGACAAGCTGGGGAACGACTTCCGCGGGGATCCGGCGTCGGCGCTGCTCGAAGTGCTCGATCCCGAGCAGAACAACACGTTCCGCGACCACTACCTGGACGTGCCGTTCGATCTCTCCGAAGTGCTGTTCATCACGACGGCGAACGTCCTCGACCCGGTGCCGCCGGCGCTTCGCGACCGCATGGAAGTGCTCGAGGTGCCCGGCTACACGGAGGAGGAGAAGCTGCTCATCGCGCGCGATCACCTCGTGCAGAAGCAGATCACCAACCACGGCCTCACGTCGGAGCAGCTGACGATCACCGATGCCGCATTGAGCGCGGTGATTCGCGGCTACACGCGTGAAGCCGGCGTCCGCAATCTTGAACGCGAAATCGGCGCGCTCTGCCGCAAGGCCGCGCGCCGGCGCGCCGAAGGCGACGTGGCGGCGCTCACCATCACGCCGGACGTCGTGGCCGATATGCTCGGTGCGCCGCGGTTCATGGACGAGGAGATGGAGGAGCGCACCAAAGAGCCGGGCGTGGCCATCGGCCTGGCGTGGACGCCGGCCGGCGGCGACGTGCTCTTCATCGAGGTGTCGCGGATGGCGGGCAGCGGCCTGCTCACGCTGACGGGGCAGCTGGGCGAGGTGATGAAGGAGTCCGGACGCGCCGCGCTCTCCTGGTTCCGTGCGCACGCGGCGACGTACGGGGCCGACCCTGACTTCTTCAAGAATTCAGAGATCCACCTGCACGTGCCGTCCGGCGCGATTCCCAAGGACGGCCCCTCGGCCGGTGTCACGATCGTGACGGCGCTCGCCTCCGAGCTGACGCGGCGCCCGGTACGCGGCGACATCGCGATGACGGGGGAGATCACGCTCTCGGGCCGCGTGCTCCCGGTCGGCGGCATCAAGGAAAAGGTCCTGGCCGCGCGCCGCGTCGGCATTCGCGAAGTGATTCTGCCGCGGCAGAACGAGAAGAACGTCAAGGAGGATCTCGGCGAGGAGCTGCGCAAGGACATGACGATTCACTTCGTGCAGACCATCGACGAAGTGCTGCTGCTCGCGCTCACCGCCGCTGCACCGCCGCCCTCCGATCGCAAGGCGGATCGGCGCGTACAACCGAGGCTTCAATAGCGCGACATGCGGGTCGTCTACTCCCCGCGTTACCACATCGACATCGGCACGCACGTCTTTCCCACGATCAAGTACCAGCGGCTGCATCGCGAGCTCGAAGCGAGCGGCCGCTGGACGTTCGTCGAGCCGGGGCCGCCATCGTGGGAGGACCTCGCGCTCGTCCACACGCCGGAATATCTTCAGAAGATCCGCACCGGCGATTTCACCACCGAAGAAATCGCGCAGCTCGAGCTGCCGTGGTCGCCCGCCATCGTCGAAGGCTTCCGCCTGATGACCGGCGGCACGCTGCTCGCCGCGCGCGAGGCGCTCGACGCGCCGCCGCGCTCGAGCGCTGCGGGTATCGGGCTGCACATCGGCGGCGGCTTTCATCATGCCTTCGCAAATCATGGCGAAGGCTTCTGTCTGTTCAACGACGTCGCCGTAGCCATCCGCGTCCTGCAGCACGAACACCTGATCCAGCGCGCCGCCATCGTCGATCTCGACGTGCACCACGGCAACGGCACGGCGATGATCTTCGATGGCGACCCGTCGGTCTTCACCTTGTCGATCCATCAGCAGCACAACTATCCCGCATTCAAACCGCGGGGGTCGCTCGACATCGGCGTCAACGACCGGCTGCAGAACGTCGAGTACCTGACGAAGCTGCGGCAGGCGCTGCCCCGGGCCATCGCCTTCGAGCCGCACATCGTCTTCTATCTCGCCGGCGCCGACCCGTACGAGGACGATCAGCTCGGCGGACTCGCGCTCACCATCGAGGGTCTTCGCGAACGCGACCGACTCGTGTTCGCCGCGTGCCGCACCGCAGGCATTCCCGTCGTCCTGCTGCTGGCTGGAGGCTACGCGCGGCGGCTCGACGACACCGTCGCGATTCATCGCGCCACCTTCGATGCGGCGGCCGAGGTCTTCGCGAACCGGGAACCAGGAACACCAATACGAACCGGGAACCTGGAACGCGGAACGCGGAACCCATGAGGAAGCTGGTGCTCGTGCGCCATTCGGTGCCCGAGATTCGGCGGGACGTGCCTGCGGCGGATTGGCGGCTGTCGGAGGCGGGCCTGGCGCGCGCGCGTACGTTCGCAAAGCGCCTCGACCCGGGAACGGCACGTACCGTGTTCACGAGCGAGGAACCAAAGGCAATCGAGACCGCGCAGGCGCTCGCCTTCGAATGGGGACTCGAGGTCACCCGCGCGGCCGGCCTTCACGAACACGAGCGTCCACAGGCGCAGATGCTGACGCGCGACGCGTTCGAAGCACGCGTGCGCGACCTGTTCGCCCGTCCCGACGACCACGTCTTCGGTGCCGAGAGCGCAGCTCACGCACGGCGCCGCTTCACCGTGGCCGTCATGCGCGCGGTCACCGCGTCGACTGACGACGTGATCGTCGTGTCGCATGGCACGGTCATCACCTTGTTCGCCGCGGAGGCAGGCGGCGTGGAGCCGTTCGCGTTCTGGAAGAAACTGGAGATGCCGTGCGCGGTTGAACTGTCGCTGCCCGACCTGCAGGTTCGCGGGTTCGCGGGGTTCGCGGGTTCGTAGGTTCCGGTTCAGATCCCGCCCAGCAACGCCACGCCTGCCACGGTCTTCAGGTCGACGATTTCTCCGATCTCGATCATCCGCCGCAGCTCGTCGATCGCGAATGCCTTCGGCTCGATGTCCTCGTCCTCGTCGGCATGCGCCTCTTCGTTCGCACGCGGCTGGCGCAGGCCGGTAGCCTTGAAGAAGATCATCTCCTCGTCACAGTAGCCGGGGGTGGGAAAGAACGCGCCAAGCCGCTCGACCTTCTCCGCCACCAGTCCGATCTCCTCGTGGCATTCGCGCACCGCCGCGGCAGCCGCCTCTTCTCCCGGGTCGAGGCTGCCGGCGGGCAGCTCCCACACCCAGCGGCCGATCGCATGGCGGTACTGGCGCACCAGGATGACGTCGCCTTCCGCGGTGACCGGAAGGATCACCACAGACGGTGCGTGCCGCACGATTTCGGCGTTGAGCTGCTGCCCCTTCGGCAGCGTGATCGTCTCCACGGTGACGCTGAACACGCGGCCGTCGTAGATCTTCCTGATCTCGTGCGGGAGAATCGGCTTTTCCATACTGGCTACTGGCTACTGCCTGCTGCCTGCTGCCTGCTTCTCTTCGGGCGGCCAGCCGGGCAGGTCTTCGAGGACGGCCTGCAGGTCGGGCGCGAGCGGCGCGGTGAACTCCATCCGGCGGCCGTCACCGGGGTGCTTGAACGCGAGCCGCCAGGCGTGGAGAAACGGGCGATCGAGACGCTGCACGGCCTTGATGTCGGCGGCGGTGCGCCGGTGCAGGCCACCATAGAGCGCGTCGCCGACGATCGGATGGCCAATGCCGCTCAGGTGGACGCGGATCTGGTGCGTGCGCCCGGTATGAATGGCGACGTGGCACAGCGTGAGCGCCGGCATGTGGTGCGCTCGGGTGATGCGGGTCACCGCCTCGCGGGCGTGGCGGGCACGCGCCGACATCTTCTGCCGGTTGTTCGGGTCGCGCCCGATCGCAGCGTCGATGCGCCGTCCCGCCTGCACGACCCCCCACACGAGGGCGATGTATTCCTTCTCGACTTCACGGTCGTGGAACTGGCGCGCAAGCTCCTGGTGCGCGGCGTCGTGCTTGGCGGCAATCATCACCCCCGACGTGCCGCGATCGAGCCGGTGCACGATGCCCGGCCGCAGCTCGCCGCCAACGCCGCTCAGGTCCTCGATATGGTGGAGCAGCGCATTGACCACCGTGCCTGAGGCGTGCCCCGCACCCGGGTGCACCACCATGCCCGGGGCCTTGTTCAGGACGACGACGTCGGCGTCCTGGTAGATGATGTCGAGCGGGATTTCCTCGGCGGCGACATCGGTAGCTGCCGGCGGCGGCACATCCACGGTCACGCGGTCGCCGGCTCTGAGCGCGAGGTTGGCCTTCGGCGACTTGCGATCCACCGTGACGCGGCCCTCATCGATGAGCCGCTGCACGTGCGAGCGCGACTGCCCCTCGAGCACCGAGACCAGGAACTTGTCGAGCCGCTCGCCCTCGAACTCAGCGGAGACAGTGAATTCGAGCGGCGCCACGGATTACGCGGCTGCGCGGCGGCGCTTGGTGGCGATCTCGGGCGTCTCCGGGCGCGTGCGCGACAGCCAGATCAACATCGCGATGCTGAGCGGCGCCAGCACCACCGAGATGAACTGCGACGTGGACATCACACCGAACACCATGCCGCGCGGGTCGCCGCGATAGATCTCGATGATGTAGCGCGACAGCGCGTACAGGAACATGTACGACCAGAACGTCCGCCCGGGGAAGTAGCGACCCTTCTTTTCCGTTGCGAGCAGGAAGATCAGGATGAGGAGCTCGGCGGCCGCTTCGTAGATCTGCGTCGGATGCAGCGGAACTCCCAGCGGCGTACCGACGTTGGCCTGCGCGAGCGGGCTGGTGAAGATGATCGCCCACGGTACGTCCGTCGGCTTCCCGTAGCAGCACCCGGCAGCAAGGCAGCCAAGCCGGCCGGTGACATGCCCCAGTGCGATGCCCGGAGCAAACACATCGCACGTCGTCCAGAACGGCAGCTGGTGGCGGGCGATATACCAGAACGCGACTGCGACGGCGAGGATCAACCCGCCGTAGAAGACGCCGCCCGATCGGGCCAGCGACCAGATGTCGGCGGGGTTGTTGCGGAACTGATCGAACTCGACCACGAGCAGCAGCAGCTTCGCGCCGATCAGCGCGGCGATGATGATGTAGATGCCGAGGTCGAGGACCCGGTTGTGGTCGAGGCCGCGCGCCTTCGCGCGTGACATCGCCAGGCGCAGGCCGAGCAGGTAGGAGGCGGCCAGCAGGACACCGTAGGTGTAGACGGTGACCGGGCCGATGCTAAACAGTTCTGGATACACGTGCGCCCAGTCCGAGAAGGTCGAGGATCATCAGGCTGACTCCCAGCGTGATTGCCGCGTCAGCAATGTTGAACGCCCAGAAATGCCACTCACGAAAATAGAAATCGAAGAAGTCCACGACATGGCCGAGCATCACGCGATCGATCAGGTTGCCGGCAGCGCCGCCGAGGATGAACGCCAGCCCGATGCGCGCCAGCCACTGCTGGCGAGGCAGCATCGCGGCGTAGAGCGCGACACCGGCGAGCGCCGCGGTGGACACGAGCGCGAGCACCACTGACTTCAACGGAAAATCGGCAGTGTTCAGCATGCCGAACGCCGCCCCTGTATTGTGCACCCGCGTGAGATCGAAAAACCCGGGGATCACGACCATGCTTTCGTGCAACTCGAACTTCTGACGGACGATCGCCTTCGTGATCTGGTCGAGGACGATGACGCCCAGCCCTATCCAGACTTCGACGAACCGCCTGCTGCCCGTCGTGGCGTCCGCGGCGCTCACAGGTTAACTGGCTCGGCCAGCGCGTCGACGCAACGATCGCAGATGCCTGCGCGGTCGGGTTCGGTCGTCACCGACGGCACGTAGCGCCAGCAGCGCTCGCACTTCACGCCCGGCGCCCGCTCCACCGCGACGCGCACGTCATCGGCGGCGTCGGCAGGACCGACATCGAGCGCCACGTCAGAGACGATGAACAGTGAGGGCAACTGCGCGCGATACTCCTCGAGCAGCACGCCGATTGCGCCCTGGGCCGCCAGCCGGACCTTCGCCGTCAGCGAGTTGGCGATGATCTTGTTCTTCCGCTGCGCCTCGAGCGCGGCGTTGACAGTATCCCGCACCGCCATCAACCGGCTCCAGCGCTCCTGCAGCTGCGGATTGAGCAGGTGGTGCACATCGGGGAACACGTCGAGGTGCACCGATTCGGAGCGCTGGCCCGGCATGAAGCGCCACAGCTCATCGGCGGTGAACGGCAGCACCGGCGCCATCAGCCGAGCGATGCCGTCAGCTATCAAGTACATCGCGGTCTGACCGGACCGGCGCCCCGTCGACTTTGCGCCGAAGGTGTACATGCGGTCCTTCGTCACATCGATGTAGAAGGCGCTGAGGTCGACGGTGGCGAGAGCACTGAGCTCCTTGGACACCGTCGGGAAGTCGTATTCCCGGTACGCGGCAATCATCCGCGTTGCCGCATGGGCGTAGCGGGCGAGCGCATACCGATCGACTTCTTCCATCTGCTCGAGCGGCATCATGTCGCGCGCCGGATCGAAGTCGTAGAGATTCGCGACAAGGATGCGACACGTGTTCCGAAGCTTCCGGTAGACCTCGACGATGCGCGACAGGATCTCGCGGCTGACGCGCACTTCCTCCCGATAGTCGACCGTCGCGACCCACAGGCGCAGAACGTCGGCGCCGCTCTGCGCGATGATCTCTTCGGGCAGAATCGTGTTGCCGCGCGACTTCGACATCTTCTCGCCTTCGACATCGAGGGTGAAGCCGTGGGTCAGCACCTCGTTGAAGGGTGCGCGACCGCGGGTGCCGACGCCGATGAGGAGCGAGCTGTGGAACCAGCCGCGATGCTGGTCGCTGCCCTCGAGGTACATGTCCGCGGGCCATCCGAGCTCGTCGTAGAACGGCAGCACGGCCTCGTGGCTCGACCCCGAGTCGAACCAGACGTCGAGAATGTTCGACTCGCGCTCGAAGGTCCGGCCTCCACACGAGGGGCATGCGAGTCCGTTCGGGATGAACTGCTCAATCGGGCTCTCGTACCATGCGTCGGCGCCCCACTCGTATTGCTCGAACACCTGCGCCGCCTGCTCCGCCAGCTCCCGCGTCAGCAGCGGCGTCTGGCAGCCGGTGCACGCGACCGCCGGAATCGGCACGCCCCACACGCGTTGCCGCGAGATGCACCAGTCGGGGCGGAACGCGATCATGTTGTGGATGCGATCGCGGCCCCAGGCAGGGATCCAGCGGGTCTCGTCGATCGCCTTGAGCGCGCGCTCGCGCAGGCCGGTTGCATCCATCGAGACGAACCACTGCGATGTGGCCAGAAAGATGACCGGATTGTGGCAGCGCCAGCAGTGCGGGTACGAGTGTTCGAACACCTCTCGATGCCACAGCCGGCCGCGCGCTGCGAGCGCCTCTTCGATTTTCGGGTTCGCATCGAATACGCGCTGGCCACCGAAAAGCTGCACCGTGTCGAGGAAGTGCCCGCCGGGACCAACCGGCGCGTAGATTTCGAGGCCGTACTTGACCCCGGTGTGAAAGTCATCGGCGCCATGGCCCGGCGCCGTATGCACCACGCCCGTGCCCTGCTCCAGGGTGACGTAGTCCGCAAGCACGGCCAGGGAATCACGGTCGTACAGCGGGTGCCGGAACACCAGGCGCTCCATCTGGCTGCCTGGGAATTTCGCGACCGGCGGACCGAACGAGCGGCCCGTTATTGTGGCGACGCGCTCCGCGAGTTCTTCCGCGACGATGACGTACGTGTCGCCGACGGCGTACGCCGCGTAGACGAACTCCGGGTGAAAGGCCACGGCCAGGTTGGACGGGATGGTCCACGGCGTCGTCGTCCAGATCAGGACCGAGACGTTCTTGCCGGCCAGCGCGGGCACACGGGCCGCCAGGTCGGGTGCGCTGCGCGCATCGAGCGGAAACTCGACGAAGATCGACGGCGACGTGTGCTGCTCGTACTCGACTTCGGCTTCGGCAAGCGCGGTGCGGCAGTGGATGCACCAGTGCACCGGCTTCTTGCCCTTGTAGACCATCCCCTGCTCGACGAACCGCCCAAGCGCCCGGACAATCGCAGCCTGGTAGCGCGGCTTCATCGTCAGATACGGATTGGACCAGAGGCCGAAGACGCCAAGGCGGCGGAACTCGTCGCTCATGACGCCAATGAACCGGTTCGCATACGCGCGGCACGCCCGCCGGAATTCGGCAACCGTGAGATCGCGCTTCTTCGGTCCGAGCTCGCGTTCCACCCGCAACTCGATCGGCAGGCCATGACAGTCGTAGCCGGGCACGTACGGTGAGTCGAAGCCGGCCATGCTCTTCGACTTGACGACGAAGTCTTTCAGCGTCTTGTTGAGAGCGGTGCCCAGGTGAATGTTGCCGTTGGCGTAGGGAGGGCCGTCGTGCAGCACGTATTTCGGTGCGCCACGCCTCGCCGCGCGCAGCTTGCCGTAGAGGTCCATCGCGTCCCAGCGCTTGATGGCCTCGGGCTCAGCCGTTTGCAGGTTGGCCTTCATCGGAAAACCTGTTTTTGGCAGGTTTACCGTGTCTTTCCACTCGGGCATCGTGCACCAATTGTATCCCGTACCCCGGGCGGGCCCCCGCGCCGCCGACCCTATAATGCGGAGATGGTTCACGAGGAAGTGCTCGATAACGGCCTCAAGGTGCTCGTGCAGGAGGAGCACACCGCGCCGCTCGCCTCGGTGTGGTGCTGGTACAAGGTGGGCTCGAAGGACGAAGGCCCGGGCATCACCGGCGTGTCGCACTGGGTCGAGCACATGAACTTCAAGGGCACCACGAACATCCCGCGCGACCAGGTCAAAGGGATCATCGAGCAGTTCGGCGGCAGCTGGAACGGCTACACGTGGATCGACCAGACGACCTATCTCGAGACGGCGACGCGCGACGCCCTCGATCGCATGCTGTTCATCGAGTCGGAGCGGATGGCGAACTGCCTCTACCACCCC
>Ga0307405_10001006_pt1 | contig 11374 bp, 9 predicted proteins | sample 322Cmetagenome_2_FD_203311 | JGI IMG/M metagenome (GOLD analysis project Ga0307405, IMG submission 203311) | Maize rhizosphere microbial communities from greenhouse at UC Davis, California, United States - 322HYB-C-1 | ecosystem: Host-associated > Plants > Roots > Rhizosphere > Soil | place...
TGGGTGAGCGGGGGTTGGGGGACGGCAGGGAACACCCCTGCCCTCTCCCAACCCCTGGTTCCGGCAGTCGCCGTCGTTCTTGACCCCTCCCTGCACCGCTCCCACACTAGCGGGGTAGAACGCCGCTAGTCCGCAGCCTTGGAGGGTCTATGTCCGCCGCCGCCGCTCGTCGTACCGTCGCGGCCGCGCTCGCCGTGTTCGCCGCATCCGCTGTCTCCGTCGCGCGCGCCGGCGCGCAGCAGACGCCGCCGCCGTCCGACGAGGTGCGCAACCCGCTCGCCGTCCCCTCGCGCACACCCCCCGTGCGCGTCACGCTCTCGGCCGAGGACCTCCTGCCGGGCGACCGCGTGCGCGTGCGCGTGCGCACGCGGAGCGACGGCTACCTCGTCGTCCTCCACGCCGACCCCGGTGGTCGGGTGCGCGTGCTCTTCCCGCTCGACCCGGCGGACGACCAGCGGGTGCGCGGCGGCAGCGAACGGACGCTCGAGGCGCGCGACGGCGGGGAGAGCTTCGTCGCCTCGTCGGCGATCGGCGACGGCGCGGTGCTCGCCGCCGTCGCGGCGACGCCGTTTCGCGTCGCCGCGTTCGCCCGCGCCGGCCACTGGGACGTGCGCGCCTTCCCCCGCCTGGCCGCCGGCGCCGACGCCGAGGGCGAGCTCGTCGCCGTCGTCGGGCGGATGCGCGCCGGTGGGGCACGCTTCGACTACGACGCCGCGCCGTATCGCGTGCGCGACGAGCTTCCCGTCGTCAGCTACGGGAACGTGTCGAGCGACGGCGATGGCGAGGGGTACGCCGGACATCCGCAGTCCGTCGTCTCCTCGAGCATGTACTACGACGACTACTTCTCCTACGGCTTCCCGTACTTCCCCTACTTCGCCGGCAGCTTCCACTCGTGCCTCCTCGCCGGCCGGCACGCGGTGCTCGTCGGGGTGAACGCCGGCTGCTTCGCCGGACATGGCTTCCGGCCGCACGGCCGCCGGCGCGGAGGCGACGGAAAGCGCGACGGCGGCGACCTATCCTTCCCCGGGAACCCGAACTTCGGCGACCCGCGCTTCGGCGACCCGCGCTCCTTCGGCACGGTCGAGGGCGCGCCGCGCGCCATCGGCCGCCGGCCCGGCGCGCTCCCGCCCTCGGCGAACGGCGGCGGGATCGTCTTCCGCTCGCGCGCCCCGCAGTCGCCTCGCGCCCCGCTGCAGCGGCCGGCCGCCGCCGGCGCGCCGCGCACGCAGGCGCCGACAGTCTGGATGACCGCGCCGCCGCCGCCAGCGCCCGCGCCACGCGCCGCGCCGTTCCGCTCGTACGACGTGCGGCCGGCGCCCGCCCCCGCGCCACCGGCCGCGCCGGCGACCGCCCCGCCGGCCGCCGCACCCGGCGGGATGGTCGGCGTGCCGGCGTCGCCGCTCCCCGGACGCGCGCCGCCGCCACCGCCGCGACGCATTCCGTAGCTACCGTGCGCGCCCCCGCCGGCCGGCTCTCCTTCACGCTCCTCCTCGCCGCCGCGGCGGGCGTCGGCATCGGGGGGTGCGCGTCGCGCAAGCCGGTCGTCGTCACCGAGATGCCGGGCTTCATCGTCGAGCGCGTGGACCACGGCGCGGCGGCGCTGCTCGGCTCGGCGAGCGCGGCCGAGCGCCGGAGCGCGCCGGCGGGGTTCTGGGAGGCGCTCTCCGGCCTCGACTTCGAGGCTGCGGCCCGCCACGCCGTCGCCGCCCACCTCGCCGGCGATCCGGTCGGCGAGCAGCAGCGTCTCCTCGTCGAGGCGCTCCGCCTCGCCGTCGCCGGCCACGACGAGGACGCCGACAGCGCGCTCGCCGCGACGATCGCCGTCTCCGACGACCCGCTCGTCCGCCGCGCCGCCCGCATCGCGCTCACCGCGACGCTGCAGGCGAAGGGCGACTGGACCGCGCTGGCCACACTCTCGCGCGGCGCGCGGACGCCGGCGGCCGGGAGCACGGTCGCCGCCGACAGCGTGGCGGCGGCCAGCGCACGCTACGCGGCCCGCGACTCGGCCGGACGCGACTCCGCCGCCGCCGCCGCGCTCGGGCCCGACGGCAAGGCGAGCGTCGAGGCGTGGGCGCGCGCCTTCCACGCCGCGCCGCGCGCCCGCTACGACTTCCCCGCTCAGCCGGTCGTCCTCCCGCTCGCGCTCTCGACGAGCGGCGTGCCGACCGTCCCCGTGCGGATCAACGGCCAGACGTACCACTTCTGGTTGGACACCGGCTCGAGTCTCACGATCCTCTCCGACCGCGTCGCCGCGGCGGCCGGCGTCGCGCCGCTCGGCGCCGACACGCTCGAGGCGGTGACGGCGACCGGCCAGGTGCGCGCGCGCCCCGCGCTCGTTCCCGCGCTCGCGCTCGGCGAGCTCACCATCGTCAACGCGTCGGCGATGCTCGTCGGCGACGACCAGCTCACGCTCGGCGTCGAGGGCGACTCGGCGCGCCTCCACGTGGACGGGATCATCGGCTTCGACGCGATCCGGCGCATGGACCTCGAGCTCGACTACGGCCGCTCGCGCGCCACGATCCGCCGCCCGCGGTCGCCCGACGCGGGCGCCGAGCGGGCGCGCAACCTGTTCTGGCTCGGCTACCCGATCGTGCGCGTCACCGGGGCCGACGGCACGCCGCTCCACTTCGCGCTCGACACCGGCGCCGACGAGAGCTACGCCGCGATCCCCCTCCTCCAGAAGACGGGCGTGCGCACGGTGCTCGCCGAGCGGCGCAGCGTGCGCGGCTTCGGGAAGGCACTGAGTGTGCGGGGTCGCATCATCCCCCGCCTGCGCCTGCGGCTTCGCGACACGCAGATCCGGCTCGAGCGGGTGTTCGTCTACGTCACCCAGTACCCGACGATCTTCGTCCTCGACGGCACCCTCGGCAGCGACGCCGGCGCCGGCGGGGTGGTGCGGATAGACATGACGAACGGGATCTTTGCGGTGGGAAAGGCTAGGCCCTAGACCGTAGGTGTCGGGGACGCCGGTCCGAGGCGACTGCGAAGGTGTTGGGTGCTGGGGAGCGCCGAGCCCCAACGCCCAACACCCAGCACCTGCGATCTGCCTTGGCCCCTGGGCCACCAGCACCTGCCTCCACGGTGATGCCAATGCTGCGACCGATCACCCTCTGCCTCGCGACGCTTGCCCTCGTCCCCGCCGTCTCGCAGGCCCACGCCCAGCTCCTCCCCGACACCGGCACCGCCGCCGTCCGGGACGCGCAGCGGCGATTCGAGCGCTACCGGCGCGAGCACCTGCCGGTCGCGTACGCCGGCGGGGGCGAGTGCGACGTGCGGATCGGGCGCTACTGCTACTGGAACAGCGACCTCGACGACCCGCCGCGCGAGCCGGAGACGATCGCGCGCGAGCGGCGGAAGCTGCTCGAGACGCTGCGCGCGCACGCCGCGGCGCGGCCGGCCGACGGGTGGACGGCGGCGCAGCTCGTCCGCTACCTGGTGGAGGACGGGCGCACCGACGACGCGGTGCAGGCGGCGCGCGCCTGCGGCGAGGCGGTGGCGGACGACGCGGACGACGCGGACGACGCCTGGTGGTGCGCGGCGCTGCGTGGCTACGCGCTGCACCGCGCCGGTGACGACAGCGCGGCCGCGGGCGCCTTCGACAGCGCGCTCGCGGCGATGCCCGACAGCACGCGGTGCCGCTGGACCGACGTCTCGCTCTGGCTGGAGGGGGACGCCGCGAAGCACTACGAGTCGCTCGGCTGCGCCGAGCGCGAGCGGCTCGCGCGGCGCACCTGGTGGCTCGCCCGCCCGCTGCTCGTCGCGCGGGCCGGCGACGAGGCGCGCGCCGAGTTCCTGTCGCGGCGCACGCTGGCCGCGATCTACGCCGGCTCGGCGATGCCGCAGGTCGAGCGGTGGGGCGCCGACGTCGAGGAGGTGGGGCTCCGCTACGGCTGGCCGACCGCGTGGGCGCGGCGCGAGCAGACATTCGGCGTCGGCGCTACCGCCCCGCCGAGCGTGATCGGCTACGAGCCGCGGCCGGCGCGCGCCTTCGCGTCCACCGACCCGACCGACTCGACGGGCGGGCGCTGGTCGCTCGACGCGCGCTACGCCCGCAGCCGCTTCGCCCCCTCGTACGCCGACTCGATCGTCCCGCTCGGCCACCAGCTCGCGCGCTTCCGGCGCGGCGACTCGACGATCGTCGTCGCGGCGTTCGACGGCGGGGCGCGCGACGCGTGGGGGAGCGGCCCGCTGCGGGCCGGCCTCGCCCTCGCCGCCGGCCCCGACTCGCTGCTCGCCGCGCACCTGCGCGACGCCGACGCGCCGCGCGGCACGCTCACCGTCACCGCCGCCGCGCGCGCCTCGGCGCTCGTCGCCGTCGAGCTCTGGTCCCCCGCCGCGCGCCGGGCCGCGCGGGCCCGCTACGCCGTCCCGCCACTCGACTCCGGCGCCGCGATCTCCGACATCCTGCTCGTGAACGCCGCCGGCTACGAGACGGACGCCGCCAACGGCGACCTCGCCGAGGTCCTCCCCGACGCGATGGGCGAGACGTCGATCCGCGCCGGCGACCGCGTCGCGCTCTACTGGGAGAGCTACGTCGCGCCACGCGAGGACGCACCGATCACGGTCTCGCTCACGGTGTATCCGCGGACGATGAGCGTGGCGCGCAAGTTCGCGGTCGCGCTCGGCCTCGCCGACCGCCCGGCGCCGACGACGCTGCGCTGGGACGACAGCGGCCGCCCCGATGGCCCGCTCGGCCACGTGCTGGTGCTGCGCACCGACGGCATGCCGGAGGGGAAGTACCGTCTGGAGCTCTCGCTGAAGCGAGACGGCAAGGAGCTCGGCGTCGCGAAGCGGGACCTGGAGCTGCGGTAGGGTCGAGTAAGCGAAACGTGCCGGCTTACCGCGCCGATTCGTGCCCGCACCAGCGCAGCACCACCGTCCCCACCACCAGCCGCTCGTCGCGCGGGATCCGCACCGGCGGGTACGCGGGATTGAGCGACGTCAGCTCCACGTCGCGCGCCGTCACCGCGCCGACGCGCTTCACGACGTAGCCGTCGTCCGGGCGCCGCGCGACGACGATGGATTGGCGCACGACCTCGGGCCCGACCCGCACCAGCACCGAGTCGCCGGCGTGCAGCATCGGATGCATGCTGTCCCCGGCGACGGTGAGCACGACGTAGCGACCGTCCGGCACGCCCGCAGGGAGCTCCACCCACCGCTCGGCCGGCTCGTCCCACAGGTCGCGCCCCGCGCCGGCCGCGACCGCGTGATCGAGGACCACGGCCGACCGCGCGCGCTCCGCCGCCTCGATGCTCGACCGCATGCTGCCTCCGCTCTCCGACGGTCGCCCGGCGGGGGCGCCGACGACCGTTGCCAGGGCGTTCCGCTTCGCGCCCGACGACGTCCGCGCGACCATGCGGGCCGCGAACTCGTCGGCCAGGCGCTCGCTCTCGGCGCGAGCTGCGCTCCCCTCGCGCGCGCGCAGCTCGCGCGACCACCAGTCGTAGAAGGGCGCGTTCGCCGCGTCCGAGGGGTCGGGAAGCTCGCCGTGCTCGCCGAGCCACTGCACCAGCCGGTCGGCCTCGCGCTGCTCGGCGTGCGGATCGCCGCCCGTTGCCGCCCGCGCCTTCGGCGTCTCGTCGTCGTGCTCACGCATCGCTCTCCCTCCCCGCGGTCACACGACCGCTTGATGCCTCCGCCTCGGTCGCCGCCCTGCCGAGCACGCGCAGGACGGCGGCGCGCTCGTCCGGCGGCTGCCCCGCGACGTAGGTGAGGATCCGCTGACGCAGCTTCGCACGCAGGCGCATCACCCGCAGTCGCGCCGCGCCGTGGCTGACGCCAGTCCACTCCGCGATCTGCCGCTGTGGCACGCGCTCGGCGAGCCACCAGAGCAGCCGCCGCTCCTCCTCGGACGTCTCGGACTCCACGAAGCCGAGCAGCGCCCGCAGCGCCGCCGGCAGTTCGCCGTCGTCACGGCCGCCAGCTCCCACGCTCGCACGCAGCGCGTCCTCCGAGCTGAGCGACGACACGACCCACTCGCCGGAGTCGCGCGCCGTCATCGCCTCGCGGAGCGCCGCCGACCGGCTGCGCCGTGCGCGCGCGCGGTCTATCAGGTGACGTGTGAACGCCGCGGCGACGTAGGCCGCGAGGTGATCCGGCACGACCGACGTGGGGCGCGCGAGCTTCATCGAGATCCGCTCCAGAAAGTCGCCCGCGATCTCGTCGCGCAGCTCGGGGCGCACGCGGCCGCGCCGTGCCAGCTCGAGGAGGAGTGGGCGGTGCCGGAGGAAGAACTCGCGATAGGCTGCCTCGTCGTGGACGCGTAGCCGCGCGACCAGCGCGCGGTCGGCCGAACGCTGGTCGTCGGGCGCCGCGGCGCCGCGCCGCTCCAGTGCGGGCGGCGCCTCCTGCTCGCCGTGCCCTCCGATCTTGCTGCCGACATCGCCCTCGCGCTCCACCGGGTCTCCTCGTCATGGCCCGCCACGACGCGGGGTCAGCCGTCGCCGTATCTCGCGTCTCACAGGGAGAGACGGAAGAGTGTTTCACCGCCCGGAGGCGCCGATCAGTCCCCTTTCCTTCCCTCGTGCCCCGCGCGGCGCTTCGCCAGCCACCCGCGCAGCTCGCGCTCGGTACGCTCGATGAGGGGCAACGGAATCGTCGGGTCTGCGAGCCGCGCCCGGAGTGCGGCCGCCTTGCCCAGCGGGAGCCCGGCGCGCTCGGCCTCGCCGAGCAGGTCGAGGGCGTCCATCGCCGCGTCGGCGCGCCGCTGCAGCGCGTCGTCCACTTTCGCGGCCACCCCCTCGCGCACGATGAGGGGGCGCGAAGCGCCGACGCGCCCCGCCCCGCTCCGCGCCGCAAAGCCAAGGTTGGCGAGGGCGCGACCGACCGCCGAGGTCTCGGTGTTCTCGAGGCAGGCGACGGCGTTGACGTCCCCGTCCCCCTCGCGCTCCGACGCCCACCCCGTCGCCGCCGGCTCGCGCTCGTCGGGCGTTCTATAGAGGAGGGCGCGGAACGTCACCTCGCGCTCGCTGCGCGACTGCAGCTCGGTGACGACGCGCCCGGTGGGAAAGCGCGCCCAGAACAGGGCGAGCCGCTCGACGACCGGCGCGTACGTGTCGCCGTCGGCGGCGAGTGCGAGGTAGGACTTGGGCACCGGGGGCCTCCCGTAGGGTGGGGGGCGAAGGTAGCCCGAAGAAAAGCCGAAAGCAAGGGCTAAGGCGCTACCCGGTACCAGGTTGGGACGGGCTAATCTCGGAGAGGAGGGTACATGCCCCGCCACCATCAATGTATTCGACACCGGGGGGCTTGCATCAAGCCCCGGGTCGTACCGCATAATCGCCGGCCAAATCGCCAGAACTCGCGGAACGGGAGGCACGAAATGCGTGAGTTGTCGTCGACGTGCGGGTCGCGCGGGGACGTCGAACCGGTGGCGCGACTCGCGGTGCAGCTGGGAGCACCGGGCGCGGAACGCGCGGCGGCCGAGGAACGTGATGCGCCGGTCGCGGCCGGCGTGATGCCGAACGGAGGGTGGCGATGAGCGAGCACGCGGTGGTGATCGCCGGAGGAGGTCCGACAGGACTGATGCTGGCGGGCGAGCTGGCGTTGGCTGGAGTCGACGCGGCCATCGTCGAGCGGCGCGCCAGCCAGGACCTCGCCGGCTCGCGCGCCGGCGGTCTGCACTCACGCACGATCGAGGTCTTCGATCAGCGTGGAATCGCCGATCGGTTCCTCTCGCAGGGACAGGTGGCGCAGGTCGCAGGATTCGCCAGCGTGCGCCTGGACATCAGCGACTTTCCGACGCGGTACAACTACGGACTCGCCCTCTGGCAGAACCACATCGAGCGCATACTCGCCGGCTGGGTCGGCGAGCTGGCGGTGCCGATCTACCGCGGACGTGAAGTGACCGGTTTCGCGCAGGACGACACCGGCGTCGACGTCCACCTTGCCGACGGCCAGCCGCTGCGGGCGCAGTATCTCGTCGGGTGCGACGGAGGACGCAGCCTGGTCCGCAAAGCGGCCGGCATCGAGTTCCCGGGCTGGGATCCGACGACGAGCGCGCTGGTCGCCGAGGTCGAGATGACCGAGGAGCCGTCATTGGGCATGCGCCGCACGCCTTCGGGCATGCACGGCCTGGGCAAAGTCGAGTACGAGCTCCGCGACGGCGAGGTGGTCTACAAGCCGGGCGGGACCGTGCGGGTCATGGTGACGGAAGCGCAGGTCGGATCCACGACGGAGCCCACCCTGCGGGAGCTCAGCGAGGGCCTCATCGCGGTTTACGGGACCGACTACGGGATCCACAATCCCACCTGGATCTCCCGCTTCACCGACATGACCCGGCAGGCCGCGGCCTACCGCGACCGACGGGTGCTGCTGGCGGGCGACGCGGCGCACGTGCATTCCCCGGTCGGCGGACAGGGCCTCAACACCGGTGTGCAGGACGCGGTGAATCTGGGATGGAAGCTGGCCCAGGTGGTCAACCGGACAGCGCCGGAAAGCCTCCTCGATACGTACCACGCCGAGCGCCACCCGGTCGCTGCCCGCGTGCTGCGCAACACGATGGCGCAGGTCGCGCTGATGCACCGCACAGATGAGCGCACCAACGCCTTGCGCGACACCGTGTCCGAGCTGCTGAGCATGGACGAGCCGCGGAAACGATTCGGCGCGATGATGTCCGGTCTGGACATCCATTACGACCTCGGCGAGGGCCACCCGCTGCTCGGACGCCGCATGCCCGATCTCGACCTGGTCACCGCCAGCGGCCCGCTGCGGGTCTTCACCCTGCTGCACCAGGCGCGGCCGGTACTGCTCAACCTCGGTGAGCCCGGCGGCTTCGACGTCGCGCCGTGGGCAGATCGCGTTCAGTCGATCGACGCCGAATACGCCGGTACGTGGGAGCTTCCGGTAATCGGCGCGGTCACTGCTCCCACCGCCGTGCTGATTCGGCCCGACGGGTACGTGGCCTGGGTGGGAGACCAGACCCAGGTGGGGCTCGCCGACGCGCTCACTACTTGGTTCGGACCGCCTGCTGCGGCGTAGCGCAGCGGCCTCCAGGACCATTCCGTGACAGGCACCCACACCCAACACCCGCGCAGTGCGCTAGTCCCCCTTCATCCCCAGCGCCCGCATCACCCCAGCATCCGGCTCGCGCCCCTCTCCCTGCACCACCCCGAATCCCTCCGACGCGTAGTCCCACACCGTCCAACCGAAGCCATTGCGCTCGAGCAGCGTGCGCGTGTCGGTGAGCCAGCGGACGCGGTCGCGCGGGGGGGCGCCGGGGCGGTAGGCGCCGAACTCGGCGCAGATGACGCGCGCCCCGTGGCGGTCGGCCCACTCGGCGACCGACGAGAGGCGCCGCGCGAGGCGCTCGGCGTTCCACGACTTGCCGCCGTACTTGAGCGCCGTCAGCTTCGCGCTCTTCGTGTCGATGGAGCCTAGAGCGGGGACGACCGCGCCGACGCTCGACGGATAGGGCAACTCCCGCAGGTAGCGCCAGCGGTCCACGGCCCACGTCGCGCCCTGGTGGGTGAACTCGTAGGGGTCGTAGAAGTGGAAGTCGTAGACGATGTTGCGGTCCGCCGTCGGCTGCAGGCGCACGAGGTCCTTGGCGCTCCCCCAGCGCGCCCCGGTGGCGATCAGCGTGTGGCGCGGGGCGCCGGCGCGCATCGCGGCGAGCAGAGTGCGCTGCACGTCGTCCCACCGCTCGCGGTTGCGCACCTCGGGCTCGTTCATGACGGCGAGGAAGACGAGCCCCGGGTCGCGCACCGAGAAGTGGCGCGCGAGCGCCGTCCAGAAGCGGGCGACGCGCTCGATGTGCGCGTCGTCGTGCTCGAGCCCCTTCTTGAACGCGCCGCCCTGCTCGGGGTGCATGTTGACGATCACGGCCAGTCCCTCGGCGAGGATCGCGTCGAGCGCGCGGTCGAGGGCGGCGAGCTGCGGGCCGTCCAGCCGCTCGGGGTCGTCGGGGTGGAAGAGCGGCTCGGGGGCGAAGGCGAGGCGGACGTGGAGGAAGCCGAGCTCGCGGATCTTGCGCAGGTCGGCGGTCGTCGTGTAGCCGCCCTCGAGGTCGAGGCGCGCCGAGTCGTTAGGCGCCTGGGCGAACCAGTGGCTGAGGTTCACGCCGCGCTCGAGCCGCGCGAAGCGGGCCGGCGGCACCGTCGTCCCCACCCAGCGCGTGGACGGCGCCTCCCACCACGACGGCGGCGCGCACGCCGGCGCCGCGGCCACGAACGCGGCCACGAACGCGGCGCCGAGCACGGCGCGTCGCCGGCGGCGCCACCTCGGCGCGACGGGGCGGGTGGTGGTGGGGAGCGGTGAGGGCATGGCGAGCGGTGGCGCGCGCCGGACGGCGCGCGGTGACGGTCGTGACGGGCGGGCCGGCCGGGCGTGACGCCGGCCGGCCCGCTACAATGACGATCGAGGGGTGCGTTGCTGCACGCACTACCCGCCGCACCCCCGGCCCGTCACGGCGGCCGCGACGTAGACAATCTGTAAGAATTGGGGGGAGCCAACCTTTCCCCGACCGCGCCGCTACCGCACATTATAGCCAAACGTTCCTACCGCCGCGGTCGCTTCCGCCGCCCGGCTTCTCCCATCAATCAGAGGGACTCGTCGCTGATGCGCCGACTCACACTCCCGCTCGCCGCGGTGCGTGCGCGCCTGCTTGCGCCCGCTGTCGCCGTCGCCGCGGGACTCACCGCCGCCGCTCCGCTCGCCGGGCCGCTCCACGCGCAGTCCGCCGCGCAGGAGCCGGCGCGGATCACGATGGAGACCTACACGCTGCCGAACGGCCTCGAGGTGATCCTCGCCGAGGACCACTCGTCGCAGGTCGTCGCCGTGGACGTCTGGTACGACGTCGGCTCGCGCAACGAGCGGCCGGGCCGCACCGGCTTCGCGCATCTCTTCGAGCACATGATGTTCCAGGGCTCGGCGCACGTGAAGAAGTCGGAGCACATCCAGCTCGTGCAGCGCGCCGGCGGCAACGTCAACGGGAGCACGGCCGACGACCGCACGAACTACTTCGAGGCGCTGCCGTCGAACCGCCTCAACCTCGGGCTCTGGCTCGAGGCCGACCGCATGCGCTCGCTCGCCGTGACGCAGGCGAACCTCGACAACCAGCGCGAGGCGGTGAAGGAGGAGCGGCGGCTCCGCATCGACAACCAGCCCTACCAGAAGGCGTTCAGCGAGGCGCTGCCGCAGGCCTTCGACCCGGCGACCTGCTTCGGCTACGCGCACCAGGGCATCGGGAGCATGGAGGACCTGAACGCGGCGAAGCTCGACGACGTCCAGGCGTTCTTCAAGCTGTACTACGCGCCGAACAACGCGACGCTCGTCGTCACCGGCGACTTCCAGCCGGCCGAGGCGAAGCGGCTGATCGAGACCTACTTCGGTGGGATCCCACGGGTCGAGGACCCACCGCCGGTGACCTGCGCACAGC
>Ga0307405_10001007_pt1 | contig 11367 bp, 9 predicted proteins | sample 322Cmetagenome_2_FD_203311 | JGI IMG/M metagenome (GOLD analysis project Ga0307405, IMG submission 203311) | Maize rhizosphere microbial communities from greenhouse at UC Davis, California, United States - 322HYB-C-1 | ecosystem: Host-associated > Plants > Roots > Rhizosphere > Soil | place...
CGGACCGAGTAGCTGCCCGAGAGGCGCATGAGCGAAACGCAGCCCGCTACGACGCCCGTCCGGCCGATCCCCGACGAGCACAAGGCGTACGCCCTGCGGCGGGTGAACCGGGGCGGCCTGCGGTGGATCTGGGAGTGGGTGAAGTCTCTCCAGATCGCCATCCTCCTCTTCTTGTTCGTGCGCGCCTTCCTCGTGGAGGCGTTCAAGATTCCGAGCGGGAGCATGGAGCGCACGCTCCTCGTCGGCGACTTCCTGCTCGTGAACAAGCTCGTATACGGCGCCGAGGTGCCGTGGACGGGCAAGCACCTGCCGGCGCTCCGCCAGCCCGAGCGCGGCGACGTGGTGGTCTTCCAGTGGCCGGAAGACCCGACGAAGAACTTCGTGAAGCGGCTCGTTGGCGTCCCCGGCGACACGCTCGCCATGCGCGACGGCATGCTGATCGTGAACGGCGTCTCGCAGCGGGAGCAGTACGTCACCCACACCGACCCCGGCGCCGACCCGTCGGGCGAGGAGTTCCGGTGGCAGATCAATCACCTGGTACGTACGGCCGAGGCCCGCGACGGCTCCCATCCGTCGCGTAACAATTGGGGTCCGCTAATCGTCCCACCCGAGAGCTACTTCGTGTTGGGCGACAATCGAGACAACTCGCTCGACAGCCGCTACTGGGGGTTCGTGCCTGACTCCCTCATTCGCGGCCGGCCGATGTTCGTCTACTACAGTTACGCGCCCGACCCCGCTCATGGCCTGGCCTGGCTCACCGAGATCCGCTGGCATCGGCTCGGCGAGCGGATTCACTGATCCCCGTTCTTCGCCACGCCCCACCGCGCCCACTCGCCCGCCGCACCGTCGCGAAGCAAGGAGCCGCCGCTGTATGCCTGTCACCCAGCGCAAGAAGTCGTCATACGAGGAAGGGTCGCTCGACCAATACCTCCGGGACATCAGCGCGTACCCGCTGATCTCTCGGGAGGAGGAGGTCCGACTCGCGCAGCGGATCCGGCAGAACGACCAGGAGGCGCTCGAAAAGCTGGTGGCGTCGAACCTCCGCTTCGTGGTCTCGGTCGCGAAGAAGTACCAGAACCAGGGCGTCTCGCTCTCGGACCTCATCAACGAGGGCAACCTCGGGCTGATCCGCGCCGCCCACAAGTTCGACGAGACGAAGGGGATCAAGTTCATCTCGTACGCCGTGTGGTGGATCCGCCAGGCGATTCTGCAGGCGCTGGCCGAGCAGTCGCGCATCGTGCGCGTGCCGCTCAACCGCGCGGGGACGCTGCATCGGATCGGCAAGCGGGCGAACGCCCTGCTGCAGGAGCTCGGGCGGGAGGCGACGCACGCCGAGATCGCCGACGGCATGGACTTGAGCGAGGAAGAGGTCGCGAAGACGATGTCGATCTCGCAGACCCACCTCTCGCTGGACGCGCCGCTGACGCCGGGCGAGGACAACAAGCTCCTCGACTACCTGGCCGACAACATCAACCCGACGCCCGACGAGCAGACGTTCGAGAAGGCGCTCACCGAGTCGATCGAGGAGGCGCTCTCCGGCCTCAAGGAGCGCGAGGCGAAGATCCTCCGCCTCTACTTCGGGCTCGACGGCGAGGAGCCGATGACGCTCGAGCAGATCGGCTCTCTCCTCGGCATCACGCGCGAGCGCGTGCGGCAGATCAAGGAGAAGGCGTTGTCGCGGCTGCGCCACGTGAGCCGGGCGAGGGCGCTGGAGAGCTTCCTGGGATAAAGGCAGCTCTCGGCGCTCGGCTCTCGGCTCTCGGCTCTCGGCTCTCGGCTCTCAGCGCGGGCGTTCATTCGGAACCCCTCGACGTGAAGCACGTCCACCTGATGCCGAGGGGTTCCTCCCGCCGCCGTAGCCGAGAGCCGAGCGCCGAGCGCCGAGAGCCGCAGTTCAGCCAGCCGCTCTTACTCACCTCTCGAGAATCGCCAGCGTTGTCCCCTCGATCCACCGGAGGGCCGCGAAGGGCGGAACGTCACGCGCGAGCGTGTTGAGCGCGCGGGTGACCCCCTCCCACTCCGAGTAGTCGTGCCACACGATCGTCCCGCGGCCGCCGCGCAGCATCTGCAGCGCGCGGCGCGAGTCGCTGAGGACGTACTCGTACGCGTGGGACGCGTCCACGAAGATGAAGTCGGCGGCGTACGGCCCGAAGTCGAAGGTCGCCGAATCGCCGAGCAGTTGGCGAATTTTGGGCGCCAGGTCGGTGCCCAGAAACCTCGCCCCTGATACTGCCTTGTCGACGTACTTGCGCTCGGCCGGGGCCAAGTCGAGCGACGGCGCCAGGTCCGGCGGTAGGTCCAGTGTGTAGACCACCGCGTCGGCCGGCGAGTTGGCCGCGAGATTGAGCGTGGTGCGGCCGTCGAAAGTCCCGATCTCGAACAGTGCCCGGGGGGCGCGCTCGCGCACGAGGCGCGCGAGGACGAGGAGCTCGAGGATGGTGACGTTGCCGTCGCGGCTCGCTGGCTCACGCAGCAGCACCGGCGTGTCCTCGCGCGTCACCTCGGCGACTGACACGGTCGGAAGGAGCGGCGTGGGCGCCGCCTCGTAGCCGAAGTGCTTCGCGATGTTGTGGATCAATCCCCGATGTCGCCGCGAGTGGAGTCCCAGCGTGAAGGCGTAGCCGGCCCCGCCCGCCGCGACGACGTATCGTTTCGCGAAGCTGACCAGCCGCCTCATGCCCCTCCGGGTTCGAGTCGGAGCCGGCACCAGCGCCCCACGCCGCCCGCGCCGGTCGTACGTTATACGGGGGACACGTGACCGGAAAGCAGCTCCGCGGCGCTCGTCGAACGGCGGCTCTCGACTTTCAGCTCTCGGCCCTCGGCTGGGGCGGTCCGCAGTAGCCGAGAGCCGAGGGCCGAGCGCCGAGAGCCGCCCTTTATTGGTACGCCTCTTGACCTGAGCCCAGCCATGACGACGAGCGCAGACCAACGCTGGCCCAGCACGTTGTGGATCGTCCGGCACGGCGAGAGCGCGGGGAACGTCGCCCGCGACATCGCCGACGCGGCGGGCCACCACGTCATCGACATTCCCATGCGCGACGTCGACGTGCCGCTCTCGCCACTCGGCGAGCGCCAGGCCACGGCGGTCGGGCACTGGTTCGCGAGCGCGCCGGAGGACCGGCAGCCGACCGTGGTCCTGACGTCGCCGTACCTGCGCGCGCGGCGCACCGCGGAGCTGATCAGCGAGGTGGGCGGGTTCGCCTCCGGCGTGGCGGAGCTGATCGTCGACGAGCGGCTGCGCGAGAGGGAATTCGGAGTGCTCGACCGCCTGACGACTGCCGGCATCAAAGCGCTCCACCCCGACCAGGCGGAGTTCCGGCGGCTCCTCGGCAAGTTCTACCACCGGCCGCCCGGCGGCGAGAGCTGGTGCGACGTAATCCTCCGGCTGCGCAGCGCGCTCGACACGATCTCGCTGCACCACTCCGGCGAGCGCGTGCTCGTCGTCGCGCACCAGGTGGTCGTGCTTTGCCTTCGCTACCTGTTGGAGTGCATGACCGAGGAGGACATCCTCGCCGTCGACCGCGCCACTGAGATCGCCAACTGCTCGGTGACCGCCTACGAGTTCGACGCGTCCGTCGGCAGGCACGGACAGCTCGTGCTCCGGCTGTTCAACTTCGTGGCGCCGCTCGAGGTGGAAGGCGCTCCAGTCACCTCGAGGCCGGATGTCGAAATCGCGGCCAAGTAGTAAGCCGCGAACGGCGCGCACGCAGGGCAGACGGTCGGCCATGGTGCCACTGACGGTGGCCCTGCCGAGGAGATGGCCGCTTCCAGCGCTCGACGCCGGCGGGGACAAGGAGAGCCGCGGCCGGGTGCTGGTGGCGGGCGGATCGATTCGCCTGCCCGGAGCGGTGGTGCTGGCGGGAACGGCGGCTCTGCGCGTAGGGCCAGGGCTCGTCGGCGACCGTGCCGTGGCGGGGCTCCTCGTCGGCCTGCTGCGCCGCGTTCGAGCGGCGACGGTCGTGGTCGACGCCGCCGCCCTTCCGCCGGTGGGCGCCAACCGTGCCGGTCTGGCGGCCCGCGCCGCCGAGCCGACTCAGGCCGCCGCCTGGGGCGTCTATGCCGATCTGCACGGGGAGGCCGGCAACGTACTGGCGCGCCGCATGGGTGGGATCGGCTTCCTCGCCCGCGAGCTGCTCGACGAGGTCCCGCCGATCATGGCGTCTCTGGCCAAGCGGAGGTAATGGAGCGGAGGGCGCGGCGCCCCCACGACGACGAGGGTGGGCATCTTGGAGACGCTCGCCCTCGCCGCCGCCCTAGTCGGTCGGCGCTCGCCGCGCCACGAGCGCCGGATTCAGCCGCCGGTGCGGCCCGAATTCCCAGCTGGTGCCACCGGTGGGCCACCCGCACGAGCGGCGAGCTCGGCCTGCCGCGCTTCGCTGGCCCCGATGTATGCCTCGAGGAGCCGGACGCGCAGGTCCCCCGGGCGGTGGGTGCTCCGCGGTTTCATGCCCTCGAAAATGCGGCGCGCACCGGCCGGGTCGTTCGTCTTGAGCTTCGCGACCACAGCCCCGTCGGAGAACAGCCCCACCGGGAGGAATGGCGCCCCTGCCTTCATCGCCGGGAAGAGGCGATCGGCGGCGGCCGCCGACTCGGCGAAATCCCACGCGGCGAGGCCGTGCAGGAACGCCACCACGTCGAGCACGTACACGGGCGCCCTCTGGCGGTCGAGGTACCGCCGCACGTCGGCGAAGAAGCGCTCGTCGACGACGCCGGCGCTACCACCGTGGATGTCGGCGTACACGGCGCCCACCTCCGCCAGCCACATGGGCCAGTTGGCCGGCGGCGCTGGATTGGCGAGCGCTGCCCGGAACTGCCACGCGCGCTGGCTCGCCGCCGCGTGCGCCGGCCGGAGCGCCGAATCGACCGCGGCGGTGGACAGCCCGCGGCGCAGCGTGGCGGCGCGCGCCAGCGCGTGCATGCGCGCGATGCCCGGGACGGGGGCGACGACTTCGTCGGTGAACGGCGAGCGGCGCCCTGCCAGCGCTCCGACCATGTCGAACGGGGGCGCGCCCAGGCTGGAGAAGCCGACGGCGCCGACCGTGACGAAGCGGGCGCGCTCGCCGCCCAGGTCGAGCACCGGGTAGAAGTCGGAGTTCGGCTGCGCCCACCGGTCGAGCAGCGGGGCGAGCACGGCACGGTTTGCCAGCCACGCGGCATCGAGCGCCCGCGGCGTGAATGGCGTGCTGCGGCGCAGGTCGGCCGCAACTGCGGGGTAGTCGACCACGGACCACCGCGGTGCCCGCACCGACCGCTCGCCGGAGGCCACGATGACCATGTCGCCGTCGCCGGTCGCGTAGATCTCGTAGGCGGGGAAGCTCTGGTGCAGCGCCGCCAGCACGCTCAGCACGAGACCGTCGTCGATCTCGTACAGGTGAAGCCATTGCGCGAAGACGCCCCCGGGGGCGAGGTGGTGGCGCACGCGCTGGTAGAACTCGGCGGTGAACAGCCCGGAGACGCCGCTCACCCACGGGTTCGACGGCTCCGAGAGGATGAGGTCGAACTGGCGGCCGGAGGTCGCGAAGAACGACTTCGCGTCGTCCACCACGTGATGCGCACGCGGGTCGTCGAAGACGCGCCGGTTGGCGGGGTAGAAGGCGCGCGAGCCGGCAATCATTTGCGGCTCGATCTCGATGGTGTACAGCTCGCGCACGGCGGGACTGCCGAGGAGCACGTGCGACGACATGCCGGTGCCGTGTCCGATGACGGCGATCGTGGATGCCCCCGGGGCGTGGGCCAGCGCCATCAACGGCAGGAGCAGCTGCGTGCTCTCGTCCCCGCCGATCGCGTGGCGCTGCGGCGCGGCGGCGTCCGCCGGTGCGTACCGACTCGGAATGATCGAGCCGTCCGGCTTCCCGTTCGTGGCAATAGTGAGCTGCCCGTTGGGCTGCCCGCGCTGGCGAGTGACGGCGACGGACGCCGTCCGCCCGTCCTGGTAGAAGAGCACGTCCTTCCCCGGGGCGGCGTCGAGGTCCGGAAGGCTGCCGTGCCGGAAGACGCCGCTGGTGAGCAGGAGTGGATCGAAGCGGTTCGTCAGCGCCGCGACCGTCACGGCGGCGACCACGCTCCCTGCCGCCACGGCGGCGAATACGCGGTCGCGCGGCCGTGCCCGAGCGCGGGCGGCCAGCAGCAGCACGCCGAGCGCCATGTCGATCGTCGCGCCGGCCACCAGCAGCGCCTTGAGGCCGACGACGGGGAGTAAGAGCAGGCCGGCGAGCACCACCCCGAGAATGGAGCCCAGCGTGTTCACCGAGTACACGGTCCCGATGGCTCGCTCGCCCTGGCCGGCGGCGATGAGCGTCCGCGTGATCAGCGGTAGGGTGATGCCGGCGCAGAAGGTGGCCGGGAGCATGACGGCCAAGGCGAAGCCGTATCGGGCGACGCCGAAGAGCGCGTAGCCCTGGTCCGTGCTCCGCAAGGCGTGCAGCAGGAACGCCGTCCACTCGTACGACGCCAGGTAGACGGGAAGCGTGGCCAGTGCGGCGAGCCCCATGCACCACTGCACGATGCCGAGCGCGCGTACCGGGTCTTCGAACCGGTCGGCGTGCCGGCCAGCCCAGAGCGCGCCGAGGGCGAGGCCGAGGATGAATGCCGACAGCATCAGCTCGAAGGCGTGGGTCGCGCTTCCGAGCACCAGCGCGAGCATCCGGATCCAGGCGATCTCGTAGACGAACGAGGCGATGGCCGTCCCGAACGTCACCGCCAGGAGGAGGGTTCGGAGTCGGCTCGGCCGAATGCCCGCGCCGGCTGGCGCGGCGTGTGCCCGCGGCGGGGTCCTCGGGGCGGCCTCGGCCCGATCCCGCGTCAGCCGCACGGCAACCATCGTGACGAGCGCGACGAGCAGGTTCAGGATCGCGGCCGCCGCGAGCGTGCCGGGCAGCCCGGCCGCCCCCACTAGGTAGAAGCCCGCGACGAGGACGCCGAGGGCGGCGCCGAGGCTGTTCGTGAAGTAGAGCAGCGCCAGGGTACGCCCGGGGAGTGACGGGGCGCGGCGCAGCAGGCCGGCGCTCATCAGGGGGAACGTCGCGCCGAGCAGGACCGACTGCGGGAGGATGAGCAACGCGACGATCACCCACTTGGCCACGACCAGCAATGGGCCGCCGGCGAGCGCGGGAAAGAGCGCGTCGTACGCCAGACCCGTGACCGCGCCGTAGATGCCGTGGAAGGAGAGTCCGATGAGCCCGACCGCGAGCTCGGTCGTGGCGTACCAGAGCAGCGGATGGCGGATCCGCTCCGACCGCCGGCCGACGAGGGCCGCACCCAGCGACATCCCGCCGAGAAAGATGGTGAGGACGATGATCTGGGCGTACGCGCTGTGGCCGACGAAGAGCCCGAGATAGCGGCTCCAGATCGACTCGTACATCAAGCCGGCCGCTCCGGAGAGCACGAACGCGAGGTACAGGAGAGTGCGCATGGATGGGAGGCTGGGGCGGGTGCGCGGCGCGCCGGAGCCGCGGCGGCCGTCGCTCCGGTGTGGACGACGAACGGCGGACGTGGGAAACGCCGCGGCGCCCTTCCACGTGACCGAACCCCTGCCCAAATTCGGGGCTACTGGTTACGCATCTGGTTGCGCCTCTGGTTGCGCCTCTGGTTACACATGCTGCGCGGGCCGAGCCCCCAACCCCGGTCGTCCCATGGCTCAACAAAGCTCGTTCGACGTCACCACCGGCGTGGACCTGCAGGAGGTCGACAACGCCGTGAATCAGGCGCAGAAGGAGATCGCCCAGCGCTACGACTTCAAGGGCTCGAAGGCGAGCATCGACTTCCGCCGCGGCGAGAATAAGCTCGTCCTAGTGGCCGACAGCGACTTCCAGATGCAGGCGCTGTTCGACGTGCTGCAGGCGAAGCTGATCAAGCGCGCGGTGCCGGTGAAGAACCTCGACGTCGGCGAGGTAAAGCCGGCGGGCGGCGACACGGTGCGCCGTGAGCTGGGGCTCAAGATGTCGCTCGACGGCGACACGGCGAAGAAGGTGGCCGCCGCCATCAAGGACGCGAAGCTCAAGAAGGTGCAGGCCGCCATCCAGGGCGACCAGGTGCGCGTCAGCTCCCCGTCCAAGGACGACCTGCAGGCCGCCATGGGGATCCTGCGGTCGAAGGACTTCGGGGTGGAGCTGAAGTTCGGGAACTATAGATAGAGCGGCTCTCGGCGCTCAGCCCTCGGCTCGCGGCTGGGGCGTTCGTGGGGAACCCCTCGGCGTCAGGTGGACGTGCCTGACGCCGAGGGGTTCCTGCTTCCCGCCGTAGCCGAGCGCCGAGGGCCGAGAGCCGCTGTCTTACGCGCTCGCCACCGCGTGGCGGCGCGGCCCGCCGGCGACCGCCGCGGGCTGCGTCAGCACCTTGCTCCATTGGCCGACGACCTCACGGTAGGCGGTCCCCACCGGGCGGATCCTACGGTGGAGGTCGTAGAGGCCGACCGGGTGCAGGTCGTTCCGCTCGACGCGGAGTGCGTGCTGCCAGTCGATCTGGTCGGTGAGCGAATACCAGGTGAAGCCCGTCACCGGAATGCCGGCCGAGCGGAGCGCGAGGATGTCCTCCCACTGCTCCTTGAGCCAGTTCACCGCCAGGTGCGAGACGCGGTTCGTCTCGCAGTGGAAGAGCGGCACGCGGTAGCGCTGGTAGTACTCGGTGGCGAGCCTCCGGAACCCGAGCGGCTGGCGCGAGACGGTGCGGCGGCCCGTGGAGGCGACGCGGTGCTCGCACGTCGGGTAGTAATCGAGGCCGATCCACCGCTGCCCGACGGCGCGGCGCTCGCGGAAGAAGGCCAGGTCGTTCGACGTCACGCCGTGCTGGTTCAGCCACCCCGCCATGCCGGGCGCCAGCTCGCGCCCGTGGGTCAGGTCGAGCGAGACGAAGCGGACGGCGTTCCAGTGGTCGGCCTCGCGCTGCGCGCCGCGGCCCGCCGGCTGGAAGTGCTCCATCGACTCGCCCTGGACGATGACCGCGTCGGGCCGCTCCGAGAGGATCGCCTCGACCGCCAGTTCGTGGGCCATGCAGAGGTTGCGGAGTGCGCGCACGAAGGCGGCGTCGCTCGTCTCGCACTCGTTCCACCACCCCATGCGCGCCGAGAAGTTGGCGCAGATGAAGATCTCGTTCACCGGGGTGAAGTAGCGCACCCACGGATAGCGCTGCGCGAACGCCCGCGCGTACTCGGCGAACAGCACCGGGAACGCCGGGTCCTGGAAGCCGCCGAGCCAGTTCGGCACGCCGAAGTGGCACAGGTCGGCGATCACCTCGATGCCGAGCCCCTTGAGGCGCTGCATCGCGTCGTCGGCGCTCGACCAGTCGAAGCGGTCGGGCGCGGTGTGCGTGCGGTAGTACGCGGGCCCATACCGCAGCGCGGGGAGGCCCATCTCCTTGACCAGGGCGAAGTCCTCTTCCCAGCGCGCGTAGTGGCCGCACTTGTCCATCTGGTCGATACGCTTGCCGTTCGCGATCGTGGGGTAACTGTTCTCGATGCCGGTGGCAAACAGGAACGTCATACGAGTGTTGGTAGCGTCGGAATCGACTCGGGGCGGGGCTCGCGCGGGGCACGGCCGGGTCGCGGATCAGGCGCCCGAAGGGCAGCGCGACGATGCCCAAGGACGATGGATCGTACGGGAGGTAAAAAGGGGAGGGGGGTTGGAGAAGGTTCCAAAGGTCCCAACCGTACGTACAAGGTTCCAACCGTGCATACCCGGAAGTCCGTGATTCGGATCACGCCGACGCGCCGGCCCCGCGTCAGGCACCCGCGTCAGCGCCGCATGACGAGAGGAGGGGTGGAGGGTCGGAGGCTCGGAGGGTCGGCAGGTGCGGGTCGGAGGGGCGGGGCGGCAGCGGAGCCTTTTCGACCCGTCGACCCGCCTCGGACTTTGCTCGCCGAGAGGGGGCGGCTAGCTTTCGCTCACGCCCATGGACACCCTCCCCGCCGCGCTCCCCCGCCTGTGAAGATCGGCTTCATCACACTCGGCTGCGACAAGAACACCGTCGACAGCGAGCGGTATCTGGCGCAGCTCGCCACGTACGGCGCCGAAGCGGCCGGCTCGCTCGACGAGGCGGACGTCATCGTCGTGAACACCTGCGGCTTCATCGACGCCGCGAAAAAGGAGTCGATCGACGCGCTCGTCGAGGCGGGACGCTACAAGGCCGAGGGCGCGTGCCAGGCGGTCGTGGCGGTGGGCTGCATGGTGCAACGGCACAAGCAGGAGTTGGTCGAGGCACTGCCGGAGGTGGACCTCTTCCTCGGGACGTCCGAAGTGGACCGGCTCATCCCCGAGCTCGGCGAGCGCGGATTGATCGGGGGGCCCGTGACGCTCCACCCGGGCGAGCGCGCGTTCGTCGGCGACTTGCCGCACGTGCGCTACCTCAAGATCAGCGAGGGGTGCGACCACGGGTGTGCGTTCTGCGCGATCCCGCTCATGCGCGGCAAGCACCGCTCGTTCGCGCTCGACGAGATCGTCCGCGAGGCGCAGCTGCTCGAGTTGCAGGGCGCGCGGGAGGTGAGCCTCGTCGCGCAGGACCTCGCCCACTACGGGCGCGACCGGCGCGACGGCGTGCGGCTTCCGGAGCTGCTCGAGGCGCTCGTCCGCGAGACGTCGATCCCCTGGTTCCGCAACCTGTACCTCTACTCCGCCGGCATCACGCCGCGGCTGCTCGAGGTCATCGCGACGCAGCCCCGCGTGCTGCCGTACTTGGACATGCCGATCCAGCACGCGGCCGACGCCGTGCTCGCCCGCATGCGCCGCCCCGAGCGGCAGCGCACGATCCGCGACAAGGTCGCGCGGTTCCGGGACGCGGTGCCCGACGTATCCATTCGCACGACGTGCATCGTCGGCTTCCCGGGCGAGACGGAGCAGGACTTCGAGACCCTCCTCGCCTTTCTGGAGGAGGTGCAGTTCGACCGCGTGGGCGCGTTCACGTACTCGCCGCAGGAGGGCACCAGGGCCTACGCGATGGACGACGACGTGCCCGAGCCCACCAAGCGCGAGCGCCTCGAGCGACTCACGGAGCTCCAACGGTCGATCACCGCCGAGCGCTACGAGCGGCACCTCGGGCGCCAGGTGCGACTCCTCGTGGACCAGTCTGCCGCGAGCGGCGCGCCCGCGCTCGCCCGTGCGCCGTGGCAGGCGGATGACGTGGACGGCGTGACGCGCGTCACCACCGACGCCCCCGCCGGGAGCTTCGTGGACGCGACTGTCACCGACGTGGTGGACGACTACGACTTCGAGGCCGAGCTGATTCGCGTGGTCGATGCCCCGCGTCAGGCGGGCCCGCGGCCCGCCCGCCGGCTGCCGCTCGTCGGCGCCGGTGCGCCCGTGACGATCGGGAGCTTCGGGCGGTGAGGGAGAGAACTACCGGGAGTCGGGAGGCGGGGGTCGGGAGTCGGGCGCGCGG
>Ga0307405_10001008_pt1 | contig 11367 bp, 15 predicted proteins | sample 322Cmetagenome_2_FD_203311 | JGI IMG/M metagenome (GOLD analysis project Ga0307405, IMG submission 203311) | Maize rhizosphere microbial communities from greenhouse at UC Davis, California, United States - 322HYB-C-1 | ecosystem: Host-associated > Plants > Roots > Rhizosphere > Soil | place...
CGGGCCAGCCCGAGCCGGCGCAACCCGAGCCACGGCAGCCCGCGCCGGGGCAGCCCGACCCGGGCCAGCCCGACCCGGGCCAGCCCGACCCGGGCCAGCCAGGACCGGGCCACCCCAATCGAGGCCAGCCCGACCCGCGGCACCCCGACCCGGGGCCACCGCCACCGCCACCGCGGGGCGCCGGCCCAGCCGGCCTGCGCATCGGTCCTCATAGCTGAAAGCTCGGCCGCTCCGGCGATTTCCTTGAAGCCGCCTCTCGCGCGGTCGCCGGTTCCTGCCGACACAGCCAAGAAGGAGCATCCGAGGAAGGAGCGACCCAGGTTGCACCAGTTCGTCCGTGTCGCCGTGGCCGCCGCCGCCCTGCTGGCCGTGCTCGGCCGGCCGGCGCCGGCGGCCGCCGAGACGGCCGAGCAGTGCCTCGCCGCCATGAACCAGTACCGGACGGCCGCTGGGCTGAACCGGGCGTCGGCGACCTCGATCCCCGCCCTGGGCAAGGCGGCCGCCGCCCACGCCGCCTACCGGGTCAAGGTCGACACCGCCACCGTCGACTACCTGGCCCTCCTCGGCCTGCCCGACCTGGGCCTGTTCGGTCCCGACCAGACCGCCCACCTGGAGTCGCCCAAGCTGCGGGACCTTGGCTTCACCGGCGTCAACCCCTGGGACCGGACCAAGGCGGCCAAGCTGGCCGACGGCACCTGGCGCTACCAGTACGAGGACGTCACCACGGCCACCGGCATCACCGCGGCCAACCTCAAGGGTGTCCGCAGCTGGATCGACGCCCCCTACCACCGCCTGCCCCTGCTGGACGCCAACACCCGCCACATCGGCTGCGCCGTCGACCAGCGGGGGAGCTACTCCGCTCAGGTCCTGGAGATGGCCGCCACCTGGAAGGACACCACCAAGCGGATCACCCTGTACCCGGCCCCGGGCCAGAAGGCCGTCCCGGTCTCGTTCAACCGCTGCCAGGAGCACCCCACCCCGTTCGGGGGCGCCTGCGCCGCGGCCAGCCCCACCCAGCAGGTCGGCTACGTGGTCACCGTCCAGGCCGACGGCTACTACGCCATGAAGGTCCAGGGCATCGCCTTCTCCAAGGGCTCGGCCCGCGCCCCGGTCGACATCCACCGTGCCGTCCGCTACCGCACCCAGAAGACGACCGTGCCCGCCTCGGCGGTCGACACCAGCCTCCCGGCCAACGCCGCCATGCTGGCCGCCAAGTCCCCCCTGGCTGCGGCCACCACCTACAACGTCCGCATCTCCGGGTACGTGCAGGCGGCCAAGGGCGGCAAGTGGGTGCAGTTCAAAACCGGGTCTGGTCGTTCACCACCGCCTGATCCCAGGCGCAGAACCCGCCCGGTAACGCGAGCCGCGGCGTTCGCGCTTGGTCTCAATCGTGCGCTGGAAGGGCCGGACCTCCGAGGCCGTCGAGCTCCGTGACGTCCTGCGCGACTACAACCAGGGCAAGCTTCATGGCTGCCCCGACACCTGCGGCAAGCACCGCTCCGGCAACGACAAGCCCGGCCACGAAGACGGCAAGTCCGGCCGCCAGGGCACCCGCTACTGGCGAGCGATCTAACGAAGGTGGTAGCGACCACGGCGGGGGAGGGCGACCTCCCCCGCCGACGCATTCTGCTTCCAGGGAACGGAACGATCAGGAGGTCGGCTCCGCCTTCATGGGTGCGCGCGCTCGCGGCTCGGCGGGTCCTGCGGACTGCGTTGGGCCGACTGCTTTCCAGAGGTCTCTGGCCTTCAAGAGCCACGCGGTACCGAATGCCCAGACCGAAATCACTTCGGCAAGATACAGCGGCGTAAGCTCCCAGATGGTGACGTTGAGGAGCCCGCCAACGATGGCCCATGCGACCGCTCCCAGGATCACCCATCCGCAGGCACTCACAACCGTGGCCGTCCAAGCCCTGGTTGCCATCTCGGGCCGCTTGCTACGGTCCTTTTCGCCCTTTGCGAACACAAAGAAGCACATCGCCGCCAGGCTGAGGATGAAGGTCGCCGCGAAGGTGAAATGAATTGAGGCCGCCAGCCGCTCACCGAGCTGCTGCTGGATCGATGAGCACCCGTCGGGCATCGGCGTGACACCACACCTGGGGGCGTCTGCCAGCAGATGGGGCCGCATGGTCGGAAAGAAGACGACCCCGATGACCGCGAGGCCCGCCACGAGGCTGAGCCGAAAGTCAAGGCTCTTGGTCCCTGCCATATACGTTGCCAGGAAGAACCCGGTCACGCATAAGCTGGCCACGAAAAAGTCGCGCATCGAGGTGTGGTAGTAGGCGCTGAGTGATCCCCGGACGTGCACACCGCCCCGGAGAAAGAAAGCTTCACCGGCGATCAGAACAAGGGGCAGAACGATCCCGATTATCCCGATGATCGCCCGGGTCCAGAGATTAGCCAAGCGCAGGAGTCCGGATTCATCCCTATCTTCTATCAGTGTTTTCAGTTCAGCGGGAGGAGGAGGTTCAATCGGTTCGCGAAGCTTGCTCATATTCTCGCTCCTTGTGAAGCAGGACGTTCGAAGACCGCAATCGAGACATCGAGATCGAACGCCTCAGTGATGACGTCGCCCCGGTGGACCACGAGCATGATTGCTAGGAAGAACCGGTCGGTGAGCAGTTGTTGCCACACCGCCCTGGGCATGGCCGCTCTGCTCGAGTCGGTGGCATGCGTGCCTGATCATTGGGCCCTGTCCAAGGGATCAGGGCGTCGAATGAGTGGTTGCTGCCGAGGCGCATCGTGGTCTGGAGGATCGACCTCCAGGCGCAGCACCACGTCGCTCTCGCGTACCTTCCAGGTGGCACCCCGGCAGGAGTCGACGTCGCAGGAACGCCAGTCCGGAGGCTGATAGAGCACGAGAATCCCGTCCGCCTTGCCGAGGTAGACCAGCCGGGCCATGAGCAGCTCTTTGGGCGGTTGGCCGGGACCGATCCAGGTCACCCGGGCGGGGTCGGCTTCGATGGAGAGGAACGCCAGCTCGGCCGGGTGCACCGCCCGCCCGAGCTGCAGCCGCTTGCCCGCGAAGCTCCGGTCGAGGGGTAACGCCCACGCAAACGACAAGATCATCAGCAGCACGACGACACTGGCGCCGAGCAGGGCTCGGTGCCGGTCGGCCATCAGGTCGATGTAGCGGGATCGGCGGCGGAGCCGGGGAAGCAGCCGGCGCCAGACGCTGACCATCCCTGCCGACAGCAACAGCACAATGAGCATGTTGGTTCCCGGGCTGCCCGGGATGGTCCACACCCACAGGTGGATGAACCGGGACATGCTGGAGAGCATGCGCAGCTGCGTGATCCCCAGTTCCTCAGGGGCGACACCGTAGCGCTGGTAGAACCAGACGTAGGCCTGCCGCAGGATGGCGTAGGCAACCAACCCGAGCGAGGAGGGCACCAGCGCCACCAGCGGGCCCTCCAACAACTGCCGGCTGCCCGCGGGTGGACTTGTCGGCACCGGCCGCGCTGGTCTGGCGTGCGGCGGCGTCGCTGACGGCTGGGCGGAGTCGCCGCTCGCCCACCCATAGGTGCGCTGAGTCGGCGGCGAGAGAAGGACGCTCTGGCCGTCGCGGAGAGAAGTATCCGACTTCACGGTGCCCCCCGAACAAAACGGAACGCTGCAGACAAGCACGCGTACTGGGACTATTGTCATGATCGAGTGTTTTGAAGTCCACGGATTTATTTGGCCCTTCGACTGCCCTTGGCGGATTGTGACCTCAGGCTGGATGCGCCGAGGCGCCTGAGCAGAGGTATCCGGTGGGTGGTGATCTCGGTGCCGGCGCTGTTGTTCATCAGCGGGTTAGGCATAAGCCAGGCCTAGGCGGATCGGGATCGCTCCTTATGATAGGAGCGTCCGGTACCTCAGATTTGGGAAGGAGTACCTCTGCCGACCGCCCCGCAGTGCCGGTAGGACGGGGCGGGAGCGGGTACCCATGGCGTCATGGCCGACCCTGATGACATCGACAGCTCCGATGTGCTCGAGCGAGCCGAGCAGACCCAGGCGAAGAGCAAAGCGCTGCGGGAGCAGGTCGCCCGTGCTGCGGAGGCGGTTGCCAAGACCGAGCAGGAGGTCGCGCGCGTGCACCGGCAGCTCGCGGATCAGGGTGGCCCACAGGCAGCGGAGGCCAGGGAGCAGGCCACCCGGGCTGAGGAGATCGCGGTAAAGGAGCGAGCCGAGGCCGAGCGCCTGCGCCGGGCTGAACCCGGCTGAGGATGGCCCTGGCGTGCGACTGTCCATGGCCGCCCGGAGCTTCGCAACCCGGCGGCCAGGGCCGGCAGCCCCATGACGACGAGGGCGGCAGCGGCTGTTAGGGCGACGAACGCCCCTACCAGCTTTCGCATGCGATCCTCCTACGGGAGAGGGGCGGACGAGATCGCGGACCGGTCCGAGACTCCCGCACCATAGGGCCGGAAGATTCCCTCGACAAGTACGAGCCTGTCGAATTACCCGATTGAGATATCGTAGTCCGACAATACGTGCCGGGTCAGTTCGCCGGGATTTCGACCTCGACCTGCATCCCACCCTTGTCCAGGGATTGCTGGGCCGCCTCCAAGGTGGCGACCACCCGGACGCCGTTCCAGCCGTCGGTGCGGGGGCGGGCGCCCGTGCGGCAGCACTCCAGGAAGTGGTCCAGCTCCAGGGCCAGGGGCTCGGTCAGGTCGGTGCGGGGGACGTGCAGGTCGCCGCGGCGCAGGCGGAACTGGAACTCGCCGAAGCCGCCGCCCACCGGGTCGGCGCCCTTGTCGTAGACGCGCAGCTTGGCTTCGGAGTCGAGGTCGTCGAAGACCACCATCCGCCGCGAGCCGACCACGGTGGTGCGGCGCAGCTTGGACGGGTCCAGCCAGGACACGTGCACATGCGCCAGGACCCCGCCGTCGTAGCCGAGGGTGGCGAAGACCACGTCTTCGACCTCGGCGTGGAGGTAGCGGGCGCCGCGGGCCGATACCCAGCGGGGGGCCGAGCCGACCAGGTAGTTGGCGATGGAGACGTCGTGGGGGCCGATCGACCACAGGGCGTTGATGTCGCTCTGGATGCGGCCCAGGTTGACCCGCTGGGAGTGCAGGTACCAGAGGTCGCCGAGCTCACCCGCCTCCAGCAGCTCCCGCATCCGGGTCACGGCCGGGTTGTACTCGAAGGTGTGGCCGACGGCCAGGACCCGCCCGGCTCGGTCGGCAGCCTCCGCCAGGGCGACCGCCTCGGCCGTTGACAGGGCCAGGGGCTTCTCGACCAGGACGTGCTTGCCGGCGGCGAGGGCGTCGGCGACCAGGGGGGCGTGGGTGCGGGCGGGGGAGGCGATCACCAGGGCGTCGACCTCGGGGTCGGCCATGACCTCGGCCGGGTCGGCCAGGGTCCGCACCCAGGGGTAGCGGTGCTCGACCTCGGCCCGCCGGGCCGGGTCGGGGTCGACGCAGGCCACCCAGCCCTTGCCCAGGCGCAGGTGCAGGTTCCGGGCCAGGTTCGGTCCCCAGTACCCGTACCCGAGCAGGGCCACCCGGGGTTCGTCGCTCGCGTCCATGCCCTCATCCTAGAGGGCCGGGGCGCAGCGCATCCGGCCGCCTCCCGGCGCTGGTGACGAATGGCACGTCACCGGGGTATCGCGCGGCACTGCCCCCCGACGCGACAGCGCGCACCCTGGTTGCCGAAGGGGGCGCTGACGTGCCTGGATTGTGGAGTGGAACCCGAGCCGTGAGGAGCAGAAGGGCCGTGAACCCGATCGTGAGGTCCTGGCGGTGTTCCGCCCTGTGCTGGTCATGCGGCGATGCGGTCCCGCTTCAGGCGGCGACCCGCAGCGAGGTCGAGCGTCCCATGCGCTGGCACTGCCCGGCGTGCGACGTGCGCTGGCACGCCTACGCCGACCGGGTGGAACTGCCGGCCCCGGTCATCGCGTGACCGGGTTGGTTGACTTGGGATAGCTGTGAGCGCAGGCTTCCGCGGTGGGGAGGCGGGGGCGCTTGCAGACGCAGCCCTTCCTTGGCCGCCGCGGGACTGTGCCGAGCCACTGGCGAAACCGACCGCCTCCATGGTCGGGGAGGTCGCTCATGTGGACACCTGGTCCACGAGCTGGAGGCCGCGCCCAGTCAATCCTGGCGAGCTGGCGCTGGCGTCTGATTGTTGGGGTCCTAGCCGCGCTGCTGGTGGTCACCGGAGTAGTGTCGATCGCCTCGGCGTCCTCCAGCGGTGGAGGGCGCGACGGGGGACGGACACTGCAGTTCCGGACCACGGTGGTGTCGTCATCGGTCAACGACGCGGGCCATGGCGGCGTCGCCGATGTGACGGCGGTGCTGTTCTCCATGCAGCGGCCAGATGGCAGTGCGGCCGGGCAGGGGTGGATCTCCTGCGTCAACATCCTGGCCACTGACCAGCTTTGTCACGCGGCGTTCGTGCTGGCCAATGGGCAGATCCAGGCGCAGGCGGAGATCCCCATGGCCGCCACGACGTTCACCGCGGCCATCACCGGCGGGACGGGCGCCTTCGAGGGCGTCAGCGGGCGGGTCGACAACGTCCGGGTGGCGCCGGGCGTGATCGACCGCACCTTCCATCTGCTGGCCCACCACCACTGATGTTCCCCCAAAGCGCTGCCGGCACCGAGCAGCCAAGGCGGCTGGTCAGCCGGTCACCGCGAACGTGGCCGACGCCACCGTGCTGCTTTGGCGGCCCTTGGCCTGGAAGGTGTCTTTGCGTCCCGGGTAGTGGGAGCCAGCAAACCCGCTCGGCACCGCAAACGAGGCCGCAACCTGGCCACTGGCGGTGGCCTTGGCGGCTGCCAACACCTCCGCCCCAAAGGCGACATCAACCCGCTCTGCGGGAGCGAACCCGCGGCAGGAGAGAATGACCCGAGCCCCGGCCGGTCCTCTGTTCGGGGAGAGGGCGCAGCTTGCCTTGGCCGAGGTGAGCACGGTGGTTGTGGTTCCGGCCGCAGCCTTTGAGTGCGTGGTTGCGGCGGCGGTCAACTGGGTCGCGGGGACCGACGACGGGGCTGAGGATCCCGGTGCGGCGGTCTGGTCGGCGGTGCCAGAGGTGCAGCTGGTGACCGCCAAGCTGGCGACAAAGACGACGGTGGCGATGATCCGTACTGGTCGCATGGCGCCTCCCCCAACAACCACGACCCTATAGGCCCCAGGACACCCAGCCTAGCGACATCTATCGGGTTCGAAGGCGTTCTGCGACAATCGCGGACATCATGGTCATCGGGCGTCAGGGAGGGCAGACCATGGATCGCGAGGGCCAGACCGCCACCGCCGGAACGCCACTCGCCAAGCAGTTGGGCCGGGTTGGGCTGTGGACCAGCAAGCTGGACCTCCAGCCGGCCGACCAGCTCCGGGGCATCCTCACCGAGCTGGAGGGGCTGGGTTGGGGTTCGCTGTGGTCCTGGGAGGTCTTCGGCCGTGAGGCGCTGACCAACGCCGGGCTGCTGCTGTCCACCAGCCAGCGGCTGGTGGTCGGTACCGGGATCGCCAACATCTGGGCGCGTGATCCGGTCGCCATGGCCGCCGCCCAGCGCACCTTGGCCGAGGCCTATCCGGGCCGCTTCGTGCTCGGCCTCGGCGTCAGCCATGCCCCGATCGTGGACGCCCGCGGTCACCGCTATGAGCGGCCGCTGGAGCGGATGCGAACCTATCTGGACGCCATGGACGCCGCCCCCTGGCAGGGCCCACCACTCAAGCAGGAGCCGGTGCGGGTGCTGGCCGCCCTCGGCCCGCGGATGCTGGAGCTGGCCGCGGAACGCTCGGCCGGCGCCCTGACCTACAACGCCGCGCCGGAGGCGACCGCCTGGGCGCGGTCGATTCTCGGCACCGGGCCGCTGCTGGCCGTTGAGCAGGCCGTGGTGGTGGAGCAGGACCCGGTGACCGCCCGCATGCTCGCCCGCGAGCTTCTCGCCTTCTACCTGACCCTCCCCAACTATGTGCGGGCCTGGGAGCGAGCGGGGTTCGAGCCCGAGGACCTCGCCGATGGGGGCAGCGACCGGCTGGTCGACGCGGTGGTGGCCTGGGGAAGCCCGGACGCGATCGCCGAGCGGGTGTCGGCCCATCTGGAGGCGGGCGCCGACCACGTCTGCCTTCAGGTGCTCGATCCCGACCCCAGCGCCCTCCCCATGGCCGCCTGCCGCGCCCTCGCCCCGGTGCTGCTGGAGCGCTAGGCATACAGCGCCCCAGTCATGGCGTCGGGATCTTCCAGAGCAGGATCAGAAGGACTGATCCGCGCCGAATCCTCCACCTCGAACTGCGGACCGTGACCTGCCGCCCGTGACCCGCTCGCCTATCGTCGGCGGCGGAGTCGCCGCTGGCGGGGTTGGGCGGCCGCGGTCGAGCCGTTCGCCTGGTCCTCGGGGAGTTCGGTGGCAGGTTCCTGTGCGCTGTCGGCGGCAGAAGGAGGCGCGTTGGTCGGCACTCGACCCAGGACCTCTCGGGCTCGTTCGTCAACGAATCGTGTGGCGAGCTGCTGGGCGGCGCCGAAGAAGAACGCATAGGCGAGGATCTGCGGCTGGTTGTCGAGTTGGGACAACCCCGGGACGAATTCGCCGCGCACGAGCAGGATGCCCACGATCGCGGTGAGGGCACCCGATGGGAGCTTCAGCAGCGAGAGCGCCACGGGAACGGCGTAGGGCGTGGACTGCCCGTGGACCTTCCGCAGGGCAAAGGCGCCCGAGAGCGCTCCGCCAGCATTCCGAACAGGGCTACCAGCGCGACGTCGCCAGGAGCCGGCAGGCGACGACTGGTGGTCCGAGGCCCAGGGGGTTGCTCCTCGGAGGGACAGACGGTGTTTTCCTGACCTCTCAGCGTCGTCGATGGAACTCCTTGCTGGACCGAGGTCGTCTGGGGCGGAGTAAAGCAGAGGGGCGTCGCGTCGGGGAAGCTCGCGCCCACCAAGCAGAGGGCAGCGACGACTGCCCAGAGGGCTGCTGTCACGCCCAGCAGGATGTTCCTGAACTCGCGGACCCGGATATGTTCGGTGTCCTTGACCTCATATCCGTACCGGAGCGCGTTGGCATACTCGGCCCGCAAGCGCTCGACTGGGACTCGGTCGCGCAGATTTCTCTCTGCCGCCTCGCGTAGGTGTTTTACGGCCGCACGCTTTCGTGGATCCTTTGACGAGCATTTCGTGAGGCGGGCGAGAACCTCCGGTATCCGCGCCCGCAGCTCTTCCTCGGAAAGCAGCGGCACCATCGCCACTTCAGCTGCGTGGAGGTTGCGGAAGGCAGCCTCATCGAAGCGCCAGTCCAGACGTCGATGAGCTGGTCCATCCCCGAGAGCTTGCGGCATTCGTCGGGGTCGGCCGCCCGTTCCGCCGCATCCAGGTGCTTGCTCGTGGCCTCACAAATGGCCTTTGGGCATTGTCGTCCGCGACCACGACACGCACAGAGGATGTCCAGCTCATGACGGGTGAACTCGGCTTGAACACGCACCAGTTGCCGCCACGATGCCCGGGAGGGGAGGCGCGACGCGAACCGGTAGACGATGACGGCGACGGTCGCGATGATGCCGAGAAGAAGCGTGACCGGATACAGCCACATGGGTCGGACGAGGATCCACCCACCTTGCATCTGCAGTCGTGAGGTCCCCGCCGCCGGACGCCCATTGACCTGGACCCAGCTGGCGGCCAGGTACAGCAGAATGGCCAGGGTCAGGAACAGACCGACCAGAGGCCAGAACCGTCGCGGGGGGTCCTTGGGTTTGGGTGAGGCGTTGTCTGTCATAGCTGAACCACACCCGGTAACCGCTTCGATTGGGCCACCGACGCCCCCTCTCGCCAGCCTTGCTCAAAGCGTACTCTTCACACAAGAACGGTCAATAGGACAAGAACGCAGAATTGGAAGAACCGGGGCGACAAAGTGCCGCCCGCTGTGATCCGGGGGCACTGTAGGCAGGCATACTCAAGAATGGTGGGGTATCAGAGCAGGTCACCGAGGTTGTGACGCGCTCTAGAATGGATTCTCCGGCCGCCACGCACAGGAGGGTGACGGAGATGTCGGAGGCGTTCGCGCTCACCGAGGACCAGCAGCTGTTCCGCCGGGAGTGGCGGCGGCTGTTCGAGGAGAAGTTCACCGAGCGGGCGGCCGAGATCGACCGGACCGGCGAGTTCCCCTGGGACAACCTCAAGGTGCTGGCCGAGGCCGGCCTGACCGGGATCAACGTCCCCGAGGCCTATGGCGGGGCCGGGGCCGACTCGATCACCCACTGCCTGCTGGTCGAGGAGCTGGCCCGGGTCTGCGCCTCGACCTCGCTGATCCCGGCGGTCAACAAGCTGGCCACCCTGCCGCTGCTGTTCGCCGGCACCGAGGAGCAGAAGCAGCGGTTCCTGCCCCCGATCGCCGACGGCTCCGCCATGGCCTCCTACTGCCTCACCGAGCCCGGGTCGGGGTCGGACGCGGCCGCCATGCGCTCGCGGGCCGTCCGCGACGGCGACGACTACGTCCTCAACGGCACCAAGCGGTTCATCACCGGCGGCGGGGTCAGCAAGCTGTACATCTACTACGCCGTCACCGACCCCGACGCCGGGTCCAAGGGCATCAGCGCCTTCGTCCTCGAGGACACCATGCCCGGCTTCGAGATCGGCAAGCACGAGGACAAGCTCGGCATCCGCGGCTCGCCCACCACCGAGGTCATCTGCACCGACGTCCGGGTCCCGGCCGACATGCGCCTCGGCGAGGAGGGCCAGGGCTTCCCCCTGGCCCTGCGCGCCCTCGACCACAGCCGGGTCACCATCGGCGCTCAGGCCGTCGGCATCGCCCAGGGCGCCCTCGACTACGCCCTCGGCTATGTCCAGGAACGCGAGCAGTTCGGCCAGCCCATCGCCGAGTTCCAGGGCATCCAGTTCATGCTCGCCGACATGGCCATGCAGACCGAAGCCGCCCGCACGCTCGTCTATTCGGCCGCCGCCCAAGCGGATCGCAACGACCCGTCGCTCACCTTCTCCGCCGCCGCCGCCAAGTGCTTCGCCTCGGATGTGGCGATGCGGGTCACCACCGACGCGGTCCAGCTCCTGGGTGGGTACGGCTACATTAAGGAATTTCCCCCCGAGCGCATGATGCGGGACGCCAAAATAAGCCAAATCTACGAGGGGACGAATCAGGTCCTGAGGGTCGTCATTGCTCGTCAATTGCGCCAGCGAAAAGGCTGAAATACTAGTACTCCAGCCGTAGATCGTTCCCTTGCGTGGTGGCGTGCTGTGGCGAGATGACTACCGTTGGCTGGCCGTAGATGATCTCCGGTGCTACGGGGTCACAGTGGTGGTGGAGTCGGCGAAGGACCAGCGTGTCAGCGCTCGCATGTCGGCGTCCCAGTCGAAGACGACCCCGGGCCGCACCCGGTAGGCCGGTCCGGCCGCCCCCGCCGACCCGGCGCTGCGGGCCGAGCTGGAGGCCCTCGGAATCGG
>Ga0307405_10001011_pt1 | contig 11360 bp, 12 predicted proteins | sample 322Cmetagenome_2_FD_203311 | JGI IMG/M metagenome (GOLD analysis project Ga0307405, IMG submission 203311) | Maize rhizosphere microbial communities from greenhouse at UC Davis, California, United States - 322HYB-C-1 | ecosystem: Host-associated > Plants > Roots > Rhizosphere > Soil | place...
CCGACGCTTGAGTGATTTAATTGGTCGGGGAGAGAGGATTCGAACCTCCGGCCCCTGCCTCCCGAAGACAGTGCTCTACCAGGCTGAGCTACTCCCCGACCGTGTCGGTCCCGTCCGGCAAAGCGCCGTGCGGGTCGAGGCAAGGCGCGCCCTATAGGCAGCGTGTGGCGGGGTGGCAAGCGGGCAATTGCAGGTCTAGGACGTTGGCATGGCCAGCGCCGCACTTCCCGCCGATTCTCTGAATCGCGAGCACCCCGAACAGCAGTATCTCGACCTCATGCGCCGCATTTGGGTCGAGGGGAGCGAGCGGGTCGACCGCACCGGCGTCGGCACGCGGTCGGTGTTCGGGGCCATGCTGCGTTTCGATCTGGCAGACGGCGCCATGCCGCTCCTCACCACCAAGCGGGTCTACTGGAAGACCGCAACGCGTGAGATGCTGTGGTTCCTCACGGGCGAGACGAACATTCGCCCGCTGGTGCTGCAGGGCGTGAAGATCTGGAACGAGTGGCCGTATGCCCGCTACGTGCGCGAGACGGGCGACTCGATGGCACTCGAGGATTTCGTGCAGCGGATCGCCGAAGACGAGGCGTTTGCCGAGCGCTGGGGCGATCTCGGTCCGGTCTACGGCAAGCAGTGGGTCGACTGGCCGACCTATCGCTATCGGCCCGACGGCACGTATGAGAAGGGACCGGGAATCAACCAGGTCGCGCAAGTGATCGAATCGCTGCGCACCAATCCGGGCAGCCGCCGTCATATCATCGAGGGATGGAACGTCGCCGAGCTCGACCGCATGGCGCTGCCGCCGTGTCACAAGACCTACCAGTTCCACGTCGCCGACGGCCGGCTCAACTGCGCGCTCTATCAGCGCAGCTGCGACGTCGCGCTCGGCCTGCCGTTCAACTTGTGGTCCGGTGCGTTGCTGCAGCGGATGATCGCGCAACAGGTCGATCTCGAGCCCGGCGAATTCGTGTGGATGGGGGGCGACGTGCATCTCTATCTCAACCACGAGCACCTGATCACCGAGCAACTCGCGAGGGAACCGCAGGGTCGCCCGCGGCTTGAGATAGTGCGGCGGCCGGAGACGATTTTCGACTACCGTCTCGAAGATTTCGAGGTCCGCAATTACACGCCGCTGGGGGCGATCAGGGCCCCCGTGGCGGTCTGAGACGGGAGAGCTTGACCACTCCCGAGCCGTGAAATAAAATAACGCACACGTATAAGAATGCGTCTCACGCTTTGGGAGATCACCCTATGGCCGACAGGCCCGACGCGGACCGGGAAGCAGGGGCCAACAAGCCCACGCTCCGGCTTCACGTTCCCGAACCCAAGTTTCGTCCCGGCGACACGGTAGACTTCAGCCATATCCAGGTCAGCGAGCCCGGTGCGCAGCCGCGCCCCGACGAGGCGTGCGATGCCAAGGAGACGGCGCCGCTCTGTCACGATCTGATCCGCGTTCTGGCCGACGACAATCGCGCGCATGGCCCGTGGGATCCCAAACTCGACCCCGATACGCTGCGTACCATGCTCGGTCACTTCGCGCTCGTGCGGGCGTTCGACGAGCGCATGTTCCGCGGGCAGCGGCAGGGCAAGACGAGCTTCTACATGAAGTGCACGGGGGAGGAGGCGACCTCCGTGGCCGCCGCCATGGCGCTGGCGAGCGACGACATGGTCTTCCCCAGCTACCGCCAGCAGGGCGTGCTGATCGCGCGCGGCTACGATCTCATCGAGATGATCAACCAGATCTACTCGAACAAGGGCGACAAGCTGAAGGGCCGCCAGCTCCCGATCATGTATTCGAGCCGCGAGCACAGCTTCTTTTCGATCAGCGGCAACCTCGCGACGCAGACTCCGCAGGCGGTGGGCTGGGCGATGGCGAGCGCGATCCGGGGTGACAGCCGCATCGCCGCGACCTGGGTGGGCGAGGGCAGCACCGCAGAAGGCGACTTCCATTCGGCCTGCACTTTCGCGACCGTCTATAATGCACCGGTTATCCTCAACGTTATCAACAACCAGTGGGCAATCTCGAGCTTCTCGGGTTTCGCCGGCGCGGAGCGGACGACCTTCGCCGCGCGCGCGCTGGGGTATGGGCTCGCCGGGCTGCGGGTCGACGGCAACGATGCGCTCGCGGTCTATGCCGCGCAGCGGTGGGCGGCGAACCGGGCGCGTGCCAATGCCGGGCCGACTCTGATCGAATACTTCACCTACCGCGCGGAGGGGCATTCGACCTCCGACGATCCCGCCGGTTACCGCAGCGCGCAGGAGCGTGAGGAGTGGCCACTCGGGGATCCGATCATGCGGCTCAAGAACCACCTCATCGCGCTCGGCGAATGGGACGAGGAGCGGCAGGAGGCGATGGACCGCGAGGCGGCCGAGCGGGTCAAGGCTGCGACCAAGGAGGCCGAGAAGAACGGCATCCTCGGACACGGCATGCACCAGCCCTTCCGCACGATGTTCGAGGACGTGTTCGAGGAATTGCCCTGGCATCTCAAGGAGCAGGCCGAGCAGGCGACGCGCGAGCGGCTCATCAAGTTCCACGGAGGGCGTCCGCAATGAGCGCCGAAGTGAAGGAAAACCAGGCGGCACACAGCGGCACCGAGCGCCGCCTCAACATGATCGAGGCGATCAACGATGCGCTGGACATCATGCTGGAGCGCGACCCGGATGTGATCGTGATGGGGGAGGACGTCGGCTATTTCGGCGGCGTCTTCCGTTGCACGGCCGGCCTGCAGAAGAAGCACGGGAAGACGCGGGTGTTCGACACGCCGATTTCTGAATGCGGGATCATCGGCGTCGCGGTGGGGATGGGCGCCTATGGCCTGCGGCCGGTGCCGGAAATCCAGTTCGCCGACTACATCTATCCGGGGCTCGATCAGCTCATCTCCGAAGCGGCGCGTCTGCGGTATCGCTCGGCGACCGAATATATCGCCCCGATGACCGTGCGGTCTCCGTTCGGTGGGGGCATTTTCGGCGGCCAGACGCACAGCCAGAGCCCGGAGGCGCTGTTCACCCACGTCTCGGGCCTCAAGACGGTGATCCCCTCGACGCCTTACGATGCCAAGGGTCTGCTGATCTCGTGCATCGAGGACAACGACCCGGTGATCTTCTTCGAGCCGAAGCGGATCTATAACGGGCCGTTCAGCGGCTACTACGACAAGCCGGCCGAACCGTGGAAGCGGCACCCGCAGAGCGTCGTGCCCGAGGGGTACTACAAGATCCCGCTGGGCAAGGCGCGCACGGTGACTGAGGGCGACGCGATGACGGTGCTGACCTACGGCACGATGGTTCATGTCGTCGAGGCGGTCTGCCGCGAGAAGGGCGTCGAGGCGGAAATCCTCGACCTGCGCACGCTGGTGCCGATCGACATCGAGGCGATCGAGGCTTCGGTCGAGCGCACCGGCAAGTGCCTGATCGTGCATGAGGCGACCCGCACCTCCGGCTTCGGCGCGGAGCTCTCCGCGCTGGTCACCGAACGCTGCTTCTATCACCTCGAAGCCCCGGTCGAGCGCGTGACCGGCTTCGACACCCCTTATCCGCACAGCCTCGAATGGGCCTATTTCCCGGGCCCGGTTCGCATCGGCGAAGCGATCGACAAGCTCCTGAAGGACTGACGCACATGGCCAGATTCACCTTCAATCTTCCCGACATCGGCGAAGGCATTGCCGAGGCCGAGATCGTCGACTGGCACGTCAAGGTCGGCGATCGCGTGGAGGAAGACGACCGCCTCGCCGACATGATGACTGACAAGGCGACGGTCGAGATGGAAAGCCCGGTTGCGGGCAAGGTCGTCGAAGTCGCCGGCGAGATCGGCGACACGATCGCCATCGGCTCGATGCTGGTGGTGATCGAGACCGAGGGCGCGGCTGCGGAAGCGGACGCCGCAGCCCCTGCGCCGAAAGCGGAGGAGGTCGAGGAGCGGATCGAGGTGGAGACCTCCGACGCGAGCGACGCCGACGATGCGATTGCGGCTGAAATGCCCTCTCCCCCTCGGGGGAGAGGGAGGAGCGGCGAAGCCGCGGAGGGGGTGGGGGACGCGGGCGACGACCCCCACTCCCCGGCCCTCTCTCCTGAAAGGGAGAGGGAGAAGAAAGTTCTCGCGTCTCCCGCCGTCCGCGCGCGGGCGAGGGATCTCGGTATCGATCTTGCCGAAGTGAAGCCGGCCGAGGACGGGCGTATTCGCCATGCCGACCTCGATGCCTTCCTCTCCTACAACGCCGGCAGCGGCTTTTCGGCCGTGGGCCGGGCGCGCGCCGACGAGCAGATCAAGGTCATCGGCTTGCGCAAGCGCATCGCGCAGAACATGGCCGAATCGAAGCGCAACATCCCGCATTTCTCCTATGTCGAGGAATGCGATGTGACCGAGCTCGAGCGGCTGCGCGCCGATCTCAATGCCAGTCGCGGGAACAAGCCCAAGCTCACCATGCTGCCGCTGCTGATCGCCGCGATCTGCCGGACGCTGCCCGACTTCCCGATGATCAACGCGCGCTATGACGACGACGCGGCGGTGGTCACGCGCCACGGCGCGGTCCATCTCGGCATGGCGACGCAGACCGACAAGGGCCTGATGGTCCCGGTGATCCGCGACGCGCAGGCCAAGAACCTGTGGCAGCTTGCGCGCGAGATCGGCCGCCTGGCGGAAGCCGCGCGCGATGGCTCGGCGAAGTCGGAGGAGCTGTCCGGCTCGACGCTTACGCTCACTTCTCTGGGTCCGCTGGGTGGCGTGGCGACGACGCCGGTCATCAACCGTCCTGAGGTCGCGATCATCGGTCCCAACCGGATTATCGAGCGGCCGATGTTCGTGCCCGACGGCATGGGCGGCGAACGGATCGAGAAACGCAAGCTGATGAACGTCTCGATCAGTTGCGACCACCGCGTGGTCGACGGCTACGACGCCGCCAGCTTCGTGCAGGCGCTCAAGAAGCTGCTGGAAACGCCGGTGCTGCTGCTGGCGGACTGACCTGGATCCTCCCCATTTGCGCTTCGCGAAAATAGGGAGGATCGGGTAGGGTGGCCTCATGCCCACCAACCCACACATCGACGCCTATATCGACAAGGCTGAGCCCTTCGCGCAGCCGATCCTCCGGCATGTCCGCGCTCTCGTGCATTCCGCGCTGCCGGAGGCGGAGGAGGCGATCAAATGGGGCATGCCGCACTTCACCGTGGGCGGGAAGAACGTGGTCGGGATGGCGGCGTTCAAGGCGCATGCTGCAGTGATGATTCACGGCGAGGATGACTCGGCGGAGGGCATGGGCACCCTCGGCAAAATTGTGTCGCTCGGAGAATTGCCGCCCGACGAGGATCTCGCGGCCCGCTTCCGGGCGGCGGCCGATGCGTTCGTTTCAGGGAAAGCATCCACGCGCGCGGCGAAACCCAAACCCGAAATCCCTGTGCCGGACGACTTCGGCGGCGCGCTCGATGCCGCTCCGCAGGCGCGCGCGTTCTTCGATACTCTCGCCCCGACCTATCGCCGCGAGTATCTGGAATGGATCGTCGGGGCGAAGCGCCCGGAAACGCGCGCGAAACGCATCGCCACTGCCGTGGAGTGGCTCGGCGAGGGCAAGAAGCGCAACTGGAAATACGCGGGCGGCTAGCCGGCGCGCTCAGCGCACGATGGCGCTGTAGGTCACGCGGGCGGCGCGCGGTGCGGCGCTGCCGTCCTCGAAGCGCCAGCGCAGATGCGTGACGTCTTCGGGCGAGGCGAGCCGCACGCCGTCGCCATCCACGATTCGCATCGTGCCGAGCCGGCCCCAGTTGCGGCCCCCGTCGACCGAAACCTCGAGCGCGTCCGAACTGCTGCGCTGAAAGGCGAGGGCGCGAGGCACCGCGCTGGAGACGGTGATTGGATCGCCGCTCCGCCGCCCGCGCCATTCGACCATCAGCACGACCTTGTCGCCAGACCGCAGGCTCTCGGCCGGCTCGATGGTGCGAATCCGCTCCCCGTCGGGCGTTGTCGCGACGCGCTCCACGTAGACCGCGCGCGAGATTCCGCTCGCCGATTGTGCCGCCACGCCGGTTGCTGCGAAGCAGGCAAGGCTGCCGATCACGAGGCCGATACGCATGACTTCCCCCTTCGTCTCCTTGTCCCCCGAGGTGACGGAAAGAGACGAAAATATGGTTAACGAAAGCCTCCACACGGGTGCGTTTCAACACCGCGAAAAAGCCGCGCGCGAGGCCATTGACAGCCCTTTCAGCCTGCCCTAGTGGCGCGGCTCCCAAGCGGTGCACCGCCCGAGAATGCGCGGGTGTAGCTCAGTTGGTTAGAGCGCCGGCCTGTCACGCCGGAGGTCGCGGGTTCGAGTCCCGTCACTCGCGCCACTTGGGATTTTCTTCGAAAATTTATTTGGAATGGTGCCGCGTCCGCTGCGCTCAGCACCACCCCCAAACCCCCTCCTCTAAAGAGGAGGGGGCTTTCGACGTTGCGCTCTATCTTCTCCCCCTCCTCTTTAGAGGAGGGGGCCGGGGGGTGGTGGACGCCGCAGCATCATCCCCAGCGGCCGGTTTCCATCCAGATCAAAAAACGCCTGAGCGGCAACAGCCACACGAGGCCCAGCGCGAGGTAGATCGGGGTCTGCGCCCAGGCCGGCCAGCCGGCGATGAGATCGGGCACGTAGCGCGCGATCAGCAGGCCGTAGATCGTCAGGCCGGCGAGCAGCCCCAGGATGCCGACCGGAAGGCGCCAGCTCGGTTCCTCGCGCATCAGAACGGCCCGTAGAGCCGCGTCGGCGTGACCACGGCGTCGAGCGGCATGTCGTGCGGCTCGGCCGGCAGTTCGCCGACGAGCTGGCTGTCCCACGCGAGCCCAATCCGCAGCGTGTCCGGATGCGCCGCGAGCCAGCGGTCATAGTGCCCGCCGCCCTGACCCAGGCGGTCGCCGCGATCGGTGAAACCGAGCAGCGGCATGAACAGCACTTGCGGCTCGATCGCTTCGGCATCGACCGGGGGTTGGCGAATCGCAAACGGACCCTCGACGAGATCGCTCTCGCCAAAGGGATCGGTGTGCTGGGCGAATTCCATCGGCGCCTCGCGGGTGGCGAAGCGAGGAAGGGCGACCGTGTGCCCACGCTGGGCGAAGAACCGGGCATAGGACGCCGCCGGCGCCTCGTGCGGGTGCGCGACATAGAGGCCGATCACGGCGCCTTCGGGTACGCGTTCGAGCAGCGGCGCGGGCGGCCGGTGGAACACGAGCGCGCGAATCTGTTCGGGCAGCGCGGCGACATGCTCGCGGCGCGCGGCGCGCAGCGCCTTCCTCAGTTCGGCCTTGGTCATAGCCTCGCGTATATCGGGGAAATCGAGTGGCGGAACCACCATGGGTCGTTTTCCGGCGAAATCCTCTGACGCCTAAACGTCAGGTGGGCGCCGTATGCCCGGGCCCCCCGGACGAACCAGTGGACCAAGGCAGGGACAGCTCCCGTTGGATTGCTTATAGCCTCAGGGATATTCTAGCAGATCGTGCCGGGCAGTCCCGCCGCTTCCTATCTAGGGTGCCCCGGTCTTGCTCTCAAGCTTCTCGGCGCAATTCTCGAGCAAGTCGGCGAATCGTTCGAGCGCGGGGGCGAGATCCGGGTCGCGGAACAGGTCCGGGGCAGGGGACCCGGCCGCGCCAGAGCCCTTCAGATCCTCGAGCTCCTTGCGCAGGCCCTCGAGCTCGGCGCGGGTGGCGGCGGCGTCCACCTCGGCATCTTGATGCGCAGCGCGAAGGCGCTCGATCTCGTCTTCGCGTTCCGCAATCGCCTGGCGCACTTCCCCCGTGTCGGGTGCGGTGCGGCGTTGTTCGTCGAGCTCGTCTGCGAGCAGGAGCGCGGCGAAGAGCAGGTTCTGCGCGTCGCGGGCCGTGAGGTTGCCGCCGAGCTGCTGCAGCTTGGCGTCGACCATTTCGCCCAGGCGCGTGATGTGCGCCTCTTCGCCGGCAGCACAGCCGACCGTGTACTCGCGGCCGCCGACGAGGAGCCTGACCTCGCTCATCGCTCGAGCCTCTCGATTAGCGCGTCCAGTTCCTTGAGAGCGCCGGAGGTTGCCTCGCGCAGCCGCTCGTGCTCGACCACCAGGCCGGAGACCGACGGCGGGGCCGGGTGATAATCGTCCGCCGCCTTGGCGATCCGGCCGAGTGCAGCCTCGATGCGCTGCACGGCGCGTTCGATACGCTCGCCATCCATGAGACCAAACTATCGCAAATGTGTGACCGCGCAAAGCCTTGCCGTCGCCTGTTGATAACTTGCCCGGTCCGGCGGCCGGGGACGTGCCGCTGCACGCTGTTGACCTGCGCCTGCGCGTCCGCAAAGGCTTCGCGCGCCCGAATCGACCGGGCAAGCGCATTACCTTACGTCCTCCAGGAGCATACCCCGCATGAGCCTCGATCCGACCCGCCTGGCGCCGATGGCCAATGCCATCCGGGCGCTGTCGATGGATGCGGTGCAGGCGGCGAATTCGGGGCACCCCGGCATGCCGATGGGTATGGCCGACGTCGCCGCAGTCCTGTGGTCGAAGTATCTGAAATTCGACCCTTCCACGCCCGACTGGGCGGACCGCGACCGCTTCGTACTCAGCGCAGGGCACGGCTCGATGCTGATCTACTCGTTGCTCCACCTCTCGGGCTACGCGCATCCGACGATGGAGGAGATCAGGAACTTCCGCCAGCTCGGCAGCCCCTGCGCCGGCCATCCGGAGAATTTCCTGCTCGACGGCGTGGAGTGCACGACAGGGCCGCTGGGCCAGGGCCTCGCGATGGCGGTCGGCATGGCGATCGCCGAGCGGCACCTGAACGCGGAGTTCGGTGACGAGCTCGTCGATCACCGCACCTGGGTGGTCGCCGGCGACGGCTGCCTGATGGAAGGCATCAACCACGAGGCGATCGGGATCGCCGGGCACCTAAAGCTCGGCCGCATGATCGTGCTGTGGGACGACAACCGGATCACCATCGACGGTTCGACCGACCTGTCGACGAGCGAGGACATCCGCGCCCGCTACGACGCGACGGGCTGGCACACGGTCGCCTGCGACGGGCACGATCCGGCCGATATCCAGCGCGCGCTGGACGAGGCGCTGGCGGACGAGCGCCCCTCGCTGGTCGCTTGCCGCACCGTGATCGGCAAGGGTGCGCCGAACAAGCAGGGCACTTCCGCGACCCACGGCGCGCCGCTCGGCGCGGACGAGATCGCCGCGGCGCGCGAGGAGCTGGGCTGGACTTCAGAACCGTTCGAGGTTCCCGAAGCGATTCTCGCCGACTGGCGGGGGACCGGCGAGCGCGGCGCAAAGGCGCGCGGCGAATGGCATGCCCGGCTCGCAGGATCGGATCGCAAGGGCGAATTCGAACGGCGCATGGCCGGCGATCTGCCTGCGGGCGAGGATGCCGCCCAGGCCTTCGCCGACTGGCTCGCGAAGGACCAGAAGGTCGCCACCCGCAAGGCGTCGGAACTGGCGCTCGAGGTTCTCACGCCATTGCTGCCGGAGATGATCGGCGGCTCGGCCGACCTTACCGGCTCGAACAACACCAAGACCAAGGCGATGGAGCCGTTCACTGCCGACAACTACGGCGGGCGCTACGTCTATTACGGCATCCGCGAATTCGGTATGGCCGCGGCGATGAACGGCATGGCGCTGCACGGGGGGGTGATCCCCTACGGCGGCACGTTCCTGATCTTCAGCGACTACTGCCGCAACGCGGTGCGCCTTTCTGCTTTGCAACAGACGCGCGCGATCTACGTCTTCACCCACGATTCGATCGGGCTGGGCGAGGACGGGCCGACGCACCAGCCGATCGAGCAGGTGATGAGCCTGCGGCTGATCCCCAATCTCAACGTGTTCCGCCCGGCCGACATCATCGAGACCGCCGAGTGCTGGAACCTCGCGCTGCAGACCAAGGGCACGCCCTCGGTCCTGGCGCTGAGCCGGCAGAACCTGCCGCAGCTCCGCCATGAGGGCGAGATGCTGAGCGCCAAGGGCGCCTACCGCCTCCGTGCGGCCCAGGCGGATCGCAAGGTCGTGCTGATCGCGACCGGCTCCGAAGTGCAGGTCGCCTGCGACGTCGCCGACGCGCTTGAAAGCCAGGGCATGGGTGCCGATGTGGTCTCCATGCCGTGCATGGAACTGTTCGAGGTGCAGGACGAGGCCTACCGGCGCGACCTGCTTCCGGCAGGCACGCTCAAGGTCTCGATCGAGGCCGGCTCGACCCTCGGGTGGGAGCGGTACACGGGCACGGACGGGCTGCAGATCGGCCTCGACCGCTTCGGCGCCTCCGCCCCGGCAGAGGAATTGTTCGCGAAATTCGGCTTCACCGCTGAAGCCATCGTTCCCAAAATCCAGGCCAAACTCGGCCTTTAGCAGGAGCTCTTCATATGGCGACCAAGGTTGCGATCAACGGTTTCGGACGTATCGGGCGGCTCGTGGCGCGGGCCATTCTGGAGCGCGACGACCATGATCTCGAACTCGTCTCGATCAACGATCTCGCCGATACCAAGTCCAACGCGCTGCTGTTCGGTTTCGACAGCACGCATGGCCGCTTCCCCGGCAAGGTGGAGACCGACGGCAACGACCTGGTCGTCAACGGCAAGCGTATCCACGTCACCGCCGAGCGCGAGCCGGGCAAACTGCCGCACAAGGCGAACGGCATCGACATCGTGCTCGAATGCACGGGCTTCTTCCAGTCCGACGAGGCGAGCCGCCCGCACCTCGACGCCGGCGCCAAGCGCGTCCTGATCTCCGCCCCCGCGACGGGCGTGTCGAAGACCATCGTGTTCGGCGTCAACCAGGACACGCTGACCGCGGACGACGTGATCGTCTCCAACGCGAGCTGCACCACCAACTGCCTCGCGCCGGTCGCCAAGGTGCTGCACGAGGCCGTCGGCATCGAGCGCGGCTTCATGACCACCATCCACAGCTACACCAACGACCAGCGCATGCTCGACCAGATCCACAAGGACCTGCGCCGCGCCCGCGCCGGCGCGCAGAACATGATCCCGACCACCACCGGCGCCGCGCGCGCGGTCGGGCTTGTCCTGCCGGAGCTCAAGGGCAAGCTCGACGGTTCCTCGGTCCGCGTGCCGACGCCGAACGTCAGCCTGATCGACCTCGTCTTCACCCCCGGCCGTGATACGAGCGTGGAGGAGCTCAACGCCGCGCTCAAGGCCGCGTCGGAAGGCGCGATGAAGGGCGTGCTCGACTACACCGACCAGCCGCTCGTCTCGAGCGACTTCAACCACTATCCGGCAAGCTCGACCGTCGACAGCCTCGAGACCGCCGTGCTCGAGGGCAAGCTCGCCCGCGTGGTGAGCTGGTACGACAACGAGTGGGGCTTCTCCAACCGCATGATCGACACCGCCGGCGTAATGGCGGGGCTGTTGTAAGCCAGATCCTCCCCGGACCGGGGA
>Ga0307405_10001016_pt1 | contig 11348 bp, 8 predicted proteins | sample 322Cmetagenome_2_FD_203311 | JGI IMG/M metagenome (GOLD analysis project Ga0307405, IMG submission 203311) | Maize rhizosphere microbial communities from greenhouse at UC Davis, California, United States - 322HYB-C-1 | ecosystem: Host-associated > Plants > Roots > Rhizosphere > Soil | place...
CGCACTCAATGCCCAATGCCTGGCGGCTGGGCGAACGGGCCCCGTCAGCTGCGATCGCCCAGCGGGCGCGGATTAGGGATCCCGCGCCGTCAGAGCCACGCACCGCCACCTCGACGCCCCCACCCTCATTGCACACCGAGAGCACGCTGGTGCCCCGGCGGAGCTCGACGCCGGGAAGTTCTTCCACGACATCCCGCAGCAGGACCTCGATGTCGGGTTGGTGAAAGGTGAGATCGTCGTGCCAGCCCTGGGTGCCAAACTGACCCGTGGGCAAGGACACAAGGACTTCCCGTTCCTCGTTCTCGATGTGGAAGGAGGACATCGGCAAAGTTGCCGCGGCAAAGCGCTCGGCGACTCCCAGCGATTGAAGGGTGCGGAAGGTTTCGCCATCAAAGTGCACGGCGCGGGCAGTTGGCCAAACCTGGACATCACGCTCCACCCCGACGGCGGTCAGACCTGCGCGCCCCAGCAGAGCCAGCGCAGTGACTCCTACGGGCCCGCCACCGATTACTACCACGTCGACGTTGACGTCAGCCATCTTGCTCCTTCAGGTTCAGTACGTATCGTTTCGAATAAAAGGTAACACGCATCACTTAGCCGCACAAGGGTTAGCTCATGAGCTTCCAGCTTGTTTACGCTTTCCAGACGGTCTTGAGATTGCAAAACTCCCTGATGCCGTCCGCAGCCAGTTCCCGACCAAATCCGGAACGCTTGATCCCGCCGAACGGAAGCTCCTGGTACGAAACCGTCATGCCATTAATAAAGACCGCCCCTGCATCGAGACTTGCGAGGAACCACTCCTCCTCTTCGGCATCAGCAGTCCAGACTGAACTCGAAAGTCCGAAGGTGGTTTGGTTCGCAATCCGGAGGGCATCCTCGCGGTCCCGGGCGCGGTACAGCGACGCGACGGGCCCGAAGGCCTCCTCCTGGATGATCCGCATATCTTCAGTGAGCCCGGCCAGCACCGTGGGGGCATAAAAGAAGCCGGGGCCCTCCGGAACTGTCCCGCCGGTCAACACTTGGGCGCCCAAGGCCCGGGCGTCCTCGACAAGCTCGGCCAGCTCGTCGCGTCCGGACAGGGTCGCCAGCGGTCCCACCTGGGTTGTCGGGTCCAGTGGGTCCCCGACGGCAAGCTCCGACATCAGCTTCACGAATTCGGCAGTGAATGCCTCATAAACCTCGGTGTGCACGATGAAGCGCTTGCCGGCGATGCAGGATTGGCCGTTGTTGCTGATCCGGGCACGTACGGCGGTTGCTGCCGCCTCGACGACATCCGCCGAGGGCATGACAATGAAGGGGTCCGAGCCGCCGAGCTCCAGCACGGATTTCTTCACGTTGTCGGCGGCAATGGAAGCCACCGAACGCCCGGCCGGCTCGGAACCGGTCAGGGTGACGGCCTTGACCCGGTCATCAACCAGGACGGCAGCCACCCCGGAGCCGCCGATCAGCAGGGTGCGGAAGGAGCCGATTGGGAACCCCGCCCGCTCGAAAAGTGTGTCGAGGAAGAGCGCGGCCTGTGGCACGTTCGAGGCATGTTTGAGCAGGCCGGAGTTTCCGGCCATAAGCGCCGGGGCCGCAAACCGAATGACCTGCCACAGCGGATAATTCCACGGCATGACGGCCAGGACCGCCCCCAGCGGCTCGTAGCGCGTCCATGCCCGGCTCGCGCCTACCGATGACGGGTTATCCAATGGAGCATCGGCCAGGAATTCCTCGGCCCGTGCGGCATAAAAGCGCATGGCCTTGACACACTTGTGCACCTCGGCGATGGATTGAGCAATGGGCTTACCCATCTCGACGGTGATCAACTCTCCCAGGCCCTCCGCCTGGTCCTCGAGAATTTCGGCCGCGGCAAGCATCCACTGCGCGCGCTGGGCGAAGGTCGTCCCGCGCAGTACCTGCGCGGCCTTCGCGGCTTCCTCGATGCGTTCACGGACTTCCTCCACCGTGTGCGGATCAATAATCATTTCGGTTGCGCCGGTAGTGGGGTTGACAGTTGCAATTGCCATTCGTGGCTCCTCTTTCTCGAGATGTGTTCCCGGTCACGACTATATAGGATACGATTCGTATCGAATACTATTTTTATTGTTTTGGTGATCGATCCACCTACGCTGCAGCCCGCTGACGGCTGCCTGACACAAAGGAGTGCAACGTGAGCACCGACGGCGAGCTGCCAAAGAATCTTCCGCTCTTCCTCACCGACGCGGACGTGGCCGGTCTTTCGGACTGGCCGGGGGCGATAGAGGCTATCCGTTCCGCCTATAAGGCGCCCGACGACGAGGGCGGCACTCCTGGGCGGATCTTCGCCCAGACGACGCGGGAGTGGTTGCGGATCATGCCCTCGGTGCCGCCCAGCGGGCAACTGTTCGGGGCGAAATCGATCGCAGGGTCCTTTGCGGATGGGCTTCGCGTCAGCTACTTGATTTCCCTCTTTGACAAGGACACTGCGGACCTGGTGGCGCTGGTGGACGGAAACCGCGTGACCGGCCTGCGCACTGCCGCGACTACTGCGGTGGGCACCTCCACCATCGTCCCGCCACGGCCGCTGACAGTGGGGGTCATTGGCTCCGGCTTTGAGGCCCGTTCCCATCTGACGGCCTTCTCGCACGTCCTTGAGTTCGCTGACATCCGCGTGTTCAGCCCGACGCGGGCCAACCGTGAGGCCTTTGCCGCCGAGTTCGACGGCGCCTTTGGCGCACCCGCACGCGCTGTCGGTTCGGCCCGCGAAGCTGTGGAAGGTGCCGATTTGATTCTGTGCGCTGCCCGCTCCCGGGACGAGTCCCCCACCCTGCAGGCCGAATGGGTCGGCTCCAACGCCGCGGTAGTTTCGATCGGTTCCACGACGCCGGCCCAACGGGAATTGCCTGCGGAGCTGATCGCCAGGGCCGGGGCTGTCGTAGTGGATACCCGTGATGAGGTGGTTCACGGCAGCGGGGACATGATCGCGGCCCGGGCACATGGCGTCGAGGTGGATTCGCTCGTCGTCACAGTCAATGCAGTCCTGACCGGAGAAACTGAAATCGACGTGGAGCGCGGGATCCGGATCTATAAGTCGACCGGTTCCGGGCTGCAGGACATCGTTGTAGCCGAGATGCTCGTGAACCGCGCCCGCGCCGCGGGCATTGGGACGGTCCTGCCTGTCGGCATCGTCACCAGCCGCAAATAGGCCCAGAGACAAGACCCCACTGACAAAATCAAGGAGTACACCATGGTGGACTACACCAAATCCGAGGCACGTTCCTGGGCGCGGGAAAACTTTGTCGGCACAGTCGCCGTCACGCACCCATCCTTCACCCCGGATTTTTCCGGCATTAACGAAAATGCGATCCGTCACGACATCCTGCTGCTCAAGGAACGCGGGTACAAGGGTTCCCTGCTGATCGCCGAAGCCAATATCACCCCGGAGGAGAACGCCCGGATCACGGAGGTGGCCCGCGAGGCAGCCGGGGATGACTTCGGGCTCTTTTTCCACGCCATTTTCGGCACCTTGGAAGAAAACATCCATGCGGCGAACCTGGCCACCAAGGCCGGTGCCGACCGCGCCCTGCTGGCCTATCCTTCATCGTTCTGGCCGACCTCGTACGACGAGGTGTTCGATTACACCAAGGCCTTTACCGACGAAACCGACCTGGCGACCATGCTGTTCCCGCTGCCTGCCTGGGGGTTCGAGCGCATTCACCCGGCCGGCATGAGTGTTGACTTCGTGCGCCGTGTCCTTGACGCGATGCCAAGTATCGTCGCCATTAAGGCCGAACAGGGTTACCCGGGTATCCCAGGGGTCATGGAGATGTACCACCATTTCCGCGACGAAGTGGTGATCTCCTGCCCCATAGAGGCCGAAATTATCCCCCTGATGTCGGTCCTGGACGTCCAGTTCTCCGGTACCGCGAACACGAACTGGATGGGTGACTACTACCCCAAGGCCTTCGAGCTGGCGCGCAGTGGCAAGTGGGAGGAGGCCATGGAGCGCTACTGGGAGGTCCAGCCGGCCCGCGCCGCGAACATTGCCGTATCGTCAACCTCCACCCCAGGCACGAGCTCCATCAACCGTACGCAGTGGAAGTACCAGGAATGGCTGTCAGGCTTCAATGGGGGCGCGCTGCGTCCGCCGGCAGTCCGGCTTCCGGACCGCTTCATGAAGCAGCTACGCGCAAGCCTGGAAGCCTCGGGCCTGCCCGTCACGGATGCGCCCGACTCCGAGTTCCTGCGCGGACGGGTCAGCGCCTAAAGCGTTGCCGGCCATTCAGCCGGCATGGAAAAAGCCCCTTGGAACACCGAAGTTGCCCGTCGGCCTGGTGATCCAAGGGGCTTCCTTGTAAGGACCGGCAGGAGGAATCGGCCCGGGTGTTACGGGAACACCGTCCGCCAGAGCGCAAGGCGAAACGGTTCGGGCCAGCATTGTTCCCGCAGGAGCGTCCCTGCCGTGGACGCAAGCCGTCCGGTAACGACAGGGCCCCTCCCCTGGTTGGATGCTGATTGTGCATCCAACCTGGGAAGGGGCCCTAAATCCCAGCCAAGCACCGGTAACGAGAGGCTCTGCGCCCTCTATGCTCCCGGGCTTGAGAAGAAGACGTTGAGTTTGTCGGTGGGGAGGTAGTCCTTGGGGTCGCCGGCCAGGTCTGTCAAGTCGTTATGGTCCCACGAAGGGTCCGCTACCTCGGCGAGGTTTTCCCGGGACACGATCACCGACGGTTCCACAATCTGATTGATCTTGGGCCCCTGGCCTTTCAGGATGCGTAGGGCTACATCAACCACCGCCTCACCGGTTCGCACGGACGGCGTGGTGGTACCGAAGTACGGGTAGTCAGGGTTCGCCAGCGCCCAGGAGGAGAACCCCTTGCTGGAACCGTCGTCCGCGATGGGCGGCGCCTCCAGACCTGACTCCTCAAAGGCGTTGCGGATACCCACGCCCATGGTGCCAGCCTGCAGCACCGCGTCAACACCGGCCGGATGGGTCGCAAGGAACTTCTGGACTTCTGCCTGGGCGGTCGCCGGCTGGAAGAAGCCGGTGACCGAGCCGGCCACCTTGACCTCCGGGCAGTTCGCCAGGACCGCGTCGATGCCCAGGGCGGCGAAGGTCGAAACCGGGATGCCCGGGATTCCGTCCACGCGCAGGACGTTGCCCTTGCCGCCAACAGCCCTCACGGTGCCGGCGGTGACCTGGGCGATGGCCAGGGGGACGTTCCTCGTGACGCTTACTGCATACTCGGAGTCGATTGGCACCTGGGCAGCAACAAGCGGGATGCCCGCGTCATGGGCGGCCTTGGCGAGGTCCACGGAAGGTTCAGGAGCGATCGCGGTGTAAATGATCACGTCTGGCTTAAGCGAAAGTGCCTCGTTGAACTGCTGAAGCTGCAAAGGCACATTCGACGGATCATCCGGGGCGAATTCGCCGACGGTTCTGACCCCCTTTGCCTTCAGGCTGGAGCGGATCGCCTCCGACATGGAGGCGATGAAGGGGCTGGCCGGTGGCATGCCCACGATCGCGGCGGTAAAACCGTCATTTTTCGTCGACTTGTAGCCGGCCCATGCCGACTTCCGGATCTCGTATGGGTAGAGGTTATAGCCCTCGGCGATCTCCTTGGGGAAAGCCGCCAGCAGGCCGCTCGGGTCCTTCGCCCCATCCGTCGGAAGCGCCCCACAGGTCCCGGGGGCCGCTGGCGAAGCGAGGTCTGCCATAGGCCCTTTCGATACATCTGTTGCTGCCGGCGCCGATGCCGAGCAGCCTGTCAGGACAAGGGAGCCGACCCCCAGAATCGCGGCAAACCCCGTTGAAAGCCGGGGGAAAGAATTGGTCTTCATGGTTGATCTCCTTGCGGATGAACGGTTCGTACCGTATGGCATCAGGGTGCCACATGCGGTACGATTCGTCTAGTTTCGGATATGAGCTGCACCACATTTTTTCGGCCGTCAAAGGAGATCCGCCGTGAATGACCAAGCCCCCGGCCTAGCGCTGGCCGGAGTAAGCAAACGGTTCGGCGCTACCCGCGCCCTCATCGCTGCCCACCTGAGCCTTCGGCCGGGCGAGATTCATACGCTCCTGGGTGAAAACGGCTCAGGGAAGAGCACTCTCGTAAAAATTCTGGGCGGGGTGCACTCTCCTGACACCGGGTCTGTCACCCTGGATGGCGTCCCCGTCAACAGCCGTTCGCCTCGGGAAGCTATCGGCCTGGGGATTGCAGTGGTGTTCCAGGAAGTGCTCACCGCGGCAAGTCAGTCAGTGCTTGAAAATGTTTGGCTTGGCTCGGACGGGACGTTCCGTCGCCGGCTGGGCCGCTCCCGGCAGCGAGCGATCGCCCAGGACGTACTCTCGAAGATCTCCGGCGGAATACCCCTCGATCTTCCCGCCGGGCAACTCTCGCTCTCCCAGCGGCAGTCCGTTTGCATCGCACGGGCGCTCGTACGCAAGCCCAGAGTACTCATCCTTGACGAGTCCACAGCGTCCTTGGACGTTGAGTCCCGGGATCTGCTCTTCGTCGAGCTGCGCCGGCTCAAGGCCGAGGGAACTGCCATCCTGTTTATCTCGCATCGAATGGACGAGGTCGAGGAGATTTCGGACCGGGTTACGGTGCTGAGGTCCGGGCGCAGCGTGTCCACCGTTGAACGTTCCGATCTGTCCGTCGGCCGGTTGATCTCGGATATGACCGGAAGCTCCGGCCACGACGAGACCCGGCGGAAACCGCACGATCCCGGGGACGTCATCCTTCAGGTTTCGGGCGTCCGTCTGTCACCGGCCTCGGCACCCATGGACTTCGAGTTGCGTGCCGGTGAAGTCGTGGGCCTGGCGGGGCTTGAAGGGCACGGCCAAGACCAGTTCATCAAGCGCCTGGCAGGCCTGTCAGCCGGATCCGGCAGTGTTGTTCGGCTCCTGCCCGAGGGCGGACGCGAACTCACTGAGCGGAACGGTGACGCTCTCGGGGTCGCCTACCTGCCCCGCGAGCGCCGTGGCGAGTCGCTCTTTGAGTCCATGTCCATCCGGGAGAACTTCGCGCTTCCAACCTTGCGGAAGGACCGTCGCGGAGGGTTGCTGGACAGCCATAAAACCGCCCGGCGGTTCGAGGCCTTCGCTCGGTCCTTGTCAATACGCTTCGGCGCCAGCCAGGATGCAATTTCAACCCTGTCCGGCGGCAACCAGCAGAAGGTGCTGCTGGCCCGCTGGCTGGCTACAGACCCAAAGGTCCTGCTGCTCAACGACCCCACACGGGGGGTCGACATCGGAACCAAACGGGAGATTTACGCGATTCTCAACCGGCTCAGCGCCCAAGGAATGAGCATCGTTGTTCTCTCCAGCGAGGTGGACGAGCTCGTCGACCTCGTCGACCGGGTCCTGGTCTTCCGGGACCAAGAAGTGTTCGCCCAGATCCCCCACTCCGGGCTCTCTACCGACTCCATCGTCGCCGCCTACTTCGGCCGGAAATCAGAGGTCCACACATGAACCGCGTCCTGACCTTGTTCCAGCGCTGGCCCTTTGCCTTTGCCTTGTTGCTCGCGCTGGTGCTGCTGGTGCTGAACCTGATCGTCTCACCTTCCTTCCTCTCCCCCGCACGCCTGCCCGGAACCCTGGCCACGCTCGCGCCGTTCGTGTTGGTGGGTTTCGCCTCCACTCCCTCGATCCTTGCGGGCGGCATTGACATTTCGGTCGGTCCCCTGGCCACGTTTATCAACTGTCTGTTCGTCGCCATCCTTATTCCAGCGGGACTGGGCGACTGGCATCTGGCGGCGCCCATCATCCTGGCCGTTGCCGCCGGGGCTGGAGCGGTGAACGGAATCCTGGTCGCGGTGGTGCGCCTGCACCCGGTGGTCGCAACCACCGGGATGCTGTTCCTGCTTGTGGGCCTGTCGCTGAGCATCGCCCAGAACCCAGTAGCCGCCCCCGACAACTGGACGGAGGTCTTCGCCGGGGGCGTCGGCATCGTGCCTGGTGCGCTGTTAACGGTCGGTGTTGCCGGGCTGATCTGGTTCGCCCTGCGCCGCACGGCCTTTGTCAGCAATCTCCTTGCCACCGGCGACAGCGATGTCTCCGCCTACGGTTCCGGAGTGAATATCAAGTCAATACGTATTCTGGCCTACACCCTCGGCGGACTGTTTGCCGGGATCGCGGGAATTGCGTTGACCGCGCTCGTGCAGTCATCGCAGTCTTCGCTCGCTTCCACCTATGCCCTGCTGGGGCTGGCCGCTGCAGTTTTGGGCGGAACCAGTCTCGCCGGGGGCCGCGGTGGCCTGTTGGGCGCACTCTTCGGAGCGGTAGCCATCTATCTCCTGCAGCAATTGCTCACCGCCTCGGGTGTGGCGCCCAGCCTCATCCAGTTCGCCTACGGCGCCGTCCTCGTCACCGGCGTCGTGCTGGGCGCGACGCTCCTGGCCCCCCGCATGAAGAGGAATCCATCATGACCAGCGATAGCCTGTCCCCCGCTCAGGCACCCCATGCGCCAACGATCAAGCAGATAGCCTGGACCAGGTTCAGGACCTGGGTCTTCGAGGTACCGGCCCTGCAGGTCCTCGTCGTCCTCGTCCTTGCGGGCTGGCTGGTGGCCACAATGCCGGCCATGGCCAACCCAAGGTCCATCACCTCGATACTTGTCATTACCTCCCTGCTGGCCCTGGCGGCCATGGGTCAAACACTCGTCGTGATTCTGGGGGGACTGGACCTGGCGGCGCCTGGGTACATCCTTTTCGGTGCGTTTATGGCTGCGAACGTCGCCGGCAAGCTCGCTGTACCGGCCGTCGTCGCGCTGCTGATCACCGCTCTGGTCTGCGGCGGCATCGGGGCCGTGATCGGCTGGGTCTGCCACCGCTTCGCGGTCCAGCCACTGGTCGTTACCCTGGGTGCCGGCGCCGCCATTACCGGCGGGACACTGTTCCTTGCCGACGGCGACTATTCCTCCGCCCCTCCGAACGGGCTCCGCTCCCTGGCGAGTTTGAGGGCGGCCACCTTCGGCCTGCCGTTCCCTCCGATCATCCTGATTGTGCTCCTGTGCGGGGTAGGAATGTGGCTCTTCCTTAACCGCACGACGGCGGGGCGTCGCTTCCGTGCGACAGGAATCAATTTCCGCGCCGCTCGATTCACCAGAATCCGGACCTCTACCGTCTGGACCGTTGTCTTTGCCGCCTCCGGCGCCCTGGCCGGTATTGCCGGCGTCTTCATCGCATCCTTCGGCTCGGGATGGTCCCAGACCATCGGCGAACCCTACCTGTTTTCCGGCCTGGCAGCCGTCCTCGTCGGCGGCACCATCTTCGGCTCGATCCGCGGCAGCTACACCCGGACGCTGCTGGGCGCACTTATCCTCACCCTCCTGTCCACGATTATCGTCAGCAACGGGCTGACCGAAGCGCAGAGCCGCATTGTCTTCGGCGTCATCATCCTTGCCGTGGTCTCGCTTTACGGGCGGGAACGCCATGTGCGCGACAGGTTCTAAGGCTGGACAGCGGTTAGCCGCCGGGACGACCCAATGTAGATCCACCCACCATCCTTCACTGCTTCCACTGAATACCAAGGAGATAAATGTCTGCCGAGACCGCCACCGTTGCCGAGGTCCTTTCCAGCCCTTGGAAAATAAATGGCCTCACCATCAAGAACCGTTACGTCCTTAGCCCCATGGCCGTCCTCCAGCCCACCAAAGACGGCCACCCCAGCGACCAGACCATCGCGTTCCTCACCGCACGGGCGCGCGGCGGCGCAGGGCTGCTGATCATCGGCGGCGGCGTGGCTACGGAGCGCGGGAACCAAGAGGCACCCTTCCGGCCACTGATGCGTTTCGACGCCGATGAGTTCATTTCCGGTCTGCGCCGCCTGGTGGATGCTGTGCACGAGCATGAGGTGCCGATCTTCGCGCAGATCTTTCCGAGTTTCGGCGCTATGGGCGTGCCCGGTGAGGGCCGGCCGACCAGGGCTGCGAGCCCCAAGCCCGTTCGTATGGCCGCGCCCCGCCTGCCGCAGGGCTTTTACATTCCCGGCGGAAGAACGAACCCGACTCCCGAAGAAATCAGCAAGGAAGAAATACTCGAGGTCCAGGAACAAACCGTTGGCGCAGTACTTCGTGCCAAGGCGGCCGGCTTTGACGGGGTCGAGTTGGGGGCGCACATGCGCTACCTCTATTCCTCATTCCTGTCACCGCGCACCAACTGGAGGACCGACGAATATGGCGGCAGCGCAGAAAACCGCGCCCGCATCCTGGTTGACACAGTTCGCGCCATCCGGTCAGAAGTCGGTCCCGACTATCCGGTGGGCCTGAGAATGAGCACCAATGATCATCTCGCCGATGGCCAGGGGCCCGAAGGGTTCGCAGAGGTAGCGGCCGTCATTGAGAAGGAAGGGCTGGGCTACATCGCCCTGAGCGATGCCAACTACGAGTCGATGGACGACAACGTTACTTCGCGGTCCGGCGCAATCCTGGACCACGGAGAACCGCAGGCATTCCGCGCAGCCATGCCAGCGGTCCCCTTGCTCCTCAGCAGCACCTACGACCCGCAACAGTGCGCCGACGCAATAACCGCCGGTTTCGCTGACGGGATTATGCTGGCCCGCCAATTGCTGGCGGATCCGGAGTTTCCGAACAAGGTTCTGCAAGCACGGCAGGAAGAGATTGTGTGGTGCGACCATGACAACTCCTGCCTGCGCCGCCTAATCTTCAACGTCCCTGTACGGTGCCACAAGAACCCGGCCATGGGACGCGAAATGTTCCTCACGGGGGCGAAGGAACCTGTCTCGCTGAAGCTCCAGCGACCGGCCCAGGACCTGTTGATCGCCGCCACCGGATCACCGTTGCTGATGGGCCTGGCCGACAGGCTGGCGACCGCCGGCCAGAAGGGTTCCAAGAACTGACGGCGCTGTGCGGGACTTCCGTCTGGCGGAGGCCCTGCACAACAGCCCTGGACACGCAAATGTGCGCCCCGATTCCGGTGGAGTCGGGGTGCACATTTTTTAGCTTTGACGTCGGCAGGTTTCGCGGACCTTCAGTCCGCCGGCCGCAGGGCGCGGCCCGTGCCACGGTATATCGCGACTGTCCGCTCCCCTGCCCGCACCACTACATCTACAATCATCCGGCGGCCCTCGTGAAAGCTCACTTCAGCGCGGGCGACCAATTCCTCAGAGATCCGCGCCGGGGAAATGTAGGAGATGGACGCCTCTGCGGTCGCGATTCCGGCGCCGAACGTGTTTGCCGCCATGGCGAACGCCGTATCTGCCAACGCAAAGACGAAACCTCCATGGGCGATCCCATGCCCGTTGGCCATCTGGGGAGTGACGGTCAGGACTGCTGTGGCGCGCCCTTCGCTCGCATTCAGCACGTGAATACCGAGGCCTTCGAGGGCGCGGTCTGCAGCAAGCATGGAGCGGGCCGGGTCTGCGA
>Ga0307405_10001019_pt1 | contig 11340 bp, 6 predicted proteins | sample 322Cmetagenome_2_FD_203311 | JGI IMG/M metagenome (GOLD analysis project Ga0307405, IMG submission 203311) | Maize rhizosphere microbial communities from greenhouse at UC Davis, California, United States - 322HYB-C-1 | ecosystem: Host-associated > Plants > Roots > Rhizosphere > Soil | place...
AGCCGCGTGCGGCGTTGGCCCAGTCGGCGCCGATGGCCAGGACACTGGCGATGTCGAAGGCGCTGACAATCTTGCCGCTGGCGCCGAGCTTGATCTTGTCCCGCAGGTTCAGGCCCACCAAGGTGTTGTGCACAAACAGCAGGCCTTCGCGCAGCGGCACGCCGATGTGGTCGGTGAACTCCACCGGCGCGGCGCCGGTGCCGCCTTCCTTGCCGTCGACCACGATGAAGTCGGGCAGAATTCCGGTTTCCAGCATGGCCTTGGCGATGCCCATGAATTCCCACGGATGCCCCAGGCAGAACTTGAAGCCCACCGGTTTGCCGCCGGACAGTTCGCGCAGTTGCTGGACGAACTGCATCAATTCGATCGGAGTGGAAAACGCGCTATGGCAAGACGGCGAAATACAATCCTCGCCCATGAGGATGCCCCGGGTCTCGGCAATTTCCCGGGTGACCTTGTGCTTGGGCAGGATCCCGCCATGGCCCGGTTTGGCGCCTTGACTCATCTTGATTTCGATCATCCGCACCTGCGGGTTCTGCGCCTGGATTGCGAAGCGCTCCGGGTCGAAGCGCCCGTCGGAGGTGCGGCAACCGAAGTAACCGCTGCCCAATTCCCAGGTCAGGTCGCCGCCATGTTCGCGGTGGTAAGGGCTGATGCTGCCTTCGCCGGTGTCATGGGCGAAATTGCCGAGCTTCGCGCCCTGGTTCAACGCCCGGATGGCGTTGGCACTCAGGGAGCCGAAGCTCATGGCCGAGATGTTGAACACCGACGCCGAGTACGGCTGGGTGCATTGCGGGCCGCCGACCGTGACGCGAAAGCCGCTGGGGTCGCTCAACGGGGCCGGGCGCATGGAGTGGCCGATGAATTCGAAGCCGGTCTGGTAAACGTCGATCAAGGTGCCGAACGGTTTGTCGGCGCTTTCGTTCTTGGCCCGCGAGTACACCAGCGAGCGCTGGGCGCGGGAAAAGGGCAGGGCGTCGCTGTCGGATTCGAGCAGGTACTGGCGGATCTCCGGGCGGATGCCTTCGACCAGGTAGCGGATGTTGCCCAGGATCGGATAGTTGCGCCGTACCGCGTGACGGCTTTGCAGCAGGTCGAACACCCCCAGCAGGCTCAGCAGCCCGGTCAACAGCACGATCGGCCAGAGCCAGTCGTGTTGCATGAACGGCAGGCTGGCGAGGGTAAAGATCACACAGCCGGCGAAGAAGGCGTAGCGGCTCAGCAGCGATAGGCTCATGCGGGTTCCTTGGGGGAGGGGCGATTGGCCCAGACATTAGCCTGGAATGCAACTTTGTGGCGAGGGAGCAAGCTCCCTCGCCACAGGAGCCGGTTCGTGTTTACCCCGCGAGCTTCATCTGCCGCACCGGCAGCTCCACGCGAAAGGTGGTCCCGACGCCGACTTCGCTGCGCACGGTAATCTCGCCGTTGTGTTTCTTCACGATGCCGTAGGACAGCGACAGCCCGAGCCCCGTGCCCTGGCCGATGGGTTTGGTGGTGAAGAACGGGTCGAAGATTTTCTGCAGGGTTTCCGGCGGGATGCCCGAGCCGTTGTCGGCGACTTCGATCCAGACGTTGTCGCCCTCGACCCCGTTGCGCAGGGTGATGGTGCCGCGCTCGGGGCCGATGGCCTGGGCGGCGTTGACGATCAGGTTCATGATCACCTGGTTGATCTGCGAGGGCAGGCATTCGACTTCCGGCAAGGGGCTGTATTGCTTGACCACGTCGGCCTTGTATTTGATTTCGTTGGCGACGATGTTCAACGTCGAATCCATGCCCTGCTGCAGGTTTGCCATCTGCCATTCCTGGCTGGAGTCGACGCGGGAGAAGTCCTTGAGGTCCTTGACGATCTGCCCGACGCGAGCGATGCCGTCCTTGGATTCCTTGATCAGTATTGGAATGTCCTCCACCAGGAAGTCCAGCTCCACCTGTTCGCGCAGGCTTTTCAAATTCATCGCCAGCTCCGGCGAGGCGATGGCCTGTTCGGCGCTGCCGTAGGCCTGGAGCATTTCCTCGAGTTTGCTGAAATAGCCACCCAAAGCGCCGAGATTGGAAGAAATGAAGCCGATCGGGTTGTTGATTTCGTGGGCCACGCCGGCCGCCAACTGACCCAGCGAAGCGAGCTTTTCCGACTGCACGAGCTGGCTTTCAAGCATCTTGCGTTCGTCGATTTCCATCTGCAGCAATTCGCTGGCCTGCTTGAACGCCAGGGTGCGTTGCTCCACCAGGTCTTCGAGCTTGTTCATTTTCAAACGGGCACGAGAAGTCATTTCCCATTTGGTGGTCAGGGTATTGGCCATCTGCTGGACTTCGATGTTGTCGAAGGGCTTTTTCAATATGAGCAGGCGGTCGTGGCCGTTCAGGCGGTCGAGCAATTCGTCCCAGGAATAATCCGAATACGCGGTGCAGACCACCACCTGCAATTGCGGGTCGACTTTCCACAGCTCTTCGATGGTCTTGGCGCCGTCCCAGCCTTCGGGCATGCGCATGTCGACGAAGGCCAGGGCATAAGGAAGCTCCTTGGCCAATGCCCCTTGCAATTTGGCCAAGCCTTCCTGGCCACCGTAGGCCGAGTCGAGTTCGAACACGGTGGCGGCGGGTTTCGGGGCCTCGCCGAACAGCGCACTTTCCATGTCCTGCAAGTCGCTGTCGCTTTCGTCCTCTGGGGTCAGGATCTTGCGGAAATCTTCGTGAATGGCGGGCGTGTCATCAATCAAGAGGATGCGCCGGTTGCTCAGGCTGTTCATGGCTCACCTTCTGCGAGTTTCAGGGGCAGTTGCAATACAAACGTCGCCCCGGTACCCGGCCCCTCGCTGTGTGCGGTGAGGTGGCCGTTCATTTCAATCGCCGCCAGTGCGCAACTGTGCAGGCCGAACCCGTGGCCGTCCTTACGGGTAGTAAAACCGTGGGCGAAGATGCGTGTCATGTTCTCTTCCGGGATGCCTTCGCCTTCGTCCTTCACGCTGATCTGCAGGGTCTCATCATCTACGACGGTGGCCTTGAGCGTCATGTTTCGCGCATGGTTGGAAACCCCGGCCATGGCGTATTTGGCATTGCTGATCAGGTTGATCAGGATCAGCAACAAGCGGTGTTTGTCGCCCATGATCCGCGGCACTTCGCCGTAGTCCTTGATGACCGTTACATGGTGGCGGGTCAGGGCTCCCGAGTTCATGCGCAGGGCATCTTCGAGCAGTTCGCTGACCGCCAGGGGTTCCATCAGGCTGTTGGCGCCGGCGTAGGACTGCTGCGTGGAAACGATGTCCTTGATGTGGTCCACGCTCTTGCTCAGTTGCGCCAGTTCGTCGGTCAGGCTTTGTTGTTCCACCGCAATGGCTTCCACCAACTGGTTGAGGTAGCCGGGCAACAGCTTGCCTTTTTCGTCCTCGGTGAGGAAATGCCCCAGGTCGTGGTTGTGTTCGTTGATCAGGTTCATCGCCTTGCCCAGCCCCAGCGCCTTGCTGCTGCGCAGCTTGCGGCTGACCAGGTCGGCAGAGATGTTCACGCTGTTGAGCACGTTGCCGACGTTGTGCAACACGTTGGTGGCGATCTCCGCCATGCCGGCCTGGCGGGCAGTATCCATGAGTTCGCTTTGGGTGTCCTTGAGCTGGCGGGTGCGCTCTTCGACCCGTTGTTCGAGTTCGTCGTTGGCGGTTTGCAGGGCGCTGTTGACCCGCTTTATCTCGCCGAAACTGCGTACCAGCCGAACCGCCAGCCAGATCAGAATCAGCACCAGGAGGGTAGCGAACACCAGCAACATAATGTGGTTGCGCTGATGCTTGGCGGCGGCTTTTTCCTGGTCCTTTTCCAGAATGTGGGTGATGGTGTCCAGGCGGGCGGCCAGGGGGACGGCCTCGAAGTCGCGCAGCAGCTGGTTGACCAGTGGTTGCTCGCGCAAGATCAGCGCGATGTGCCTGCGCAGGATTTCCACGGAGCTGACGAGCCCGTCTGGCAAGCGCTCCTTGTTGATATCCAGCTGGTTGAGGCCCATCAGGATTTCGGCAGCCTGGTCCTGGGTGGTGATCTGCGCGAACTCCAGCGTGGCGAGCAGCAGGTCGTAGGTGTCGATGGTGGCGCTCTGCAGCCGAAGCTTGTCGTTATCGGACAGCAGGGCGAACTGGCGCTGGATATCGTCCTCGGCGGTGGGCAGGAAAGCCAGGGAGTTGCGCAGCACCGCGTTATGGGACTTGAACTGTTCCACCAGGCGGGTTTTTTCTTTGAGCGCCTTGAGGTACTCGTCGCGCTGGGTCGACCAGAGTTCGGGCGCATGACGGCCCGGCGCCGCCTCGATGGCATCGAGGCGCTGCCACAGGCGAGACATTTCATTGAGCGGCGAGACCAGCGGATCGTAGTTGTGGCTCAGGGCGATTCGCGACTTGAGCACTTCGTTGTCCCAGATCCCGTCCTGCTGCTTGAGCAAGCGGATCAGGTCGCGCGATTCGATGTGCGAGGCGGCTTGCTGGGCGCCTGATTCGATGTACATGAACAACAGGATCGAAGCCAGCAAGACGCCGATGAAAGCCAGGCCGAGGCGGCGGGAGAGACTGTTCATAGCGGCTTGCCCTCCCATTCGCCAGTGAGGGTCTTGAGGAACTCGACGATCAGTTGGGTATCGTTTTTCAGCGGTTCGCGACCCAACTGGTACTTGAACATGACTTCCACCGCGCGCTCCAGGGTCGGCGCGGAACCGTTATGGAAATACGGCGCGGTGACGGCCACGTTGCGCAGGCTCGGCACCTTGAACACCTGGCGGTCGGCTTCGTCGCCGGTAATGTTGAAGCGGCCTTCGTCGGCTCGGGTGGGGTTGCCCAGGTCCTGGATGTAGTCCCCCATTACCCCGAATTTCTGAAACATGTTGCCGCCGATGTTCACGCCCTGATGGCAGGCGATGCAGCCGTATTCCTTGAAGCGCTGGTAACCGAATTTTTCCCGGGGGGTGAGAATGTCGGTATTGCCCAGCAGGTATTGGTCAAAGCGCGAATTCGGCGTCAGCAGGGTGCGTTCGTAATCGGCAAGAGCGCCCTGGATATTGGGTTGGGTCACGCCACTTGGGTAGGCGTCGGCAAAATCCCTGGCGTAGCCCGGATCATCGGCGATGCGCTTGACCACCGTTTTCCAGTCGCTGCCCATCTCCACAGGGCTGGTCACAACGATATGCACCTGCTCTTCCAGGGTGTCGACGCGGCCGTCCCAGAACTGATGGAAGTTCAGGCTGGCGTTGAACACGGTGGGGGTATTGACCTCCACCGGCTTGCCGTCGAAGCCCAGGGAAAACTGCTTGTCATCGGCGCCGCCCTTGTCCAGGCGATGGCAACTGGCGCAGGACAGCGTGTTGTTGACCGACAGCCGTGGGTCATTGAACAGCCGCTGGCCCAACTGGACCCGCTTGGGGTCCAGGGCCGGCGCGGCGGGCAGGGGTTTGAGCGGTTCGTCCAATGGTTCTGCGTGAGTGGTCACGCTGTATCCCACAAGCAGGCAGAGAGCCAGAATCAGTCCGTGTGACGCCATGGGATGCTTTCCTTGAAACTTCGGTTAGGGACTCGATTGCTCATGAAAACGGATTCGGTTTTTTTTCCCATGCAGCCATCCACTGGGCAAAGACCTGCGGCTCCACGGCCTTGCTGAAGTAATAGCCTTGGGCTTCCTCGCACTGGTGAACCTTGAGGAATTCCAATTGCTCGCGGGTTTCCACACCCTCGGCAATGATGTGCAGGTTCAAGCTCTTGCCCAGGCTGATGATGGTGCTCACCAGTTTCGCGTCGTTGCTGTCGATGCTCAGGTCGCCGACGAAGGACTGGTCGATCTTCAATACGTCCACCGGAAATTTCTGCAGGTAGCTCAGGCTCGAATAGCCGGTGCCGAAGTCATCGATGGCCAGCCGCACCCCCAGTTGCTTGATGGCCTTGAGGGTAGCGACGGTGGTATCGATGTTCTGCATGAGCACGCTTTCGGTGATCTCCAGTTCCAACTGTGTCGGGTCCAGGCCGGTTTCCTTGAGGGTGCGCGCAATGCCTTCGACGAAACCGCGCTGGCGAAAATCGATCGCCGAGACATTCACCGACAGGTACAGCGGCCGCATGCCCTCGGCTTGCCAGCGACAGGCCTGTTGGCAGGCTTCCTGGAGCACCCATTGGCTCAGCGGCACGATCAGCCCGCTGTCCTCGGCCACCGGGATGAAATCCGACGGAAAGACGAGCCCCTGGTCGGCCCGGTTCCAGCGCACCAGCGCCTCGACACCGACCACCGCGCCGCTCGTCAGATCGAGCTTGGGTTGGTAATGCAGCACGAATTCCTTGCGTTGCAGCGCCAGGCGCAAACCTGATTCGATCGTCTGCTGCTGCCGTGCCCGGCGGTTCATGTCCTCGGTGAAAAAACGGTAGTCGTTGGGACCGGTCTCCTTGACGTTGCGCATCGCCGTCTCGGCTTTCTTGATCAGCGCCACGGCGTCGAAACCGTCTGTCGGGTACACGCTGATGCCCAGGCTTGCCGTCACCGTCAGGTCATGGCCGTCGATGGGGTGCGGAGAGTTGATCGCCGCGAGCAGTTTTTCCGCCACGCCCTTGATCAATTGCGGATCGGCGACGTCGCCGAGGATCACCACGAATTCATCGGAGCCGTAGCGAAACACCGAGTCGGATTCACGCACCACGGTGGCCAAGGTGCGGGCCACTCGCTTGAGCATTTCATCGCCCACCGGATGGCCCAGCGCATTGTTGATGCGCTTGAAGCGGTCCAGGCCGATGAACATAACCGCCAACTGCCGGTCATGCCGGCGGCACTGGGCGAGGGCCTGGGTCAGGCGGTCGCCGAGCAGCATGCTGTTGGGCAGTTCGGTGAGGACGTCGTATTGCAACAGGTGAGAGACCTTGAGCAGTTCCTGGACCCGCTCTTCGATCGTGCGCTCCAGGCTGCGCATTTTCCGCGCTGCGTCTTGCGCCAGTTGCCATTTCCAGGTCATGGCGCTGGCCATCTGGCGGATTTCCAGGGTGTCGAACGGTTTCTTGAGAATCAGCAACTGGTCGTCGAACTCGATGCGTTCGGACATGGTTTCCCAGGAATAGTCCGAATAAGCGGTGCACAGGGCAATTTGCAGCCGCGGGTCGGCTTTCCACAGCTGTTCGATGGTTTGCAGGCCGTCCCAGCCCGGCGGCATGCGCATGTCGGCGAATACCAGCGCATACGGCTGGCCCTCGGCCTGGGCGCGCTTGACCAGTTCCAGCGCTTCCTCGCCCTGATAGGCCGAGTCGATCTGAAATTGCAACCGATTGACCTGCGGCGTGCCGAACAGCAGGCTCTCGGTGTCGTCCAGCGAATCGTCATTGCCGGCGCTGGGGCTGAGGATCTTGCGAAAATCCTGGTGGATGGCGGGCGTGTCGTCCACCACCAGGATTCGCCGGTTGGCAGGTACCGACATGGGGTTCATGGGTTGCTCTCCGATAGCTGGCTGGCCGGTCGGGTCCAGTGGTCCGCCACCGGCACGATGGTGCCGGCCTTGAGCAGTGCGGCAGCCTGGTCGCTGTCGACCACGGTACTGAAGTAATGCCCCTGGGCCTGCATCGAGCCGCCGCTGGACATCAGGGTGGTGCGTTGTTCCTGGGTCTCGACGCCTTCGGCGATGACGCCGATGCCGACATCCCGGGCAAAGTTGATGATCGCCCGCAGGGTCGTGGCGTTCTCCGGATCGGCGTTGGCGCTGTCGAGGAATCGCTGGGCGAGCTTGAGGTGGTTGACCCGGTAGGTCTTCAGATAATCGAACGAGGAATACTCGGTGCCGAAATCATCGATGGCCACCTGCACGCCGAGTTCGCACAGGCGGGGCAGCACGTCGTTGTGGGTCCATTTGGTCTGGGCCAGGGTCGCCTCGGTGACATCGAAGCGCAGGTCCCAGGGCGCCAGCTCCCAGCGCGCGGTGGTGCGCAGCACGTCGTAGATCAGTTCCGGGCCGGTCTTGAGCTGGGTCAGGGACAGGTCGATGGCGATCACCGGCGGCGCCATGCCCTGGTCGCGCCATTGGCGCATCTGCTGGCACGCCTGGTCCAGGACCCAGTGACCGAGGCCGATGATGATCCCGGTTTTCTCGGCGGCAGGCATGAACGCCGCCGGCTCCAGCCAGCCGCGTTCGGGGTGGTTCCAGCGTACCTGCACGCCCATGCCGAGGATCTTGCCGGTGCCGAGGTCGACTTCCGGCAGGTAATGCAATTGCAGTTCGTTGTTCTCGATAGCCTGGCGCAGGTCATTGGCCAGCGCGACCCGGTCGGTGACTTCCTGGTTGATCTCTTCGTTGTGGAAGTGATACTGGTTGCGGCCTTTTTCCTTCGAGCGGTACAGGGCCATGTCGGACTGCGCCATCAGGCTGTCGGCACTCAGGCTTTGTGGGGTGTACAGGCTTATGCCGATGCTCACCGAGATGCGCACATCGTTGCCGTCCAAGGAATAGGGCGCCACCAGCGCGTCACGGATTTTGCCGGCCAGCGCCGCGCAGTGCGTCGCTTCATGGACATCCAATTGCAGAATGGCGAACTCATCGCCGCCCAGCCGTGCCACCACGTCGTTTTCCCGGGTACAGCCCTTGAGGCGCGCCGCGACTTCCTGCAACAGCAGGTCGCCGATGGGGTGACCGAGCGTGTCGTTGATGCGCTTGAAGTGGTCCAGGTCCAGATAGAACATCGCAAACGGCGCCGCCCCCCGGCGCGCGGCGGCGAACGCCTGGTGCAGGCGCTCGATCATGGTGGCGCGGTTGGCGAGCGCGGTCAGGCCGTCGGTGCGGGCGAGCAGGGCGATCTTTTCCTCGGCCACTTTGCGCTCGGTGATGTCGAGGATGATGCCCTCGACTTCCAGCAGCAGGCCTTGCTCGTTGCGCACTGGAATGTAGCGGTTCTCCACCCAGCGAAAGGTGTCGTCTCCGGTGCGCATGCGAAACTCGATGGACGCCCCGGCCGTGTCGCGGTCCAGGACGCGGACCATGGCCTCCTGGACCTTGCCCTGATCGTCGGGGTGGATCAGGGTTTGCGCCCAGTCCGGCGAACTGATCAGTTGCGCCGCGACATGGCCGAACTTGGTGATGTTGTGCGAGATGTACATCAGCGGGAACGGCGGCTCGCCACGCAGGCGATAAAGAATGGTCGGGCTGTTCTGCACGATGATATTGGCGTCGGCCAGTTCCCGGGTGCGTTCCTCCACGGCCCGTTCGAGCATGTCCATTTTCAGCGCCGCGTCTTCGGTCATCTGCCATTTGACGGTGAGGGTGCTCGCCATCTGGCGGATCTCGATGGCGTCGAAGGGTTTCTTCAGGATCAGCAGGCGATCACCCAACTCCAGGCGATCGGCGATGTCCTCCCAGGAGTAATCCGAATAAGCGGTGCACAGCGCCACTTGTAGCTTGGGGTCGACGCGCCACAGCCGCTCGATGGTTTCAAGACCGTCCCAACCTGGCGGCATGCGCATGTCAATAAAGGCCATGGCGAAGGGTTTACCCCGGGCCAGGGCCGTTTCCACCTTGCTCAAGGCCTCCATGCCCTGGAATGCCGATTCCAGCTCGAAACTCTGGGCGGCGATCACCACCGGTGCGCCGAACAAGGCTTCTTCGGCGCTGCTCAGGCTGTCTTCGGGGATCACATGGGGGGCGAGGATCTTTCGAAAATCCTCATGAATCGTTGGCGTGTCGTCGACGATCAGGATCCGCCGATTGGATCTATCCATCGGCAGGCTCATGGCCGTGCACCGTCGAGATGCTGACTATGGAACCGTGGGAACATCTGATATCCCTTTCGCTGGCATGAGTATTCGGCCTGTACTTGGCCCTTCATGAGGTACAGCATAGTCGGCTCAAGGAAACCACGCGGTGCATGGTGGCAAATTGTGTCTAAATGTCCGCTATCTACTAGCCTGTCTGTCAGGGGTAAGGTAGAACGGTGATCGTCAATAGGAGGGGGTGCCAATGGAAGATCAGTCGTCGAACGTTCCTGCTGCGAAGCCGACGGTGTTGCTGGTGGATGACGAAGAGTCGATTCTCAACAGCCTGCGTCGGCTGTTGCGCAGCCAACCGTATGAAATCCTGCTGGCCGACAGCGGTGCGAAGGCCCTGGAAATCCTCAAAGAGCGGCCGGTCGACCTGGTAATGACCGACGCCCGGATGCCGAACATGGACGGCGCCACGCTGCTGGCGGAAATCCGCAAGCTGTATCCATCGACCTTGCGCATCCTGCTCACCGGCTACGCCGACGTGGACATGATGACCAAGGCCATCAACGAGGGGCAGCTCTATCGCTACCTCAGCAAACCCTGGAACGACGAGGAACTGGTGCAGGCCCTGCGCCAGGCCTTGGCCCACCAGCATTCGGAAAGCGAGCGCCAGCGCCTCGAAGCGTTGAACCGCGAGCAGAACCAGCAACTCAAGACCCTCAACGCCACGCTGGAAAAACGCGTGGCGTCGCGCACCGCCGAGCTGCAGCAGACCGCCGACATGCTCGACCTGGCCTACGAAGAGCTCAAGCGCAGCTACGTGACCGGCACTGAAGTGTTCTCGCTGATCGCCAACCTGCGCCTGCCCAAGGCCAAGCAGACCAACCGGCAGATCATCGAATTGATCCGGGTCTACAGCCGGCTCAATTTTCTCGACGAGTCCACCGACCGCGACCTGACCATGGCCGCCGCCCTCTATAACATCGGCAAGCTGAGCTGGACCGATAACATGATGGTCACGCCCGCCGACATGCTGCACCACAGCGAACTGGAGCTGTACCGGGCCTATCCGAAGCAGAGTGAATCGCTTCTGATGACCCTCGACCCGATGAAGGACGCAGCGCGCATTATCCTCCATCACCAGGAGCGCTGGGACGGCAGCGGTTTTCCCGATCACCTCAAGGGCGAGGCGATTCCGTTCGGTTCGCGGCTGTTGAAGCTGGCGGTGGATTTCATCGAGTTGCAGCGGGGGTTGATCTTGGAGCGGCAGATGAACAGCGATGAAGCGCTGGTCTACATCCGCAAATACGCCGGCAAGCTGTACGACCCGGACATGGTCGAGGATTTCATCAAGGCCTGCGGCGAATACCTGGAAGACGTGACCCTGTCCGACCCGACGGTGAAGGTCGCGACCACCCGCGAGCTGGCGGCGGGCATGGTCCTGGCCCGCAACCTCAATGCCGACAACGGCATGTTGTTGCTCAACGCCGGCAAGGTCTTGAGCGGGCCGCTAATCGAAAAACTCATCGCCTTCGAGGCAATGGAAGGGGCGCGGTACAGCGTGTTCGTCAAGATCCCCGAGGAGGAAGCGGATCCTGCGGCGCCGAAGCCGATTTTGGGATGATGAAAATCTGCCAGACGATGGGTTCCCTGTGGGAGCGAGCC
>Ga0307405_10001023_pt1 | contig 11329 bp, 8 predicted proteins | sample 322Cmetagenome_2_FD_203311 | JGI IMG/M metagenome (GOLD analysis project Ga0307405, IMG submission 203311) | Maize rhizosphere microbial communities from greenhouse at UC Davis, California, United States - 322HYB-C-1 | ecosystem: Host-associated > Plants > Roots > Rhizosphere > Soil | place...
GTTGCCGTGGAGCGGATAGACCTTGCCGCTCATGCGTGGTTCTCGTCGTCGTCGAGACGCGCCTGCCATTCGTCGAGCCGCATGAGTTGGTCGTAGTCGGCATAGCCTGGATAATCGGGGTTCTTGCGCGCGGTGAACGGCTCGGTCCCTTTGATGTACCCCTCGATCGCCTCGTGTAGCTTCTTCTCGGTCAGCGGCAGGAAGCTTTCGGGCGCGATTCCGACGCGCTTGGTGCCGATCCTCAACGGCGTTTCGACGTAGCCGAAATCGCCTTCCCGATACTTTGCGAGCGACCAGTATTCGAACGCCGTGGGTTCGCCGGAGACGCCCTCTATCCCCCCGGCCGCCGCCATCATACCGATCAGACCGAGCTGGAGCGCAAAACCTTCCTGCACCATGGCCCAGCTCGGAGGTTTGCCGGTCTTGTAATCGACGATCGCGAGTTCGCCGCCCGGCAGGCGGTCGATTCGGTCAGCCCGCCCGTGAATGCGCACGCCGTCGACGATCATCTCACCCTTGCGCTCAACGGCGATCACTTCGCGCTCGGGCTCGGCATCGATCTGCGCCTCGACCCACTCGAGCGCGGCCATTAGCCGGGGACGCCACAGCCCGCGCATCAGCGGGTGGGCGTTCATCTCCTCCAGCACGCTCTCGGCGATGGGCTTGAGGATCGCCTTCGGGTCGTCCTTGCGGGCGAGATGCCATCGTTCGAGGATTTCATGCGCCGCCGTCCCCTGCCATGCAGCGGAAGGTTGTGCGTCGAGCGTATCGAGATAGCGCAGGTCGAGGATCGCGCTCGCGTAGAACTGGTAGGGATCGCCGAGCAGCCGATCGAGCGCGGTGACGGCGATCGGCACGTCGCGTTGCTCGGCGCTCGGCCGCGGCGCTGGACGCGGATAGGGCGGCGGCTCGCCGGTCACGGCATCGAGCACCCGGGCCAGCTCCACCGCGGCCTTCTCCCGGTGCGATTCGAGCATCGTCTCGCCCAGCAGCGCTTTGACCCGCAGCAGGAAGCGCGAGGGAATGGCCGGACCGCTCTCATCGCGCGCGGCGCGGCTCAGCACGACTTCGGGCGCCCCGAGCGCGCCGGCGAGGTCGTGCGCAGACAGGCCGATGCGGAAGTCCGCACCCGGCACGCCCAGCGCCCGCATCACCGGCGGCGCGAGCAGCGGATCGAGCGCCGGGCGTGGCGGCCAGCTCCCTTCGTTGAGGTCGCCGCAGACGACGAGGTCCGCCCGGCTCATGCGCGATTCGAGCAGACCGTAGATGGCGACGCGCGGGTGCCCGCCGTAGGGCGGCCGCACTGCAACGCGCTCCATGGCTTCTCGCAGGACGGTGGGCAGATCCGAGGGGCCCAGGTAGAGGTTCGCCTCCCGCGCATGGAGGCGCAGGTCGTCCACGAAGGCCGAGAGGGCGCGTCCATCCTCGCGCGCCCAGAGCTGCTCTCCACACAGCGCCTCGCCCGCCGCCGCGAGCGCGTCGAGCTGGTCCGCGAGCGGCGGTTCGCCGTCCTCGCGTGGGAGGAGCGGCGCGAGGATCGTTTCCACATCGCGCCACCAGGCCTCCAGGCCTCGCGCCTTCGCAGCCATTCGCTGCACCAGGTCGCGCAAGGGAGCGAGATCCGGCGCAGGCCGCGGTCCGCGCAGCGCCAGCTCCAGCGCGCGCGCATTGTCGAGCCAGTCGGCCCGGCCGAAGGGCAGCCCGGCTAGAGGATGCTCCAGCAGCGCCATCAGCGGGACCGGCGCGGCCTGCTCGGCAGCAACTTCGGCGATCAGAAGCAGGAGCCGCCCGGCCGCCGTTTGCGATAAAGGCCGTCCGGCGGAATCGTCCGCCTCGATATTCCAGCGCCGCAGGTGCGCCGCGACCCGTGCCGCGAGTCCGCGGTCGGGCGTCACCACCGCCACGCGCTTGCCGGGGACCTCCAGCGCCTCGCGTACGAGCAGCGCGATCGCCTGCGCCTCCTCCTCGGGGTTGGCGCTTTCCATGATCCGCACGCCTGCCAGGCGGCGCTTCTCGGGCGGGAGGTCGACCCAGCCCGTGCTCGCCTGCGGCGGCAGGAAGAGGCTCGAGATCGCGTGGCTGCGTTCGGGCTCCGCCGCACCGAGCCCGCGGCGGTGCCACGGTCGCACCTCACCCCGCGCGATGCCCATGCGGTTGAGCAGCAGCTTGAGGTGATACTGCGGATGAGTCACCGCATCGCCGCGTGCGAACGCGGTATCGTCGGGGCTGTCACCGCGGCCGGCACGGCCCAGCTCGTCCCATACCGCATCATCGAGCGCGAGGTCGAGATCGGGCAGCACGACCGCGCCGTTGGGCAGATCGGCAACTACTCTCAGCAGCTTCGCAAGCTCGGGCGCGGCGCTGGTCACACCTGCCGCAACGATTGGAATTGCCGGCGGATGATCCCGCCAGTGCGTCGCCGCGCGGGCGAACAGCATGTTCCGGCGCGTGGCGGCGTCCACCATGCCGAGCCGCTGGAGCTCGGCCAGCCACATCGTCTGCACGGTGTAGAAAAGCTTGGTGTTCTCGCTCCAGTGCGCGGCGACTTCGGCGAGCGCCTGCATCACCGGCTCGTTCCAGAGATCGTCCGGTGCGACGCCTTCGACCAGCAACCGGTCCATCGTCTGCCCGATCTCGTGCGCGAGCCGCAACCGGCCCGCAGGCGTCGGGCGCGGATCGCGCCCCAGCGCCGCCATCGCCTGATCGACGAGCTGCGCCAGCGTCAGCCAGCGCCGGGTCGGCTCCACCGCCGGAGGAATATCGCTCGCGCCCAGCGGGTCGAGCAGCATCCCGAGCGTCTCATCGAGATCGAGGTCGCCGACCACCGCCATGCGCGGCATCAAGATTCCAGGCTGACTTTCCGCCCCGAAGTGGCGAATGAATGCTTCGGTGACGGCGCGGACCGCCCGGGTGCTCGGCAGCAGCAGCGTCAGGCGGGCAAGGCCGAGATCGGGTTCGGCGTAGCGTGGGACGAGGCCGGCCACCAGCGCATCGGCGAAGCCGCGGTGCGCGGCGATCGAATAGACGCTCGGCCCGTTGCGTTCAGCCACGCCTGAGCGCTTCTTCCGTCGGCTTGATGGCCTCCGGTGTTCCTACCTCGAACCACAAGCCGGTGAAGACGGCGCCATACAGCCGTCCCTCGGCAATCGCGCGCTCCCACAGCACCATGGTGCCGAACGGCCCCTCCGGCGCATCGCGCAACAGGCGGTGCGACACGAGCTGGATACCGGTATAGATGAACGGGGCGACCCGCCCGGGCAGGCGCCGTTTCAACCGGCCCACCGGATCCATATGAAAGTCGCCCAGCCCGCGAAAATTGCTCGCCCGCGCATGGGGAACCACCAGCAGCAGCGCGTCCATCTCGTCCGGGTTCCACAGCTCCGAGAGATCGGCGAAGGCATCGCGTGGCCCGTCGAGCCAGATATTGTCCGCGTTGAGGCAGAAGAACGGGTCCCGCAGGTGCGGTAGCGCCTTCGTCATGCCGCCGCCAGTTTCGAGCAGCAGGTCGCGCTCGTCCGAGATCATGACCTTCGGCGTGGCGCGCTCTTTCAGATGCGCCTCGAGCGAATCTGCGAGGTAATGGACGTTGACCACGACTTTCGCCACGCCGGCTTCGGCGAGGCGATCGAGCGTATGGTCGATCAGCGGCTTGCCGGCGACGCGCACCATCGGTTTGGGCTGACTCGCAGTCAGCGGCCGCATTCGCTTGCCGAGGCCCGCGGCCATGACCATCGCGGTGTCGGAGGCAAGCATGGTCACTGGATCTCCCCGCCGAACGTATCGCGGATATTGCGCGGGATGTTGAGATCGAACCAGCCTGCAACGGGCGCGAGCGCTGGATGGGCGAGATCGCGCTCCATCGCTTCCCACACACGCGGGATCATCGCGAGATAGCGCGCCTTGCCGTCGCGCTTCCACAGGCGGGTGAAGATGCCTACGATCTTCGCATTCCGCTGCGCGCCGAGCCGGGCGTAGTCGGCCTCGAACTCGTCGCCGGGCGCGGCGCGTGCGATGTAGCGGTCGAGCATGGCCCGTTCGAGCTCGACCGAAACGTCACGGCGCGCATCCTGCAGCAGCGAGACCAGATCGTAGGCACGATGGCCGACGAGCGCGTCCTGGAAATCGATCAGCCCCTGCGCACCGGTGCCGTCCTGCGCGGGCCCGAGCAGCATGATGTTTTCCGCATGATAGTCACGCAGCACGGTAACCCCGGGCAGCTGACGATCGAGCAAGGGGCGGAGCGTCTCCGTCCATGCGGCTGCATAGCCCTCGGTGTCGACAGTCAGCCCCATCGTGGGGCAATACCACTCGGTCAGCAGCGCGGCTTCGCGTTGATAGACCGCCATGTCGTAGGGATCGAACGGCCCCGGCGGCGCGCGGTGAAGCTCGACCAGGGCATCGATCGCCGCAGCATAGGCATTCATCTCGCTTTCGGGGTGCTCGTCCAGCCAGTCGCGCATCCGATCGACGCCGAAATCTTCCAGCAGGATCCAGCCCGCCGCGGCATCCTCGGCGATGATCTCGGGCGCGCGCTGATCGTGCGCGGCGAGCCAGTGCGCGACCTCGAGGAAGGGGCGCGGGTCTTCATCGGGCGGCGGCGCGTGCATGAGCATCGCCTTACGATCAGCGTCGCGGACGCGGAAATAACGGCGGAAGGAGGCATCGCCGGGGATCGGATCGACCGCGGCCCCTCCCCATCCTGCGCTTTCGAGGAATTGAATCAGGCCGTCGGGCAGTTCGCTCATGGCAGGCGCCCTAGCCAATCGACGCCGGGTTCGACAATTGCCTTACGCCCGCTCCCGGCAATTTCGAGCATGATGGAGAGGCAGCCCGGCTCGTGCGCGAAGCCGCCGGCGTTCTCGGGCCATTCGGCGATCAGCGCCGCACCCTCGCGATAGTCGTCGAGGCCGATTTCCTCCGCTTCGTCCGGATGTTCGAGCCGGTAGAAATCGGCGTGAACGAGGGGCGGATCCAGCGCGTCGTAAGTCTCCACGATGGTAAAGGTCGGCGACGGCACCTCCCCCTCATGACCCAGCGCCGAGACGATCGAGCGCGCCAGCGTGGTCTTACCCGCCCCGAGCCCACCGGAGAGTGCGACGACATCACCTGCGCGCAACCGGGCGGCGATGTGATTGCCGAACGCCTCCATCGCGGAGAGATCGGGAAGGTCCATTTCGAACCTCACGGCAGCTCGATCGTCACGGTCGTGCCCGTGCCTTCACGCGAGACGATCTCGAGCGTACCACCGTGCGCCTCGATGAGTTGGCGCGCGAGCGGGATGCCAAGTCCCTGGCGCCGCACCAGCCCGTTGCCGTCGGCCGTCGTGCGAAGCCCGTCGAGCGCATGGGCGAGTTCCTTGGCCGTCATCCCCTTCCCATTGTCCGAGATCACGATGCGTGCGCCCTCCGCCTTGCGCGTTAGGTCGACCGCGATCTTGCCGCCCTTGCCGGTCGCCGCGATCGCGTTATCGAGCAAGTGTCCGATCGCACGGCTGAGCTGACGCGGGTCCGCATCGACTTTACCCGCCGTGCTGCCACGCAAATCCAGACTCAGTCCGCCGCCGAGGATCGCCTGCTCCCGCTCCCGCACCACCTTGGTCACGAAGGGCATCAGCGCGATCCGCTCCTTCGCGATCGGCAGCAGGCCGGCCTCGCTCTGCGAGAGGTCGAGCACATTCTCGACCTGATCCGCCAGCCTTGCGACCGAATCTAGAATCGCCCGGACATAGTCCTTGCCCTGGTCCGAAAGTTCGCCTGCCGCGCCGCTCTCCAGCAGTTCGGCGAATCCGCCGATCGAGGTCAACGGCGTGCGGAACTCGTAAGACATGTTTGCAAGGAAGCGGGTTTTGACCTGATCGGCTTCTTCCAGCGCCATGTTGCGCTCACGCAGCGCCTCCTCGGCCTTTTGTGAATCGGTGATGTCGAGCACCGTCAGTAGTCCGTTGCCATCGGGCAGCGGAACGCCGGCGAACTCGAGCGTTCGCCCATCCGCGAGCTGGATACGCCCGCCCTGCTCCTTGCGGTCGAGCGTCGCGGCCCGGATCACCTCGCCGACTGCCTTGGTCTGGCCGGGCTTCGCGAGATTCGGCGCGATCGCCTCAAGCAACTGGTCGGCGGAAGGATGCGTGTCCATTAGTTCCGGATCAAGGCCCCAGCTCCCGGCGAAGCCGCGGTTCCAGAGCTGCAGGTGCCCATCCGGCGCGAAGACTGCGAGTGCTTCGAATAGACTGTCGAACGTGGCGGTCCGCGTGCGGAGGAGTGTGTCGCGGGTGGCGGAAAGCGCGAGCTGCTCCGTACGGTCCTCGGCGATCAACACCAGCCCACCATCAGGCATCGGGTTGGCGACGACGCGCAGGTGCGTCTTGTCCGCCAGCGGCCAGGCTTCCTCGCGCGGTGCGCCGGCGCTGAACCACTCCGCATGCTCGCGGCGCCATGCGGGGAAATCGCGCACTTCGGGGGTCTTCCCGGCATCGCGCGCGTCGCTGAGGAAACGCTCGAAATCGAGACCGGTCGCTACGGAGCCCGGCGCGACGCCGAAGATCCGGCGGAAAGGCTGGTTTGCAAAAGTCAGGCGGCGGCGCGCGTCGAACTGTGCGACACCGACGGAAAGCTGGTCGAGGATCGATCGCTGAGCCTCGCGGAAGGCACGGAACTCGCGGGCGAGTTCCTCCTGATCCTCGATGTCGATCGCATAGCCGGCGATTCCCTCCTGCCCGAGAGGTAAGTCGCTGACCCGCAGCGAGCGCCGCTCCCCAGCGACCGTCGTGGCGACGATCCGTTCGATCGGGGTCTTCTGATCGGCGGAATGGCGCGCAACTTGCGCAGCCGTCAGCCCGTCGACCGCTTCGATTAGCTCGAGCTGGCGTTCGATCGCGTCGGCAGCACTGGCCGCTCCGACCGCTTCAACATAGGCCGCATTGACAAGCTGCAGCCGTGCGTCGGGCCCGCGGAACCACATCGGCATCGGCGCCCCTTCGATCAGGCCGACCAGCGCCGCGAAATCACCGCGGGCACGTGCGGCCTCCTCCCGCAGGAGGGCGAGTTCGCTCTCGCTTTCGCTGAAATCAAAGACCCAGACGAGCGCGGCGCCGCCGGGCGAGACTTGCGGATCGGCGAGCGCCCCGCGTAGGGCCAGGCTGCGCTGCGAGCCGGGCGGCGTCACTGCCATGCGGAAAGGTGCCGCTGTCTTCTGCGCGCGGCGCACGTTCTCGGTCAGCTCCGCGAGTTGCCCTTCGGACAGGCCTTCGCCGTTCCGACCGGTCAGTTCACTCAAGTACGCGGGCAGCTTGGCGAGCCCGAGCCAGGCGGCGAGCCGCTCCGACGCTTCGATCCGCATGTCGGCGCGCACCAGCAGCGGAATGGCCGGTGCCTCGTCGATCATACGAGCCATGCGCCGCGCGGCGCGGCGGCTGGTTTCCGCCCCTTTGGCCTTCCCTGCGGCCGCGATCATCAGCCACGCTGCGCCGGCCGTCCAGGCTGCGAGCAGCAGACCGATCAGAGCCAGTGCGGTGGGGGAGAGGTCCATGCCGATCAGCTATGCGGCGTGCGGAAAGGATGCAACGGCTATCCCGGCACAAACGCCCGCTGCCGGACACGCGCCTTCGGTGTCCGGCAGCGGAAACTCCCATTGCCTCAATAGCGGTAGTGATCCGGCTTGAACGGACCGTTCTGCGGCACGCCGATATAGTCCGCCTGCTTCTTGCTGAGCTGTGTCAGCGCCACACCCAACTTCTCAAGGTGCAGCGCCGCGACTTTCTCGTCGAGGCGCTTGGGCAGGACGTAAACGTCGTTCTGGTACTCGCCGGACTTGGTGAACAGCTCGATCTGCGCCAGCGTCTGGTTGGTGAAGCTGCTGCTCATGACGAAGCTCGGATGGCCGGTTGCACAGCCGAGGTTCACCAGCCGGCCCTTGGCGAGCACGATGATCGACTTGTCGTCGGGGAAAGTGACCAGATCGGTGCCCGGCTTCACTTCCTTCCAAGTGTAGTTGTCGAGTGCTGAGATCTGGATCTCGCTGTCGAAGTGGCCGATGTTGCACACGATCGCCATGTGCTTCATCGCCTTCATGTGCTCGGCGGTGATCACGTCCTCGTTGCCGGTGGCGGTGACGAAGATGTCGCAGCGCTTCACGGCGTCTTCCATCGTCACGACCTCGAACCCATCCATCGCCGCCTGGAGCGCGCAGATCGGGTCGATCTCGGTCACCATCACCCGCGCGCCGCCGTTGCGCAACGAGGCGGCCGAACCCTTGCCGACATCGCCGTAGCCCGCAACGCAGGCCACCTTGCCCGCCAGCATCACATCGGTCGCACGGCGGATCGCGTCGACCAGCGATTCCTTGCAGCCGTAGAGGTTGTCGAACTTGGACTTGGTGACCGAATCGTTCACGTTGATCGCCGGGAACGGGAGCTTGCCCTTCTTGGCGATCTGATAGAGCCGCATGACGCCCGTGGTCGTCTCTTCGGAGACGCCCTTGATGTTCTCGACTGACTTGGTGAGATAGCCCGGCTTCGCCTTCACGAACGCCCTGAGCGCACGCTGGAATTCGATCTCCTCGGCGTTCTGCGGCTCGGGCAGTTCCTCGCCCGCCTCGATCCGCGCGCCCCACAGGGCGAACATCGTCGCGTCGCCACCATCGTCGAGGATCATGTTGGCGGTGAGCTCGGCATTGTCGGCGGTCGACCAGTCGAAGATCCGGCCGACGTAGTCCCAATAGTCCGCCAGGCTCTCGCCCTTCACCGCAAACACCGGAATGGCCTGCGCCGCGATCGCGGCGGCGGCATGGTCCTGGGTGGAGAAGATGTTGCACGTCGCCCAACGCACTTCCGCTCCGAGCGCGACCAGCGTTTCGATCAGCACCGCGGTCTGGATCGTCATGTGCAGGCTGCCGGTGATCCGGGCGCCCTTGAGCGGCTGCGCCGCGCCGTATTCCTCGCGCAGCGCCATCAGGCCTGGCATCTCGGTTTCGGCAATTCCGATTTCGTCGCGTCCGTATTCGGCGAGAGCGATGTCCTTGATGATGTAGTCCTGCTTGGCGTCGGCCACGAATGATCTCCTGCAATTCTGCTACGTCGGGCCCTGCGGGAAGAGGCGCCCCGTGATCGGTCGCGATGTAGCGGTCGGTCCGTTTCGAGGCAAATATAAAGCGATCTTTATATGATGCCATATTGCCGTGCAGGACGCAGGCTCTATATCGAGCGCGAACGGACGGGGTGACGAAAGGAAATTTCCCGATGACGATTTCGGTAGGCGACAGAATTCCCGATGTGACGCTGGTCAAGGCGACCGAGAACGGGCCCGAGAAGGTCCAGTCGGGCGACTACTTCAAGGGCAAGAAGGTGGCACTGTTCTCCGTCCCCGGTGCCTTCACCCCGACCTGCTCGGCCCGGCATCTGCCCGGCTATGTCGAGAAGGCACAGGACCTGAGGGCGAAGGGTGTCGACGAAATCGCCTGCACCGCCGTCAACGACGCCTTCGTGATGGGCGCCTGGAACAAGAACGCAGGTTCGGAAGACATCACCATGCTGGCCGACGGCAACGGCGAATTCGCGGAAGCGGTGGGCCTGACGATGGACGGCAGCGGCTTCGGCCTCGGCAAGCGCGGCCAGCGTTACTCGATGATCGTCGAAGACGGCGTGGTGAAGGAACTCAACGTCGAGCAGCCGGGCGACTTCTCGGTCTCGAGCGCGGAGCATATGCTCGGCCAGCTCGGCTGAAGTGCCTACTCGGTCCGGCCCGCGCCGGGCATAACTAATTACCGGCCGGGGCGTCCTGCGACGTCCCGGCTTTTTCGTGTCGGTCAGGCCATCACCCCACTCGTCATCCTAGCGAAAGCTGGGACCGCTTGCGGCAAAATCCGTGTAGCGGTAGCCATCCCGGCTTTCTAGGATGACGGCGGGATGAGTGACTGGTTGAAGGACAGGCCGCTGCCGCTGCCAGCGCTCAATACCCCATCAGTTTGAGCACTTCCTCGCGGCTGCGTTGGTCTTCGAGGAAGATGCCCATCATTCGGCTGGTGGTCATCGTGACGCCGGGCGTGCGGACGCCGCGGGCGGTCATGCAGCTATGGCTGGCTTCGATCACGACGGCGACGCCTTGCGGATGGAGGTGTTCCCAGATGCAGTCCGCGACTTCGGCTGTCAGCCGCTCCTGCACCTGAAGGCGTCGGGCGAAACCGTGGAGTACCCGTGCGAGCTTGGAGATGCCAACCACGCGGTCGGTCGGCAGGTAGGCGATCGCGGCCTTGCCGATGATCGGCGCCATGTGATGCTCGCAGTGGCTCTGGAAGGGGATATCCCGGAGCAGGACGATCTCGTTGTAGCCGCCCACTTCCTCGAACACGCGGCTGAGGTGGATCGAGGGATCCTCCCCGTAACCGAGGCAATATTCCTTCCACGCCCTGGCGACCCGCTTGGGCGTGTCGAGCAAGCCTTCGCGCATGGGATCGTCGCCCGTCCAGCGGATCAGCGTGCGGATCGCCTCCTGCACGTCCTCTGGCACCGGCGGCTTTCCATCCGATACGTCTTCGTCGGGCCCGACCAGGCTGCTCATTTCCCCATCCTCTTCTTCGCGCCGTGGAAGGCGCGGCCAAGAAGGCCTCCCTTGCGGAAAAGTCCGCCCTTGGCAAATGGCTCGAACATCTCCTCGGGCCGCTCAGGGTCGAGCAGCCCCGACCCGGCAACCGTTTCCTCGATCGCGCCAATTTCAGGCGGATCAAAGGCGCGCAGCGAGCGCTCATCTCCCTGCCCATGAGCAGCGATCAGGTTATGCATCGACGGGTCGGCAGCAAGGAGCCGCGCCACCTCTTCCCCGTCGATTCCGCAGTGTTCCCCGAGCAGCGAATGGCGCAGCGTGGCGACGCCGTCACAGGCATGATCGTTGCCCGGCCTATCGCAGTCGATGAACACGTCGCACTCGGAATCGAGGCCCATCGAGCGGTTGTTGAAATTGGCCGAACCGATGCGAAGAATTCGATCGTCCACGATCATCAACTTTGCGTGCACGTAGATCGGCGTATCGCCGGTATGCGGGACATAGACCTTGAAGCGGCGCTTGTGGTCCAGTTCGGCCAGGCTATGGAGCAGGCAGTTGCGCGCGTGATCCATCGCCTGCTGCTCCAGCCACCCTTCGGCCGTCTGCGGCTGGACCATGACGATTTCGGGCGGATCGTATTCCTTCAGCCGCTCGCCGATCGCTTCGGCGAACTTGCGCGAGGTGAAGTACTGGTTCTCGCTGTAGATGAAGCGCCGGGCGCGTGCGATCTGGGCGAGCAGCAACTGCTCGATCTCGTTCACCTGCGGGGATCCATCGTGCTTGGCGCGCGTCCGCGC
>Ga0307405_10001026_pt1 | contig 11321 bp, 7 predicted proteins | sample 322Cmetagenome_2_FD_203311 | JGI IMG/M metagenome (GOLD analysis project Ga0307405, IMG submission 203311) | Maize rhizosphere microbial communities from greenhouse at UC Davis, California, United States - 322HYB-C-1 | ecosystem: Host-associated > Plants > Roots > Rhizosphere > Soil | place...
CCGGTCAGACCTACCACGACCTCATCGGCACCCGCTACCAGCAGGAAGTCGATCTGCTCGGGCTCTTCAAGGACGTCGCCGTCTACAACCAACAGATCCTCGGTGCCGGCCACGCCGAGGCGGTGATCGACGCCGCCTGCCGGGCGGCGCTGGCCGCGCGGGGGGTCGCGCATCTCACCTGCCCGGTGGATTTCCAGGAGCAGGAGATCCGGCAAGACGAGAAGTCGAAGAAGAAAGTCCCGGGTCACACGTCCACGGTGTGGAGCTGCCCGGTTGTCGTTCCGCGGCGCGAGGATCTCGAGCGCGCGGCAAGCGTGCTCAACGCCGGGAAGAAGACCGTGATCCTCGCCGGCCAGGGGGCGCTGGGTGCGCGGGATGAGCTGCAGCGCGCCGCGGAGCTGCTCGCGGCGCCGATCGTCAAGCCGCTGCTGGGCAAGGCCGTCGTGCCCGACGATTCGCCGTACACGACTGGCGGCATCGGCCTTCTCGGAACGCTCCCCTCCGAGCTGGCGATGGAGGAGTGCGACACGCTCCTCATGGTCGGGACGAGCTTCCCGTACCTGGAGTTCTATCCGAAGCCCGGCCAGGCGCGCGGGGTGCAGATCGATCGCGATCCGGCCCGCATCGGCCTTCGCTATCCGGTGGAGGTCGGTCTCGCGGGCGACGCGACAGCGACGCTGCGGGAGCTCTTGCCACTTCTCGAGAAGCGGCGCGACCGCGGCTTCCTGAAGGACGCGCAGAAGCGCATGAAGGAGTGGCGGACGCTCATGCACGATCGAGCCACCCGGAAGGACACCCCACTCAAGCCGCAGGTGGTCGCGCACGAGCTGAGCCGATTGCTCGCCGACGACGCGATCATCACGACGGATTCCGGGACGATCACGACATGGGTCGCGCGACACGTCGACATTCGTGGCACGCAGCAGTTCTCGTGTTCCGGCACACTGGCCTCCATGGCCCCGGGGCTTCCCTACGCGATCGCGGCCCAGATCGCGTTTCCCGATCGCCAGGTGGTCGCGTTCGTTGGGGACGGTGGATTCACGATGCTGATGGGCGAGCTGGCCACAGCGGTGAAGTACGAGCTCCCGATCACCGTGGTCATCGTGAAGAACAACACGTACGGCATGATCAAGTGGGAGCAGATGGTCTTCCTCGGTAACCCCGAATACGGGTGCGAGCTGCATCCGATCGACTTCGTGAAGTTCGCCGAGGCCTGTGGCGCGCTCGGCTTCCATTGCGAAAAATCGAGGGAAGTGTCAGCGACGCTCGAGAAGGCCCTCGAGACGTCGCGGAAGAAACACCGCCCCGCGGTCGTGGAGGCGGTCGTCGACCCGTTCGAGCCGCCGCATCCGCCACAGATCAAGCTGGAGCAGGCGGTGAACATGGCGAAGGCGCTGGCGCGCGGCGAGCCACATCGTGGGCGCATCGCGCTCACGCTGTTCCGCGACAAGGTGCACGATCTGCTCTGATTGCCGGGGAGTCGTGATGCGGGCGAAGGAGATTGAGGACAACGACGGCCGACGGACCTTCGCCATCGTGTTCGATACCGGCGACGAGGTGTCCGAGGGGCTGCTGGCGTTCGCTCGGGAGCACGATCTCCAGGGCGCGTACTTCACGGCCATCGGTGCGCTGCGCGAGGTGACGCTTGGCTTCTGGAACCATCAGACGAAGGAGTACCAGAAGATTCCGATCCGAGAGCAGGTCGAGGTGCTCTCCCTGGGCGGCAACGTAGCTCGAACGCAGAACGGCCAGCCCAAGGTGCATGCGCACGTCGTGGTAGGGAAGGCCGACGGAACCGCGCACGGCGGGCACCTCATGGCCGCGGTCGTGCGGCCGACCCTGGAAGTGGTCGTGGTGGAGTCCCCTCGGCACTTGCGTCGAGCCGTGGATCCCGAAACCGGCCTTGCGCTGCTCGACCTGAAGGCGTAGCGGCGCCGATCTCTCGCGCGGGTCCGTCTCGTGACGATCGATTTCCCCTATCCGGGCTATGAGGCGATCACTCCCGTGGAGGTTCCCGAGGCGAGTCTACAAGACGTGTATGCGCCGCGCCCGATGAGTGGCGGCAACGAGGATTCGATAATCGGTCGTGCCATTGCCGCGCCGATCGCGGCCCCGCGGTTGCGCGACGCGGTGGGCGCGCGGGACCGCGTCCTCCTTCTCGTGGACGATGCGACGCGGGGCACGCCGGTCGCCCGGGTACTGCCGCACGTCGCGGCGGAGTTCGAAGCCGCCGGGATTCCGGACGAGCGGATCTCGGTGCTGACGGCGCAAGGCACGCACCGCCGCATGACCGAGCGGGAGCTGCAGCGCAAGCTGGGCGCGTTCCGCGGTCGGTTCGTCGTACACCAGCACGACTGGCTCGACGTGGACCGTCTCCGCGACTTCGGCCGTACGTCGGACGGGACGCGCGTGACCGCCAACCGGCTGCTGGCGGAGGCCGACTTCGTGCTCGGAATCGGCTCCATCGTGCCGCATCGGATCAAGGGATTCTCGGGCGGGGCGAAGATCGCCTTCCCAGGGGTCGCCGGCCGCGAGATCCAGGAGCGCAACCAGTGGGAAGCGGCGCTGCGGCGATCCGAGGAGGTGATGGGGGCGGCGGAAACGCCGATGCGGCGACGGATCGAAGAGGCGGCACGCCTTGTCGGTCTCCGTTACATCGTGAACTGCGTGCCCGACGGCGCGGGCGGTCTCGCCGGCTGCTTCGCTGGCGATGTCGTGGCCGCGCACCGTGCCGGATGCGAGCTCTCGCGCGAGATCAACGAGGTCGTGCTTTCGGCGCGGGCGGACATCGTGATCGCCGACAGTCACCCCGCAGACCACGACGTCTGGCAGAGCGCGAAGGGCGTCTACTCCGGCACGATGGCCGTGCGCGACGGGGGCGTGCTGATCCTCGTCGCGCCGAACCCGGGAGGCGTAGCGGAGAGCCACCCGGTCATGCTCGACGTCGGCTACCGGCCGTTCCCGGAGCTGGCGCGACTCGTTGCGCAGCACGCAGTCAGCGACGTCGTCGGGATCGCCGTCCTCGCCGATCTCGCCCAGGTCATGGACCGCGTGGAGTGCACTCTGGTGTCGCCGGGCGTCCCGCGAGCGCAGGCAGAGCGCATTGGTTTCCGGTACGCAGACTCGGTGCAGAAGGCCCTCGCGATGGCCTTCGATCGCTGCGGCGGCCTGGCACGGGTCGCGGTGCTCCGGCGCGGAGGCCAGATCCTGCCACGGGTGCTCGGGGAGCGGTATGGCGCATAAATCGCCAAGGCTGTTCGCGTCCCCGACGCATCCGATCTTCACCCATTTTACGATCGCCCTCACGGCATCGTCGCTCGTCTTCGACGGGCTCGGCCGAATCTGCAATGTATCTTCCCTCGCCGCTGCTGGCTGGTGGACAATCGTCGGTGCGGTGCCGGCGGCAATCGGTGCGCTGGCCAGCGGCCTGACGAGCCGCAGGCGCCTGGCGATGGAGGAGGGCGCGGCACGAACGTGGCTGCGTGCGCACATGGCCATCGGCCCGAGCTTTCTCGGAGGGCTCGTCGCGAGCGCCATCTGGCGGGCGTCGCTTTGGCTCGAGACGGCGGCGATCCCGTGGGCCTACCTCGTCGCGCTGGGTGCAGTCGTCGCAGCCATGACCGTGCAGGGCTATCTCGGCGGGGAACTGGTCTACCGGTTTGGGGCCGAGGTGCGGGAGCGATACGAGAAGCTTCCGAACGAGCGCGAGCCCGCCGGAGAGCCAGCACGTCGAAGTCGGACGAGGCCGGCGTGACTTCCCTTGTCTCGGAGCCATTCCTCTGGCGCTGGATCGCCGTCGCCACCGCCGTACTCACCGTGATCGTCATCGGGGAGAGCTGGATCGGTCACTACCGGTCCGGCTTTCCCCTCCGGGCGCAGTACGCGCCTCTTGTTGGCGGCATGGCGCTCGCGACAGCGTGCGTGGCCCTCGCGCTCGTACCGCGCGTCGAGTGGGTGCGGCTGGCGGTGCGCTGGGCCGGATGGGTCGCGGTTTTCACGGGGGTGATCGGAGCCGGGTACCACCACTACTATGGGATCGTGGAAAAGGCTGGAGGTTACCGATGGCTGCTTCACCATCTCATGTACGGCGCACCGCAATTGGCACCACTCGCGCTGTCCGCGGCGGGTGCGCTCGCCGTGCTCGCATCCGAGGGGGTGGCTTCTGCCGCAGTATCTCCGAGCGCCAGCGTGCCGCGCCTGGCGCTCGCGGTCGTCGCCATCGCCCTCGCCGGTGCGGTCGCTCAAACCGGCATCCTCCACTACCGCGGCGCGTTCAATACGCCTTTCATGTACGCGCCGCTCGCGCTGCCGCCGCTCGCCGCGCTCGGCACCGGCTGGCTCGCCCTCGCTCCGGCGGTCGGCCTGACGGGTGTGGTGCGCGTGCTTCTCTGGGCAACGTTCCTGCTCGGATTCGTCGGTCTCGGCATGCACCTGCGCGGGCTGGATCGCCAGATGGGCGGGCTCCACGTCTTTCTGTTCAATCTGCTGCAGGGGCCGCCGCCGCTGGCACCAGCGGTCTACGCGACGCTCGCCGGAGTGGGACTGCTGCTATTGCGGGCCTGGTAGCGTGAAGGGCGATTCCGATCAAGCGAGTGACCGAGCGGCGATGGCCGGTGGGAGCGCCCGGGACAAGGATGCGATACCGTCGACGCGGTATCCGGGATACGACGTCCTCGCCAAGTGGCGTGGCCCCGATTGGGACGCACAGACGCGCATGGTGGTGCGGCGCCGAGTCGAAGATGTTCCGCGCATCCGCTTCCTCACGGAGGAGGAGGCGCGGCTGCTCGAAGCGGTCTCGGCGCGCATCGTTCCTCAGCCGGACCGCGTCGCACAGGCGCGCGTTCCGATCGTCGCGTGGATCGATGAGAAGCTCCATCACGACTGGCGGGACGGGTACCGCTACGAGGAGCTGCCCCCGCTCCGCGAGACGTGGCGACTGGGACTGTCGGGAATAAACGAGAGTGCACAGCTGCTGCATGCCAGGCAGTTCGTGTCCCTCGAGTCGCTTACGCAGGACGAAGTGCTGGCCCGCCTCCAGCGTGGTGACGCGCCTGGCGAGACGTGGACTCGCCTGAGTGCCACGAGGTTTTTCCGGGATGTCTTGTGTCTCACCGTGGTGAAGACGTACTACGCGCACCCCTCGGCGTGGAGCGAGATCGGATACAGCGGACCATCGTCGCCGCGCGGCCATGTGCGCAACTGGGCGGGCGGCGTCGATCCGTGGGACGCGCCGGAAGAGCGCGAATGACCGAGCGACCCCTCAGCGCTCCCGGCATTCACGGCGAACGTACCCCCATGCGCGATCTGTCGGGGGAGGAGGTGGACTTCTGCATCGTAGGGGCGGGCGCCGCCGGCGGGGTGCTCGGCGCCAAGCTCGCGGAGAAAGGATTCGCGGTCGTGCTTCTCGATGCCGGTCCCCATTGGGATCCAACGCGTGACTTCGTCTCGGACGAGGTCGGCTCGCGGCAACTCTTCTGGACCGACGAGCGGATCAGCGGCGGCCGCGACCCGGTGGAGCTCGGTTCCAACAACTCGGGCCGCGGCGTTGGGGGAAGCACCGTGCATTACTCGATGATCGCCATGCGTGCGCACTCGGAGGATTTCCGGAGGCGGACGCTGGAGGGCGACATCCCCGGCGCCGAGCTGCGCGACTGGCCGATCACGTTCGATGACCTGGAGCCCTACTACGAGGAGGTCGAGCGTGATTTGCGGATCGCCGGTCCCACGTTCTACCCCTGGGGCCACCGGCGGCACCGGTATCCGCAGCGGGAGCATGAGCTGAACGCGTCGGCACGTGTGCTGGTCTACGGCTGCACGGCGCTCGGTATCCCTGCGGCCCCCGCGCCGGTGGCGACGCTGAGCGCGCCGCATGACGACCGGCCGCCCTGTGTGTATCGGGGGTTCTGCAACTACGGCTGCACGACCAACGCGAAGAGCTCGGTCCTCGTGACGTACATCCCCAGGGCGATCGCGGCTGGGGCCGAGGTGCGGCCGGGATGCATGGCGGCGCAGATCACCCACGACGGGCGTGGGCAAGCGAGTGGCGTGCTCTACTTTCGCGGAGGTGATCCGTCAACGCTCCACCGGCAGCGTGCGCGTAACGTCGTCGTGTGCGGATACGCAATCGAGACGCCGCGTCTCCTGCTCAACTCGAGCAGCTCGATGTTTTCTGACGGTCTGGCCAACTCGTCGGGACTCGTCGGGAAGTGCTTTATGGTGCACTCCGGCCACCAGGTCTTCGGGCGGTTCGACGAGCGGATCAACCAATACAAGGCGCCGCCAGGACTCGCTCTCACCGAACACTTCAATCGAACGATGCCGGACGCGAACTTCGTGTGCGGCTACGCGATCGAGGTCGTCGGCCCGCATCCGGTGGACTTCGCGTCACGGGTGACGACGGCCCGCGGATTGTGGGGGACCGACCTTCGTCGCCTGATGATGGATTACAACTACTGGTCGGGGGTCGGCATGGTCGGTGAGGTCATGCCGCAGCGACGGAATGAAGTACGTCTCCATCCGGTCGAGCGGGATCAATACGGTCTCCCGGTCCCGCACATCCTCTTCACGTATCACGAGAACGATCGGCGCCTCATCGCACATGCGATTGACCGGATGGAGGAGATCATGGACTCGGCGGGCGGAGTCGACATCTGGTCGGCAGATCGGACGGCCCATCTGCTCGGAACCTGCCGCATGGGGCTCACGCGCGACGACTCGGTGGTGGATGCCGATTGCCGCACGCATGACGTTCCGAACCTGTTCATCTGTGACGGCTCGGTCTTCCCGACGTCGACCGGGGTAAACCCCTCACTGACGATCGAGGCCATAGCCGCCCGGACGGCAGATCGGATCGGGCGATCGAGCGGCTGACGCGAGTGAGGGGGCGATGACTGACCCGATTGTGCTGAAGCGTTAGGCAATCGCCGAGTGGTACCGCCCGGGTTGGAGTTACGGCCGCGAACCCGAGAGGACCGGTCACGAGACGGCGGGCCTGCGACCCATCATCGTGGACGCTCATCGCGAGCCGCATCGATTGCATCATCCCTGCGATGGAAGCCGAGGGCCTCCGGTGAGGCTGGACGACTGGCGGAGCGGGCGCGACCGGACGAGTCCCGCCGCCTTGTATGCCCGAGGTGTGCCCGCGCCTGATCTCCACGCTCCCCTTTGGCGCGCCGTGCGGCCCCGAGCGAGCGGGGCACCTATTCGTGCCCCGGGGGTGCGGATCGCCGGGCGCATCGCGGCGGCCTCACCCCGCGAGCGAATCCACGAGGAGCCGGGCCGCTCGCGTCCACGCATGCCCCGGGCCGTAGCCGTTCGCGAGTGCCGTGGCCGCTCGCTCCGCGGCCGCGCGGGCGTCAGGCACCTGTCCGCGCGTGCGCAGCGCACGGGCGTGGAGGAGTTCGGCCCGACCGGCGAGCGCGCTGCGGACCAGTGCGGCCGAGTCGATCGCCGCCTGGTCGCGGGCGAGCAGAGCGAGAGAGTCGGCACCACGCGCGTCGCCGCGGGCGAGCCGCCACTCCCCGGCCGTGACCAGCGGGAGCGCGAAGTGCGTCAAGCGGGGCTGACCGTCGCTCAACAGCGCGCCCATCTCCCGTTCCAGGAGCGCCGATGCGCCGAGCGAGTCTCCTTCGGCGCGGCGGAGTCGGGCGCGGAGCATCGCGGCGATCGCCCGCTGCCCACGGCGGTCGTCGGGAAGTTGGGCGACCGCGACGCGAGCCTCCGCCAACCGCGACTGTTCCAATCGGAGCTCGGCCAGCGCGGCCGCGGCGTACGCTTGAAACGCTCCCGCGCCTTGCGTCGTGTCGCGCATGGCCCGCGCGATCCACACATCAGCCGAGTCGATCTCACCGAGCCGGAGCTTCGCGCGCCCGTACTGGAATGCGAGCAGCGTCGGGACGCGTCCCGCCCCGTACACGGCTTCGCGCTCGCGTATGAAGCGCCGAAGCGTAGAGTCGAGCGACACTAGCTCGCCCAGGTCCAACAACGACGCCGAGAGAAAGCCCACGACGTTCGGGAACGCCTCCGTGTCGCCGTAGCCGAGCGCCTCGAACTCGGCGAGAATGCGTCGAAAGTACGGCACCGCTTCGCGGGTGCGTCCGCTGAGACGGAGCACTTCGGCGAGCGAGTTGACGAGGCTGAGTCGCTCCTCACTACCCGGCTCTGCGTCCGCGATGGCCACCGCCCGCTTCAGCAGGGCGATTCCGGAATCGGGGCTCCCCGTCGCCTGCAGCAGCTTTCCCTCGGCCTCGAGGCAGTTCGCCTCGACGGTCGCGTCTTTCCTTTCCTGCGCCGCAAGTACTGCCTTGGCTTCAACGACGTCGGCCCTCGCCGAATCGAGCATGTCCTCGAGCCAGTAGTTGATCGCACGCCGGCAATCGGCCAGCGCAAGTTCATCGGTCGCCTTCGCCTGGAGCGCGATCGAGCGCGCGCGGCCGAGCATCACGCGCTGCGCGCGAGCGTCTCCGGCTTCCAGGTAGCGCGACGACAGGTCGACCAGAAGGCCGGCGACGAGCCAGGGCTCGCTCCGGAACCGCGACGTGACCACGCGCTCGGCGAGGGCGATCCGACCCGCAGGCGGCAGCGGGTGTCCGTCCGGATCGCGACTGTCTCCGGCGAACACACTCTGGAGCTCGGCCATCGCCGTCGTGGATCGCGCGGCACGGATGGCTTCCTGCCGCTGCGTCCTCGCCTCTTGCATCTGCACGACCGAGAACACCGTCGCCCCGACGAGCGCCGCGGCCGTCGCGGCCGTGAAACCGACCGCGGTGCGGTTCCGGCGGACGAACTTCCCGAGGCGGTAGCGGGGGCTGTCGGGCCGGGCGAGGATGGCGCGCCCCCGGCGGAAGCGCTGCAGGTCCTGGGCGAGCGCGGCCGGCGACTGGTACCGCCGGTCGGGTTGCTTCTGCAGCGCCGTCATCACGATCAGGTCCAGGTCCCCGCGCAGCCGGCGCCGCCGCGCAGCGGGCGCCTTGCTCGACGGCTTGGGCGGGACGTCCGCGCAGACGACGCGCTCGACCTCGGCCGGCGACTTCCCGCGGACGTCGTACGGCCGCGCGCCGGCGAGCAGCACGTAGAGCAGCACGCCCAACGCGTACACGTCGGTGGCCGTGCTCACCGGGTCGCCGCGGACTTGCTCGGGGGCGGCGAACTCGGGCGTCATGGCGCTGAAGCCCGTGTGCGTGGCGGCCTCGGCGTCCTCGGCGGCCGCGCCGGGCGCGCCGGGCGCGCCGGGCGCGCCGGGCGGGCCGAGGAGCTTGGCGATGCCGAAGTCGAGGAGCTTCACCCGGCCGTCCGCCGTGACGAGGATGTTCGACGGCTTGAGGTCGCGGTGGACGACGAGGTGCTGGTGCGCGTACGCCACGGCGTCGCACACGCGCTCGAAGAGCTCGAGGCGCTGGTCGAGGGGGAGGCCGCGCGCGTCGCAGTAGCGGTCGATGGGCGCGCCGCCCTCGACGAGCTCCATGGCGAAGTACGGGAGCCCGGCGTCCGTGACGCCGCCGTCGACGAGCCGGGCGACGCCCGGGTGCTCGAGGCGCGCCAGGATGCGCCGCTCCTCGACGAACCGCCGGAGGACGCCCGGGGCGCCGTGCTGGATGAGCTTGAGGGCGACGCGCTGGTCGAACTGCCCGTCGGCCCGCTCGGCGAGGAAGACGCGCCCCATGCCGCCGCGGCCGATCTCGCGGACGACGCGGAAGGGGCCGATGCGGTCGGGGACGGGCCCGGCCGCGGCCGCCGCCGCGTCGAGGAGGGGGGCCGCGACGCGGGCGGCCGGCGCCTCGAGCGGGCTGTCGGCGCGGTACGCGCGGACGAGGTCGAGCGCCGCGGCCCGCAGCGCCGCGTCGCCGCCGGCCTCGCGGCCGACGACCGCCGTCCGCTCGCCCGTGGGGGCGTCCATGGCCGCGTCGAAGATGGCATCAACGCGGCGGAATCGATCGGTCGATAACGCGGTCACGAGCCCTCTCCCGTCCTGGTGTCGCGCTGCCCGCCGACGGCTTCACAGCGCCGGTCGCCGCCCGGGCATGTCCGCTTCAACCCTAAATCGGAAATCGGGGGCGAAACCGGACACGGGAAACGTTTGAGCGAGCCTTCCTCTCTCGAGTGGCCCCCGACGTCGCACCAAGCACGGTGGCTCGTTCCGGCGGTGGATTGCGCCATAGCAGGGGAAGGACGCAATCCCCACCAAGGAGACCACCATGCTACCCGCCATCCCGCGCGGCGTCCGCTGGACGGTCGCCCTGATGCTGCCCAGACCTTCAACACGCCGGAGTGGGTCACGCCGGCCGGGGTCGCCGGCGCGGTCAAGTTCTCCTTCACCCGCAAGTAGCCGTTCCGCGTGCCGCCGTCGCGGCTCCCCCGGCCGGCGACAGCCGAGATCGCGAGCGCCGTGACGCTTCCGGTCGCGCCGCTCCTTCGTCAGCCCCCACCACGGTGACGTGCTCGCGCACCGAGACCTTCCGGGTCGTGCGCGTGTCCGCCACCGGTCGTCCGCTGCGCAACTCCTAGATATGAGACGACACGACGACACCCCCGCGCGGTTCACCGGCGAGTACTTCACCGGCGAGTACTTCACCGGCGAGTACTTCACCGGCGAGTACTTCACCGGCGCGTACGCGACCACAGCGCCGGCCGCTCGCTCTATGCCGTTCGCCGCTGCGCCGACGTGGCCGCTCCTGCTCGTGACCATGCTCGACACCGCTGGCCTCATGGTCGCGGTCCTCCGCATTCCGCCGCTCGTACGGGCCACCGGCGGTGGCGCGCTTGCCATGGGGGCACTCACCGCGGCGTTCGCGCTCGCGCAGATGGCCAGCGCGATGGGGTGGGGGAGGCTCTCCGACCGCATGGGTCGGCGGGCCGCGCTCGTCGCGGGACTCGTGCTCTCGGCGGCTGGGTGGCTGTTGCTCCTCTGGGCGGGCGAGATGCCCGCGCGCGCGATGCCGGCGCTCACCACGCCGGCGCTCGCCGTCGCGCGCGTACTGATGGGGATCGGCTCCGGGACGGCGGGCGTGGTGGTCGCGGCGATCCTCGACGGCGCGCCGCCGAGCAGCCGCGCGGCCCTGCTGGGTCGCCTGAGCGCCGCCACCAGCTTCGGCGCGGTCGTCGGTCCGGCGGTCGCGCTCGCGCTCGCCGAGTGCGCGATGACGCCGGAGCACGCGATGACGGTGCTCACCGCGCTGGCCCTGGTCGTGGCGTGGCGCACGCTGCCGCGCGGCGCCCGTGTCGCAGCCCGTGAGCGTGCGGACGCTCGGGCGGTGCCGCGTTGGGGGCGCTCGCTCCTCCCGGTGCTCGTCGCGGTCTACGCGGTGGCCGTCGGTGCCGCGTCG
>Ga0307405_10001027_pt1 | contig 11317 bp, 12 predicted proteins | sample 322Cmetagenome_2_FD_203311 | JGI IMG/M metagenome (GOLD analysis project Ga0307405, IMG submission 203311) | Maize rhizosphere microbial communities from greenhouse at UC Davis, California, United States - 322HYB-C-1 | ecosystem: Host-associated > Plants > Roots > Rhizosphere > Soil | place...
GCTCAGCCGGTAGGTCTTGAACGTGCCGTCGTCCTGAGTGACGTCAATCAGATCCGCACTCACTGAGGTGACCGCGCCGCCTTGAGTTGCCACCGTTACGTCACCGGCATCAACCGCGCCGCGGTACTCCATGCCGGTGCCCACGAACGGAGCTTCCGAGTGAATCAGCGGCACTGCCTGGCGCTGCATGTTCGAGCCCATCAGAGCGCGAGATGCGTCGTCATGCTCCAGGAACGGGATCATCGCCGTCGCAACCGAAACCATCTGCCGCGGTGACATGTCCATGTAGTGCACCTCGCTCGGCGGCACGGTGTCCACCTCGCCATGGCGCTTGCGGACCAGAACCCGATCCTCGGTGAAGCGGCCCTTGTCATCGAGCTTCGCATTGGCCTGGGCCTTGGCGTACCGGTCCTCCTCGTCGGCGGTCAAGTACTCGATCTGATCGGTAACGTGGCCCTTCTCCACCTTCCGGTAGGGGGTTTCCACGAACCCGAAGGCGTTCACCCGCGCAAAGGAGGCTAGCGAGCCGATCAGGCCGATGTTCGGACCTTCAGGGGTCTCGATCGGACACATCCGGCCGTAGTGCGACGGGTGCACGTCACGGACTTCCATGCCGGCGCGATCCCGAGACAGACCACCAGGGCCGAGCGCCGAGAGCCGCCTCTTGTGCGTCAGTCCTGCAACGGGGTTGGTCTGATCCATGAACTGGGAAAGCTGCGAGGTACCGAAGAACTCCTTCAGTGCCGCAACCACTGGCCGGATGTTGATCAAGGTCTGCGGCGTGATCGCCTCGACGTCCTGGGTCGTCATGCGGTCCCGAACCACCCGCTCCATGCGGCCCAGTCCGGTGCGCAGCTGGTTCTGGATCAGTTCGCCGACCGTACGCAACCGCCGGTTGCCGAAGTGGTCGATGTCGTCTTCCTCCACCAGGAGCTCACCGCGGGGGGACTGGAGAGTCTCCTTGCCCTCATGCAGCGCGACCACGAAGTGAATAGCAGCGACGATGTCCTCGATCGTCAGCACCGTACGATCGAAAGGCAGCTCCAAACCGAGCTTCTTATTGATCTTGTAACGACCAACCTTGGCCAGGTCGTAGCGCTTCGGATTGAAGTAGTAGTTCTCCAGCAGTGCCTGCGCGGCCTCCCGTGTAGGCGGCTCGCCTGGGCGAAGCTTGCGGTAGATATCGAGCAGTGCCTCATCCTGAGTGCTGGTGTGATCCTTCTCAAGGGTGAGCCGCATGGACTCGTAGTCGCCGAACTGCTCGAGGATCTGGGCGTCGGTCCAGCCGAGCGCCTTCAGCAGCACGGTGACGTTCTGCTTGCGCTTGCGGTCCAGGCGGACCCCGACCATGTCCCGCTTGTCGATCTCGAATTCAAGCCAGGCACCGCGCGACGGGATCATCTTGCAGGTGAAGATGTCCTTGTCCGAGGTCTTGTCGGTGGTCTGCTCGAAGTAGACGCCGGGTGAGCGGACCAGCTGGGAAACCACGACCCGCTCGGTGCCGTTGATGACGAAGGTGCCCTTGTCGGTCATCAAGGGAAAGTCGCCCATGAAGACCGTCTGGCTCTTGATCTCACCAGTCTCGTTGTTCATGAACTCCGCGGTCACAAAGAGTGGTGCGGCGTACGTGACGTCGCGCTCCTTGCACTCGTCGACGGTGTTCTTCGGCGGCTCGAACCGGTGATCGCGGAACGAGAGCGACATGGTGCCGGAAAAGTCCTCGATGGGAGAGATCTCTTCAAAGATCTCCTCGAGACCGGACTTGGTGTTGATGTCTGTGCGGCCTTCGTGCAACGCGGTCTCGACGCGCGCGCGCCAGGCCTCGTTTCCGATGAGCCAGTCAAATGAATCAATCTGCAGATCGAGCAGATATGGGACTTCCATAGGTTCGGCGATCTTGGCGAACGAGATCCGGCCGGTAGGGGATATAACTTTGGTCTTCGAGGTTGTGCGCGAGGCGGCCAACTCCTGTGTCCTTCCGAGGGCTCGCAGTGGAGGAGCGAAGTGCTTCTGCGCATGCTGAACGGCCCGTGTCAAAGTGAAACGGGTCGGCAGATGGCGAGGGCAAACCCCCAATATAGATGCTGATACGCCGATAGTCAAGCACCAGGCGCAGCACGAAGTACAGCAGTCAAATCCTCGACTGCCTTGGCAGAGATCATACTCTTCGACAGCTGCGCGACAAGGGGCAATACAGTCGACTTTCAAATCCTCTGCGAGGATATTGGGCCTGGCGAGCCGGGACCTTCGACCCTCCCTGGAACGCTGCGGTTCACGTTGACTATGCGATATCGACCCCCACTGGTGAGGGAGCGCAATGGCAGGACGCAGCCGGGTTCTCGTGGCGTACGCGAGCAAGATGGGCTCCACCAAGGAGATTGCTGAGGTCATCGGCCAGGAGCTCGAGGCCTCCGGCCTTCAGGTGGTTGTGGCGACATGTGCAGACAACCCAAGTCCTGCAGACTTTGATGGCGTGATCATTGGAAGCGCCATCTATACCCGGCGCTGGCTCAAGACGGCGACCCGTTATCTGAAACGGCACGCAGCTCAACTTGATCCGCACAGAACGTGGTTGTTGCACAGCGGTCCTTGTGGTGAGGGCGCGCGCGATGAACAGGCCCCTACCCCTAGGGCTGTGGCACGAGTCATCGGCCCGGCAGGGCTGCCTGCTCCGGTTACGTTTGGCGGGCGGCTTGACGCCGAACATGCCACTGGGCGGCTAAGCAGGTGGATGGCCGCGGAAGGTCCGCTCTCGGGCGATTTTCGAGACTGGACGCGAATTCGTGCCTGGGCGTCAGACATTGCCCATCAGGTCGATCAGACGACTGCAGGAAGGCAGCAGTGATGGTGGAGGAGAGATTCATCGACGATGAGTCGACGGGCGAATTTCGGGCGATCAGTCCTGCACGTTGCGAAGATCTGCTGCAGAGCCAGAGCGTCGGCCGGGTCGCGTGGCAAGCCGCGGACGGTCCACAGATCCTTCCGGTGACGTACGCCTGGCATGAGGGAACGATCATCTTCCGGACATCACCGTACGGAGTCTTGTCCGAGCTGATCCGGCCGACCGAGGTCGCCCTGGAGATCGACGAGATTGATCAAAACAATCATCGGGGATGGAGCGTCGTGGTACAGGGCCGGGCGCAAGGAGTCGCCGAGCCTGACCAGCTCGCACGGATGTGGACCGTGGGCAGCGTTGTTCCGTGGGCGTCGGGAATCCGAAACGTCTTCATCCAGGTCACGCCACATAAAGTGACCGGGCGTGTCGTGGCAGCGCGGTCCGCTTAGGAGGCCGTTCCAGGCTCCCCACAAAGCGTTGATCACTTTCAACCGGTTGCAACTAGGACTTTGGTCCTAAGTTTTTTCTGAGACCGGCCAAACCCCTACCCACTCGAATACGACAGGCGCACACTTTAGGAAAGGGTGGGCGGGACTCGAGGAGCTGATCATGCCATCATTTGGCGGTCGCGTTTCGCCGGGCGAGCGGCTCAGGAGGCTCTCGCCGCACGAATGCAAGGCCTGGGTCTGCAGTCATCATGAAGGCCGCTTGGGCTATCAGTCAGGTCGCGGCCATCGCTCCGTGGTGGTTTTCTACGCTGTCACCGATGATCAGATCTTGGTCCGGCTGCCTGACTACAACGACATCGTGCACTACGCACCCGGCGCCGAGATCAGCCTCGATGTCGATGGTGGCACACCGGCCGCCCATCGCGAGACCGTCACCGTGACCGGTACCGCTGAGCTTGCCGAGAACGCTCACCGCCCGCTCATAGACCAGGCGGCATTCGAAGAGGACTGGCCGCCCGACGTACGGACCTCGATCATCTGCCTGCCGCTCGACGCAGTAGAAGGGTTTGAGCTCAGGGATTCCTAACTTGATCAGACTTGCAGACTCCCTCCCCCGGGAAGTGGTCGCGGACGACATGTAGTTGATGTCGTCCGCGACCACTCTCTGAGAGGTGATCATGACAGGACTGTCATAAGCCTCTAAGATTTTCGGCACTGCTCGCGCGACCGACGCTCGCAGTGCGAGGACAGTCCAAGATCATGAGCCAGTACGGATGGACCGCCGCCGACCTGCCATCACAGTCCGGGCGTACTGCCATCGTTACCGGCGCCAACAGCGGCATCGGACTACCCACCGCGCGGGCGCTCGCCGAGGCTGGCGCGCATGTCGTACTTGCAGTACGCGATGTGGCTAGCGGCGAGGCGGCCGCGGAGTCCATTTCAGGGGATTGTGAGATTCGCCAATTGGATCTTGCCGACCTTGCCTCGGTGCGCGCTTTCGCAAACGGCTGGCAGCGTGAGCTCAGCGTGTTGATCAACAACGCCGGGGTGATGAGAACACCGGAAAGGCGTACGGCTGACGGCTTCGAGCTGCAGATCGGGACGAACCATCTCGGCCACTTCGCGCTCACCAACCTGCTGCTTCCGCAGGTCACCGATCGGGTTGTCACTGTCGCGTCGGGCGCGCATCGCGGCGGTTCGATCTCACTTGATGACCTCAACTGGCAACGCCGTACCTACCGACGCTGGGCCGCGTACCAGCAGTCGAAGCTGGCCAATCTGCTCTTTACGCTCGAGCTGCAGCGGCGGCTCACCGAGGCTGGTTCGCCGGTTCGGGCGCTTGCGGCCCATCCGGGTTATGCGGCCACCAATCTTCAGTTCCGCAGTGAGAGCCGGATGGAGGATCGATTTGCCGCGATTGGCAACAGGCTGTTCGCGCAGACAGATGAGGCGGGTGCCTGGCCGACTTTGTTCGCAGCGAGTCAGGATCTGCCTGGGGCCAGCTACGTCGGCCCGGACGGCATCGGAGAGCACCGCGGCTATCCCACACTGGTTGGGCGCTCCGCGGAAGCTTCAGATGTGGAGATGGCAAAGCGGCTCTGGACGCTCTCCGAAGAGCTCACCGGAGTCAAGTTCCCACTGGCTGCCGTGCGCTGATCAGACTTCGTCGTCACACTCAGGCTCGGTTCTCCACAAGGCACCGCAGTTGGATTCCACAGTTCTGGCGAGATAGCGCACTAACCGGCCCACAGCTGATCAGCTTGGCCTTTGTGACAGTCAGGTTTCGAGGCTAGTTCGCCACCAGGCTGAAGTGCGCGCTCAACCGCTGAGAGGGGATCGCTCATCGGTCACTGATCAACGACATACTTGCCGAGACTGCGATCGGCGTGCAAAGTCCGCTCGAATACCGCTGGATCAAGCTCGTTTGACTGCTCGCTCGCATGCCTCGGGCGTCGCGGACCCCTGACTGTGTCCTTTCTCCCAATGACGGGAGAAAGGACACACATAACGGCCGTGCCGACCGGTCTACTTGTAAGAGACGGTGGCGCCGGCAGCCTCGAGAGCCTCGCGGGCCTTGTCGGCGGCTTCCTTGTTGACCTTCTCCAGGACGGCCTTGGGGGCAGCTTCGACCAGATCCTTGGCCTCCTTGAGACCGAGGCTGGTGAGCGAGCGCACCTCCTTGATCACCTGGATCTTCTTCTCGCCGGCGGCCTCCAAAACGACATCGACTTCGTCGCTGCCCTCTTCTTCTGCCGGGGCGGCCTCGCCGCCACCGGCGGCGGGAGCTGCGGCGGCAACAGCGGCCGGAGCGGCCGCGGTTACACCGAAGGTGGTCTCGAATTCCTTGATGAACTCACTGAGCTCGATCAAGGTCAGCTCCTTGAAGGCGTCAAGGAGCTCTGTAGTGCTGAGCTTCGCCATGTTGGGCGTCCTTCCTAGTTGTCTTCCGCAGCAGGTGCTGCCAGTGGTTCTGTCACGGGCGAGTCGTCCGTTTCAGGTGCAGCTGACGCTGCGGGTGATGCCGCCTCAGCGGCAAGTTCTTCGTTCGTCGGTTCCGGAGTCGCCTCGACGGCAAGTTCTTCGTTCGTCGGTTCCGGAGTCGCCTCGACGGCAAGTTCTTCGTTCGCCGGTTCCGGAGTCGCCTCGACGGCAAGTTCTTCGTTCGCCGGTTCCGGAGTCGCCTCAGCGGCAAGCTCCTCATTGGTCGGTTCCGGGGTTATCTCCGGCGCACTGGCCAGTAGCGATGGGTTCTCTGCTGCAGCCTTCTCCAGAGCAGCGAACAACCGAGCCGCGTCGGAGAGCGGAGCAGACACCAGCGAGATGGCCTGCTGCAGGACGCCCTGCAACGCGCCGGCGACCTTGGCAAGCAACACGTCCCGCGATTCCAGATCGGCCAACTTTCTGACCTCGTCGGGTGTCATGAACTTCCCGTCCAGCACGCCGCCCTTGATCACAAGTTGCGGATTTGTCCGTGCGAAGTCACGCAAACCCTTGGCCACGACAACCGGGTCGCCATCGATGAAGGCAATCGCCGTCGGCCCGACGAGATGATTCTGGAGTACATCGACGCCGGCCTCGCGCGCGGCGATTGTGGTCAGCGTGTTCTTTGAGACGGAATAGCTGGCATCATCACCGAGCGAGCGGCGCAGCTCCTTGAGAGCCTTTACCGAGAGTCCGCGATACTCGGTCAACACCACGCCGGCTGAGCTGGAGAACCTGTTGGCCAGCTCAGCGACCGCGGCTACCTTGTCCGACCTCGCCATTTGTCACCTCCACTTCGTCACGCGCTTCATCTGAAGCGCTACCGAAGGGCCTGGCTGGCCGTCGGAGATGAGAAAGCCCTTTGCTCAGGCGGCAAAGGGCACATCGGAAGACATAGCTGTCTCCCACCACACTCTTAACTCACCTGCGCGGGCCGCCCGTGCTCTCGTACGGACACTTCGGGTCGAGCCACGCGTGCTCGACCAACCAGCGGTCTTCGGCAGCCAACACTGTACCGACCGCCCAAAGTGCCAGCAAATCACCAGCTCCGGCTTGCCGCTGGGCAGGTTGAACGCCGAACGTCGTAATCGAATCGAGATGGTACGCGGGCGCACGCCGACCGGGCTGACAGCGACGGCTGCGCGGGGGGAACGCAAGTGGTCACCAGGCGAGAGGAATCGGGGCTGATTCTGTGTCGTTTGTGGCCACTTGCTGTGAGGATGGGTCGATGCATCCTGGCGTACGCGAGGCTCGGGAATCTGACCTGGAGCGCATCCGCGAGCTGATCGTCGACTTGGCGACTTACGAACGGGCTGCAGATGAGGTGAAGACCACCACCGAACAACTTCGAGCCGCCCTCTTTGAAGCGCAGCCTGCCGCGTACGCGCTGGTGGCCGAGAGTGATCACGAGGTGGTCGGCTTCGCCCTGTACTTTCGAAACTTCTCAACGTGGGAAGGGGTCCATGGGCTTTACCTCGAAGACCTCTATGTCACGCCGGAGTATCGAGGTTCAGGGCTAGGCAAGGCCTTGCTGATGTCCCTAGCCGGCTTGGCAGTTGAGCGTGGATACGCGCGGTTGGAGTGGGCCGTCCTCGACTGGAACCAGCCCGCCATCGACTTCTATCGCAGCCTCGGAGCGGCTGCCATGGACGAGTGGACCGTCTACCGGCTTAGCGGCGAGTCACTCGCGGCAGCAGGAGCAGAGTTCATTGGTCATCGTGCGGCTATTCAACGAAGCGGCTGAGTGACACGGCTCCGCCAATAGCAAGTAAGAACCCGACTACGGCAAGGGGTATGCGGCCAGGTTCGATGGCATCGCCAAAGAGCGCGATGCCGATCAAGGACGGTACGACGACCTCGATCACGAACGTCATTGCCGTAACCAATGTCACCGCGTCCCTTTGAAGCGCGATAGTGAAGAATCCAATCCCAATGGCACCGTGCACGATGATCGCCCAGAGCAATGGTGCGAGCAGCAACGACCAGGAAAGATGGTCCTCGGCAATCGCGCGAGCGGCTACGGCAACGCCAGTAAACCCGAGGCCCGCTGCACAGCACATGACGATGGCGGAGGGCCGTCCCCGCATCCGGAATCCGATGAATCCGAGCACTGCCGGGACAACAGCGCTAGCCAGGATGATCCGGTCATCGGTAACTGAGATCTTCGTTGCCGCAGTGGGCACGGCTGTCACGCTGAGCAGGACCAAACCGAGACCCAATACCGCAAGTGAGGTCCAGTCCTTCCACGACAGATGTGCACCACGCAGGGTTGCGATCAAGGCGGTGATTCCGACACTGCCAGCGATGATCGACTGCACCAGGAACAGCGGAAGCTCTCGGACGGCCACCAGGTTGCCCAGAAAAGCCAGGCTGTCTGCCACGAGCCCCAGCAGATACGGCAACTGTTTAATGATCAGTGCCAGTCCGGTCAGCCCAACCACTGCGGCTGAACGCTTTGCAGCGACCGATTGCATGACCGAGGACACGCCGTATCCCAAGCAGGCGACGATTGCTCCCACCCAGCTCAGCACCAGCATCCCAACAACCTCCCAACAGGCCGAGTTCTGTCTTGGATCACAGGACCCAACGGTGCGAGCGGGGGATTCTGTCTGAAGCTACTCGGCGTCCGGACGTGTCTTGTTGGTGTCGACCGGAATGCCAGGGCCCATGGTTGTCGAAAGCGTGATCTTGCGGAGGTAGCGGCCCTTGGCGGCACTCGGCTTCAGCCGAACGATCTCATCCAGCGCCGCAAAGTAGTTCTGCGACAGCTGCTTGGCGCTGAACGACGACTTGCCGATGATGAAGTGCAAGTTGGCGTGTCGGTCCACCCGGAACTCGATCTTGCCGCCCTTGATGTCGGATACAGCCTTCGCGACGTCGACGGTGACGGTTCCAGTCTTCGGGTTTGGCATCAACCCTCTCGGACCGAGGATGCGTCCCAGACGGCCCACCTTGCCCATCATGTCGGGGGTGGCGACGACCGCATCGAAGTCCAGGTATCCCTTCGAGATCTTGTCGACCAGCTCGTCAGCGCCGACCTCGTCAGCGCCGGCGGCCTCGGCGGCCTCGGCACGCTCGCCAGTAGCGAACACAAGCACTCGCGCCGTCTTGCCGGTCCCGTTGGGCAGATTGACGGTGCCGCGAACCATTTGGTCCGCCTTGCGAGGGTCGACGCCGAGTCGCACCGCAACGTCCACCGTCTCATCGAAATGTGCTTTGGTGTTGGCCTTGGCGAACTCCATGGCCTCGGTTGGCGCGTACAGCTTGGCGTGATCGACTTTTTCAGCGACCGCTCGGTATGACTTGCTGCGCTTCATAGTGCTGGTCCTCTCTATTCCCAATTGCTTGGGGGCCAGTTGTGGTCAGAGCCGCGCTGGCTCTCCCACAGTTCTGCTGTTTTGCCGAGTTGTCAGCGTACGTGGTTGTCCTGGCGACCACAGGCGCTGACAAGTCAGTGAGTTAGTCGGCGACGGTGACGCCCATACTCCGGGCGGTGCCTTCGACGATCTTCATTGCTGAATCGATGTCGTTCGCATTGAGATCAGGCAGCTTGGTGGTAGCGATGTCCCGTACCTGATCGCGGCTGATCCTGCCAACCTTGTCCCGATGTGGCACGCCCGAGCCTTTCTGGACACCAGCGGCCTTCTTGATCAGCTCTGCGGCTGGCGGGGTCTTGGTGATAAAGCTGAACGTACGGTCCTCGTAGATCGTGATCTCGACCGGAATGATCGTGCCACGCATCGACTCCGTCGCAGCGTTGTACGCCTTGCAGAACTCCATGATGTTGACGCCGTGCGGACCCAGCGCGGTACCAACCGGCGGCGCCGGCGTGGCGGCGCCCGCGTTCAAGGCGATCTTGACGAGCGCGGCGACTTTCTTCTTCTTCTTGGGAGGCATTTGCTTCTTGATCCTTGTCGTGGTCGTGGTCGTGCGACCGGAGTAGGCGGTGTGTTGTCCTGAGGCTCAGATTTTCTGAATCTGCGGGAAGGTCAGATCGACCGGAGTCTCGCGACCCAGAATCTCGACCAGGGCCTTGAGGCGCTGGTTGTTGATGTTGATCTCTGTGATCGTTGCGTGGACCCCCGCGAACGGTCCATCGACGACCATGACGGAATCACCGACAGCGAAGTCTGCAACCTCAACCTTCTTCTTCCGGCGCGTCGGGCCCTCGCTGGACGCTGTTGCCGCTGCGACTATCGCCGGCGCCAACATTTTCTCCACCTCATCAAGGCTAAGGGGCACCGGAGAGTTCGAGTGTCCGACGAAGCCTGTCACCGATGGCGTGTGCCGTACGGTCGACCAGGACTCGTCGGTCAAATCCATGCGCACCAAGACGTAGCCCGGAAGCACCGTTCGCTTGACTTGCTTGCGCTGACCGTTGCGGATTTCGGTGACCTCTTCGGTTGGCACGACGATCTCGTAGATGTAGTCCTCCATATTGAGCGAGGACACGCGGTTCTCCAGGTTCTGCAGCACCCGGTTCTCCATGCCGGAGTAGGTGTGAACCACATACCAGTCGCCCGGCTTACCTCGTAACTCTGCGCGGAACGCCTCGAGGGCGTCCGCGGCAGCGTCTGACTCTTCCTCTGCCTCAGGCTCTGCGGCCTCGGGTTCCTCCTCAGTTGTCGGGAGGCTGGCGAAGTCGAGCTCGAAGTCGTCCTCCGGCGCTTGGTCGGTAGCGCCACCGCCGAAGTCCAGGTTGATGTCAACGTCGTCTTCACGGCTCGCGGGGTAATTCCCGAGGTCAATATCAAAGTCGTCCTTTGATGACTCCGTGGAGCCGGAAAATGCATGGCTTTCCAGCTCCTCCGCATCCTGCTGCGGTCTGTCGGCTGAAAAGTTCTCGGACACGTGGATATCTCCGTTGCTTGGTTCGTTGACGGTCATCAGCTGAAGATTTTGAAGATCACCCAGCCGAAGCCGAGGTCGAGCATGCTTACGTAGGCGATGACAAACAGCACAAAGACCAGCACTACGACGAAGTAGTTGATCAGCTGCGGGCCAGTGGGATAGACGACCTTGCGCAGTTCACCGATCGATTGCCTGACGAACTTGATCGGGTTCGTACGCTCCCGCTTGACCGGCTGATCGCGCTTGTTGGTGGGAGCGCCTTTCGGAGCACGAGCGGACCGGCGTGTTTGCCCAGTCCCGGCGCTGGCACCGGAGGCAGCGGCAGCGACACCCGCGGGTTCTAAGACCTTCCCGGTCTGCGAGTCACTGCTGGGGTCATCTTTGGCCGCCTCGCGACCGCTCGTCTCAGTCCGCGTGGCCGTGAGATCGGCGCTGGTCTGGCTAGCGCCTGACAACTCGGCAGAGCTCGCCTCGGGCTCTACCTCTTCCTTGTCTGCCACGCTATGACCTTCCCTGCTCTCATCTGCTTGCCTCTGGCGACCCTGCAGGGCAAGAGGGACTTGAACCCCCAACCTTCGGTTTTGGAGACCGATGCTCTGCCAATTGAGCTATTGCCCTCCGGAGCCCTCCACCAGATGCTCTCCTACACCCACGATCCGTTAGCAGGGCGCACAAAAACAATGGTGAGAGGCCACCAAAC
>Ga0307405_10001028_pt1 | contig 11313 bp, 2 predicted proteins | sample 322Cmetagenome_2_FD_203311 | JGI IMG/M metagenome (GOLD analysis project Ga0307405, IMG submission 203311) | Maize rhizosphere microbial communities from greenhouse at UC Davis, California, United States - 322HYB-C-1 | ecosystem: Host-associated > Plants > Roots > Rhizosphere > Soil | place...
AACCGCAAGGTGCGTCTGGACCAGTGGCTGATGTTGCCGTCCGAGCAGGTGGATGCATTGCTGGTCGCCGCCATCCGCGCTGACGTACGGGGGAGCGCAACGGACGGCACCTGGTGGATCAGCGAGGGCGTCGTGCATGCGCTGGGGCTGTTTCAATCGCTACGGGAACGTTACAGCTGTACGGCTGCGGATTTTGCCGTGTTTATCGACGAGCTGTCGATTTACGGTCGGGGTGAAAAGCTTTCGCAGTTCGATCAGATCTTCAATAACCAGGGGGATTACCGCGACCCCTTGATATTGGACAGGGGGGCTTTTCCCCTCATGCCCGACCCCGGAGTGCCCGACCTGACGGTCGCCAAGCTGTGCAGTGCACTGAACATCGATCTCAAAACCTATGCTTACCTGGCTCAAGCAATTGCCGAAGCCCATAACATCACGGATGGTCTGCTGTTGCGCACGCCTGAAATCGTGTCCAGCTTCTACCGTCTCGTGAGGCTGCCGAGGTTGTTGGGTATCACGCCGGTCGAAGGCATCCTGATGTTGACGGTGCTGGGCGGCAAGCCCTGGCTCAACGGTCTGGCGGGCTTTCCTCAGCTCAACTCGACGCCAGGTGATACAGCCACGGTCGAGCCCCCTGATGTGCTTTACCTCATCTGCGCCATGCAGGCATGCACGCAGTGGTGTGCCGATCGCAACTTTACCGTGCTTTGGATGTTGCAACAGCTGTCGCCGCCAGACGCCCGTGCAGCCACTGATGCCGAGCGCCAATTTTTTGATCAGGTGCTTAACCTGTTGCCTGGCGTGCTGTTTACCGATTCAGCGCTGTTGGCGGCCGGGGTGCCCGCGTTGGCCGGCGCCAGTTGGCTGGATCTGTTGACGGCGTTGGTCGATTCCGACGGGTTGGTCATTGCGTATCCGGGTTCCGAGGAGCAATACCTGGCGTATGCGCGGACCACGCTCGATGACGCGGTGAAAGATGGCCTTGGCGAAGGGTTCGACTCCGAACGTCCGGCCATTGTCGAGAAGATGCTGGCCGTGCTGTTGCAGGTCAGGGGGGCGCAGGCGTCCGTGGTCAGGGAAACCCTGGCGGTTTATGCCGGGGTCGATTCGGCGCAAGCCATTCATGTGCTGGCATGGGCAGATGCCACGGTGCATCGATTGTTGCACCAGATACTCGTACGCGCGCCTTCGGATAACCAGCAGCCCTCGAAAAGACGCGACGAAGAGTCCGATCCTTTGTTGCTCTTGCTGGCTGACGTGCGCCGCCGGGGGGCGGTGGTGGCGAAACTGGCGCTGAGCGCCGAATTGTTGCAGGACTACCTGGATTATGGCCATGAAGCGTGGCTGGGCCAGGACAATAAGCATGCGTTCACGATCGGGACGCTCTACTACCTGACCGTACTCACCCATGCGTTTGAGCTCAGTGAGCAGCCGGAGCAGCAATTGCTCGATTACCTGCGCGAGGTCAATGCATTGCCTTCGCCTTTGTCGGGAGACGCCCTGTCGTTGGTCCAGCAAGCGGCGACCATCAGGCTGGCCGAGTTTTTCAACTGGAGCGTTCAAGACGTACATGAGTGCATCCGTCACATCGCTCCGGGGGATGAAATTCTCAAAAAACTGGCTCAACTGGATCTGTTGATGCGGGTGCGGGAGCTGGCGGCGCACACCGGCATGGATGCCGTGACGATTTTTTTGATCGGCACGCTGCCCGAGGTAATAGACCCAGCGGCCTACAAGGACGCCGCCGAGCACGCATTGCTGAGCATTTCCGAATCGAGTCCCCCAGCGGCGACTGTCAACGAGGCTCTGGCGCAACTCGCGACCTTGACCATTGTGGCGAGTAAAAACGAGGTGGTGCCCAATAAACCCGATGAGAAAATCATCTACACCGTCACCCTGAAGGACGGCTCCGGGGAGGCGTTGAGCGGGGTATTCATTCACGCAAGCGCCACGCTGGGCACGATTGAAGACGTGGCGACGGACCCTGATGGCAAGGCTGAGCTGATATTCATGCCGGGCAAAGTGATGGGTACGGAAAAACCACTGTTCTGGCTGGACCTGTTTGAACCGCAGCGCGGGCCTACCGTCAACCTCGTTGCCGACCAGCAAACGCTTCAATTTCCAGCACCGCTCAAGTCAGCGGTACCGCTGGCAGAAGTGGCGTACGGCCAGGAAGTCGAACTCTACGCCACGATGGTGGACAGCTATAGGAACCTCGGTAAACACGCTCGGGTGCAATGGTTTGCCGAACCAGCTGAAAGGGTGGAAGGCCCCGCCCTGGTTATACGACCCGGACAGGGTTTGACCAACGAGGAGGGGCTGACCCGGGTATTCGTCTCCAGCCCGACCGGTGGAACGTTCGCCATCTCTGTCTTGAGTGCAGACAGTGAAAACGCGGCCGAATTCGAACCCATTACATTCGCCAACCCGGAGTAAAGACCATGGCAAAGGAGACTGTTGGAGAGCTGCTCGAAAAACGTCGCACCGCCCTGGTCGACTATTGCCTGGGCCTCGATACAACGAGGTTCGGCTTTATGAAAACCCCGGGGGATCTGTTCGAACTGTTGCGCATGGACCCACTGGACAGCTACCCGGTGCAAAGCTCCTGGGTCGCCGAAGCCACCAGTTGCGCCCAGCAATTTATACACGCCGCTTACCGAAAGTTGGAACCCGGCTACGCCGAAGTGGAGTTCGACAAGGACGACCTGGCCACATGGGAGCTCTATAACAATTATCCGGATTGGGCAGCGGTGCAATTGATCGCCCTGTATCCGGAAAACTTCATCAACCCCTTCGTGCGGCAACGCAAGACCAGCCTGTTTAAAGCCCTGGAGAACAACCTCAACCAGGCGCAGCTCAATAGCGATTCCGTCCAGCTTGCGCTGCGAGAATACCTGCAGTCGTTCGAGCAAGTCTGCAACCTGGAAGTGATCAGTGCCTACATGGACGGCGCCACGCCCGAGCGGGCCGATTATTATTTCGTTGGTCGGCAGCGGGTACCGCCGTTCCAGTATTTCTGGCGCAAGGGCAAAGTCGAGCTTTCGCCCGCTTGCGAGGCGATCAATCCGGCGGCATGGAGTGAGTGGCAGCCGGTGGTTATTCCGACGGGCGCAACGGTCTTGGACATGCGTCCGGTGTTCTGGAACGGCCGGCTTTGCCTGGTCTGGGCGCAATGGCGAGACGAGGTGGAAAGACAGGGCACCGGCGAAGGCTTGCCACCCCGATTGGACATCGAGGTCGCATTCATGACCCAGAACGGCCAGTGGTCGGCACCACTGAGCTTGCACAGCTCCGCGCAGACAGGGGACATGCCTACGGGCGCCCGGTTGATTGCAACTTTGTGGACTGATCATGAGCATCCCAAGGGCCGGCTCGGTGTCATGCTGATCTACGGGGAAAACAAGACGGTATCTGCGGTGCGTGACGTGTTGTTCCGTCCGGTGGCTTGGGACGATGGCGGCTGGTTGCTCAAGGCTGCCCAAACACGCTTTGTCACGGCCCAGACGGTCCAGCATCCGCTGATGAACCAACCAACCATGATCGTAACCGATGATCCGTCGGGCAGCCTGACGCCTTACTTGGGCTTGCAGGCCGTGGCGTTTCGCGTGGGTCGTGACGACAAATTGTTTGTACAGGGCTTTTGCAGGCCGACGGGTTTATCTGGTGGCCCTGTCTCCCTGAAATTGGAGTTGCGTAACGGGACTCCCAATGACCCGCAACCGATTGTCAAAGCGTTTCCCATCGCCGGCGGCTGGAGTACTGACTGGCTGGAGTTAAGCCGGGGCGAAGGCTCCTGGCAGAATCCGGATTTCTTCTTGGGTTCTGAGGATGCAGCGACTGGCCTTGGGCGGAAGAAATTCCAACTGACGATCAGTAACCTTACCGATTTCCCTCCCGTGACGCTGCTCAGCAATACGCTGGATGCGGCGCAGTTCCTTTCCTTCAATCAGCCAGGGCTGGTGCTTAAATATGCCCGTCTGAATTCGCTGTTTGGCCCCGAGCTGGTGCAGCGTTCAAATATTTCGGTCGACGCCGTGCTGGATTGGGACACGCAGTTCTTGCAGGAGCCGCCGCCCCTGGGTGTCACTGATTTCCAGGAGCCCAACGGTGCCTTCAACGGCGCCAACGGGCTGTTCTTCTGGGAACTGTTTTTTCATTTGCCGCACTTGGTGGCTGTACGCCTGCGTGCCGAGGACCGTTTTCTCGAAGCGCAAAAATGGCTGCACTACCTGTTCGATCCGCAAGCGCCGGCAGATCTGCAAGACCGCTTGATTGAAAATCCAAAGCCTTTGTATTGGCGCTGCCGGCCGTTGGAGGGTTCCGGCAACGTGGGTTGTGAAGCCGATAACCCGACCGATCCCGATGCCATTGGTTACTCGGCGCCTAGGCATTTCAAGATCCTGGTGTTCACCGAGTACGTCAAGAATCTAATGGAATGGGGCGACTGGTACTACCGCCAACTCACCCGCGACAGCCTGGTGGCGGCCAAGCTCTGTTATGTCCAGGCCGAGTTTCTGATGGGCAAGGCGCCCGAGATTCGGACGGTCAACCGATGGGAGACGGCCAATGTAGCCAGCCTGATGGACAGTGCCGGCTCGCGACCGGCACTTGAACACTTTGAAACGAACCTGGCGTTCAGCCTGGCGGATTTTCCGGCGGCGGCCGAGGCCCCGCCGCTGTTGGGGTTGCTGGCAAACGAACCATTCCAATTGCCGATCAATGAGCAATTGCTGGCGCTGTACGAGTCACCCGGTCAGCGTTTGCGTAACCTTCGCAACAACTTGACCCTCGATGGCAAGCCACTCGACATTCCGCTGTTCAGCCCACCGACTGATCCCAACCAGTTGTTGCGTGATCTGGCGGCCGGTGGCGTGGGGGGAACACGACCCATGGGCGGACGCCTGGTGGTCGGCGCCTTCCGTTGGCGGGTGTCCTTCGAGACGGCGTTGCGGGCCGTCCAGGGCTTGCAGGACTATGGTGGCCAGGTGTTGCGCTTGCTGGAGCAGCGAGACCGGGCCGAGCAGGAGGCACTGCAGCAAAGCCACCTGGTGGAATTGGGAGCTTATGCGCGCACCGTTCAAGAGCAGAGCATCGATCAGTTGCAAGCAAGCATGGTCGCGCTGGAACAAAGTCGCGCCATGGCGCAAGAACGAGCCGAGGATTATGGGCGCCGTCATGACGAGAACGTCTCGGCGGTGGAATACGAGGTCATGGAAAACCTGCAACTGTCCAAAGGGCTGCAATTGGCCTCGTCGAGCATTAAACCGGCGGCAGCGGCAGTGGCGGCGCTTCCCACTATCTTCGGCCTGGCCTCCGGTGGACATCGTCTGGACAAAACGTTGGACGCGGTGGCTTTCGGGCTGGGCGTAGCCGCTTCTGTCGTGGAAATAGACGCAAATAAACAGGCCACCACCGAGGGCTACCGCCGTCGCCGCGAAGAATGGCGACTGCAACGCGATCAGGCGCTGGCGGAGGTGCGGGCAATCGATGCGCAAATCACCGCGCAGACCCATGCATTAAAGGCCGCGCAAACCACGTTGGCTCAGACCTTGAGGGCCAACGGCCAAGCCCTGACGGTTTATAACTTCATCAAGAAGCGCGCGACGAACACAGAATTGTTCGGTTGGTTGCTGGGGCAGCTCAAGGCGTTGCATTACCAGGCGTATGACGCAGTTGTCAGCTTGTGCCTCAGTGCCCAGGCCGCACTGAGTGCCGAGACCGGTGACTACGATACGCAGACTACTTTCTCCCAGGTCTGGCTGGACAACCGCCACGGCCTGACGGCCGGCGAGCATTTGCGCGGTCATTTGCTGCGCATGGAGCGTGAATACGTGCAACGTCATGAGCGACGGTTGGAACTGACAAAGACCGTTTCCCTGCGGCGTCTTTTTGATGACCAGGTCGAGCCCCAAGCCGGCGTACAAAGCTGGGACGCGGCATGGACAAGTTTGAAGGTTACTGGGGTTCTAGAGTTCGAACTCTCCCAATTGCTCTTCGATCGCGACCATCCGGGGCATTACTGTCGGCAAATCAATTCGGTCGAGGTCGACCTGCCTGTCGTGACGGGCCCCTTCGAAGATGTGCGGGCCACCTTGCTGCAAGTCGGCAGCATGATCGCTACCCAGGCGTCGGTCCAGTCGGTGGTCTATCTGCACGACCCGGCGGGCGGAGTGGCACCTGCCGACGTCCAGATCAACCTGCGCAGTGGGCAGCAAATCGCCCTGTCGACGGGGCTCTCAGCCAACGGAATGACGGCGCTGAAGCCTGATGAAGGCTTGCTCAATCCATTTGAGAACACCGGTGTGGTTTCTCGCTGGGTGTTGAATTTTCCCTGGCCGGAGAAGCCGCTCCAATCGCGAATGTTGTTGTCCCTGACTGACATCATCGTGCGCATTCGCTACACGGCGAAAGCCGGCGAGCCGACTTTCACGAGAGCTGTCGAGGACCGGGTCACCGAGGCTGAACGCTCTGGTGGGCTCAAGCGGATTTCGAGGGAGTAAAGGACATGGGTAACTGGGTCAGGGCCAATGAAAGCCTGGTGGTGAATGGTGATTTCGAGAGGGGGTTCGAAGGGTGGATAAAGGTCCTTCCGAGTTGGCTCTCCACCAACTCCGAAATGTATAACGGTGAAAGGATTAAATATCTGTCGGCCGGCAACCGTTCCTCGGTCAGTCAGTCACTGCAAGTACCGAAAGACCCGAGTGCCAAGGTTCGCTACGTGCTCACGTTCCTGTGCGAGATGCGGCATACCCTGGCGGGCCGGATGGTGGTCGAAGTCGGCGGGCAGGACGAAAAACAGGAGATTGCGTTGGTGCCCGGCGAACCCCGGGATGCATCGCAGGATCAGGCTCGGCTGCAAAAAGAGACGCCATTGGAGTTCAAGCCAAAAGAATACAACGTCCCCCTGGATTTACCTTTTACTGATGAAGACACACTGATTATCAGTGTGCTCAGCCCTCCCAACGATGCTGGGGACTACACGTCCGCCGTTTGCATCACCCGCATCAATCTCCAGGTGCACCTGGAGCCTGCTGTCATTGAAAGGCTCAGGCTCGATGAGCAAACCCTCGCGCCGACCGGTTCTCTGTACGTGTGCCAGGGGGCTGAGGGCGTGCTGGCCCATAGGCTGACATTCGAACCCGAACCGGAAAGCGTCTGGCGAGGTACCGAGGCCGCGCTGACCAGCGACGACAACCCGATGGAAGCGGTCGTCTCCAGGCCTGCCTGGGGTCAGGACCAACCGATGGAACGGCCCTGGGAACTCGAATGTCCGCTGATGGATGATGAGGGACCTTATCTGTTCTCGATGAACCTGCTCAACCAGTACACCGCCGAGCCTTATCCGGTCCAGGTGTCGCTGGGGCATCATCGGCTGGACTTTCTAAAGGTGCGCGAAGCGGCCTACTTCCCGGTGCTCGAGTATGAACAGAGTGTGCGCCTGGGGGTCCAGGTTGCTTCGCATTACACCCGCCAACCTTTGGCTGGACGGACGGTGAGCTGGACCGCCGCGCCCGGGCAAGCCAAGACGGATGCCGTGACCGATGCCCAAGGCTGGGCCTATTACGACTACAAGCCGACCCAGGCCGGCCACATGGACGTCGAGGCGTCGGTGGAGAGCCTTTATTACGCAGCCGGCGTCGTGACCAAAACCCTGGCGGTCGAGGTTCTGGCGACCGACCCCTGGAAAGACTTGCTGGTGGTCGTTGAGGGCGAGGACGCCCGGTGGGAAGAAAAAACCGGCTACCCGAACCGGGGCTCGGACTATCCGTTGGAGCTGAAACTGCCGGCCGCCAGCCCACTGCAGGGAACGACGCTGGCGCTGCATTGGAACGGCGATTCCCATGAGCAACTGGGCGTCACTGTCGAGCCGGCGCTCGAAACCGCGGTCCCGGTCAGCGGTACTGGACTCACGTGGACACTGACGAGCGACGATCGTCTGGACGGTCGGTTCTCCCTGGAACTGACCTGCTCGAAACTGCTGCTGCCTTCGCCGAAAAAAGCAATGTCGTTGGCGCGTAACCTGGTGAAGGTCGGCCAAGTACGGGAGGCCAACAAGTTTCCGGTCGTGGACGAGAACGAAAGTGTTTTGTTGCGGGTGCAGGTGGTCCACGTGCTTTCAAGCGGTGACGGGGATCCGGTCGTCAATGCGCTGGTCGAGTGGAAGACTGCGGATGGACCGATTTCCACCGTTCCCACGGGAGCCGGTGGCTGGGCGAGCGTGCTGTACACGCCGCAGAGCGCGGGGGACAAAATCGTCACCGCCAGCGTCAAGGCCCATGCCGAGGCGGTTGCGGTGGAGCGGCCCTTCAACGTGGAGGCGATCGCCACCAGCCCTTGGAAAAACGAGGTGACGATTCTGCTGGATGAAGACGAAGTCAACCGCAACAGCCTTGGGGTGCTTTGTCGACGCGGCCGGACCCATACACTGAAAGTTGTACCGAACGCGGGCAGTAGTTGGGTCGGTAAAAACATCAGTTTGCATTGGCGCGGTGATGCACCGGACATCGGACTGGAGCCTGGTGATCTTGGGGTGCCGAAGCCACTGGCGGCTGGCGGTACCTCATGGAGTCTTCGGTCCTACATCGCTGACAGTATCAGCAGTCTGTTTGACTTGGAGCTGCGCCTTGAGAGTGTTTCGGTCAACCGGGAGTTGGCTGGGCGATTGGTGTCCGAGGATCTGGCCGAAGAAGTCAGCCTAAGGCTCGACCAGGTAGCGGCAGAGTTCGATGCCCAGGCACTCTATCCATGCCTGGGGACGACTCACCGTTTCAGTGTCTTGCCCAACGCCTTGAGTCCATTGGTGGGGCTGGAGTCGATGTTGGGTTGGTCGGGGACCTCTGCCGAGCAACTGAATGCAAGCGTTCAACCGGCCTTGAACGAGGTGCAACTTGTCAGCGACGGCGGCGCGATCTGGACGCTGGACTTTACCGCCAGTGAACAACCGGGCCAGTTTGCCTTGGCTTGGACACTGCCGGCGTTGGACTTTGTCGCGACCGCAAAACCAATGAGCTTGGGGCATAACAAAGTCAGGATCCAGGCATGGCGCGATTCGCCGGTAGATCCGGTGGTGGGGCAGGATGCGGCGTGGCTGTGGGTCCAAATTGTTTCCCATTTCACCGGGCGCGTCGTCGAGCAGGTGCCGGTGCGTTGGACAGGGGGGGCAACGCCAAGTGAAGCCGTTACCGACGCGGCTGGCTGGGCCGGGTTTGCACTGGAACCGTCCAACGCTGAGCCCCATGAAGCCACCGCGTCGGTCACCAGCCTTTATGACGGCTTCGAAGATCGCCATGTCCTGACGGTCACGCCGCTGGCAAGCGATCCGTGGTCTGAGCTGACCGTTGAATTTGACGGTGCATCGCCGCAGCGCTGGGGAGACAAGACGTATTTTCCGCGTCGCAAAAGCAGTCACAACCTGAAGCTGCGAGCCCCACAGCATAGCCCGTTGTTTGAGCATGAGGTGACATTGGGCCTGACGGGGACGGGACCTGCCGAACTGGGACTGAATTTTCTCCCTGATGCCCTGGGCGTGCCGAGAAAACTGCTTGCGCAAGGGTTGGACTATGACTTCAAGGTCAATGACCTCAAGGACGGCAGTTTCGCCTTGCGTTTGTCGGCAACGCGCCTGGCGAGCTTGTCGCCGGCCAACGCCATGTCCGTGGGGACCGGTTCGCAAGTGCTGAATCTGTTCTTGAGCAACAACGTTCTTCAGGTTCTGGATTGGGGGGGCGAGGTTTACGCGGAGGTCAGGTTGCGCTCGGCGATCAGTGACAAGCCAATGGTGGGGTGGACAGTGACCTGGCGCGCCCCTGACCTTGGCGAAGTGACTTCTGAAACCAACTATTACGGCGTGGCGCGGGTGCGCTTTGTGCCCACCACGCCCGGGGCGGCACAGCTGACGGCGACGGTTGGCGACGTGGTGTATTCGGAGTCGGTGACGTTGCCCTATGTCTTGAATGAGCCCAGGAAAATAGAATCGCTGACAACCCCTCAGCCAGATGCCCAATCGGGGGAGCCGGTTTCGGCGGTTGTGACTGTGGTATCGGCTATGACCGATGAGCCTTTGCAGCACGTTGAGGTGAAGTGGGAATACCCAGGCCTCACATTGGCTCCGACCTTTACGGATGCCGACGGGAACGCGTACGTGGAATTCACATTGCCTGAAACCGGCGGAGGGCTTCTGGAAGCCATTGTGCGCGGTGGGTACGCTGGATGGGAGGTGAGACATCTGCAGTTTGGGGAGGAAGCCGTTCCATCGCAGCTCGTCGTTAAATTCGACGAGTTTTTAATGGATTTCGGAGGCAATGCCTATCCGTGTCATGGCGCTAATCACATGTTCACTGTGCGGCCTGAATCTACCAGCCCGTTTTTAGGTAAGCAGGTAAAACTGACGTGGGAGGGAAAATCCGACGCGGAACTTGGTGTGCAGGTCAGCCCCTCATTGGACGTCGCCCAATTGCTTGCTGCAGAGGGGGTCACCTGGGAGTTGGACTGCCTGCATACCAGTCAGAACGGGAATTTTTCCTTGCGCTTGGAGGCGGTGGACTCAGGGCTCACGTCCGAGAAGTTGGCTATGTCGTTGGGGCACAATCTGGTGAATGCTGAACATTGGAGGACGGGGCCATTTGTAGATGACCCAGGTGACACGTTTTACAGGGTTCATATTCGTGCCACGTCCAGATTTTTAAACGCGCCGGCACCTCGTGTTCCAGTACGGCTGAATGGGAGTAACTACACTGATACCGATGCTAAAGGCGAGGCCAGCGTCATTGAGTATGAGGGTGAGGGAAAGCATCTATCGATCATCAACCGATACGACAACAGTAATGGATGATGCCCTCCATCTACAAATCCCCCGCCTTCTTCCACCCCAGATACAACGTCACCAGCTCGGCCCCCAGCTCCCCGGGCCGAGCTTGCAACACCGCCACCCCGTGGACGCTCAAGCGCTCATGCAACGTCGCCCGCGCATTCAAATCATCCACCGTCCCGCAATAAGCCAACGCCTCGGGCAAGGTTTGCACCGGCGCCTGGCGCAATCGATCGAGCGCTTCTTCGCGCAGGCTCGCCACCAGCACACGATGGCGTTGGCCCAGGCGCTTGACGGCGACCAGCAGTTCCTCATCGTCCTCGTCCCGCAGGTTGGTCACCAGCACCACCAAGGCCCGGCGTTTTTGCCGGGCCAGCAGTTGGGTGACGGCGGCCGGGTAGTCGGCGGGGTATTGGCTGCTGTCGAGGTCATAGACGCTGTTGAGCAACACGTTGAGCTGGTTTGTGCCCTTGACCGGGGCGAGGTAGCGCGGTTGTTCGCTGGCG
>Ga0307405_10001029_pt1 | contig 11311 bp, 10 predicted proteins | sample 322Cmetagenome_2_FD_203311 | JGI IMG/M metagenome (GOLD analysis project Ga0307405, IMG submission 203311) | Maize rhizosphere microbial communities from greenhouse at UC Davis, California, United States - 322HYB-C-1 | ecosystem: Host-associated > Plants > Roots > Rhizosphere > Soil | place...
CCACCGGTTGGTCGCGTCGAGGACCGCGAGTACGCTCGCGGTCTCGGCGCTCTCGCGGATCTCGCAGCTGCCCGTGAGGAGCACGGTCTCGCGGCCCCAGCGGGCGGTGACGCCGACGAACACGAACTCGCGGTCGAACGCCTCGACGAGCTTCACGCCGTCGAGGGCCAGCGAGCGCTCGTTCCCCTCGGAGGCGAGGATCGCCTGGACCGCGGCCCGCGCCGCGAGCTCGGCCCGTGACCGCTCGCTCTCGGCGCCCTCGGCCTCGCCGCTGAACGAGTCGTCGCCCCGCCGCAGCGTCACGCGGCACGTCACGCCCTTGGCGCGCGAGCGGCGGACTTCGACGTCCTCGAAGTAGTAGCGCCGGCCCCCGCCGACCTCCTCGCCGCGGGTGACCGGCGCCGGTGCCGGTGGCTGCTCGTTCGGGAGGAACTTCCCCTCCGTCTTCGGCGCCTCGACCGTCGTCGCGACCGAGATCTTGCGGTGGTCCACGCGCATCCCGAGGTGCGCGATGAGCGCGCTCTCGATGTTTCGAACCGTCTGCTTCGGCGTCACCTCGGCCGTCGTCAGCACGTGAATCTCGTCCACGGTCCCGCTCTCGCTGGCGATGATGCGGGCGGCGATCACGCCCGGGAGCGTGGCCAGCAGCTCTTCGGCGCGCTTGATCGGAAGGACGCTGCCGGCGATGGGCGACGACACGAAGGGAGACGGCGCGGGAGAGTGGGCGGGCGCAGACAAACAGCGTCTCCGGGCGGAGATATGTCGTACGGCCGGGAGGGCGCTCCCCGCGCAGCGCGTCGTCTGTTCGGACGGTGCCGGGCCCTGCGCCTCACCCGGGGGGGTTGGGTGGGGCGAACATACAGATGACGAGCGAATTAATCAATGGTGACGGCCCCGCGCTCGCCCTCGTATTCGCGCAGCTTGCGGTAAAGTGTGCGCTCTCCAATCCCGAGCATGTCTGCGGCTTTTCTTCGGTTTCCGCGCGTCTCCTTGAGCGCGGCCTCGATTGCCGCCCGTTCGATCTCCGCCATCGTCATCCCCGGGAGAATCGTCACGACGTTCGGCGGCGAGGCGTCGCGCGGCGCGATCCCGCCGACGACGCGGCCCGAGGCCGTGCCTTCGTCGGACCCGCCGCCGCCGATGGCGGCCGCAGGACGCACCTCCTCGAGCCACTCCCCCCGCGCCCCGCGCAGGGAGCCGCGCACCTCGGCGCCGACGATCTCCCCGCCGCGCAGCGGATGGACCTCGCGGTCGTGCTCCACACGCCGGCGCAGCTCCTCGACCTGGAGCTTGAGCTCGACCAGGCTCCGCAGGATGAACTCGAGCTCGCGCCCGCCGACGGTGGGCTCCCCACCGCCGCGCGAGTGAGCCGCGAGGTGCACCGGCAGATGGCGGGCCGAGCCTCCCTCGCGGATCTCGCGCGGGATGTCGTCGGCCTCGATCTCGCGGCCCGGCGCCAGCACGACCATGCTCTCGAGCAGGTTGCGCAGCTCGCGCACGTTGCCCGGCCACGAATACTCCACGAGCAGCTGCATCGCGTCAGCGCTGATCCCGCGAAACGGTCGGTCCAGCTGCGCCGCCAGCTCGGACACCATCCGCCGCACGAGCAGCGGAATGTCCTCCTTTCGCTCGCGCAGCGGCGGCAGGTAGATGTGCAGGACGTTGAGCCGGTAGTAGAGGTCCGACCGGAAGTGCCCGGACTCCACCGCCCCGCGCAGCGGGCGGTTGGTGGCCGCGACGACGCGCGCGTCCACGCCGAAGGCCTGCGTCCCGCCGACGCGCGTCACCTCGCGCTCCTCGAGCACCCGCAGCAGCTTGACCTGCGTCGAGGGCGGCACCTCGCCGATCTCATCGAGAAAGAGCGTCCCGGTGTGCGCCAGCTCGAAGCGACCGATGCGGCGCTCCGCCGCGCCGGTGAAGGCCCCCTTCTCGTGGCCGAACAGCTCACTCTCGAGCAGCGTCTCCGGTAGCGCGCCGACGTTCACGGCGATGAACGGCCGCGAGCGGCGCGGGCTCAGCCGGTGGATGGCACGGGCCACGAGCTCCTTCCCCGTGCCGCTCTCCCCCTCGATCAGCACCGTGCTCGAGACGGGCGCCATCTGCTCGATCTTGACGAGCACCTCGCGGATCGCCTCGCTCTCGCCGATCAGCCCCGTGACGCGCTGCAGCCGCAGCCGCTCGAGCACGCGCTTGACCGCGTCGCCCACCTCGGCGACGTCGATCGGCTTGGCGAAGACCTCCGAGAAGCCGGCGCCCCGCGCGCGGGCGAGCGCGGCCGCATCCGCGGCGTCGGAGAGGCCGACGACGGTGCGGCCGGCCCACAGCTGCTCGTTCACGAGCGCCACGTTGGACGGGTCGCGCAGCTCGCCGGTGACGATGAGCAGGTCGGGCTTGAACCGGGCGAGCGCCCCGCGGACGTCGTCGAGCGGCGACACGAGCTCGGTCTCCACGTCCGCCGCCTCGAGCATCTTGTTGAGGCGGACGGCCGGCTCGACGTCGTTGAGAGTGAGCAGAACCTTCATTCGGGTTGCACGCTGGGGGTCGGTCGCGGCGGGGGCGGCGCACCGGGCCGCGTCCGTGATAACTAGAGTAACTAGCGCCTAGCGCGCGTCTCCGCCAAGCGCCGCCGGCGGCCCGCCGGCGCCCGCACTGTGGTCGGTCGCGACATCGCGGACGATCGCCACCGCGTGGGCCACGATCGGCTCCAGCGCCGCCAGTGCGTCGCGCACGCCCCCCGGGCTCCCCGGCAGGTTGATGAGGAGCGTCCGCCCCCGCGTCCCGGCGACCCCCCGCGACAGCGCGGCGCGCGGGAAGCGCTCGACGGCGAGCACGCGCAGCCGCTCGGCGATGCCCGGCGCCTCGCGCTCCAGCACCGCCCGCGTCGCCTCCGGCGTCACGTCGCGCGGGCTCAGGCCCGTTCCCCCCGTCGTCAGCACGAGGTCGGCGACGTCGCCGTCGCACCAGCCGAGCAGCCAGCGCACGATGGCGACCGTGTCGTCGGGGACGATGGCGCGCGCCGCGAGCTCGTCGCCCCGCTCCCGTACCCACTCGACGATCGCGTCGCCGGAGCCGTCCGCACGGAGGCCCCGCGCGCCCGCGTCCGAGACGGTGAGGACCGCGACGCGCACGGTCAGCGGGTCCGCCGGCTCACAGGTGGCTGCCGTGCTTGTAGAACGGCGGCTTGACGACGGTCGCCGGGACGCGCTTGCCGCGGATCTCGATCTCGAACGGCGTCCCCTCGGCGGCGCCCGCGACGGGGAGGTAGCAGGTGCCGATCGGGATGTTGAGCGTCGGGCTGACGGTGCCGCTGCGCACCTCCCCGCTCGGCGCGCCCTCGTAGAAGACCGGGTAGCCGTGGCGCGGGAACGAGCGCTCGACGGTCGTGAAGCCGACCAGCTTGCGGGACAGACCGGCCGCCTTCTGCCGCTCGAGCGCCTCGCGTCCCACGAACTCCCCCTTCTTGAGCTTGACGAGCCAGCCGAGGTTCGCCTCGAGCGGCGTCGTCGCGTCGTCGATGTCGTTGCCGTAGAGCGCCATCCCCATCTCGAGCCGCAGCGAGTCGCGCGCGCCGAGTCCGGCCGGCGTGACGCGCGGGTCGGCGGTGAGCGCCTCCCAGACGCGCGCCGCGTGGGCGCCGTCGAAATACAGCTCGAAGCCGTCCTCCCCGGTGTAGCCGGTGCGCGAGACGATCACGTCGGCCACGCCGGCCACCGTCCCCTCGACGAAGTGGTAGTAGGCGATCGCGTCGAGGTCCACGTCGGTGAGCGCGGCGAGGACGTCCTTCGCCCGCGGGCCCTGAAGGGCGAGGAGCGCGACGTCGTCGCTGACGTCCTCGATCGTCGCCTCGAAGCGTCCGAGCTCGCGCGAGATGTGGGCGAGGTCCTTGTCGCGGTTCGAGGCGTTGACGACCATCATCAGCCGGTCCGCGAAGCGGTAGACGAGGCAGTCGTCCTCGATCGTGCCGCGCTCGTTGAGGATCGTCGAGTACTGGACCTGACCGACGGCGAGCTTCGCGACGTCGTTCGTCGTCACGTAGTTGACGAAGTCCACCGCGCCGGGCCCACGGACGATGAACTCGCCCATGTGACTGACGTCGAACAGCCCCGCGCGCTCGCGCACCGCCTTGTGCTCGGCGGTGATCCCCGTGGGGTACTGGACCGGCATCTCGTAGCCGGCGAACGGCACGAGCTTGGCGCCGAGCGCGGCGTGCACGTCGTGGAGCGGAGTTCTCTTCAGCGTCTGCGCGGACGAGGCAGCGTGCGCCATCGCGTCGGGCTCCGGGTTCGGGGAATGTCTAAATATAGGCGTGGCAGGACGGGGCAGGTGCGAGTCCGCCGAACGGCGAAAGAGGAAAGACTGTGTGACGGCACCGGGCGCCCCACACAGTCTTTCCTCTTTCGCCCTTCCCTGCCGCTCCCCTCTTGCCCGACCTAGAAGATCTTCCCGCCCTCCCTCACCTCGGGCGACGACGCGCGACGGATCTCGCCCTCGCCGAGCTCGCGCAGGTCGGCGACCTTGGGGGGCTGCCCGGTCACCATCCCCTTGGCGATCTCGAACAGGACGAGCGGTGCCGGCCGATCCTTCTTCGAGTACGTGACAGAGGTCGCCTCGACGAGGACGAGTGCGATGCGCGGGTCGTCGGCGCTGCCGTCGCGCTCGCCGCCCTCGTCGCCCAGCCAGGCCTTCCAGTCCGGCTTGTACAGCGCCCCGATGACGCGCTTGTCGCGCGAGATGATGGCCGTGCCGCTCACCGACACCCACTCGCGCGTGCGGTCCTTGTAGAACGCCAGGTTGACGTGCGGGTCGCTCGCCAGCTCCTCGAGCTTGTTCGACTCGATGTTGGTCATGAACCAGAGGTCCGTCCCGGCGGTCCGCTCCTGCACCTGCATCGCGCGCGAGACGAGCTGCCCGTCCGGACGGCGGGTCGTGAACATCGCGATCTCGATCCCGTCAATGAGCTTGTACAGGTCGTCCAGCTTCTTCTCGAGCGGAACTTCGTTGTCCCTGTTCCGATCCTCGGCTTTGTTGGCCATGCGATCGCCTCCTCCCTGAATGAGCCCGCGCGGCGCCGCGCGGCGAGCGCCACGATCTGGCCGCGGAGCAAGCACGACGTGTGCCCGCGAGCCGGAAACTTTGGGAAGAGCGACGGGCGCGAGATGCGAGAAGTCGGCGGTCCTATCTCGGATCTCGCCCGTCGCCCGTCAGCGCGGACGCCGTTCGGCCCTCACGGCCTCCAACTCGCGGGCCACCTCTTCGCCGTGCCCTTCGGGCTGGACCTTCTCGAAGACGCGCGCGATCCGGCCGGCGGGATCGATGAGGAACGTCGTACGGGCGTTCCCCCAGTACTTCACGCCGAACAGCGACTTCTCCTGCCACACTCCGTACGACTCGGCGACCTCGTGCGCCTCGTCGGCGAGTAGGGTGAAGGGGAGCTGGTACTTCTCCTTGAACTTCCGGTGCGACGAGACGCCGTCCGGGCTCACGCCGAGGACGACGGCGTCGAGTCCCTCGAACCGAGGGAAGGCGTCGCGAATCGCGCACGCCTCCTTCGTTCAGCCAGGCGTGTCGTCCTTCGGGTAGAAGAACAGCACGACGTCGCGGCCGCGGAAGTCGGAGAGCCGGACGGTGCGGCCGTCGTCGGCCGGCAGGGAGAAGTCGGGGGCGAGCTCGCCGGGAGAAAGCATCGAGCGTGGTGTGTGGGGCGCGGGACGGGCGTCCGAGGTGATCATCCGCACCGCAAGCCGCGCACCGCCGCCCGCGCCTCGCCCACCGGGTCTACAGCTTTTCGCCTCCCATCAGCAGCGCCATGATCGCCTTCTGCACGTGGAGGCGGTTCTCGGCCTCGTCGAAGACGCGGCTCTGGGGGCCCTCGATCACCGACTCGGTGACTTCCTCGCCGCGGTGCGCCGGCAGGCAGTGGAGGAAGATCGCGTCTCGCGCGGCGCGCGCCATCAGGGCGTCGTTCACCTGGTAGCCCGCGAACGCGCGCTCGCGCACCTTCTGCTCTTCCTCCTGCCCCATGGACGCCCAGACGTCGGTGTTCACGACGTGGGCGCCGGCGACGGCCTCGCGCGGGTCGCGGACGAGAGTGACCTTCGCCGCCCCCCGCGCACGGGCGAAGATCGCCGGGTCGGGGTCGTACCCCTCGGGGCAGGCGAGCGTGAGCTCGAAGCCGAGGACGTAGGCGGCGTTGAGCCACGAGTTCGCCATGTTGTTGCCGTCGCCCACCCAGGCGATGCGCTTCCCCTCGTAGCCGCCGAGGTGCTGTCGGACGGTGAGCAGGTCGGCGAGGATCTGGCAGGGGTGCAGGAGGTCGGTGAGCCCGTTGATCACCGGCACGGTTGCGTAGCGCGCCAGCTCCTCGACTTCGGCGTGCGCGTAGGTGCGGATCATGATCCCGTCCACGAAGCGTGACAGGACCCGGGCGGTGTCCTTGAGCGGCTCGCCGCGCCCGAGCTGGACGTCGCGCGGAGACAGGAAGAGCGCGTGCCCGCCCAGCTGCCAGGCGCCGACCTCGAAGGAGACGCGCGTCCTGGTGGACGACTTCATGAAGATCATCGCCAGCGACTGGCCGGCGAGCGGCTTCGCGGCGTACGCCCCCGTCCGCATCGCCTCCGCGAGGTCGAACACCCGTTCGAGCTCGGCGCGTGAGAAGTCGGGGATCGCGAGGAAGTCTCGGTGCTGAGGCTCGGGCATGGCCGGGTCGGCGGAGTGAGCGCGGCAGGCGGTCGGGCGCGCGGAAGCTAACCGTCGCTTCGACCGGCGAGCAAGCAGCGGAACGGCGCCCGTGAAGGGCCCGTCCAACGGAGGGCGCCGCAGATTAGGAACTCGCAACCTCGGCTCCGGTCGCTCGTCTATTGCACACGGGTCGCGCGCCCGGCCGACCGCCGGCCGGCACGGGTCACACGTCCAACGATGAGAGGCAGGGTGAGGGCGCGAGCGCTGGTCGTCCGAAAGCTGGACTTCCTCGACAGATGGCCGTTCCGTCGCAAGCTGATGCTCTTCCCGTCGCTCGCGGCGGTGGCGCTCGCCCTGATCCTGCTCGTGTCGCTCGTCCTCGGCGCCGTGAACGAGCGGCGGCTGACGCGCATCGAGCGCGGCTACTACCCGTCGGTGCAGCTCAGCCGGACGCTCGCCGAGGGTCTGGCGGCGGTGCAGCGCACGCTGCAGGACGCGGTCGCGGCGCGCGACACGAACAAGCTGCACGACGCCGACACGCTGCGCGCGCTCTTCCAGCGCGACCTCGCGGCCGGCCTGCGCGACGGGATCATCCCCGAGTCGCGGGTGGCCGAGTTGCGGACGCAGTACGAGACGTACTACGGCCTCGCCCGCGCGACGAGCGCGCGCCGGATCGCCGGCCAGGGGGGCGATGACGCCGCCCGCGCGCTCGACGCAGCGGGGTGGCGCTACCGCCGCATCAAGTTCGCCCTCGACGCGGCGACGACGAGCGACCGCGACGCGATCACCGAGGCCTTCCAGGCGGCGCGCGTGGCGCAGCGCGGCGGGTGGGTGGTGATCGTCGTGATCACGATCGCCTGCCTCGGGCTCCTGTGGGCACTCTCGCACGCCGCCGCCCGCTCGGTGACGGAGCCGCTGCGGGCGGCGGTGGACGCCGCCGAGCGTCTCGCCCAGGGCGACGTCTCGGCGCGCCTCTCGGCGACGTCGGACGACGAGGTCGGGAAGCTGCTCCAGTCCATGGACCGGATGGTCGAGTACCTGCGCGAGATGTCGGCCGCCGCCGAGACGATCGCCGCCGGCGACGTCGCGGCGCGCGTCAGTCCGCGCTCGGCGCACGACACCTTCGGCAACGCCTTCCAGCGGATGACGCGGTACCTCGGCGACATGGCCGAGCTGGCCGACCGCATCTCGGCCGGCGACCTCTCGGTGCGCGTCCAGCCGCGGTCGGCGGCGGACAGCTTCGGCAACGCCTTCGTGACGATGACGGGGACGCTGTCGCGCGTCTCGTTCGAGCTGCGCTCCGGGGCGCAGGCGATCTCACTGGCGACGGCGGAGGTCTCGCGCGCCGCGCAGCGGCTCTCGACGAGCACGACGGAACAGACGGAGAGCGTGCAGCAGACGAGCGGCCACTTGGCCGACATGACGCGCGCCATCACCGGCAGCGCCGAGCACGCGCAGGCGATGGAGGAGATGGCGCTGCGCGGTGCGCGCGACGCCGAGGAGAGCGGCGACGCCGTGCGCGAGACGATCGACGCGATGAAGTCGATCGTCAAGAAGGTCGGCGTGATCACCGACATCGCCAACGAGACGAACCTGCTCGCGCTCAACGCCTCGATCGAGGCGGCGCGGGCGGGCGAGCACGGTCGCGGCTTCGCGGTCGTCGCGCAGGAAGTGCGCACGCTGGCCGAGCGCAGCCAGGGGGCGGCGCGCGAGATCGACGCCCTCGCCTCCTCGAGCCAGGCCGTGGCGCGGCGGTGCGAGGCGCTGCTCGGCGCGCTCGTCCCGTCCATCCGGCGGACGGCGGAGCTGGTGCAGCGGGTCACCGCGGCGGCGCGTACGCAGGCCGACGGCGTGAGCCACGTGCAGCAGGCGATGGAGCGCGTGGACGGCCTCGCCGTGCAGACGGCGACCGAGGCCGAGGCGCTCGCCGCGACCGCCGAGGAGATGGCCGCGCAGGCCGAGGCGCTGGAGCACCTGGTCAGCTTCTTCCGGGTCGCCGCCGGCGAGGGGAGCGAGGGCGGCGACGCGTCGGGCGTGAGGCCGCCCGAGGGGTGGAGCTACGGGACTCCAACCGCGGATCGGACCGCGGCCACCGAGGGCTGAATCGGCGGGGCGCGGGGCGCGGAGGAAGCGCGACGGTGACGACGTGGCGGCGGCGAAGGTAGGGTGATCGAGTCCGACGCCACCGCGACCAGAGGACCCCATGCGTCCCTCCCTGCTCCGCATCACGATCGTCGCCGCGCTCGGCGCCCTCGCGACGTCGGCGGCACCCGCCGTCGCGCAGTCCCCTCGTGAGATCCACACCGGAATCGCCGCCGGCGCCACACTCGGCCAGGGGCGAAGCGACCCCGGATTCGCGCTCCTCGGCGCCGCCGACGTCGGGCGCGTCGGATCGCGAGTGGGTCTGCGCGGGGAGCTGCTCTACACGCGCGCCTCTCGCGAAGTGCGGGGCCTGTTGGGGGTCCCGTGCGCGGAGTGCAGCGCGCTCGTCCCGTACAGCCGTGCGGAGCGCACGGAACAAAACCTCGGTGCGCTCCTCGGTGCCACCTACCGGCTGACCGACGCCTCGCGCCTCCGGTCGTACGTGCTGGGCGGGCTGGGCGTGTACAGGACGCAGACGGACTTCGAGGGCACGGTGGGATCTCCCTGCCCGCCCGGCTCCGTGTGCATCGCGACGCTCGTCGAGCCGTACACGGTTCACGAGACCGAGCACCGCCTGGGCGTCGGCCTCCACCTCGGCGTCGGCAGCGCCGTGCGGTTCGGCGCGCTGGAGCTGACCGCCGAAGCGCGCTACCACGTCCTCGAGCGGGGCGTCGGGAGCCGGCGGATGATCCCCGTGACGCTCGGCGTACGCTTCTGACGACACGGTGGCACGTCGAATGACGAGCGAGGGGGCGCGTCCAGTAGTCGGCCGCGCCCCCTCGCTCGTGCTGGGCCATTCGCCGGCCGCTAGAGGATGTAGCGGCGCAGGTCCTCGTCCTCGGCGATCGTCTTGAGGCGCTCGCGGACGAGCGTCGCGTCCACCGTGATCGTGTCCGTGCCGCGATCGGGGAGCTCGTAGAGCACGTCCTCGAGCAGCGTCGTCATGACCGTGTGCAGCCGGCGGGCGCCGATGTTCTCCATGCGGTCGTTGACGTGGGCCGCGATGCGCGCGATCTCGGCGATCCCGCCGTCCTCGAACGTCACGCCCGCGCCCTCGGCCTCGATCAGCGCCGCGTACTGCTTCGTGAGCGCGTTCTCCGGCTCGGTCATGATGCGGACGAAGTCGGCTTCGGTGAGCGGCTTGAGCTCGACGCGGATCGGGAACCGCCCCTGCAGCTCCGGAATCAGGTCGCTCGGCTTGGAGACGTGGAACGCGCCGGCGGCGACGAAGAGCACGTGGTCGGTCTTCACCATCCCGTACTTCGTCTGGACGTTGGAGCCCTCGACGATCGGGAGGAGGTCGCGCTGCACCCCTTCGCGCGAGACGTCGGGCCCGCCCTGCTGCCCGCGCTCGCCGGCGATCTTGTCGATCTCGTCGAGGAAGATGATCCCCATGGACTCGACCCGCTCGAGCGCGTCGGCGGTGACGTCCTCGAGATCGATCAGCTTGTCGAGCTCCTGCTCCTGGAGGATGCGGCGCGCCTCGGAGACCTTGACCGAGCGCTTCTTCTTGCGCTTCGGCATCATCTCCTGGAGCATCTCGGTGAAGTTCTCCATCCCCTCGGGCGCGCCCTGCGGGACCATCATGTCGAACATCTGCGGCCCCTGCTGCGTCACCTCGACCTCCACCTCGCGCCCCTCGAGCTGGCCGTCGAGGAGGAGGTTCTTGAGCTTCTCGCGCGTCCGCCGGTAGCGCTCCTGCGCGGCGTCGGAGGCGCCGTGCGCGCCGTCGCCGTTCTCGCCGCGCGCCGCGCCCGACGACGCCTCGGCCGGCCCCGACTCGCCGCCGCGGGCGACCGCGCCGCTCGACGAGACGACGAACACCGGCGAGGGACGCTCGGGCGTGCCCGCGGCCGGCCGCGCGCCGCCGGCGGCCGGCACGGCCTGCGCGGCGCCGCGGGTCGCGGCGGGCTCGCCGACCGCGGTTCCCTTCGCCTCGCTGCCGGGCGGCGGCAGGAGGAGGTCGAGGAGCCGCTCGTCCACGCGCTCGTTGGCGAGGTCCTCGACCTCGCTCTCGCGCTCGGTGCGGACCATGTCGATCGCGCTCTCGACGAGGTCGCGCACCATGCTCTCGACGTCGCGCCCGACGTAGCCGACCTCCGTGAACTTCGAGGCCTCGACCTTGACGAAGGGCGCGCCGGAGAGCTTCGCCAGGCGGCGCGCGATCTCCGTCTTCCCGACGCCGGTCGGGCCGATGAGGATGATGTTGTTGGGCGAGATCTCGTTGCGGATCGCCTCCGGCGCGCGCTGGCGCCGCCACCGGTTGCGGAGGGCGATGGCGACGGCCTTCTTCGCCTCGCCCTGCCCGACGATGTAGCGATCGAGCTCGGCGACGATCTGCCGCGGCGTGAGGTCCGCGAGGCGTGAGAGCGCCTGCTGCGTGCGGGTGGATGGCATGGAGAAGCGGGTGTGGGGTGCCGGGTGCCGGGTGCCGGGGACCACGCCCCGCGCCCGACGCCCCACACCCATCTATGTGTCAGCCAGTCGGCTC
>Ga0307405_10001032_pt1 | contig 11279 bp, 9 predicted proteins | sample 322Cmetagenome_2_FD_203311 | JGI IMG/M metagenome (GOLD analysis project Ga0307405, IMG submission 203311) | Maize rhizosphere microbial communities from greenhouse at UC Davis, California, United States - 322HYB-C-1 | ecosystem: Host-associated > Plants > Roots > Rhizosphere > Soil | place...
CGACCGCGGCGAGCAGGCAGCCGAGGACGACGCTCTCGTTCCAGGCCTGCTGGGTGATCCGCAGCGTGCCGGGCAGCGACACGGTCATCACCACCAGCAGCAGCGCCAGCGACGCGCGCTCGGCGAGCCCGGGCGGCGCGGCGCCGGCCCGCGGGTGGCCGGCGCGGAAGACCCTCCAGCCGAGCATGGCCGAGCCGGCCAGCAGCACCAGCAGCTCGCCGTAGCGCACGTCCCCCAGCGCGACGCGGCCGGGCAGGGACGCCAGGAGCGTGAACGGCAGGTAGTTGAAGCAGTCGTCGGTCTGCCCGGCGGGGACGCCGGAGAAGGCCATCTCGTAGGGGTTGCCGCCCCCGAGCAGCCCCCTGGTCGCCTGCTGGAAGATGATCCACACGTCGATGGCCGGGCGGGCGCTGGCCTGCACGATCAGGACCGCGGCGGTCGAGGCGCTCAGGTAGGCGAGCGCGCCGAGCAGGAAGCGCCGGCGCGCCACCACCAGCGCGCCCGCCACCAGCAGGACGCTGGCGAGCATGCCGAGGCCGGTGGCCAGCGGGAACAGCGGCCCCCGGTCGACGTTGCCGATCGGCGGCCGCCACCACTGGGGGATCAGGCCGATCAGCAGCGCGAGGCACAGTGACGCCCGCGACGGCACCTGCGGGGTGAGCCGCAGCGCGACCAGCGCGGCCAGCGCGACGCACCCGGCGACCACGACCACGGCGTTGAAGTCGGTGTAGATGGTGGTATAGCTGGTGGCGGCCGCGATCGCGGCGGCCACCAGCAGGGTCGCGTCGCCGCCGTGCCTGGAGGCACGCGCGAGTGGGCCTGGCATCTCGACGCCGCATGCTAACAGCGACCCTGCGTGACACCTCCGGGGCCGTGTGCGAGCATGCTGCTCGCAGGGCCCCCCGCGCGGGCTCGCACCAGTTCCCCGGGTGACAGCCGTTTGACCAGCCAGCCACAAGTTCTGCACCCGGCCGCTCCACCCGAACCGTCTGCGACGCGACGCCCAAGGGGCGGCTGGTGGCTGCTGGCGTTCGCCGTCGCGACCGCGGTCAGCCTCACCCTGACCTGGCCGTTGGCCCTGCACCCCGGGCAGCGCTGGCTGGTGCGGCTGCCGGGGCCACGGCCGGGGCAGTTCGGCGCGCCGCCCGCCGGGACCTTCTCGGCCAACGACAGCCTGCAGACGATGCACGTCAACCGGGTCGTGATCGACGACGTGCTGCACCTGCGCGAGCCCTACCTGGACCTGGTGAGCGGCGTGGCGGGCCCGGAGCCGCTGCGGACGACCTCGCTGGACGTGCCGTGGACGGCGGTGCAGGCGCCGCTGCTGCCGCTCGTCGGGCTGGTCGCCGCCTACAACGCGGTCCTGGTGCTGGCCTCGGTCCTGACCGTGCTGTGCGCCTTCGGGCTGCTGCGCCGGCACACCCGCTGGCCGCTGCTGGCGCTGGCGGGCGCGCTGGCCTACGCCTTCGTGCCCGGCCGGATGTTCCAGCTGTCGCTGCACTTCAACGCGGTGATGTGGTGGGCGTTCCCGGCGGCGGCGTGGACGCTGGAGGCGATGCTCGAGCGGCACCGGTCGGGGCGCCGCTGGCGCGCGCCGGCGCTGTGGCTGGTGCTGGTCACCCTCACGGTGGGACTGTCCGGCGAGTACCACCACAGCCTCTACCTGAGCGGCATGCTCGGCTTCCTGGTCGTCTGGCGGCTGGTCGAGGCGGCGGTGCGGCGCACGCCCGTGCCGCTGGGGCCGGGGGTGCTGGCGCTGGTCGCGGTGGCGGTGACCGACGCCTACGTGCTGGCCTCGTTCCGCTGGGTGTTCGGCAGCGGCGTCGCCGGCACCAACGGCAGCTACGACGAGGTGGTCCGGTACGCGCCGCGCGGGCTGCTGGCCATCGTCCACAAGAACGTCGGCGAGCTCGGCGAGGGGCTGGTGTACCTCGGCTGGCCGGTGACCCTCCTGGCGCTGGCCGGCGGGGTCGCCGTGCTGCTGCGACGCCGCGGCGGGGTGGCGCCCTACGCGGTGCTGGCCGTGCCGGTCCTGTTCCTCACCTTCGGGCCGGCCGCCGACCTCGCGCTGCAGCGCGTCCTGGCCGGCGTCGGGCTGCCGCACGGCGTGGCGCCCTACCGGTTCCTGTTCGACACGGTCCCGTTCCTGGAGCTGCAGCGGGTCACGGCGCGCATGCTGGTGCTGGCGGCGCTGCTGCTGGTGCTGCTGGCGGTGGTCGCGCTGGATGCCGCGGCGGGGTGGGCGGCGCGGCGCTGGGGACCGGACGGCCGGTCGCCGCGGTCCGGCCGGCCGCTGCGGGCGCTGGCCGCCCTGGCGCTGGTGCTCGGCACCGCCTGGCTGGTGAACGACTACCGCATGCTCCGCACGGTGCTGCGGCCGGCCCAGACGGACAACCAGGTGACGGTGGCGCTGCGGAGCGCCGGCGACCGCGCCGGGCCGTTCCTCGGCCTGCCGGTGCAGGGGCCGACCGTGCCGTGGAACGCGGCCTCCACCTACCTGGCGTCGCAGTCGCGACGGCGCACCCTCAACGCCTACAACCAGTCGCCCATGGACTGGCTGGAGGCGCGCGCCGCGGCCCTGGAGCCGCTGAACCGGGGCCGGGTCGACGACGCCGCGCTGGCCGTGCTGCGCGCGACCGGCACCCGCCAGGTGGTGGTGGTCAACGAGCCGCACGTCTACCCGTGCTGCCGGGCGTGGCGCGAGGTGGTCGACGGCCTGGTCGCCTCCGGCCGGTTCCGGCTGGTGGTGGACGACCCACCCTTCGCCCTGCTGGAGCTGGAGGCGCCGTAGGCGTCAGCCGAAGCGGAACCCGGTGGCGTCGGTGGGGAACGCCGTCCAGGCGCGCGCCCGGCGCGGGTACAGGCCCAGGACGCCCTGGTAGGCGTGGGCTTCGGGGCCGTAGCCGTACTTGGCCTTCGACGCCTCGGCCAGCCGCCGCGTCAGCTCCGGGGGCGGCTTGGCGGGCCGGACGTCGCCCTCCACGACGACCGCCCTGGCCGGGTCCGGCAGGTGCATGACCGCGTGGGAGTTGGCGAGGACGTTGCGGTAGTGGACGGTTTGCTCGCTGCCGCCGTAGTACCAGACGTCGTCCAGCCACAGGCCGTCCACCGGCACCGTGTGCGGCCGGCCGTCCGGGCGCATGGTCGTCACCCAGTAGGCGCCCGCCTGCTCCAGTGCCTCGCGCACCGTCGTCCACGCCAGCGTCCTGGTCACGTGCCCGTAGCCGTCCGGCAGCTGCAGCCGCTCGGCGGTCGGCTCCATCCGGCTCCCCTCCGCTCGGCGACGGTCGTCGGCGTAGCATACCGGGCCGTGGACGAACGGCCGCGCACGCCAGGATCGCTCCGGGGGCTGGTGACCCGCCGCTTCGCGGTGCCGGCCATGCGAACCGGGGCGCGGCGGCGCCTCGACGCGATCCTGCTCGCCGTCGCCGGGCTGCTCGTCGGCGGCGCGGCGGTGCTCGGGGCGGTCTCGGGGGACGGCGAGCGGGTCACCGGCATGTGGGCCGGCGCCGACGTCGCGCGCGACGGCGGCGCCCGCATCGTCGAGGCGATCGACTACGACTTCGGCAGCACCGCCAGGCACGGCATCTTCCGCGACGTGCCCGGCCTGCGACCCGACGCCCCGGTGGAGGTCTCCTCTGCCACCGCCCCCGACGACGTGGAGCTCGGCGGCTCCTCGTTGCAGACCCGCATCCGCATCGGCGACCCGGCGCGGACCGTCACCGGCCGGCACCGCTACACCGTCCGCTACCCCCTGGAGGGGGTCGCCCCCGGCGGGCGGCTCGCCTGGGACGCGGTCGGCACCTCCTGGCCGGTCGAGGTCGCCAGCGTGGAGGTCCACGTGGTGGCGCCGTACGAGCTGGTGGCACCCCGCTGCGTCCACGGCGCCGCCGGCGCCGACAACCCGTGCGGCGTCAGCCAGCCGGAGCCCGGCCACCTCCTCGCCATGGTCGACGCCCTGCCCGCGGGCGAGGGCGTCACGCTGTTCGCCACCGCCGGCCGCCGGCTGCGGGCGGCCCCGAGCCTGCCGGCGCCGCCGTCCGGCGCGCCGGACGACCCGGGCACCGGCTGGCTGATCCCCGGGCTGCTGGCCGGCGCGGTGGCGTTGCTCGGGGCGGCGCCGGTGTCGCGACTGGTGCGGCTCGCCGGCCGCGAGCGGGTGGCGGCGGGCGGGGCGGCCGACGCCGCCTGGGGTGGGAAGGACGGCGAGGTCCGCGTCGACGCGGCCCGGCTGGCGTCGCTGGCGACCGTCGAGTTCGTCCCGCCGCTCGCGTTGACGCCCGCCCAGGGCGGCGTGGTGCTCACCGAGGCCGTCCGCGAGGAGCACAAGGTGGCGTGGCTGATCGGCGCCGCCATCGACGGCTACGTCGACCTGGAGAGCTACCCGCACGGCCTGACCCTGGTGCGCCTCCCCCGCCGCGACGGCGCCACCGCCTACACCCTCGACCTGTTGTTCGCGGGCCGCCAGCGGCTCCGGCTCGGCGCCTACGACGAGGGCTTCGCGAAGGCCTGGCGGGCGGTCGGCAACGAGCTGGCCGCGTGGCAGCGGGCGAGCGGGCTCTGGGACCCCGCCGGCGACCAACGGCGCATCCTGGTGCGGGTGCTCGGCGCGGCGGTGGCGGTGGCCGGCCTGGTGGCGGCCGGGGTCGGCGGCGCCCTCGCCAACCGGTGGGGCTCGGCGTGGCTGGTGCTGGTCGCACTCGGCGCGCTGCTGGCCGGCGGCGGCATCGCCGCCGCCCTGCGGGCCTGGGAGCTGCGGGTCCGCACCCCGGCAGGCTCCGGGCTGTGGCTGCGGGTGGAGTCGTTCCGGCGGTTCCTGGCCGCCTCCGAGGCGCACCACGCCGACGAGGCGGCCAAGCGGGGCTTCCTGCGCGAGTACACCGCCTGGGCGGTGGCGGTCGGCGAGATCGACCGCTGGTCGGGGGCGGTGGCCGCCTCGGCCGCGGCCCGCGACCCCTCGGTGGCCCACTACGCGGTCATCGGCCCTTCATTGGCGGCCGCCGCCGTCGCGACCGGCCACGAGCCGTCGTCCTCCGGCGACGGCGGCGGCGGCGGCGGGAGCGTCGGCGGCGGCGCCGGGGGCGGTGGCGGCGGGTCCTGGTAACCGCGCACGTCAGGGCCTATCTTGGTCGGCATGGCGTCCCGCAAGGAGGTCCTGGAGGTCGCTGGCCGGGAGGTGACGATCACCAACCCGGACAAGGTGTTCTTCCCGCAGGCCGGGGTCACCAAGCTCGACCTGGTCCGCTACTACCTGGCCACGGCCGACGGCGCGCTCCGCGGGGTGGCGGGCCGGCCGATGGCCCTGAAGCGGTTCGTGAACGGCGCCGAAGGGGAGGCCTTCTTCCAGAAGCGCGCGCCGGCGTCCCGGCCCGACTGGGTCGAGACGGTCGAGCTGAGCTTCCCCTCGGGCAGGACCGCGCACGAGGTCGTCGTCCGGGACGCCGCCCAGCTCGCCTGGGTGGTCAACCTCGGCTGCATCGACCTGAACCCCCACCCGGTGCGGGCCGACGACCTGGACCACCCCGACGAGCTGCGCGTCGACCTGGACCCCGTCCGCGGGGTGCCGTGGCCGCAGGTCCTCGACGTCGCCCTGGTGACCAGGGAGGTGCTGGAGGACTTCGGGCTGGTGGGCTGGCCCAAGACCTCCGGCTCCCGCGGGTTCCACGTCTATGCCCGGATCGAGCCGCGCTGGGCCTTCGGCGAGGTCCGCCGCGCCGCGGTGGCGCTGGCCCGCGAGGTCGAGCGGCGCGCGCCGGACATCGCCACCAGCAAGTGGTGGAAGGAGGAACGCCACGGCGTCTTCCTCGACTACAACCAGAACGCCAAGGACCGCACGGTCGCCTCCGCGTACTCGGTGCGGCCCCTGCCCGACGCGCGGGTGTCCACGCCGCTGCGCTGGGAGGAGGTGCCCGGCTGCGAGGCCGCGGCGTTCACCGTGGCGACCGTCCCCGAGCGGCTGGCGCGCCTTGGCGACCCCGCCGAGGGCATCGACCGGGCGGTCGGCTCGCTGGAGCCGCTGCTGGAGCTGGCGGCCCAGCACGAGGCCGCCGGGTTCGCCGACGCGCCATGGCCGCCCCATTTCGAGAAGCAGGCCGGCGAGCCGCCCCGGGCCCGGCCGTCCATCCGGCGCGGCGAGGCCGAGAAGGCCGCGAGGGAGGGGATCGTCCCGGCGCCGGCGCCGGGCAAGACCAGCGGGCCGACGGGGCGCCGCCGCACCACCATGCCGCTGATCGAGGTCGCCCGGGCCGCCAGCGAGGCCGAGGCGATGGACGGGCTGGAGCGGTGGAAGGCCAGGTACCCCGAGGTCTGGCCGCTGCTGGCCCCCTCCGACGTGCTGGTGGACTCCATGCGCGGGCGCAGCACCGTCTGGTACCGGATCCGCCTGAACCTCCGCGGCGTCCCCGAGGCGCAGCGCCCGCCCCAGGAGGCGCTGGAGGTCGACTACGACCCCTGGCCGTCCTGAACGTCGCGGTCGGTGGCGGCCAGCGCCGCCGCCAGGATCTCCAGCCCTTCGTCGGCCTCCGCCTCGGTCACCACCAGCGGCGGGGCGATCCGCAGCACGTTGCCGTACAGGCCGCCCTTGCCGACCAGCAGGCCGCCCTCCCTGGCGGCCTCCTGCGCCCGCGCCGCCGCCGCCGGGTCCGGCGTCTTCCCGCCGGGCTCCACCAGCTCGACGGCGAGCATCAGGCCCTTGCCGCGGACGTCGCCGACCGCCGGGTGGCGGGCGGCCAGCGCTTCCAGCCCGGCGCGCAGCCGCGCGCCCACCGCGCGGGCGTTGGCCTGCAGGTCGTGCTCCCGCAGGTAGTCCAGGACGGCCAGCGCGGCCCGGGCCGCCAGCGGGTTGCCGCCGAAGGTCGAGATCGAGTTGGCCTGCACCGCGTCCATCAGCTCGGGGCGGGCGACCACCCCGCCGATCGCCAGGCCGTTGCCGAGGCCCTTGGCGAAGGTGATCGCGTCGGGCACCAGCCCGTGCGCCTGGTAGCCCCAGAAGTGCCCGCCGGTGCGGCCCCAGCCGGTCTGCACCTCGTCGGAGACGAACAGGATGCCGTGGCGGTCCAGGACCTCCTTCATGGCGCCGAACAGGCCGTCGGGTGGGGTGGCGAAGCCGCCGACGCCCTGGATGGGCTCGGCGACCATGCACGCCACCGCGCCGGCGGTGGTGGTGTCGATGACGTCGCGCAGGTCGTCCACGCATGCCTTGACGTACTCGTCGTCGGGCAGGTGCGCGAACGGGCTGCGGTAGGGGTAGGCGCCGTTGACGTAGCTGACGTTCACCGGCGTGAGGCTCGACGGCGACCATCCCCGGTTGCCGGTGACGCCCATGGCCGCGAACGAGCGGCCGTGGTAGCTGTTGCGCAGCGCCAGCACCTGGTTGCTGCGCCGCGCCGTGGTCGCCAGCAGCAGCGCCGCCTCGTTGGCCTCGGTGCCAGAGTTGGTAAAGAACACCTTGGCGTCGGGGATGCCGGACAGCGCCGCGATCCGCTCGGCGAGCTCGACCTGCTGGCGGATCAGGTACAGGGTCGAGGTGTGCACCATCCTGCCGGCCTGGTCGCGGACCGCCTCGACCACCTCCGGCAGGTTGTAGCCCACCATGGTGACCAGGATCCCGCCGAAGAAGTCCAGGTAGCCGTTGCCCTCGCCGTCCGTCACCCGGCAGCCCTTGCCGTCGACCAGCTCGATCGGCCGCTGGTAGTAGAGGGCGAGCCAGGAGGGCATGACCCTGCGGTGGCGGGCGAGCAGTTCCTCGTGCGACATGGCCCCTCCGCCGTTCGATCCGACCGGGCAGACTCTACAACCTCGCCAGCGTCCGAGACGGGAGGTCCCAGCCGTGAGCACCCCGCGCATCCTGCTCCGTGACGCCGCCGTCCTGGACGCCGACGCCGGCACGCTGGTCGAGGGCCAGGCGGTCCTGGTCGACGGCGACCGCATCGCGGAGACGGGGCCGACCGCGTCGGTCCGTGGCGGCGACGCCCAGGTCCTGGACGCCGCCGGGATGACGGTGATGCCCGGGCTGGTCGACGCGCACGTGCACGTCACCGCCGCCAGCGCCGACCTGGCCGAGCTGGGTGACTGGTCGCCGGCCTACGTCACCGCGCACGCGGCGGGCATCCTCCGCGGCATGCTGGACCGCGGCTTCACCACCGTCCGGGACGTGGCCGGCGCCGACTTCGGCCTGGCCGCCGCGGTGGAGGAGGGGCTGCTGCCCGGACCCCGGCTGGTCTTCGGCGGCAAGGCGTTGTCGCAGACCGGGGGCCACGGCGACCTGCGCCGCGCCGGCCGGGTGGCGCTCGACCAGCACCCCTGCCGCCCGGCCATGACGGTGGTCGCCGACGGCGTTCCCGAGGTGCGCCGCGCCGCCCGCGAGCAGCTGCGCACCGGCGCCCACCACGTCAAGGTGATGCTGTCGGGCGGCATCGCCTCCCCCACCGACCGGATCGACTCCGTGCAGTACTCGATGGAGGAGCTGCGGGCGGTCGTGGAGGAGGCGGAGGCGGCCAACCGCTACGTCACCGGGCACGCCTACACCGCCGCGGCCGTCAACCGGGGCCTGGAGGCCGGGGTGCGCTGCATCGAGCACGGCAACCTGATGGACGACGGCTCGGTGGCGCTGTTCCGCCAGACGGGGGCGTTCTACGTGCCGACGCTGGCGACCTACGCGGCCCTGGCCGAGGAGGGGCGCGCGCACGGCTTCCCGGCCGACCAGCACCGCAAGGTGTTCGAGGTGCTGGACGCCGGCCTGCGCGCGCTGGAGCTGGCCCACCGGGCCGGCCTGCCGATCGTGTACGGCACCGACCTGCTCGGCGGGATGCACCGCCGCCAGCTCACCGAGCTGACCCTGCGCGCCGAGGTGCAGCCGGCCGCCGACGTGCTGCGGTCGGCCACCACGGTGGCCGCGCGGCTGCTCGGCCTGGAGGGACGGATCGGGGTGGTGGCGCCGGGAGCGTCCGCCGACCTGCTGGTGGTCGACGGCAACCCGCTGGAGCGGCTGGCGCTGCTCACCCGGCCCGAGCGGCACCTGCGGCTGGTCATGCGGGCGGGCGCCGTCCACCACCAGGCGCTGGGATGAGCCCCACCGCGCGGGAACGCCGGGGGCGGCGGCTCGACGCGGCCGCCGTCCGCCGGCGCCTCGGGCTCGGCGAGGACCACCGCGCCTGGCTGGAGGAGCTGGCGGCGGCCGGTCCGCCGGCGCCGCCGACGAGCCTGCCCCGCCCCGCCGACGTCGCCCCGCTGCTGGAGCGCCTCGGCATCGCCGGCCCGGACGCGGCCGAGCTCACCGGCGCCTTGCCCTCCCCGGACCGCACCCCGGAGGTGTGGTGGCTGCTCGAGCGATGCCACCGCCGCCTGGTCCACGACCTCGGCGGGACCTCGCCGCCCGACCCCTGGCCCCCGCTCCCCGAGAGCCTCGGCGCGCCGGGGCGGCTGTTCTACGTCTACGTCCTCCTGGCCGCGGTGCCGGACGTCCGCCGCTGGCACCGGCGGCGCGGCATCCCCGACGAGGTCTCCTGGGCCACGCTGGCCGACCTTGGCCGCCACATGGCGATCCACCGGCGCATGCACGGCGAGGGCGGGCTCGACCCGCCGACGTGGCTGTGGTCCCACTTCAGCGGCGCCCTCTACCAGCTCGGCCGGCTGCAGTTCTGCCGCTCGCGGGTTCCCTGGGAGCCCGCCGTGCTCGAGCGCCTCGGGGTGGGGTTCCGGCATGGGGACCCGGCGCTCGACCTGCACATCCCCGAGGCGGGCCCGCTGACGCCCGAAGCCTGCGACCGGTCGTTGCGCCGGGCCGGCGACTTCTTCCCCCGGCACTTCCCCGCCGAGCGCTACCGGGTCGCCATCTGCACGTCGTGGCTGCTCGACGACCAGCTCGCCGCCTACCTCGGGCCGGAGTCCAACATCGTGCGGTTCCAGCGCCGGTTCACGCTGCTGCCCGGCAGCGTCGCCGACGGCGACGCCAACATCCTGATGTTCGTGTTCCGCCGGGCCGCGCCGGCCCTCAACGAGCTGCCCCAGCGCACCAGCCTGGAACGCGCGGTGGTCCGGCACCTGCGCGCCGGCCGCCACTGGCGGATCCGCGCGGGCTGGCTGGACCTCTGACCGCCGGCTGCCGACCCGCGGCGACGGGAGGAACTAGGTGTCGAACAGCGACGGCTGCTGCGGGTCCGGGTGCGGGGCGGCCTCCCAGCGGGCGCCGGCCAGGTCGACGGCGGCGCCGTAGGGCGCCATCGGCGTGCCCTCGGCGCGGAGGAGGGCGAGCTGCCGCTCCCGCAGGTGCGCCGGCGGGGTGCCGTCGGCGTGCAGCACCCGCCACCACGGCACGCCCTCGCCGTGCTTTAGCAGCACCTGCCCGACGTCGCGCGGCGTCGGCGTCGACGCCAGCGCCGCCACGTCGCCGTAGCTGAGCACCCGGCCGGGCGGGATCCGCCCGACCACCGCCAGCACCCGCCGGACCAGCTCGTCCACGCCGGTCAGCCGCCCTTGGCGGCCTGCCTGGCCGCCTGCTTGAAGGCGCGCACCTCGGCGAGGCTGTCGGCGTCGGTGACGTCGGCGGCCGAGCGGCGCGAGCCCTCCTCGCCGTAGGGTCCGGCCGCCTCCCGCCACCCGGGCGGGCACACCCCGAGCTGCTTGCCGAGCAGCGCGACGAAGATCCGCGCCTTCTGCTCGCCGAACCCCGGCAGGGCACGGAGCCGCCGCAGCAGCTCCGCGCCGGACGGGGCCGTCCGCCACACCGCGGCCGCGTCGCCGGCGTAGGCGTCGGCGAGGTGGCGGCACAGCGTCTGCACCCGCCCGGCCATCACCGCCGGGTAGCGGTGCAGGGCCGGCGGACCGACCATGACCTTGGTGAACGTCTCCGGGTCGTAGGCGGCGATCGCGCCGGCGTCCAGCGAGTCCCAGCCGAGCCGCTTGGCGAGCCGGTAGGGCGCGCCGAACGCCCACTCCAGCGGCACCCGCTGGTCGAGCAGCATGCCGACCAGCAGCGCCAGCGGGTCGCGGGCGAGCAGCGCGTCGGCGTCGGGATCCTGCGCCAGCCGCAGTGCCGGTGTGGCCACCTCGTCCTCCCGTGTGTCGTCCGGCCGCGGGCCACCTGGCAGGCTACCGCACCCCCCCAAAGGCGGACGCGGCTCCGGAACTCGGTTGCGCGTCCCCGTTGGCATCGGCGATGGTCGCGGGCATGTCCGAGACGGCCGCCGGCCCCCACCAGGACCCGCCCGCCCGCCGCTTCGGGTGGTGGGACATGTTAGTCCACCCCGACGACGACCCACGCCCCCACGGGGGGTTCCAGG